>Ga0209589_1000510_pt1 | contig 55088 bp, 21 predicted proteins | sample CowpeawhiteBW_FD_187525 | JGI IMG/M metagenome (GOLD analysis project Ga0209589, IMG submission 187525) | Root nodule microbial communities of legume samples collected from California USA - Cow pea white BW (SPAdes) (version 2) | ecosystem: Host-associated > Plants > Roots > Nodule | place: USA...
ATATATATATATATATATATATATATATATATATATATATATATATATATATATATATATATATATATATATATAAGTAGATCATATTATCAAGTCGAAATGCATGTTGGTGATTGACAAGTGTGCATGTTTGATCAAAAAGATGTTATTATATATTATATGCTCATTATATTTTTTTAGTTTACTCTATGTGTTATCTTTGTGTGATTCATGTTATGATCATGTGTGTGACACGGGAGCAGACAATAATGTAGGAGATGGTGCACAATCGTAGATCATTGGAAATCTTGCCTTAGTCTTATGGTTTGTTTGGATGAGGCAATTTAAAAGAGTAATTCATTTATTTGGAGAACAGACTCAATGACCAAGACGAGCCAGGTGGGTCAGACGACCCAGATGGATGCGACCGGCTTGACAACCCAGACGGACATGATGGCTCGATGACCTAGACGAGCGCGACCTGCTTGATGAACCCAACAGGCTGAGACAAGCGATAACCCAGATAGGCCGGGCCAAGATGACACACTTAAATTCGTCCAAATTTGGCCGAGTTGAGTTTGACCGAAATTTGGAAAATTTGGTCGAGTTAGCACCACCCAAAATTTTTCCGAATTTGATTGAATTGGTTCCGACCTAAATTTGGCCAAATTGGAATGAGTTTACGGCGGCCAAAATTTGGTCGAATTTGGTCAAGTCGGCTCGATCGAAATTTGACTAAATTTAAATATTTTATGTTGACAATTATATTTGTTAAATTTAATTTCAAAATTTATATATTAAAATAAATATTATTAAAATGAAATTTTGTCTCATTAGAGAAATTCAATTATTTTATCCAAATAAGAAATTGAAATGTAAGGTATTCCAATTACTCTATCCAAACAGATTATTAGGGAATTTTGTATTCTTCTATTCTTCTTTCAAACTTTATACTCCTTTAGACGAAATTTCTATGTTGTTGTAAATTCCATTTTTGTAAAAACTCAATCTTGAGGAATGTAAATATCTTTATATGCATAGAATGTTTTCTCTGAATGTAAGACAATATGGTAGATGATATGTGACTAGATGATAAATTCTATTTCTTGTTATTAGATTATCTATTAAATGCAATTCAATAGATTATTAACTTAAGACATAATATAGGAAATGTGACGCCTGATGTTGCATGTTACGGTAAATACAACTAGTGCTTGATTGTGTCACAAGGAAAATGAGGATACTTTCAATTTTAGAAACTCTTCGGGAATAATAATTGGTCTCATAGTTGAGCATATCGTAGAAATTCCATCAAATGGTTATAGGGATCCTCTCCACCTAAATCATGAAATTTTGGCAACAAGTGAATCAGTCTAGACTTTAATTCATAATTGATTGATCCTTCAAGCATAGTTGGCAGTTGAATGCACAAAGGTTGATATCCCATGTTTGAGTTGGTCAATTCTTTAAGTGTTCAAAGTCATCTCTTTTATCCTATTTTGTTTAGATTCAAATGTAGTAATTTTTAATAAAGCTTCACATTCTCTTTGCTCTTGTTCTTACTTCTTCCTTGCTTTTATGGTTTTCTCAGTTTAAAGATCTAAAAAGCATAAATTAACTGATCTAGATTGGTCATGATATGCCATAACCAATACCACATGTTGTCCTTCCATTAGAGAGAATCTTCCACTGAAAATACTTGAGGTGTTGATAGATGTACCTTGAGTTTCCATCATTTATGACATACTTTTTGTGTTGCATCTTTTTCTCTAGTCGTTGTTATGCATTTAAACCTTTATATGTCAAGCTCTGATACCAATAATGAAAATAAGGAAAAAACAAAAAGTGAGGGTTAAATTTTGTTTTTAGTTTCTTTCTAAAACTTTTCACAAATATCATTTGATGATGGATACTCAAACGATTTTTTTTTAACAAGTGACTAGTTAGAGATATTAGCTTCTGATGAAGTATAACATACACAACTTTAGCATTTGATTGATTTACTTGTTTGAGACGCTTTGATTACAAATTCTCATAAAACTCTCCTTTGTAAGTTAATGGAAATAAGATGCAATATAAAGAAACAAGGAGAATAAGGAATACACAATGCATTTTTAAACTGGTTCATTTAACCACACAAAAATACATATAGTTGTCAATCATCTAATTGAGTTCCTCTAAGCAAGCTAATGCTACAAAGTACGAGAGTAGTCTTTAGGGGTGTAGCCTTACCCCTTGAGTATTCTTTTACCAAGCCAATTTTGGTTTAACATGAGTATTCTTTTGGATCCTAGCCATTCATAGTTGACCACATTCAAGTATTCTTTCTACAAGCCATTGTTGGCTTAAGCAAGCCTTCTTTCACAACCCACTTCTAACTTAACCAAGTATTCTTTCAAAATAGCCACTACTGGCTAATAACCAACTATGATTTACCAAACAACCACTTTTGTCTATGATGTAGAGATTGAGTAATATGTGATCAGTTATCACAGTTTTTCTAGCTAACAAAGATAGTCCTTTATTGATGTATCTGAGATTTAAGGACTCTTCTTTCTAACTTGTTGAATTGAACATTAGTAGTGTTCTTCCTTGAAGCTTCTCCAAAATTTTTACAACATTTTTGCATTGTGCAGATTGTCTCTAATTATGATTTCTTCTTCTTAAAAGACTTTATATATACTGTAAAACAAAGTAGTTATTGTAGAATAGTTTTTGTCCATTGAGCAACTTAACCTCTTTTGAATGCCTTTTCCTTTGTCTAACAAGATTCATATTAATTGATGCATTTAATGCACTCTATATAGTAATAAATGTTGTTTTCTTCCTTTGAGTAATATTTAGATGTTCTTATCTTCTTCTTGGCAGTATGCGTTGCTTTTATTGATCCCGAGAGCGCCTAATAAATAAATTGCTTGTATCGTCTAATAGTCAATATTTATAGTAACTTTACGATGTTACACAAGAATATGGAACAAAATGAAAACTTCTTTGTATATCATAAGGATTTTAACCATTTTCATTCTCATTTCTCTGTATTGTAAAATTTATAAATAGAATTTACAACAAAAGAATGTTCTACTAGAAATGAAAAGTAAATGTCATACATCAACTATCTTTACACTGTGATTTCTTCCTTGCTTCATTGTTGGGAGCTTCCTTTAACCCTAAAATTTACTCTCATGTGACATTGTTACACGATCATAACAATAACACACATAAAAAGAAAAAAAGATCACAACATGAAACGGTAAGTTAACCATAAAAATTTAAATTTAGGTAAAATAAACATAATTAATCTAAAGCATCTTTCATTCATTAACCTAATCATTCATACCAATCAAACCAAACACCCACAAATACAATGACTCATCTTCCAGAAGACTACATGTATTTAGCCCACCTCAACACTGAAGTTCTCCCACGATACTATTTGCTCTACAAAGCATCGTCTGCTAGACATGATCCTTTTTCATACCATGCCTAAACTAGATGCCCTCAATTAATAGGGTTAACTTCTTCGGTCCCTCAACATTATCCATTTTTATACGAGGCCTTCTCCTACAAGCCCCCACCCATTCTCACCCTCAACTATCTTTTAAAAGGGTGTTTATCAGGTTGAATGTTTATTCGATGAGTTAAAGTAATAGGATAGCAAAAGCACAAATAAACACTTAGACAGATGAAGGTTGAAGTCTAAAGCAAACCCAAAGAATGTGAAGCTTCAAGAAGCTCAATCAAAAGTGTTGAAAAGATGAGTCACAAGTTGTTAGAAAACACAAGTCATTAGGTGCATTCAATAGTGCAAGACTTAGTTAAACTCGATTGATAATATCATTGACTAGACAAGTCAACGTGATAAGGCATGGCATTAGACTTCTACAAGGAGTAGGCTAGTGAACTTAATGCATTAGACGATTCCACGCTAGCATACAAAGGTACAATATGGGTATTAATGTTAGATAAGTCAAAGTTAACTTATGAAGCTAAATGTTGACTATCCCTATTAAACAAGTACTTTCTATAAACGACTTAAGTGGAAGAATGACTAAACAAGTTAAATGATGACAAGCATTAGACAAGTAAAGTTCAAATGATGCAAAAAGGAAATATCAAATCACAAAGTGATATGATGATCAAGTCTGAATTGATCAAGGAAATTTGAAAGTTGAAATTGATAATCAAATCAATCAATAAATTAACATATTGCCAAGCTATGAAGATTCCACAACAAGGCTTAACAATATTAGAAGATATTATTATTGAAGATTTTATTGAAGATTTAATATGTAGAAATATCAAAGATTATTGATCATAAAAAAGGAAACATTCTCGATTGAAGATTGTGAATGTTGCCATATATTTCCAAACCAACCACAAGAAAGAGAAAGCCTATGCAAATTAAAGATTGTAAGAGAATCTCAAGAAGATTGGAGCCACAACACATTGTATTTGAAATTCAAATTGTTGAATATCTTAAAAGGAAAAAGTCATAATTTACAGGAAGCAATATACTCTAAATGTAATATCAAGAACTTGCAGATGAAAAAAGAAAAAGATATTGAAGATATGCTCAATTGAATATGCATCAACAATCAATTGACACAACACAACTATAAGTACCAAGACCTAGATGATGAAGATAAGAAGAAGAGTAACAGAGAAATACAAAAAATGTTGAAATACTATCATACCAATTCTTGAAAAGAAAAGAAAAGTGAGAATATTATGTATAGAGTGGTATTGATTTATGTGTAACCTATTGTAAATTCGTCACCAAGTGAAGTAATAACCTGTAAGGGTGATTGAACTCTTTTGTGTGACATATTATATTGATCATTGTGATTGTGAGTTCTCTGTTGAAGCTCAATCTTGAAGATTTGATGAATCCTTGGAGATTGAAGATTTATGTATCTTATCCTTGCTTAGTTTAGTTTGTTTCAACTTGTGTATAAAAGTTATTTAATCTTTTAAAAGGGTGTTTATCAAGTTGAATGTCTTCTGCATATAGATATGTGATTACTGTATCAAATCGACTAAAATAACTAATAATCAGTTGACTACACTAAGTTAAGTGAAATCAATCAATCGACCATTATCTTTAACCGACTTTATACAACAGTCAGCATAGACATATATTCATACCTTTGCTCTTTGACAAGTATGACTTTACCTTTGGAAAATTCTTTTTTAAAAATCATCAAACACTTATAAAAGAGTTAGTTAGAGTTGTTAAATCGGTGACAACTTGTTCATGGTGGTTTGAGCTATGTTTATCTTCATCTTGATCTTGGAAGAAAATTTCTTAATTGGCTAGGGAGAGCGAATCATCTAGATTTTGTTAATCATGTGTGTTGTGTGTTGTTTGGAATATCTAGTGTGAGTCTAGGTGTGCAAGAATGTGTCTTGTTGTAGGTGTGTTTCTTTTCGTAGGTGGTTCAAGAAGATTATAAATGTTTGTTTTTCAAGGATTTGTAGCTAAAAGAATTCTTGTAATTTCTTGATAAATTGGAAAGGTAAACTTAAATTGCTTTGTTTGAATTGAATGTAGCTCTTATGAGTGAACCAATATAAAAATTTCTTATGCATTGTTATCTTTTCTTTTTATCAATTTGCAATTTCATCATCTTTGTTTCAAGAAATGTGATAAAGTTGAATTGTGTGACAAACTTGAATGTGATTAAATGTATAATCAATTAATTTGTCATTTAAAATCAATCTTTGATAAAATATATTGAGTGTGTTTGTTACAACTTGTTTTGTGAATTGACCATTAATTTGTCGGAAATTCTATCAATTATTTTCCTATTTTAATCGGTTAAAATGCATGTGTTCAGTAATAATATGTTCTTTAATTCTTTGGTCAATCAAGATGAAACAAAAGTTTTCATAATTTTTAATGGACTACTTTTTAAAAAAAGTCCAATTCAACCCTCATACCTTCTTGGCCTTGAAGTATTTTAGATTTAACATTCTCTTTCTTAAGGGGGATTGAAAGATGATACTTGGAGAGGTTAAACTCATTGTAATCTGGAGAGGTTTGTACTCATGTTTCTTGGAAAGGGTTAAATTCGTGATACTTGGATATGGAAATACTTGTTGTAAACTAAAGAGGTTGATACTTAGGCTAGTTAAAGGTGTTGATTGTGAACTTATTAAGCGGGTTTCTTAAGAGACTATATGTTGCCTTAAGTGGAGATCAACTAGTACAAATATTTAGGTGCCTTTTCTTTTGCCTTACTCCTTCGTATTATCTGTGCACAATTGTATGTTTGTGCAAAATGATTACAAAATGTTTATAGGCTTTATTCTATTAAAGAGAGAAAAATAGTGGATCAAAGCTAAAAGGAAACAAATATATATTGAAAGAAAAAAAAGAAAAAAAAAAGGAAAGTAAGGATTTAATAGAAAAAAAAAAGATTTCAACACAAATTTTTGCTGCAATTTTATTTAAGGTTTATTGACATATTGTATTGCAATCAGTCTTTTCGTTAGAGTCTTCTCATTATCTCCTTTAACTCTCTTTGGTCGTTCTATTATTTTTTAATTTTATTGTTTTATGTCTTTTAAAATTCCTTGAAGTTTTGTCTAGAGTTTTATTTTTGTTTGACCTTTTAGTCGAGATTTAGATCTCACAACATTTTTCACATCATTTGTTCACTCTTTGCTTAAGCTACCAGAGTTATATGCCAAGCACTAAAGGGAATTGAGTGGTAAAATGAAAGAGAGTACATTCAAGAAAAAGCCTATAAAGTGTGAAGCACGAGTGAAATTTTTGAGTGAAAACACTTAGAAGAGTGGTGAGGTTCTAAATATATTATTGTTATTTTACTAGCCTTTCTTACAAGATCTAGCAATAATGAGCAATCCTCATGAGCCAGCAAAGGCATTCTTCTAGAAGTGGTTTTTCATATGAGTTACTTATCCTACTCCTCACAGAGATCCATTGGTTAAAAACTATGAAAGTGCTAGAAGAATGACACACAATACTATAATTTTGCAAAATATAAGGGAACAATGGCGGTTATGGGGAGTCTCAACAAAGATAGCAGAAACCAAAGATAATAGAACCTAGACTACAAAAGATGCCTCATACTAGTTTGGCCTTTGAGGAGGATGTCATTGCCAAGGACAAGTGCACTAAGATGTTCCAAATGTGAAGGCTATGGGCATGAAACTCATCAATGTCTTAATTGGAATGCAAGTTTCCAAGAAGGAAGAATGAACATTGAAAAGATTACAGAAGCTAAAAGTATCAAGGCAAGAGCAAAAGGAGAAGCAATCACTAAGAGAAAAAAAAAAGAAAAAGAAACTTGAGAAAGAGAGGAGAAAGAAAAGAGAGAAAAAGAAACTTGAGAATGAGAGGTGAAAGAAAAAAGAAAAGAAAAAGAAGCAAAAGAAAGAAAGGAGAAAGAAAAGAGAGAAAAAGAAGAAGAGACTAGAAAAAGAGAGGAGGAAGAAAAGAGAAAGAAATAAGAGGGCATTCTAAATTGTCATTGAAAACTAGAAAACAAGGAGGAAGAAAATAAAGAAAAAGAGAAAGAAATAAAAGAGCATTTTGAATTGTTGTTGAAAAAAAGTACTAACTTTCCTTTTATTATTTTATTACCTACGAAAGAATTATTCATCAAAGAGCAATGACATCAACAATGGGAAGAAGAAAGGATACCATGGGAAGACTTGTTGATCAAGCAACAATGGGATCAACAATGGGAAGAAGAAAGGATGGTAAAAAAGGAGGGCATAAGCTTGGAAATATATGCCCATGAATTAGCTTGTTTAACCATCCTAACAAACCTATGGGTGATCAAAGTCATGCATATAGTTTGGTTGTTTGTTTGCACAATATTCTTTTATTTTTCTTTGAGCATTGCATCTTTAATTTAAACTTGTTTAATGATTTGTGTTGGTGGGTATTTAACCCTGTAGGTAGACCTCCAAAATCTTTGATAATAAGAGATTGGCCTCTTCCAAGATCAAAATCTCATTTTAGTAGAATTTATCTTTTTTTTATTATTTTAGATTTTTGTCTTTGATTTAAATTTGGGTTTGTCTGTAGGATCTTCTAGAATTTGGGTCGAATTCTCTCCAAATAGGGGAGAATGATAAGGAATTTTCAAGTGATATGAATTTTGTTAGCACAAGTGACCTTGGTACATAGATTTGATGAAGCAAGTGCATGGGATCATATGAGGTTAATGAAGAATTGATGAAGAATTGTTGATGATCAAGCTTCTGGTTTGTTGAATCTGGAAATGACGTGAAGATTAAGAAGTTTGAATGTTGTATTGTATTCGTAGACCATATGACATAGGTTAGATGTCGTTTTGTTTTAGGTGTGTCCTTTTTAATCAGTTAAAAAAGGTTTTTAATAGGTTAAAAGGTTGTTGCATATAGTTTTGGTATGAATGTATTCAATCAGTTGAATTGTTATTCAATCGACTAATTCCACTTAAGCCAAGCGGAATGACCAAGCTATATAAGCTGGTTTTCAAAGGATTGAGTAATGATTTGAGATCTCTAAGCACGAAAAATAGTAATACGAAATTGCAATACTCTTTCTCTCTTTGAATCACACACTTGTAGCTGTTGATTAAAGATTTTGGTTTATCTTGGAAGCTTTTTTGCTTGGTTGAAGCTTGAAGAACACATGTTCGGTTGGCTAGGGAGGGCCTTCATTAGGTTTGGTTGTTCATGTGCTTCTATGTTGTTCCTAGTGTGATTCCAGGTCTCTAAGTGGGATTCTTACAGTGTTAGGGATAAGACTCTTATGGGATCCAAGGTGTTTTTGATTAATCAAAAGTGTAATCTTGGAAGGATTGTGTAAAACTATTGATTTAGTGCATGATCAGCATCAGGTTGTCCTGATAAACTGGATGTAGCTTAGTTATTGAGTGAACCAATATAAAATTAATTGTGTGATCTTCTTTCCTTTATCTTGTTCATCATCTAATTCTCAAGAAAATAATTTAAATCAATCTTTGTTAAGTGTGCATGAGTTTTTACGTTATCTGGTAGTGTAACTAAGTTGGATATATTGATTAGAACGTATCTTGATTATGAAAGCATGTTGGTTAAGTGAGTTGCGTGCATTTTGCGTTTCTGCATAATTTCCCAGAATATTAGCCAATTGATTTCATATTTTAATTTGTTGAATCATATTGAATGAACATATTAATTTTTTGTTTTTTATTTTAATCAGTTGAAATTTTACAGTCCTGCAATATCTCCTTTCTGATTTCGTGGTTAATTTGATTCAATAAAAAGAGGTTTTGAGTTTTCAAAAAGCAAACAAATTTTGTTAGAGCCAATTCAACCCCCCTTCTTGGCTAAACTAAACATTTCAGTACTTACAAATTTGAGGGTATGATAGAGAACTATCCCTAAATTTCAAGTGGTACGAATTTGAGGACAAATTATTTTCAATAAGAAGGGTATCATGGAGGACTATCTCTTAAACATATACAACAAAAACTTGAGGAAGAATATTTGAAATTAAAAGGATCTATGACAAGGTCAAAGATAAAAACACATATCCTTTAAGCTTATAATGTTCCATGAAGGAGGAAACTTAAAGAACATGGAAATCATGAGCACATTTAAAGAATAGTTTTTAGAAAATTAATTTATGTTTCTATGTTTTTGGGTTTTGAGGTTTCTTTTAGAAATTACTTTATATTTTTATGTTTTTGGGCTTGGGTTTTCTTTTAGGGTTTCTAGGTTTTCTTAATGTGCTTATAAATAGAGATACCAAAAGCTACTGTAAGCACTTTGGAGTCATATTATATGCATTTGCATTCTTTGATAGAGGATTCTCCTAATTCTTGGATTAGAACTCTGATTTTTATTAAAAATTAATATCTTTGTGGTAAATCTTCACTTGACTTATCAATCTGCTAGATTATGACATCCCTCATCTTTGTCTTATTCCCATTATTCCTGGATTTATTTTTGTTGTACCTCTTAAGGATTAAAATTCAGAAGCGATAATACTTTTTCCTGGATAGGATCGTATCAACAGATGTCTCTGTATTGAGAACTTTATGTGCTAAGATATTGTTGTGATTTGGTATCTAAAGTTATATATTTTTCTAATGTCATACGTTTTAAACATTGAATGAGTTTATTTTCAGAATTGAGGTTTTTGTTTGTTCTATTTTGTGGTTGTGGTTGTTAAGAATCCAAGTATGAGTCTAAGTCCCACATTGGCTAGAAATGAGAAAGTAGAGTGCTATATAAGGATGAAGATGAGCGTTATATAAGGATGAAGACCCATAAACTCATCGTCTTAAGGTTTTGGGTTGAGAGTTGTGTCAATGCCTTATGTGGTTGGGCTCAGGTCTCATTGGTATTGTATCTCCCTAGTGAACCTCTGCATCTATAGACCTAACAGTGATTTCACATGCGATGATCATGATTTATCACAAGAACAGATGATCATTCAAGTATTGAGGAAGATGCACAACACAAGGGAGGGTGGTCAATATCGGGAGACATTTGAGAAAATATTTTATTCTAATGTTTTCCTATTCAACAGAGTCTAAGTTTGTAAACTAATATATTTTTTTATTGAGACTTCAAATAAGACAAGAATAAAGTTTTATTCTAATTATTTAATTTGTGTTAATTATAGATTTTAGGAAGCAAAAAGTTGGGGTGTTACATTAGGTAGAGGTGAACCAGTATAAATCTTTGTGTGTCTTCTTCTTTGTCGTACTCTTTTATATTATTTTATTTGCAATTGTATGTTTATGCAAAACAATTACAAAATGTCTACATACTATTCTACAACACCCCCCATTGCACCTTCAAGAGCCACATTGTAACAACACACCTGTTCCTCGCTTACTAAAAATCCGACTCTATTATTGCTTAAGTAAAACATCCTTTAATTAATTTTCTAATCAAGTTTTACATTTTATGCTTGTTTACTCTTTCTTATTGGTACTTGTTTTCCAATTTCTGACAATCTGGTCCACCACCGTTTAAACATTATATACATCTTGCCATGTTTCCATTTTAAAGTTTCTAGATTGATTCATCCTTCTTTTATGTATGTATCTACTCAGTTCATTTTCATGCAGTGTCTACTACTTCCATATACTCATCTTTTGACACTCACAACTTCTACTCATCTAATCAGTGTAAATGCACATATCATCTACTATATGTATTTTACACACATCATTTGTCCTGTATAAAACACTTAGCGTCTGATCCAAGCAATTTACACCTTTCTTCTAGTGTTCTACCATCAGACTCTCATCTATCTTTCATGTAAGTCTTTTGTTTGGAGAGTGAATTCACTTATCATATGATATGAAGCATCTACAACACTTGTTAACTATATTTATCTACCTCATCGTCTTATGGCATACATAGCATTTAATATATATATTTTTCTTATTAGACTCATCTACTTCTTGATTTATTCGTCTAATTCATATTACTTGTTAAATTTTCTTGGGTCTTACAACTTTGCTTATGGATTTGGTGAAACAAAGCTCTTTACTCAAAAAATATTATGATGTGGCTTGTCCTTTGAACAATAGGCAAAAGGGGTAGACATTCTCTACAACATACACCTAGGGTTGGCAACGGGTCGGGTTGGGTACGGATAGTGCCTACCCGCAACCCGATCCGCAAAAAAAAATCGGCCCGCTACCCGCCTATTTATTCATCAAGTATCCACTTAAAAAATACCCGCGGATATTTTTAAAACCCACGGGTACCTGTAGATACCCGATAGCCGCAAATATTTAAAAAATATATATTTTATAAATTGTTTAATATAAAATTATAAAAATAAAATTTAAATTAAATTAAATTTTAATTATAATTAAATTTTAATTATAATTAAATTTGACATAATAAAATATACTGCAAATTTTAATTTTAATTAAATTTAACTTAATAAAATATAAATTAAATTTTAATTTTAATTTTCTTGCGGGTAACGGGTACCCACGAGTACGGATAGTATGATACCCGCACCCGACCCGATTATAAGCATGTATTAAAATACCCGCTACCCAATACCGCGGGTAATAAATACCCGCGGGTACTAACTATCCGCCGCGGATTTTATCCACAGATATCCACGGGCACGGGTATTTTTGCCATTCCTACATACACCAATGTAGTAAGGGCTTTTGGCCCCGATTATTTTTGATATTCTGCCCCGGTTTCAGAACTGAGACATATTAGGGCGAGACCAAAAGGAGATGACTTTTGGCCTCGGGTATGAACCTAAGCCAAAACACACTTTTTTTGCCTCGGTTCTAGTGTGAAGCGAAGCCATATAACCAATTTTTTTAATTAATTTTAAAATTCGAAGACTTTTTGGCCTTGGTTGTGGTCTGAACCGAGGCCATAGATCACTTTTTTGCCTTTGGTATGGTAAGAACCAAGGCCAAATATACTATTTTTTTAAATACATTTTATGTTTTATGGTTATTCCCAAATTTAAACTTGCATATTTTTTTCAGAAACTAGCACAGACCAGAACATAATATTTTATGAAACATCCACAATCCAAATACATTTAAAAGACAATTGGAAAATCATCGACAATCCAAATACATATTGATCGAGGTCGTACCCGACCAAATAAAACATGAAAATGCAGCATACTCAGTAGTTCAACCAAAGTCGTCTCTTAGTGACCAAACATTTCGCTCAAAGAGCTTTTCACATGTAGTTCAACACAAAAAGGGAGGGTGTGACAGATTTACAATGCTAATCAACAGATTAAATTAACTGCAACAATGATTAAAAACGTATTAACGTCCTTAAGTCAAACACAATTTCACTTATCATAGGCCACCAAAGTAACACTTATGCCTTCTCTCAATCCACTAGATAATAACCCATTAAGTGAAAGTTACAATCCAGCTTCATTATGCAATCAAGCAATGAACACATCCATGAATTTGTGTTAGTCAAGCTACACACATTAAGCATGAACATAACCTAACCCAAACATATGCTATTAATCTGTAAATTAAGCACAAACAGATGAACCACATGCATTCCCCGAATTCAAGACAAAGACATGGCAGATTTCACAAAACAAACACAACTTCAAAGCTTCATTGCATTTTTCATCAAGGAGTCAATACACAAATTTAACAAGACATGGAAGTAGAGTAATTAAACACTTCAAAACAGAATTCACTAAAACAAAACATCAAACCTTAACTTGGGTATTATTCAAACGTAAATTCAAGAGCAAAAGAGAATTCTAAAGCTTTAATGGAATGAAAATGACTGTTGTGATATAAAAACCGAAAACCCCATACATGGGTCTTGTTCCAAGTCAATACAATTCACAAAATGAGAGGCCCAAGCTAGCAAATGAGTTCAAAACGTAAAACCCACATTGGGTGCTGTCAAATGTGCATAAAAACACTAAAAAAGAAGTGTTAAAACGTGAAAAACGAAATAAGACACCTCCATGGTCCCCCACCAAAGCTTAGAAACGTGAAAATGGAGAAGAGGGAGACAATGGTGGCTGCCAATGAAGATGACCTAAAACATGTGCTCCCCTCAATTCTGCCACTCCTATTTACAAAAATGCCACTCAAGGCTGTAAAATTACAAAATTGTCATTTTGGTAAATAGAATTACAAAAATGCCACTATGGGCTGAAAATGTTGGCTCAATGATGTGGATAGGCTGACTGATATGGCGCAAACATGACAATAGTGTGGAAACTCTCTCTTCATCTTAAGATTAATGTCCAAGCTCCAAAATTTTGCTTCAAAAAATACCTAAAAATAATAAGAAACAAAAATTAGACCAATAAATGCCAAATTACTTAAGATTCGGAATAATGACCCAATGAAACCCAATCGAGGAAAATGCACTAACAAAAGACAATTAAGCACTAAACAACCCTCAAGATGGGCACAAAAAGGTAATAGAATAAGGAAAAATAATGACTCATCACATATCCTAATCAATATTATTGTACATCTAAATTATAAATTTAACACATGTTATCCTACCAAACTTTATGGACTTCGTGGGAATTGGCGTTGGACTCTTGAATGTCTGCAAAATAAGACATTAACTTAATTTAGTATATAGAAAGACAATATTGCAAAGTATTCGTTTTAATTCAAATATATATTATCACGTCCCAATTAGTTGTAATACGAACACGCACAATGGTTGTCATCCATTGCATTATATAGTAATCACACTCATATGAGCCGGTTTGTCTATTACACTACATTATATCAACAACATTACAATTAATTAAGGAATAAAATCAAATCAAACAATTATAAATATATGGATAGAAATATCAAACCTGGAGGGAACACCATGCAAGACATTTTGCCTTAGTCGTTGATCTCCCTGACAACATGTTATATCCAACAATTGAACTATGATAAAGAGAATAATTTGGGATACTTTTATATAACAAAGAATATTCATATGATTGACATTGAGGTTCTTACCAATCTATCACTTGTCTAAGATGGTTGGGGGGAGGGCGGTGCAAAGAGAAAAACCACACCACAAGGTTCTCCCTTTGAGAAACCACAAGTAACTGCTAATGACATATGAGAAGAAAATAAATTCATTGTTATGCATTAATAAACTACTAGAAAGTTATTAATCTTCTTAAACTGTCCAATCGAACAATTCAAGATTCAATGCATTTAAATTATTAGTATTGTATCCCCTTATATTAATTTAAAAAATAATGTAGCTTCTCCAAAATGAAAACTCGAGGACAATACATAATTTTCATATTGAATCTCAAACAGGAAACTAGGGCTAACTCACACTATAAGAAAATCAAACAACATATTTAAACAAATAAATAACCACATATATAAAATATAAAACTAATACATAACAAACTACAAAATCATAGAAAAATATTAAATTAGGAACCTGGGAGCGTGATCAACAAATGACAATGGAAGATGATGCAATGAAACGCTACCCATGTTTTCGAGAGCTACAAGAGACAATAAAAAATAGAAGAGAAGGTAAAAAATAACAGCAAAAAAATAAAAAACAACCAAAAACCTCAACAAAATATATTACCTATTGAATTGTAGTGTTGTTACAAAGCTCTTAAATTCAGACTCAATGCCCTAAAATTTAGACCCAATGCTCTTAAATTCATACTTAATGCTCTTACAAAACTACTCAAAACACCCCACACCATTCTAGACCCAATGCTCTTAAATTCTCGTGACTCAACAATAACCCAAATTGAAAAAAAAAATACATACAAAACGGAAAACAAAAAAAAAACATGTTTTCAACTTACCTTAGAGAAATGATGGTGGCCGAAAAGCGGGGAAGGAGGCGTTGTAGAGAAACAGAGGTGCAGGAAAGCGGAGGCGACGGTGGCCGGAGCAGTGGCAACATGGTTGCAGCGAGAGAGAAGAGAGAAATGGAGGTGCAGGTTGCAGCGAGAGAGAAGAGAAATGGAGCGGGGAAGAAGAAGAGGGAAATGGTTTGTGATTTGAACCCTAATTAAACTCTATGGTCTCGATTCAATTTATAACCGAGACATAAAACCCTTTTTGACACTGGTCTTCTACCACCAAGGCCAAACATGAAACGGCTAGTGGCATTTTTGAAATATTAGCGAAGTTTTTGGCTTCGGGTCTTTATAACCATGGTATATGAGTGCTTTTGGCACCGATTTTTAGATAACCGAAACATAAAACCCTTTTTTGCTTCCGGTGTATTGTGAACCTATAAAAGTTAGCTAGAATTGCAAAAATGCTCCTGCGTTATTATATGCTTCGATTTTTGGATAACTGAAACATATAAGGCGAGTTAAAATCAAAAATTTGCACTAGTGATAGAATAAACATTTTTACATTTTGTACGCGTGAGGTTAACTTATATGTATTTTATTGTTTGAGACGTAAACTTAGTACTGCATAGTCTTGTGTAATTTATTAAACTAAATATACTTATGTCTTATATGATCTATTGTTTATCTAAAACATCGTATTCTAGATGAAGTATGATTATATTTTAATATTTGGCTATTTTTTAGCGCTTAATAAAAAAACACATGGTATTAGACTTTTCCTATAATAGATTCCTATATTATTGTTGTATCATACTTCAATTTTGAAGAAGATCCGTGCAAGTCATTTCATATTCTTCTTATAAACTCTATGATGAATCAAATATAATCTTCATTGGTATTCCTGAGTTACCATAGGATCTCCTTAGAGGGCCTAGCAAATACAAAGTGAATTTGCATGTTGTATAAAACTACACAATTTGTAATTAGAGTTTTTTGTTGTTATAATCTTCATTGGTAAGCAGAGTGCCTAGAAAGTACTAATTTAGAACCAACAATAATAAAGAGTTAAAATCTTGGTAGTTAATATTAGATACAAACTTATATTTTAATTGACAAACCAATTATAATTCTCTTATTTATAATAGAGACTATTTTAGATATTTTATAAAATGGTGTCGAACTTAATCGATATAACGACCAATTATACTTCTTCATTTACATCATAGTTAATGTCTTGAAAATCTCAAATTTTATTTCTTATTTAATCTGCACACATTTTTATATTTTAATAAATAAACGTATAGGAATATACATTATTGTTTAGTTGTATGTTACTGAAGTCAGTTTGGTTCCAATATTCTTCTGACCTAAAAAAAGCCATAGTCACCCTAGTTATAATACTCCATGTTCCTGCAGAGAACAAACAAGAAGTCAGACACAAGAGTCACCTTACCATGTAGTCCGCTATCTCCTCAGTTGGCCTCTTCCCATTCGATAGATGTCGGCTTGAACCCAGGAGGGGTTACCTGCAGAAGAATCTCCGAAGCTCAAGTAAGTCAAAGCTCTCAAAGAGTCAAATCAGCAATTAATGAATGCGTACCTTTAAGTGATGGGGTCCACGTGTATTTATAGACATTAATGACGTTTGACCATTTCATGGGCTGGGCCTTGACTTGGGCTCTAGCTTGGGCCCCAGCTTGGGCCATGAGTGGGCCTGGTCTTAAAACAGGTTCCAGAGGTGTATTGAAGTGGGCTAGCCTTCTAGGCAAGTAGTCGGTTTTGGCCGGCTACCTGCCTAGATGGCTAGTGCTGGTGGTGTCCGGGTACTAGATGGTATGTGGTTTTGACGTGTGTACTATTTACTTGATTGAGTTTGGCTAGGTACAGTACACTCCACAATTAATATTGGATGAAATTTGTATACATCTTCATTTTATTGGTTTAGTAAAGGAAATCTTGTTCCAATGTTCAAAGTCTTTTTCTCTAATCACTCACATTTAAGTGTTTAATCCCGTAGATAGAAAAACAAAGAAGGATTAAATAATGTTTTAAAGAATTTTTATAAATTTTTTTAAGAAAAAAATAGAAAAAATTGTCATTTGTAATTATATAAGGTTAAAGGATTATTAAACTGTGTCTAATAATGGGGAAAAAAAACAACCAATATTATCATTTTAAGCATGTCTTATTAAATAGTGAAACTCAACTCAACTATTAATTCAAACAATTAAAATGGATAAAAATATGATTAATAGGCACAAATATTTTATATATTTATTATATTTTTTAATTTTTTTTTCTTAATTATTATTTACATTGAAATATAAAGAATATATTATTTTTCTAAAGAAATTATAAGTAGTGTAGAAGTCTATCAATCAGTAAACTATAATCATGTTAACTTGTAAATGATGGTGGCTGTAAGAGTGGAAAACATCTATTTCCACAATTTATTTTTCTCATATCCCAAATCAACTGTGATTCATTTTTTATCTTGTAGATTAATCTACCCAAACATATACTAGTATTAACTGTTTTATAAAACTCATTCAAATAAGAAGAAAAACAAGGACAACAATATTGTGTGCAAATATGTGCTATTATGTATATATTTTGTTTTTTTAATCTCATGATTTCTTGTCAATATTTTTTTTTATTTTCACAGATTGAATCCATTATTTCCATGTTATATCACTCTTCATCATTATCATATAGCAAACACTCCTAACCCTATGCTAAGTTATTTTCCATTAATAATCATTATTGTGACTGCAATGACATAATTTAGTTTGTGGTCAAGATGGACCCCTTCGAATACAATCAAATTTATGAAACTGTCCGTAGTATCATCTCATTGGAAGCGTAGGAGTATCACGTGAAAAAAGTCAGAAACTCTGTTACTTCAGCTCAGGAGCATCGCAGATTGTCGAAGTTATCACAGACATCCCACCGTCCACGTGTCATGTTTTTATACTATTTTTCTCAATCTAGTAGCCGTTAAAAGGACAACCAAAGTTTTAACCAGCTTTCTCTCGGAAACAGTACAATATTATTTGCCTACATAGTGGACATCTCATGACACTTCAACCGAAAAACAACAGTGACAAAGTAGTATTATTTGTCATGCCCTTCATTAATTGAGAAATGTAGTTCATGTTCGTTTCCAACGAAACTATTACTTTATAAGTTATTATATTATTTTATAAATCATTGGCATTAAAGAAGTTAAAAATATAATTATAAATTTCGTTTGGTATTTATTTAGTATAACTTTCTCAGGGATGCTCAATGGTTAGAAATGGAAAATAGTAAATTACTTCGTCATTCTCTGCCAAAATACTACATCCACGGTTCCTCTGCCACATTACATTGAAGATGAAATGTGGATTCCACCCCCACATGGCACCTGTATTGCTCAGTAAAAAAAGTCCACCAATTCCCAAGATAAATAGCTATTCTATGCATCTATATTTCTTCCTCTGACCATTTTTAATTTATTGTTGTCGTAAGGATACCCCTTTTCTGAACCATGCATAGTATTTCTGTAGTATTATAATGTTCAATGGATCTGAAAATTCATCTTTGCCTCTGCAACTCTCAGAATTTCATGGTCTGAAATAAGGTATTTTTCTCTTAAATACTAAGCTATACTATGTGAACTCCATTTTAGTTTCATTTACTCTGTTTTAAGGTCTGATACTACATCTCTAAGACTTTGACAACATGGATTCAAAGGTGTAACTCGATGAGTGACTGTATTTTGTTTGCAAGCATTGTACATAAGGTTTTATTTAGTTCTTTGTTCATTTTAGGTAAAGGGTTTTCAGGATTGAATGCTTGAGACTGAAGTATTTGTCTAGGTTCATTAGGGTGTCCTTGTTTCAGTGACAAGAGTTACTTTACATGGCTATTTTGACATTTCTGTGCTTCATGTTTGTAGATACAACTAAATAGACATGCAAGGCTCTATAGTACTAAACTTCAATCTAGATTAGGCCAGTATTGTATATATTTTTGTTCAGAATATTAACAAGATCTCATACATGTCATGGATTGTACTGATTTTCTCTATATAGGATCTAAAGCAGAAATTATAGATCCTAAAAATTTTCATTGTGTAGAGTTTGGACCACCATTGTTCTACTCAAAAGATTGAATTTGTGAAAGACATCTTTGAAAATGAGATACGTAGAAGACAAAGGGTGCTATAACAATCATGGACCAACACAAGAGATCCCAAATAACAGTGCTGTGTATTCAGAGTTTAACAAAGGAAAGGATGCTACTCGTATCCCCCACCACCATCGAACAACTATGGGAAAACCAACCCCTTCTAAGTGGGATGATGCACAAAAGTGGCTTGTGGGATTGTCAAAAGGAGGAGAGAAAAGTCACTCCAAAAACAGGCCAAGAAACTCAAACGCAGATGATTTGAGACTGATAGCTCCTGTGCCACAGAAGGAGCATGATTACTCAAGTAGTGAGAAGGAAGAGGAAGACATTGATGCATCTCATGAGTTGGTCACCACTTCTAGTTCCAATGCCATTGTTGCTCAATATGAAGCTGATGCCAAAAGGGTAGAATGTGACGAGTCAAATTGGAGAAACAGTATTAAGCCTTCAGAAAACACAATCCAGGTCCAATCAATATGTTTCAGAGACATGGGGACTGAGATGACACCAATTGCTAGTCAAGAGCCTTCAAGAACTGGCACCCCAATTAGAGCCACAACTCCTGCAACTAGAAGCCCTATTCATTCAGGGACCTCAACTCCAATAAGGGGTCAAAATGGGTTGCAAGTTGTTGAGGGTGACCGTGACACTGTTAGGTACAGTGCAGAAGGATCAACAAGCCCCTGCAAGAGGATTGAAGATCAAGCTAGAAAGTTGAGTCCTCTAGAAAGCCGAGCAATGGCTTGGGATGAGGCAGAACGTGCCAAATACATGGCCAGGTAATTACTTAACTATTGAGCTTGTTCTATGATCAAATACTAAAATTTAATGAACTAGTGAATGTAATGAAGGAAAATTTTCACAATTAAACACTTGGTATAAATTTTGCCGCAGGAGTCAAGGATTTAATGTAGTTGTTGATTGTTAATAAAGTTTGTTTGTTAAAACTTTATTTAGGTTCAAGCGTGAAGAGGTGAAGATTCAAGCTTGGGAAAATCACCAGATTAGAAAAGCTGAAATGGAGATGAAAAAAATGGAGGTACAATACTTACTGGGTTTATTGGTCTTCTTATAATCTAGCATATTATTAGTAAGATATTCTGAAATTGGCACTTCCAAAAGTAGATCTTCCCTTAGCTCTTAAACGGTGATTTTAACCTTTCCAACGCTGAAGATGATAGCTCATCTTTTGATGCCCTGTTAACAACTCCAAAGCACATCTCAGTAAAGTTGAAAGGTCTGTGAAATAGACTGACAAATAGAATTATTCCTCAAAAGAAACATGGCATGGCAGGGACCTTTGATCTTTCGTATTTTCTTCCTGGATTCATTCCCCATGCAGGGAATAGAAAATGTAAATATTATGAAACTCCCTCGAGTTGTCATTGATCCACTGAAATAGCACAAGGGTTAAGCAAGTACTCTGTAATTGATAAGTTGGAAACAGTACACTGATCCATAGTGATATATCTAATGTGATTCTGATAGAACCTCCCTCTAGGTACCAGACATGCATTGCTTTCATGAGTGGGCTCAAGTTTGAGTAAAGTTGCTTTTTACTGCATACAACCGTACAATTTACAATTTGTACAGCTACACATTTTCTTCCATGTGTATGTACCTAACCTATATGGGATTACTCACTATTATTATCTGACACAACAAAGGGAATGAGCTTCGCTGCAATGTGTTAGCAAAACAAAATTATTGAAGTGTGCATATAGTTAATAGATAATTACAGTACTTAAGTAAGTGATTAGGATCTGTTTGAATTACCAGGTGAAAGCTGATAGAATGAAAGCTTTGGCACAAGAAAGGTTTGCAAATAAACTGGCTTCGACTAAGAGGGTAGCTGAAGAGAAACGTGCAAATGCACAGGTGAAGCTGAATGACAAGGCTTTGAGGACTACCGAAAGGGTAGAGTATATACGTCGAACAGGACATGTGCCTTCTTCTTTCTCTTTCAACTTTAAGTTGCGTTCCATGTGTTGGTAGCAGTTTTGCAACCTATATGCAATGTTTGTGTGAAATATGAAACTTTTTCTGTCTATTCCATCAAAATTTACTGTGCTACTTCTAAAATAATATTGCAAGTTCCATGGTGTTTTTCTTCCTCTCTTGGTGTGCTCTACGAACATCTTTATTTGATGTCTGTTTTAGTGATTGTTCCTGAAAGATCAGACATTGTGTTAGCCAGTAATAGCAAAATGAGAAAATAATGACGGAACTTGTGCATTAACTTAAGTACCATTACTCTTACGGTACCTCCAACTGATCGACCCTCACCTCCTGCAACATTCTACCATTCCCAACCCTAAACCTAACCCTTGATTAGGGGTGGCTATGGATTTAAAAATTGAATCCAAAGGTAATAAAATTGATTGAACTTGAAATTCAGATACCTTGCATCAAATTAATTTGAATTGTTTTGAATCTAGTTTAAATTTTGATTTGAATTAGTTTAAATTTATATTCAGTTAATCGATTTAATTAGGATAAAATTAACACCAAAATTGAGGGTATTACTTTTATTTGAATTAATGAAGTTGTTCTTTTTATTTACAATAATTACAATGTTTTAAAGATATTTTAGTTGTTAACTTTAGGAGATTGAGTGATCATGTGTAGTTACTAATACACAATGATTTAACATGATGGATTTGTTCAATAATTCTCAATGAAACTTTGCTTTTGTACTAGTTTTTTCCAGTGCTTCTCATTTTGTGGTCTTGCTACAATATGAGAACTTATTTACGTTCTATGTCGTTATCCTTTTTTAACAATCTGCTGTTTGCTAAAGAAATTATTTCATTTATTGTTTGTCTTTAGAAAATAAAATAATAAATTATGTAATGAATAAGACTAATTTTTAATATTTCGACATTATAATGATTAATCGTAATTTCGAATGAAGTTGAGTTTAAAATTTATAATTGTTGGGTTGATATCGTCCTGAATTATCTCCGTATTTAGAGTTTTCACGTTATACTATCGTGTTTTCTATATATAATCTTATTTCTATGTTAATAGGGTGATTCTTAAGGGTAAATATAATAATGTTTTTTGCATTTTTTCCAACAAGTGGTATCAAGAGCTATGGTTTCGTAGGATTTTTTCTTAGTATGCTCTATGGTTGCAACTTAGTCTAATCTTCCACATAAGAAAAGATTAATTCCTTGTTGTTAGAGAATCATCCTTGGTTTTTGAAGTTGCAATGAGAAATTTGAAGGAATGATTATTGTCACCGTCGTGTTTGTAACATTCTTATTAGAAATTACTTAAATAAAATAATTAAATAGTAACTGAAATTCAAACGTCCTCATTTATTATTTCCAAACGCGAGAAAAATTTAAAATTTATACAGTGCGCTTAAAATTCAAATTAGCAAAATCCATAAAAACCATAATCGTTTACAAGTTCTCAAAATGAACTAAATGAAAACTAAACTCGTGTATAAATGCAATTCAAATCCTATGAGAGCCCTCTCTCTATCTCTAGGCATCACCAACATCACCTGGAATATCATCTGCTCCCGTGTGACAAAATCATTGCCAAACATAAACAAAAAGAGTGAGCTCGTAAACAATTCACATATAAGTTAATAAATCAAGATACACCTAAGTGTTTTATTCTAGTTAATTCTTGGCCAAGACCTTATTACCCCAAGGTTTTTCAACCTGCAAGTCACACAATTAGTTGACCATGGACTTAGGATATGCGATGCTTCCACGAACCTGTTTGCTTGTGGTCCTGCCTCTACGAACTTCTCCCCTTGTAGTCCAACTCTGTAGACATCCCCGCCCGTAGTCCAACACATGTGATTCACCAACTACGAACCTCCTCGCGCACAACAGCTCTCAAGTGTGAGCACAAAACATACGAACCTCCCCGCTCATATCCCCACATGTGAGCATCAGGATATGAACCTCCCCGCTCATATCATCACGTGTTCATCACCAGCCATGAACCTACCCGCTCATGACACAATCAACATCTCATGGTCCAAGTCGCAAATCACAACACACAAAATGCAAGCAAGAAAGTCACTGCCTACAACGCTATCGCCTAGCGCTGCCTAAGCGCCGCCAAGCAACATTCCTGCGCAAACCGCCTGGTGGGACACCTCCGTCGCTAGGCGCCAGGCTACATTCAGACCCTCTGTCTCAAAGTTTATCGCCTAGTGGGTCATACCCCACAACTAGGCATCACCTGTTCCAAAGGATATCCCTGATGGTCTAACGCTTGGCAGCCACTTCTGTGCCGCCAAGCGTTATATCAGTAGCGCACCAGTTGCTGTTTTAGCACCCAAACCAGACCATAATTTAATCCAATTCATTTCAATACAATAATACATATCTCCAAATCATTACCTAACTTTGGTCTCAAATTCTCATCTCATATACTTCAATCTTATATATATATATATATATATATATATATATATATATATATATATATATATATATATATATATATATATATATATATATATATATATATATATATATAAGCATAAGCTTATCCATTTAATTCATGACCCACACTTGCAATGAGACATCATCAAGTCATTACCACCTACTACATCTAGCAAAAATAGTTCACTCCTCACGTTCCTACATGCTCATTCAATTATTTCACTATGTCTAGCACTTACTCACTTTATAGTACCTCTATCAATTTTTCACTAAGAGGCCAAGGTTACCAACTCCATGCACTAAGGTACCCCACCTTCCCAACCATTCCCTATTCTGTTACTCCACATCCTTTTCTCCTCATCTCCAACTAATTAGACCACTAAGACACTTACTACTACTTACTTAACCAATTTCCACTTATATATTAACTCCATCTTATTTCCACCATGTTGGCCGCCAAGCGATGCATCAGAACCTGGGTAAAAAATTAGTTTTTCTGCATCTGCGAATTGCCTCTTTGCAAGATTCCAGCCAATTATCCAATTTGCAATTACATCACACCAATTCACAATTCCCTCATTCACACACAGGCACACTCTACAGAATCATATAATGAACCAAACACCAGGATTGAGCCCTATTTCCCCCAAATTCCAATTTCATGTCCAATCTAACGGAAACTCTTCTCAAGTTTGCACACTATTTAATCATCACGAAAACACCACCAGTGGCATTTAGCAACAAATATATATCATTACATAATCACACAAACATAAAACTTTGCATGGAATTTTAAAGCATCACAATTTTCATTGAAAAACAATCAAACCCCCAACTTGTCATCGCATCGCCTGGCGAGTGTTCATCGTCGCCAGGCGGTTCATAGCAGAACCTAGAAACTGGGTCAAAATGAGAGTACTTGATTGTGTTAAGAGGACTTGGGTTCAAGTCTTATGTATGCCATTTATGTGTTATTTAATTTATTATTATTTTAATAATATGCTTGGTCATGTTGAGTGATAATATAATCATAGAATTTTAAGAATTTTCACGAAACATGAATTGGTTAAATGGTTGTGCATTGATTGGACATTGGCATGGTTATGGGTTTAAACCTTGGTAGAACCAAATTAAACTTTCTTTTTGCCCAAATTTTCTTTGGCATGAATGTGAAACAGCAGAGGAACCCTAGCTGGCCAAGGAGCAGCCAAGAGTCATTTTCGTTTTCCTTTCATCATTGCTAATTAAGACACCATTAAAAGACAAATTGTGAGAGAATATGAGGGTTTTGAGGCTGGATTTTCGGAGAGCATTGTAAGGTACACGAATTCAAGGAAAAGTAGTGGTTAGAGAGTGAAATAGAAGATCTGAATTGAGGTGGTGTTAAGGAGACCATTGGTGATCAAAAAGGGAAGCTCTATCATTATGTTTTGAGCAAGGAAACCAAGTTAGGAGTGTTGTTATCGCATTTTGTTATTAAATTATTGCATGAATTGTATGATGCTTCAATAATTGATTTTGTGTTTATGTTTTTCTTGAATTTCGCAAGTTTCTGGAATGTTTCCAGAAACCGCCTGGCGGATGAAGAAGTGTCGCCAGGCGACGCATCAATTCATTCTTAATTATGGGTTCTTGAAGAGGAACCGCCTGGCGGTAAGATCCCGACCGCCAAGTGACGCGTGACTACAATCCAGTTTTTAGGTTTTGTTTGAACTGCCTGACGATGATGAACTACCGCCAGACAATGCGGGCTGTTTTGGTTCAATTTTTGGGTTTTTTGTGTTCCGGGTGATTTTTAATTGGTGGAAAGGGTGTTAGATCAATAATTGACTAAATGGAAGTGATTAATTATGAAATCATGAGGTGATAAAGGGAAGATTGGATGGTCATGGCATATTTGGGGATTTTGGGTTTTGGATGAAATTTCATGAGCAAAGGTAATACAAATTTAGGATATTGGAAGCATAATGTAATAATAGGACCCATAAACGTGTGACAAAAGGGTACTGGATGTAAAACTTGAGAGATTGTGCGAAATGGGGAAGTTGAAATTCTCACAGGTGCAGGGCAGAATTATGGGTTTCCCAAAACTGATGCACTGCCTGGTGGCAGGCTAGGTGTCGCCAGGCGCCAGCGCAAAGATATAGAATTTTGCGTGGCTCTTGAGTGCATTAGTGAATTTGGAGTTTTGGTGGTAGTAAGCTGTAATTCGAACACCAACTTGGGGTTATTGGACAGAGGCCTGAGATAGGTCCTTAATGATTTAGTAGTATGAATCAATTTGGGGGTTAATTGGGGAATGAAAGAAACATGGACATATCAACCTTGCAGTAAGACGTCATTAAATTAAGGTTCTGCTGAACTTTGAGGCATAATATAATTACGAACTTGAGTGTCAATGAAGATGCACGAGTTAGATTGCAAGGTGGGATTGCATAAGTGAAAGAATTGTTATAATACTAAGGTAAGGTATAATTGGTAGGTTGCCTTTAAGAGAGTGAGAAGTGTTGTTAGTGGACACTATGATAGGTTAGTTAGGTTGTGACTGTGGCCTGGAGTTGAATAAAATGGGTTGCACTTAATGGGTTCTAAGTAATTGGTATGGTCAAAGGAATAAATTTACCCATGAGTATATTTATGATATGAAGACATAAGAAATGAGAACTCATGACCAAAGAATGGAAGTTATGTGATTGGTAATTATGCAATGCATCATGGAGGGGTTGCGGAATGGTCTGGAATCACATATGATAGGCAAATCAGTACAATTCGTTGTATTGGTCTAGTGCCTGGCGGTGGAGTCTGGACCGCCAGGCGATAACTACATTTACAGTAGCTTTGGGCACGCTTGGTGCCTGGCGATACGTGTCCCCTGCCAGGCGGTCTAGAAGCGCATTGCGCCTAACGACTTGTAGGTAGTGCTAGGCGATATTTATGAGGCTAAAGCGATTTGCTTGCTTTGGATGTGTGTGGTCCACAAGGTTTTGGGAATATGTCAAAGGTCGGCTTGCTGGTGTTCCTTGAGTTGTGGCTCGAAACATATCCCTTGAGTTGTGGCTCGGGATAGGGGTTAAGCATGTGACATTCCTTGAGTTGTAGCTCAGGTTAGCGAGTGTTACTGGTGTGAGTGTGCGCGTTGTGGCGTGTACGGATGGGTCCAGTTAGATTGTTCTGCTCAATATTAAGCTAACGAGTTTGATAGTCTTGGGATGTACGAATGTTATTCGTATTGGGAACTCCACCTGGTGTTACGGAGTGTGGTCCGTAGCATGGTTTCCCGCACGTGCTCTACCAGTTGTGGCTGGTAGGTGTGGCTGTAAGACACCTTGAGGTACTCATCAAAAGATGTAGAACTCGATTCACATTCATCCCCAAACCCTTATTGAAACTTCATGTTCATGTAATCATCAAGTACCAAATTATCATCAAACAATGGCATTCTAACATCTTAAATCAAATAATACTCAACAAGAATGAAGAAAACAATTATCCAGAAAGACCAACATCACCACAGGATCCACAAAACCCAGAAAACAAACAATGTTGTTCGCATCGCCTGGCGGGCCTTGCTTGTTGCCAAACGGTTCCGGTAGAACCTAGGAAAAATGACTCATGTTGGATGTGTCACCGCCAGGCAATTTCTGGGTAGAAACCCATAAATGCGAAAAAACACAAGAATTGGAGGAAGAAAGGGACACCCAGGCTTAAACATTTCATGAAATGCATTATTCATGAATTAAACAATTAGGTACAATTCCCCTTATCTGGATTTCCTGCTCCAAAAGCACTCCTAGAATCTTTCTTGCACAAACCTTGATCAACCTTTGGCCTCTAACAAAAGAATTCTCTCTAGCCCTTTTTCCACTCCTCAGCTTCAATGCTCTCACAAATCTCTCAGCTGCCACAAGTATACCCCACTATTTTCCACCCACCAAACTCTATTCTTTCATTTTTCAGCCCTTAAAACTAATTAAATAATTAAAAATGAAATTAACAAAAGAAAAAGTCAATGACCATTAAAGTACCATTACTTAGAGCTTCTTGCAGCATAACTGCCACTCAATGAGGGAACCATTTAGAGCTAGCCGAGGTTCAAACTCTCATCCACCTAATTACCAACCATATGCACAACTAAGATGCCATTACATGTTTCATGACATTTTATGCACATAAATAATTATAAAATCACCTCACACAACCACATATACATGCAAAATAAAATAAATAATTAAGACATTACACTAATGACATACGTAGGACCAAACTTAAGACCTCTCAACACAACCAAGTACCTCTCAACCACTTAAGCTATTAATGTTCCTTGTCCTAACTTAACAACCCAATTCTTTTAGTTGTACTTCTAATCAACAGTTATGGTTAATTAAATATTTATTCTTTATTTAATTTTCACGGGTCTTACAATGGTAGGATGTCATGGTGCGACGGTGGTGCTATGTCAATAGGTGTTACGTTGACGGGTGTTGTGTCTCTAGTGCGGGAGTCAAATTGCATGGTGGTTGTGAAGTGCGGACGTTTGATCTGTAGCTTTTCAGAAGGTTTAGTGGTTTTGTGTCGTGGTTGCGGCATGGTTCCGATGTAGGGTGTATGGTGTTTAAGCACGGACGTTGGCTAATATTGATGCAAAGTGTGTGGTGCTTATACATGGGCATTGGTTAGCATTGATGTAGGGTGCATGGAAATTCTTGGGATGACTTAGTTCGAATTGAGAATTCTTGGGATGGTTTGATTCCTAGTGAAAATTCTTGGGATGGTTTGGTTCCATGTGAAAATTCTTGGGATGGTTTGGTTCCAAGGGAAAATTCTTCGGATGGTTTAATTCTATGTGGAAATTCTTTGGATGATTTGATTCCAAGTGATACTCTTTATGATGGAGTATGATTGTTGGTGTAGGCAATGAAGATGGGTGCTAATGACTATATAATGGGCTTTAAGTCCATGATGTTCCTTGCCTTAAGTTAAAAACACTTTGAACTAGTGTTTGACTTTTCTTATTCTCTTGTAGTAGAGGATTGTGAGGTGTAGCTAAATTCTTGTTCTACAGAGTGTGGATGTACTTAGGATCAAAGGGTTGAGAGTGTTTTCTGTGTGTCGTACAAATTTCCACACAGTGAATATTCTTTGCGGTATTGGTTTTTCTCTATATTTGAAGTTTCCACGTTATATTCTTGTGTTCTCTCGCTTTTTCCAACAATAATTTAATATTGTGAGTTTAAATGTAGATATATAATGCATTTTTATTATATAATGAAATGTATGCAATATTATTAAATCATTTAAACCATGCATCATATTCAATAAAAAACATTACAAAGTGGTAAGGAATTGGAAACTATAACGAGCCACATATTAGAGTGTGCAAATTCTTATCAAATCTAGTTTAAAGCATTTCAATTGAATTCAAATCTAATTTAATTTGACAAACAGAGTTTGATACTAAAACTTCATGCCAAAATAATAGATTTGAAGTAGTTTTGAATGGAGTAATTGTGCACACGAGCTAGCTAATTTTTGGATTTTTTTTCCAATTTAGCTTAATCCTTCATCCATAATTTTTTTCCATGGCCATTTCTCATGAAAGAAAGATACTTTTTTTTTTCAGAGTAACTTATTTAAGCTTAATAATCTTTTTCATCTCAATATTTATAGTACTTGTTAAATGTTTTTTTTTATTTTTTTTTTAATTTTTTTTATATTCAATGTGATTCAAATATTTGTTAAAAAAAGTCAATGTGGTTTCTTTTGTTAAATCAATATTAACATTATTAAAAGATGATGATCTGATTTATATTAAGCCATTTTCCTTTTCCTTCATATATGTTTCTCTTCATTTCTATTTTCTCCTATAAAATCTATGAAATTGAAATATTTAGAATTTAATTTTTTAACCCTAAAATCAATTTCTTCACTCATTCGTGGAAGACGCTCCAGTTTTTTCTGAAGTACATATATCATATATTGGAAGTACAAAAAAGCAAAATTTTAAAGCAAGCAACATAGCACAACACAAATCACCAAAGGTCGAAACTTGAACAACTAAAACACCATGCGAGACAATTTAAAACATGTCCAGAAGACCAAATACAAAAAACACACTACAACAAAAATCGCTTTAGGCAACAACACAAAATTGTGAGTTAAACCACAAAAACCATGGGCTAAAGTTTAGACAACAATTTTTTAGGCCTAGTCTAGGTGAGCGTAGCTGTAGGTTATAGGCCACGGTTTTCAGTACGACAACAATTTTAAAATCGTTGCTTAAAATCCTCATTAAAGGCAATGGTTTTGATGTACATGTTTTCCAAAACTTGACATTTTCAACATTGTGAGCTCTTGGCGTTTACAGTCTAAAATCAAATAGACGGAAGAAATTCAAATTTTTATGTTTTTAGAACTAAATTTTGCATTTTCAGTCGAAAAAAGAGGGAAGGAATATTTCTAAGCTAAAAGTTTTAATTTTTAGTGTATTTTAGACCACATTTTTATGGATTAGCCCACACTTTTTACAAGCAAGATTTATATAAATATTGCTTAAGATAGTTTTTAAGCCACATCTCCAAAAATGTTGCCTTTATTATGTTTAGACCACATTTTACACCCGTGATCTCGTTTAATGTTGTCTAAAGTCATTTTTGTTGTAGTGAAAAAAAACACTCACAAGTTTAGATTTCACGTAATGGTCATTTGGGTTATTGGACACAAAAAGGAAATGGAGAAAAACATTAAATTGAAGAGGAATAACTAGATTAACAAAATGGAGCATTCGATTATAAAAAATAGATGAAGGACAATTTAGATTTCACATAATGGTCATTTGGGTTATTGGACGCAAAAAGGAAATAGAGAAAAACATTAAATTGAAGAGGGATAACTAGATTAACAAAATGGAGCGTGCGATTATAGATAATAGATGAAGGACTTCTTGTTCAAAAGGGAATAAGTACAAGGAAGAAACACATATGGAAAAGAAGCATAACACAAATGAAGAAGGAGCAAATACTTCTCATGATGCTTAGGCATGAATCTTTTTCTCAAAAATCTTTTCAAGTCATCCCAAGTTTCAATGGGCAACCTTCTTGAGTGGGTTACTTCATTTTGAACTTGTTCCACCAAAATAAAGCATAACCCTCGAATTTAAGCACAACAAGTTTAATAATGTGCAAGTCCTTAAGTTCAAAAGAAAAAGAAATTTGTTCTCCTTTCCTCTCCCATTCCCCACACACATTAGGATTGGATGTGCCTACAAATCTAGAAAATTGATATTACTTTTAACAAGTAATTTGTCAAGTCCAAATCTTGAAGGTTGTCTCCTCTCATGGCTTTGTCTTTGGCTTCTTCTTGGACGTTTATAGAAGGCCTACATATCACTTCCAAAGGAGGTAGAAGCTCTTGAAGAACTATGAAGCTTTTTCTCTTCCACTTTGAATCCTTTTGTTTTGCTCTTCCAAGAGTTTGTATATGCTTTCAAGGGAGATTTTAGGTATGTCCATATTCATACTTACTTCCCCTTCGGAGCTCTTGGAAGCCATGCATAAAAAAGCACAAAAAATAAGCCAAAAAATTGTACCAAAAGTAGTGTAGATGTTAGTAGAAAATGTCTTATTACTCTTTAGTGTTTACACTCAAAATTTTCGTCCTGACTAAGAAAACAACAAAGATATGTTGTATAAGGATCAACACTCAATTCGCTAAGAGAGAGTAAAAGAGTTCTCAAAAGTTACTTCAAATTCCAAATCAAGAAATACTATCTCTCAAGTGAAAGATGAAGCAAATCAAAATACACTTAAAACCTTAAATTCTTTGAAAAGAGGTAGGCAAAACCATACGAATCAAAGAAGACAAATTGGAAATGCTAATTAAGAAAAGTAAACAAAAGATTATATAAACTCATATGACATGTGACCTAAAAAAAAGCAAAGAAAAACTTGAAGAAAAAAAAGACACTAGGAAAGGTAAAAATTCAAGCAAAAAATTTCACCCATAAGAATCATGTTAAATGTTCTAATGAAAAGTAGCAAACATATACACATTCAAAGAGATAAAACTCATGCAAAATGAATGATACAATTTGTGAATTCCCCCATGGAAGTCAAATAGCAAATTGTTTCAAGAAACTAGGACAAACTAGTCATGAAATGCCTACTTTTTAATTAATTTTTGTTCTTTTTTATTCTTTTTTTTTTGTTTTTTCAACTTTTTTTAATCTTTAAAGGTGAAATTTGCTTTGATAATCCAGATTAGCATGTCCCATGAAGATTTTTGTGGCTTAAAAACAATTACTACAAAACTACCACAAGGGAAAAGGGATTCAACACATGCATCTATATGTTCATGAGTCTCAAATCATCTTAAAAACATGTATAGGTTTAGAAAAACTTTCAAAAGAGATTTAACACTTTAAAAACTCTAGCAAACAATAGAATAAAACATAGACTCGAAAAGGAAAAAAAAAAGCTCAAAGCATGCAAAATTAACCAAGCATGAGCATCATACCCATTTTCCTAAAAATATTTTGGCTATTCTACAAGAATTGGATACAATGGTTGGATTAATGGAGTAAATTAATGAAACAAAACACAACATATATGAATAACAACATGTTCATTATTCGACTAAATTAAGAACAACAAAGGAAGACATTAATCACATCTAAATAGAAGTGAGTTTCAAACTCATATATAAAGGACACTTACTTAGGTTAAAAAGCAATAACATTAAAAAGCAAGAATATTAAAGAGCAAAAAATAAATAAATGTTGCTGAAAAAACAAATTGCTAAAAAACTAATTATATGAACCTTTAAAGGTTGATAGGATCTAGATCAACCCTTGAAGGTGTTGGAAACACAAAACCCATGCTTGAAGATCTATTAATGGCAGAAGCAATAAAAGAAACAATAAGCACCATGGGTTAAACTAAAATATGAAGTAGAAAACACGAACAAGAAAAGAAATGAAACATCAAAAATGGACTAAAGGAAGAGAAATGTAAGAACTCACCTCCTTTAATTCAATAACCAAAGGATAAGTGCAAGATGATTCACCACTTGAAAAACATTTCAAGATAAGAATCCAAAGTAAGAGAAGAGAAAATACCAACTCTCAAATGCTCACACAGAGACTTTTATTCATTCAACTCAAGATATGATTTTACAAAATGGAGAGACTTATATTTATAAGTGATGAGCTCATCCTAAGGAGGAAATAGAGAGTTAACTTTGCTAATCAAAAGTTAACTTCTTTAATCATGTTTATCCAAACGAATTCCTTGAAATCAAGGAGATACATGTACTAGTTCTTTAATTCAAGGAGAAGGAATGATGGGGTGGTTGGATTCAATGGATGGGGTCCTAAGGTAGGTGGACAAGAGTTTAGGTACAAAGAAAGGGATCCTAAAAGAAGGACAAAGTGACTAGATACATTGAAAGGGAGCCTAAGGTAGGTGAATGCATCTAGAAACTTGAAATCCTCCTAGTTTCTAGATTCATCCTTCCTTTCTCAAGTTTTTTCCCTCAAGATCTAATCCTCTCTAAAGTTCCTATTTATTTACAATTTCCTTAATCTCTTCTTCTAATGCTTTGAGTTTCTCTCTTGCGAACCTCCCTTGATACTTCTCTTTAATTTCTTCTTCTTTATTCTTCCTAGCCATGCTTTGTGTTTGAATTCCTTGTTGTTCATATTCTTTTTCCTAAACAAGCTCTTCATCATCTTTATTCACATAAGCTAAAGAGCAAGAATACTAAACTACAACAAAAAAGAAAGAAAGAAAGAACAACAAATATGAAAGTTGTTAAATATGTAAACAAATCAATCACAAATTCAAGATCAAATAGAACCAAAAATCTTTTGAGTTTGCTTTGATCTTGATCCTATGAATGTTAAAGTAGACGAGAATTGATTATCTGCTAAAGTAGTTGAGAGGGGCATGTATATTCTCCAAGATTGACTTGAGGTCTGGATACTATCAGATATTGATCAAACCAGAAGACGTCCAGAAGACAATGTTTAGATCGAGATATGAACATGACGAGTATGTAGTAATGCCATTTGGACTGACTAATGCTCCAATAGTCTTTATGGATTACATGAACCGGATTTTCCGGCCCTATTTGGACAAATTTGTGGTGGTGTTTATAGATGACATTATCATCTATTCCAGAAATAGGGAGGAGCACGTTGAGCATCTAAGAGTTGTATTGGCAGTACCCACATAACATCAGCTCTATGGCAAGCTGTCCAAGTATGAGTTCTGGTTAGAAGAGGTAAAATTTCTAGGGCATCTCTTCATAGGGAATTGTAGTGGATCCGAGTAAAATTGAAACAATCTGGAAATGGGAAAGACCATGGACAGTGATCGAGGTACGAAGCTTCTTAGGATTGGCCAGGTACTACAAGAGATTTGTGGAAAGGTTCTCTAAAATGGTGAGTCCTCTGACCCAACTCACTAGAAAAGACCAACCATTCTCCTAGACAAAGAATGTGAAGAGTGTTTTGAGGAGATGAAGAAGAGATTGACTACAACTCCAATACTAGTTATACCATACACAAGCAAGAAGTTTGAGGTATATTGTGATGCATCCTATCAACGTTTGAGATGTGTACTGATGCAGGAGAAAAGGCATGTGGCTTATGGTTTAGGCAGTTGAAAGTTCATGAAAAGAACTACCCCACCCATGATTTAGAGTTGGTTGTCATAGTGTTTGCTCTTAAGACATAAGTTGGCTCTCAGTTCCAGGTTTTCAGTGATCACAAAAGCCTGAAATACTTGTATGACTAGAAGGAGCTGAATATGAGGCAGAGACGATGGATGGAGTATCTCAAGGATTATGATTTCGAGTACTTTACCATCCAGGTAAAGCAAATGTAGTGGCGGACGTCTTGAGTCGAAAGAAGATGAACATGTCGGTAATGATCGTGAAAGAGCTAGAGTTGATTGAGAGGCTCAGGGATATGAATCTGGTATACAGTTGGGAGAAGATTTTATCATGTGCAATGCACTAACATTGACCAGCGACATCTTGGGGATGATCCGAGATGAACAGAAGAACGACGCTGAGCTGTAGTAGTTTGTGAGCTGGTTAAGTATTGAGAAATGGAAGGCTTACCGGATGAGGTCAGATGGATTCTTGCGGTTTCGCGACAAAGTATGTGTACCTGGGAATTGGAGGTTGAGGAAGCAGATTCTAGAAGAGGGTCACAAAAGTTGTCTTAGCATACATCCGGGTATGACTAAGATGTATAAGGACCTGAAATAGTCCTTCTGGTGGAATGGAATGCAAACTGATGTCGCAGACTTTGTGGCATCATGCTTGGTGTGTCAGAAGGCAAAGATTGAACACTAGAGACCAGATGGTACGTTATAGTTGTTAGATATCCCGCAGTGGAAATGGGATAGCATCGCCATGGACTTTGTGACTCATTTGTCGAGATCTACTAAAATTCAATCTGGGTGATCGTGGACATGTTGACTAAGTGTGCCCATTTCTAGCAATTAACCCGAAGATGTCAATGGACACGCTGGCTATGCTATATGTTAGAGAAGTAGTCAGACTACATGGAGTGCCAACTAGCATCGTATCTGACAAGGATCTGAGGTTCACTTCTCATTTTTGGCAATCCCTACAGGCAACTTTGGGAACTCAATTGCAGATGAGTTCCGCATATCACCCTTAGACGGATGGCCAGTTTGAGAGGACGATCCAATCATTGGAGGATCTGCAGCGAGCATGTGTATTGGATCATATGGGTAGTTGGAGTGAAATGTTTCCATTGGTGGAATTTACCTACAACAACAGCTATCATTCCAATATTGGTATGGCGCCCTATGAGGCCTTGTACGAGCGACGATGCAGGACACCACTATGTTGGAATCAGGATGGTGAGTCCTTGATGTTGGCTCCAGAATTTTTACAGTAGACCTCTAATAAGGTCAAAGCATTCCAGGAGCGAATGAGAGTGACTTAGAGTAGACAGAAGTCCTATGCAGATAAGAGGAGGCGACCTATAGAATTTGAAGCAAGGGATCATGTGTTCCTCAGAGTCACACCGACTGTTGGCATTGGGATTATATCTGTTACATCTTTCACTTTGATGTTGAATTCTTGATGGGTTGATTGAAGGTTCTTTGAAGAACTAAACAGGAACTTGAGAGTGGTTGAATACACTTAAAGAGTGAAACACAAGTGAAATTGAATGTAAACACGTAAAGAGTGGTGAGACCCATTTGATAATTTTATCCACATTACTTGTGTTAACCACTTATTGTGTTTTGTGTTAGTTCTTGTTTCATCTCTTTCATTGCAGGAATTAGCAATTTTGAGCACTCCACAATGTTCCATACACATTCGACCTTGATAGAGGATATCAACTTCATTGTGTCCATAATTATCAGGCTGAATAGCAAACTTGGGGAACCTAGAAGGGAGCATAAACATGATAGAAGATCATTGTCAAGCAACAAAACAAGTGTTATTAGGTGCACCAAGTGTGAAGGATATGGACACGAAAATTATCAATGTTCTAATTGGAACGCAAAGTACATGACTCTTCAAGAACTCCAGAATTACATTGTATACTTGAAAGAGGTGAAGAGGAGTGTTAGGCAAAAGCTCGAAGTCAGGCGAGAGCAACAAGCAAAAAGGGAGCGTGAAAAGGCGGAAAGAACACTAAATGAAATGTGGGAAAAGGCAAGACAAGAGAGAGAGTTAAAAGAGAGAAAAGAGCTAGAGATGAGAGAAAGAGAACAACAAAAGGAAGAGCTCAAAGAAAGAGTTAGAGAAAGAGAGGCGAGAGTACAAATGAGACTACAACGATTTGAGATGTTGGAAAAAGCAAGACAAGTGGAAAAATTGGAGAAGGAACAAAGGAAAAAAGAGCTAATAGAAATAAAAGAGAACGAGGTAAGAGAGAAAAAGAAGAAAGAGCAACAAGAGAAGGAAGAAGAAGAACGAAGAGAGAAGCAAGAGAAAGAGTCTTTCTTAACACCCCTTACATATATGGTTGAGACAAAATCCTTAAAGGGGGATTGTAATATTCTGAATTGTTGTTCCCATTCACATCATGATTTTTCATTTTCATTGGGAACACTTACTCATTCATCTTTTTTTATCTTAATGCCTAGGGAAGACTTATACATTAAGGAGCAATGGCATAAGCAATGGGGTGAAGAAAAGATGATAGAAAAGGCAGCAACAACATGGGCAAAACATGAACCTGACTTTAATCATCTGCTTGTGTGTTTGTCCTATCATGAAAATCCTAAGGGATTTCAAGGACACTATTTTTCTATTATAATTAGTATGGGTTGTTTTCCTTCTTGTTTCACTGTGGATAGTATAGTTGTGTTGAAACTCTTTGTTATATTCTGCAGGTTTATCTTTGATCCTGAAGGGCAATCTCCAAGCACCTTGATAATAAGAGATCAGCCTATTCCATGATTCCAATCTCATTTTTTTATAGCATTTTATTTTTGTCTTTAGACTATTATGGTTTTGTGTGCTTTCAGGACTTATGTTTGTGTGTTTGGTTGTAGGTAATAAAGCGCTAAAATTCGAGGTCGATTTTTCTCCAACCCAGAAGCAATGATGTAGGTGTAACATCCCTATTAGAAATTACTTAATTAAAATAAATAAATAAAATATAGAAAATCAATCCACATAATTTTATTATTCCCAAACGCGAAAAAATCCAAATCATTTTTCAACGCGGCATAATTTAAACATAACTAAATAATAATCTTTTTATAAGTCTTTAAAATCCAACATAATGAAATAACATCATAAAAATCCTTATCTCAAGAGCCCCCAAGCTAGCCCTCTCTCCGTCTCTATGCATCACCAGTATCACCTATAACATCATTTGCTCCCGTGTAACGAATCACACGATCATCGCCAAACACAAACAGAAAGAGTGAGCTCAAAGATAATTAATAGAACAAGTTAATAAAATTAACAATGCACCTAATTGTTTAATTCTAGTTATTTCTTGGCCAAGACCTTAATCCCCAAGGCTTTTCAACCTTCACAACACACATAAAGTTAGCCCTGGACTCATGATTTATGATCCTCACACGAGCTTGCCCGCTCATGGTCCTGCCTCTACGAACCTCCTCGCTCCTAGTCCTGCTCCATGGACCTGCCCGCCCGTAGTCCAACACACGTGATCCATCAACTACGCAACATCTCTCAAGTGTGAGCACAAAACATACGAACCTACCTCGCTTGTATCTCCACACGAGAGTAACTAGATATGAACCTCCCCGCTCATATCATCACGTGTTCACCACCATCCATGAACCTAGTCGCTCATGGCACAACATCTCCTGGTCTAAGTCTGCATCAATGCGTACAAACAACACACAAAAACCCACACTTGCAAAAATATCGTCTGGCTTGAAACACAAAACTGCATTATTCTCGCTTAGGCTAAAAGCCTTCGTCCAAGCGACCAGGCCTATCTTGCTTAAGCTAGGCTCTCTCGCCTGAGCGAGTGCGTTATAGCGGCATTATGTGAATTCTCGCTTGGGCGGCGATTCGAGCAAAGCACACAAATTTCCCATGATTTCTCACTCAAGCGAGGAACTCTCGCTTCAGCGAGATGATCTGTCACCCAAAACCTGGGCTCTCCGCTTGAATGAGATGCTCGAGCAGAACCAAGGTCACGTCTCTACTACTTTTGCCTTGGCGAGGCTTGCTCGCTTGAGCGAGAATAACATATGTTGTTGTTGTTCACGCACGCAAACATCATAAACAATGCCAAACCACAGTTCAAACATTACCAAGCAGTCTATAACAGCGAACAATTATCATGGACATGTTTTAAATCCAATTGGACCCTCAGAACTTTAGATTGAACCATAAACCACCATACAATACAGAAACCTTCATCATATTCACACAAATGCATAAGAGATTGTTCAAACAACATCAAAACAACAAACTTCTAAATCACATCACCTAAAGCACGAAAATTCATGGCAAGGCAAATTCATTCTTACCCATTACAAAATACACGAAATAGCTCCCCTTACCTGGATTCCTTTGCTAAAATTCGAGTTTGGTGTGTGCTCTTGAGCCAAAACGCTCATAGCCTTTTTCTTTCTCTCCAACAATGGCTTCCACCCTCACTTCTCTCTACAAATCAGCACGAACCTTTCTAGAACTCACTGTCTAAATGCCCACATGAAAATACCGCCTCCCTTTCTCCTCCAATTCCTTTCTCTCAACTACCACCCTAATTAAGTGTGATTGCATATGAATGGCTAATCATGAACCATTATTTAATGTCTCCCAACCCATTAGACTGCCTCTCTTGGGAGCTAGGTTTTGTCTCTACCCTTTCATATTCAAGTTAAAATTAAAATTGGGCAAAAAGATAGTTTAGTTTTGTTCTCATCAAGGTTTGAACCCACAACTAATCAATTACCAAGTCAAGTGTACAACCAATTCAACCAATACATGTTTTGTGAAAATTCATATAATTTTATGATTACATTATCACTACTCACATCCAAACATAACATTAAAATAATGCACATAATAAATATCATACAATTGATATACATAGGACTCGAACCCAAGTCCTTTCACACAATTAAGTACTCTCAACCATTTAAGTTAGTATTTTTCCATGTCATAGCAATCTGCATTAAATGCCATAAAGGCTTCTACTACCCACATTTATTAAATAATTATTTATTTAATTATTTAAATTTCTCGGGTCTTACACCCCCACCTTAAAAGATTTTCGTCATCGAAAATTAGACTTACTAGGAAAAAAGTGCGAATAGGATTACCTCATGAGATCCTCCATCTCCCAAGTCATCTCCTGAGTAGCTTCATTCCAGAGGACTTTCACCGTCCGTATCTCCTTTCCCCACAGCTTCTCCACTTGAGAGTCCAATATTCTCACCGGTCTTGTGTTCACTATTAGATCCTCCCTGATCAGGATGTCATCTCATTCCAACACATGTGAGGGATCTGCTATGTATTTCCTTAACTATGAAACATTAAATACGTTGTGCAAGTTCACCAGATGCGGTGGCAAGGCAATCTCATAAGTTACGGTGCTGATCCTCCTCAAGATTTGATATGGCTCAAAAAACCTTGGAGTTAACTTCCTTGATTTGATAGCCTTTCCAATGCCATCAGTCGGTGTGACTCTAAGGAACACATGATCCCTTACTTCAAATTCTAGAGGTCGCCTCCTCTTATCTGCATAGGACTTTTGTCTACTCTAAGTTGCTCTCATTCGTTCCTGGATTGCTTTGACCTTATCAGAGGTTTACTGTAAAAATTTTGAAGCCAACACCAAGGACTCACCATCCTGATTCTAACATAGTGTTGTCCTGCATCGTCGCCCATACAAGGCCTCATAGGGCGCCATACCAATACTGGAGTGATAGTTGTTGTACGTAAATTCCACCAATGGAAGCATTTCACTCCAACTACCCATATGATCCAATACACATGCTTAGAGTACATCCTCCAATGATTGGATTTTCCTCTCAAACTGGCCGTCCGTCTGAGGATGATATGCGGAACTCATTCGCAATTGAGTTCCTTCACCCTCAAATCCGAGACGATCATTCATCATCAAGTGTGAGTCCCTTCAACCACATTGGTACACTCCCCCTCCAGTGGAAGCATTCCCAACCACAAGTACTTTTTTTCTACCTTTTATGTACCGTCGTTCTTCTTAATGGGACACACTTATTTGGAACCCTTATTAGGAAGACTTTCGATACAAGGACCATACTGCACTCGTTTGAGTCGGTTTTAACCATCGGCTCTGATACCACTTGTTAGGTTAACAAAGGAGGTTTCACTTGGGAGAACAAACACCAATGAGACTTGAGCCCAACCACATAAGGCATTGATGTAAGACCGGTGGAATTTAATTAATTAAATAAATAAATAAATAATAAATGCAGGTAGTGGGAGCCTTTATGACATTAAATTCTAAATTGTATGACATGGAAAAGTGCTAGCTCAAATGGTTGAGAGTACTTAATTGTGTGAGAGGACTTGGGTTGAAGTCCTATGTATGCCATTGTGTGTTATTTAATTTATAGTTATTTTTATATTTATGCTTGGCCATGTGGAGTGGTCATATAATCATAGGATTGGATAAATTGTCATGAAACATTAATTGGTTGAATGGTTATGCATTGAATTGAATATTTGGCATGGGTATGGGTTCGAACCTTGGTGAACCCAAATTAAGCTTTCTTTTTGCTAAACTTGTTTTTGGCAAAGAGGAGAAGGGGTAGAAACCCTAGCAGCCAAAGGGGCTGAAAAACAACTGCATAATGGCCTTGAATGACAATTATCATAAGCATCAAACCCAATTTTCGTTTTTTGGCTAATTAACCCCATTAAGACCTAATTAAAAGGCAAATTGGAGGTGAGAAAAAGGGTTTGCTTTACCTATGGGATTGCTTGGCCTATGCTTGTACTACACATTAGGGAGAGAAAATCAGAGAGAAACGGGAGGTTGAGTGCCATCCAGGAGCTGAATTGGGTGAGAGAAGAGAAGCCATTCTTTTATCAAAGAAGGAGACGAGAACTTTAAGGTTTAGCAAAGGAAACCATGTTAGGGGAGTTTTACTCGTTAAGTTGCGTGATTAGATTAATTGCAAGATAAATAATCCTATTTATACATGAGTACATTGTTGTTTGCGTTAATTTTCTGGGTTTTTGGAATTTTTCCAAAAATTGCCTGGCGGGAGATGAATGTCCGCCAGGCGACTCATCCTTGCCAAGCTAATTTTGGGTTCTTGGAGAAGAACCGTCTGGCGGCAGAGTCCCGGCCACCAGGCGACGCAATGCTGAAACACATTTCTGGGTTTTTCTTGATGCACTGCTTGGCGGTGATGAATAACCACCAGGCAACAAGAGTCAATTCGACTCGATTTTGATGATTTTAGGGTTCTAGGTTGTTTCTGATCGAGAGAAAAGATAATACTAATTGTTTGGAAGTGATTGGATGTCAGAATTCTCTGAATTATAGGTAATTGAATGTTCAAATTGGGTGAAGAATGCATGAACATGGTTTAGGGTTCGTGAATTGGGGACTTTTGTTAGGAAATCAATTTCAGAGGGAGTTTATTTGAAAAGTGAATTATTGTATGAGATGTTATCGTTTAAGTCCTGTTAAACGCACAATATTGAGGAAATGGCCAAAGGAGGAGGAAGACGAGCTTCGGACTGCAAGGTGCTGGAAACTCTAGAGACTTCCCAGAATTCATGTGCGTCGCCTGGTGGTACTATGGTTACCGCCAAGCGTTATACCATAATGGAGTGGTTTTTGTGCACTTTGGCGGATAATGGTGGTTGGGAAACTGATCAGGATCTTGTGAAGTATAAGTTTTGGAATTAGGGGTTGTTATAGGGATTGGCCTAAGTGGGAACACTTGGGGTAGACATTACTAATGTTAATTGTGATAAATTGGTAATTTGAGAACTTTGAGTAATGAGGAATGGTAACTATATGGGATTAGTTAGATGATTTATAGGTAATTCATTGTAAAGTACTGGTGATGTGAGAAGTAAGGGGTCATAAATACAATATATCTTATAGATTAGTTGGATAAGCTTTAAATTGTAAGTTATGGAATATGCCAAGTCCGATATAAATTAGATTATATTATGACCTGAGTGGTAACAATAGTGCTCTGAAATAACTGTGGTGTTGGGTTATATGTTAGTGGTGTAGGGTTATATGTTAGTGGTGTAAAGTACAACATTGATTTAAGGATATCTGAGACTAAGAATCTTAATGACATGATTTTGATTGAGCAAATTCTTGAGATTTTAATTATGATGGTAGCCATGTGTTCAGGCACTTTTATGAGACAAAGATATGGTAGTTGGGTCTATAAGTGGCTATGTGAGTGAGGATGCTAATATATGGTGCCTGAATCCAAACCTGAACTAGTACTGCGCAAGTACTAGTGTGACGCCTGGTGGCAATATGGGAGCCGTCAGGCGATAGCGGTGTTACAGAGGGCAACCTTCACTCGTCGCGCCTGGCGGCAGGGAGCTTTCTGTTAGGTGATAGCTGCAGAATAATGGGCTACGAGGCGCTACACACTTGGCGGTACGTGTCTCCCGCCAAGCGATCTGGAAGTGGCAGCGCCTAGCTCCTCGTGAGGAGCGTCAGGCTATCTGGTGGCAGCAAAATAAGGTGTTTTGATGTTTGGTTGCGTGATCTACAAGACTTTAGTGATGCTTCAAAGGTGGGTTTGTAGGTGTTCCTTGAGTTGAGCTCGGAACGTATCCCTTAAGTTGAGCTCGGGATAAGGGTTAAGCACATGACATTCCTCGAGTTGAACTTGGAATAACATCCCTTGAGTTGAGCTCGGAATGGCGGATGAACACGAGGAACCCTTGAGTTGAGCTCGGGTTGACGAGTGTTGCCGGTGTGAGTGTGTTAGTTGTGGCCAGTACGAATGGGTCCAGGTAGATTACCCTCCTTAGTAGTTAGCTGACGAGTTTGGTAGTCTTGGAACGTTACGAACTATGTTCGTATTTAGGAACTCCACCTGGCGTTACAGTGTGTGATTCATAGCATGGTTTCCCGCACGTGCTCTATCGGTTGTGATCGATAGGTATGGCAGCAAGACATCTTGAGGTACTCACTAGAAGATGTAGAACACAAATAACATGGCTGTGGCCATGTGGTACAAAATCAAAGGAGGGAATTCCTTTGGTGTGATTGTACGATATAAATATATAAGTGTTTTATATATGTATATGTATTTATATGTTTTATTCTGTTAAGCTCACCCTATCTGCTTGTGTTTGGCGATGATCGTGTGCGCGGTACACGTGAGCAGATGATGTTGTTGTAGGTGGATCTGGTTTGGCTTAGCCACGAAGCGGGAATAGCTGGGGAGTTTTATATTTTATGATTTGAAATAAATTGTAAACACTATGGATGTTTTATATTATTTTGAGTTTTATAAATTATAGAATTTTGGACTATTCATAGTTTTAATAAAGTTCAAAATTTCCCACGTTTTGGTAAATGATGTTATATTAAATGATGAGTATTTAGTATTTTCCTTATTTTATTATTTAAATCCGTAATATCCGGTCGGGATGTTACAATTGACACCACTCTCAACCCAAAACCTTAAGGTGATGGGTTTATGGGTCTTTATTCTCATATAGTGCTCTACTTTCTCATTTCTAGCCAACGTGGGACTTAGACTCACACTTGGATTCCTAACAAGGACTTGATTAGACTCTCATCATCCTCCCCTTCTTGGAGAAAATTCGTCCACGAATTCTAGAATGTCTTAAACACATACACAAACATAAGTAAAAAAACACAAATCTAGGTAATCTAAAGCAAAATTCTAGCTAAAAAAATGAGATTTGGAGCCTGGAAAAAGTCAATCTCTTATTATCAAGGACTTGGAAATCTTCCTGCAAGGTCAAATACCCACTTGAAAAACAAATCAAACAGTTTCAAAATTATTATACAAAGGAATTTTTTTTTATGTTTAGTGTTTTCCGATTTTATATAAAAATAGTCAAAAAAAACTTTTAAGGTGATCCAATAAATAGAATAAATTCTTCGTTTTTCGACAATGATGTTATCCCATAATTATTTTTTTTTGACTCTATAACAATAATTCCACTATTATAGTATTTTTAGCAAATAATACAAAAAAGATAATAGAATAAGAAATTTGAAAAAAAAATAATGAAATAGTTCCTTCATATTCATAGAGATACGAGTTTAAATTTACATGGATATAGTAAGTATTGCTTGGGCTGGTTTAATGGTAGTTTTTTCATTTCCCCTTTCCCTCGTAGTATGGGAAAGAAGTGGACTATATGGAAACTAAAAATTGAGTTAAGGACATATTGTGCATACAAATAACCAAACTAACATAGTGACATGGACTATCCAAAATAATTGACAAAGAAGCTAACATATTAGTAAACACAAGTTTATCTATTTTCAAGCTTGTGTCTTCTTTTTCTGTCGTCCTTTCTTCTTCCCATTCTTAATGTCATACTCCATGACAAACAAATATTCCCTAGGCAACAAAAACAAGAAGAGATGAGTTATATGTTTTTCCAATGAAAAGTCAAGTTGTTGTTCGCTATTTAGTACTTCTCTCTTTTCTTTCTTCTCTCAAGTTTGGTTTTAATTTTTGCTATTTCCTTGAAATTACATTCTTGACAACTACTGCCATATAACACTGTGTAACCACGGTTTTTAAACTCAACTTTACTTATATGTTTGACCAAACTTTAAGTCTTAACCAAATGATTGTGATTCAATTCAAGGTATGAACGCTTGAGTTTTAATGTTCAAACCACACTTCAAATTTGTACTCAAACAACTCCTATTTAAACTAATTCAGTCCAAGATCAAATAAGTTTGAAAAGCTCAACATATCCTAGAAATCTATAGAACCTATGACCCAATTCATCAAAGAGTTGGACTGCAAAACACAATTAAAGTACCACTAAAATAGAATGATGAACAATAGAACAAGCACTAAATAGATGCAACACACTAGTTAAATTGCGAATATAGTGACAAGCAAAAATGAAATTAACAAAGTAGTAAAATATAGATTGCATTAACACCATAAGTTCATCAATTAAAATTGAACAAGAATGAAAAAAAGACAAATTGCACCAGAACCCTCAATTATACCAAATCAAATCAAACAAACATCAAAATGAACACAACTAGATAAACATATTTCAACAACCTAGACTTTAAATATCAAATGAGGAGAAAAAGGACTTTTCATATCCATTTCGTAATTTTTAAATTTGGGAAAATTTACTGGAATGGATCATTCAAGAAAGGGAAATGGATGTACAAATTAAACAACACGTGAACAAAACATGATCAAAAATAGAAATGATTATGTAAAATGAACTCAAATAACTTATCTACTCTATCAATATATTCTTGTTCAAAATTAGGATTTCATATTTATATTCAATAATCACTACTTAAATTATGTGTAGAGTGACTTTAAAGTAATGATGTAGATATTATACTACATAAATTAAAAATAAAAAAATAAAAAAATTTTAAGAAATCACAAAAATTATATTTTACAAATTTGTGTTATAAAGTTCCAAAATACAATACTTTTGGTGTTTTTTTTTAAGTGAAAAGTTTTATATAAATAAATTGATATACACAATAATTTGTAAATAATTAAAATTATAGCAATGCTCTATAAAATAGGTAGGATGAGCACGCTGTAGATGTGTGTGCGCTGAATCTAATCAAATAATTATGTTATAACATTGTATTATAATATTTTGTTTTAAATCATTTTGGGAAAAACGAGTATCCAGATAATATCCAGTTTTTTTGTCACCCTGATTCCTTTTGGGCCCAATTTTCTTTCACCACGAAGGGTCGTTCTCTCTTCCCCTTTCTTTTTCTCTTCTCTTCGCAGCCGCACCGCATCGCGTCGCATCGCTTATTCGATTGCGTTGCCTCTGTCGCGCTTTTCTCTTTTAATATCCAATTTCATAACCTTCATCTCATCGGTAAGCCTATTCAATCTCCCTATCAATCTTCAACGCCTCTTCATAAATTTCTAGGGTTTCGATTCTAGTCCTCTTTTTTCCTTCTAACTTTATTTCAACTCTTAGTTTTTCTATTTTGTCTTGTCTCGTGATCTCCAATCGCCTTCAGATCTCTCATGATTTCTTCTTTAGTTTTGAAATTCCACGTATTTGTTGTGTTTTGGGTTTAGGGTTCTATAAAACAAAAAAAAAGAAAAAAAAATACAAAGTCGTTCCGAAGGGGGATTAGGGTTTTCCCTTGTGATTCACTCATTTAGGTAGCTAGATATATATGGCGGCTGGGAGGCATGGCGGTTACCGCGAAAACGACTTCAGAGAGCGCGAATCGAAACTCGAAGGTTCTAGACGCGGGTTTGCCAATTCGAAAGAGGATTACGATCGTGTTAGGAATGGTGGCGGTGATGTTGTGAGGGGTGGGTCCAGGGACATGGCTAGGGTGAGGCAGAGGGATATTAAGGAGAGGGACGGTGTTAATGGTGGGTACCGATCATCTTCGAGTAGGAGTGACTCTGGAAGCAGTGGCCTTGGTCCTCGCCGATGTGGTTTCTCTGTCAAAGCAATGGATAGAGAGCCTGGTGAGCTTTCCAGTGAGAGTGGTTCTGATGATGCAATTGAATCAGAATCTGGGGCGAAGGACTACGAGGTTTCCATGTTGGAAGAAACAAGAACCCGATCCCCACCAGTGCCGGAGAGGAAAAGAAAATTCTCACCCATAGTGTGGGATCAGGATGACAAAGATGTCAGTGAGTCATCCAGAGTTAGGGTTTCTGCCTCTACAGTGGTGACAGCAGCTCTTCCTCCTCCACCTCCATTGCCAAAGGTATTCCATCAGTCACAGTCACCAAATGCTCCAAATGGTGTCGTAGAAATACATCCTGTCAAGAACAAGGAGACCAAGGATCTCCAGTCGAATGCAGCATCTAAGGTTACCTTGCCCTCTCCTTCAGGTTTGCATTCATCACCACCGAAAGGGAGGTGGGGTAATGATCAGGAAGCTGATCATCTAGAAGGTGATGTTTATGTTCCAGCTCGCAATATATCGTCTTCAAGATGGGCAGCTGGAGATAACTCTCCTGGTGATGAGGGTGAGATCCTCAATGATGAGGAGATGCCCAAACGAAGGAGGAAGGTGTCTCCTGAGTTCTTGGATGGCAGACTAAGGAACAAGTTATTGAGCCCTGTGGAATCCAAGATTGAAGGTATTGAAGGAGCTAGAGCCAGATCATCTGAATCTGAAGAAAGAGGTGTCCGTGGGAGAACTTCCAGCAGTGATGATCATCCTGGTATGGAGTCAGAGAAGGATGACTTCATGGAGGTTGACCCTCAAGGTGGGAAAAGTGAAACCAGTGTCAGTCACTCGGAAACAGAATATGAAGATGAAGACGATGGTAGGGAGACTCCAGAACCTCCTTCTCCACCTCAAAGAACTGTCAACATGCTTCAGGGTTGTAGAAGTGTTGATGAGTTTGAGAGACTTAACAAGATAGATGAAGGAACATATGGTGTTGTATATAGGGCTAGGGATAAAAAGACTGGAGAAATTGTAGCATTGAAGAAGGTCAAGATGGAGAAGGAAAAGGAGGGCTTCCCACTGACTTCCCTTAGGGAAATAAATATTCTTCTTTCTTTTCACCACCCATCGATAGTTGATGTTAAAGAAGTAGTGGTAGGAAGTAGCCTTGATAGTATTTTCATGGTCATGGAATATATGGAGCATGACCTTAAAGGACTAATGGAAGCAATGAAGCAACCTTTCAGCCAGAGTGAAGTGAAGTGCTTGATGATCCAGCTTTTAGAAGGTGTGAAGTATCTTCATGACAACTGGGTGCTTCATAGGGATTTAAAGACTTCAAATCTGCTTTTAAATAATAGGGGTGAGCTCAAAATTTGTGATTTTGGCTTGGCCCGTCAGTATGGGAGTCCTTTAAAGCCATATACTCACCTGGTGGTTACTCTTTGGTACAGGTAAATGCTAACCTGCTTATATATGCAATTTGACTCTCTCTTTTTTTTTCTCTGTATGTGTGTATTTACATCACAGGCTATTTGGTATTTTACATTCTTAGGCCTAGTTTGCTGTTTTCTCATGAATTTTGGAACCTTAAAACGATGCTGTCATGTTCAATAATTGTAATTAAAACTAGTATCTGTTTGAAGCTATTATTAGTATGCAAAGGAAGTAGCCTCATTGCCTAATAGTTGCTACTTCAGGTCAATATTTACGTGCTTATCTATGGACAGCATTAATGATTTTACACGAGTGCATTGTCTGTCGTCACAGTGGGTGTTTCATTTGTTGCACTTGGCTTCATTTAACTATTTTATCTCAGTATGTGTTTGACTACATTCTCTTGCAGAACTGAGGTCATTACCTAATTGTGGTCTATATGTTTCTTAGGGCACCTGAACTCCTTCTGGGGTCAAAACAGTATTCAACAGCCATAGACATGTGGTCACTAGGCTGTATAATGGCTGAGCTATTATCTAAGGAACCACTGTTTAATGGGAGAACGGAGTTTGACCAACTTGACAAGGTATGATAATGTTATTTTCCTTACATCGGATATATTCTTGCATCATTGTTCTCTTTCTTTCCTCGTAACCTATGGTGTCTTGCACTTAACTACTTTGTGATTGTTTTACAATTTTGATTTCTGTTATTCTTGTAGATTTTTCGGATTCTAGGCACCCCTAATGAAGCAATTTGGCCTGGTTTCTCGAAATTACCTGGAGTCAAGGTCAATTTTGTCAAACACCAGTAAGTGCTTACGATTTCCTTTATTAAGAAAATTACTGTTTGATTATATTGTGCTTATGTTTTGCCACTGTTTTCCCAGGCTTCCAGCTTTGGGTGGTTCTGGTCTGACTATCTGGCCTCCCTTGGTGACTTGACTGTTGAACAACTTTTCTATTTTGTATTAACAGTCGGAATGTTCCTTTCAGGTACAACCTCCTGCGGAAAAAGTTTCCTGCCACATCATTCACTGGATCTCCTGTTCTTTCTGATTCAGGATTTGATTTGTTGAACAAACTTCTAACATATGACCCTGAAAAGGTAAAGGTTACATGAGCTACACAATTGAATTTGGTAATAAATATTTGTATGAATATTAAGATAAGACACTATTTCATGCAGCGGATCACTGCTGAAGCTGCTCTAAATCATGAGTGGTTCCGTGAGGTCCCTCTTCCCAAAAGTAAAGAATTCATGCCTACATTTCCTGCTCAACACGCTCAGGACAGGTATTTTAATAGGAAATTCTGGAGCAGTTCTTTTATACCAAAATTGTTACGTAACTGTTTTATATTCTTGACAGAGGAGGAAAGTTATGTAAAATGAGTGCTTATCAACAATTTTTCAGTTTTGACAAGTTTTCACGATTTCTTCATATGAATAGGCGTGTGCGGAGAATATACAAGAGTCCAGATCCTTTGGAGGAACAGCGGCGGAAGGAGCTGCAGCAGGGGGAATCGGGGACTGGTGGAATTTTTGGCTAAGAATGGTGCTTGCTAAAGCTATGTCTCAATAATCATTCTAACACTGCTGAGTGTTTTAGTGTTTGAGGTGAGGGTATGCACTGAATGGAAGTTGGAAGCATGTTTGTTAGACGATCACTCGTGCTGTTTTTTAACAGGAACATTTTGGTTTAGCGAAGATGTATTCTTTTACCTCCCTGGGAACCAGATTTATTTCAGGTTAACATTCTTGATGCTTGATATTATATAGATATGCATCTGGGACATAGCTTGCTGCTCAAGGTGTGGCATTATTGGCTTCTAAAATTAGGAATTGTCAGTGTCTGCTGAAACTTTGTAACATATTTCCATTGGCATATTTGTAAACAAATTTTATCTGGTTTTGAGTATTAAAGCACTGGATTTTCTAGCAGCTATCTCTTTTCTTTCTATTTTAATATTCACATTGTGTTTGCAAGAGACGGTTGGTGTGAAGTGCAAGAGGACCTTCTGTGCATCTTTCCAAAGAAATTGGGTGACATTATGCATTTAAAGGTAATGCATTCCTTTGATATCTTGGATATTAAGGAATGAGGACATGTTTTTATGTGTGAGAGAGACAGTGTCTCTAGAATTTGAAGCTATTTCAGTACTTTGACTGATTTTTAATGTTAGTATTGTTTTTTTGGGTAGTGGGGTGTGTTGGTGTTGATGGAGGGTTTAGAGTACTTAGTTCTGTTTTTATTCATCTTATTGCTACCTGCACAAATTATTGGTGTATCTTATATAAATCAGCAATGGCATATTATGAAGGACTCTCCCAAATCTAATTTTTGTGGATGACATGATCTAGTATGAATTATTTTATTGTGGATGCAACAATTTAAGTAGAATCAATGATCATTTTTTTTTGGATTTGAAGTGGCTGTGACCTCTTATTTATGAGGACAATGACTAATTATTAGAAGGAAACATTCTATATTTTTATGGGTCCGAAGTAATGGATTTATTATAGAAGAATTTATTTGCTGGGATAGGTGAATGTTTCCAATTCTTGTATCTAAGTGTATTGAATTGCAAAAAATTTCATGGGTTCCTATGCTTGACGTGTTGGCCATGATGGGATATCTTTGCATTAGTTTTCTTTATGAGCTATTGTATTTTTGTTTGAACTTTGTTAGCACTAAGCCATAATAAAAGTGAAAAACAGTTCTAGATTTTTGCATCATTCCTACTGGTTAGAAATCATCCCCTAACAATATTTTCTGATGTTTACAGCTGTGTTTGAAAACATTTTTGTGCTCTTGTTCTGAACAGGCGAATTCTTTTATTGACTTTGTTACACTAATTGTATTGAGACAAGATCAAATTGTCAATGAACAGTTATTGACGTTCCATAAAATTAACTAAGTATTTTACTGGATGCTTATTACTTTATTTTAAGCCTATTTTTCTCCCCTTTTCAAACAGTTTATTTTTCATCTCCCCCATGATAAGGAAATAAACAACTAATTTTCAGCTTTTCGTCCCTCTAGTGTTTGCTCGCATACTTCAATTCAAGAAGTGGAAAGTTAAAAAAAAATTATCTTATTATCATATCAGTACAAGAATTTTTTATGATATTTGTCTGCAAATGTCACTGCAGTATCAAGTATCAAAGCAAGCAGGTTGAGGAGGTTACCAGTATATCTTAAAGTATAGAACTTCAATTAGTTGTTCCTTCAGTCTCTCTAGAGGTACAAAGCAAAACTTGGTTTTTATAATGTGTTTTCCGTATTGTGTTTATAGATTTCTAAGATCTGAATTATTATTTTTACTGTGCTGTAGTAATTTCTTGATTCTTAGTATTAATAATATGGCCCCCCTCGCCCATCCTTCTCCTAGAATGTGATGTATGTTAGATTAACATTGAATTATTCACTGACTGCCTCAATGTCATGCTAAATTTATGGTGAAATGTTTTGATTGAATTATGTTTAGGAGCAAGTACTCAGGTGTGTTTTATGGAGAAATGGAGAATTTATTTCGCAGTCGTCCTAGATAATGTAAATATACGATGGTGTCTAAATCCTTGATCGCTTAATACAAAAGTTGCATTCAAGTACTGCTATTCCTTTACTCAGGCACTACATTACATTGTGGCAGTTTGAAATGAATTTTGCCAATGGAAATTTGATCTAATGGCTATTTTAGTTTTCTTGATATACCAATACCCATTAGAAGGTAGTCAACTTGAAATCAATTTTTCTAGCGAAAATTTAATCTGATGGCTAACAGCTGTCTGAGATTTCTTAAAATTCAATACCCTTGAAAGGGTTGTCAAGTTTCCTTTATCCTGTTCAACAACAATTCCCCACTTGTTTACATTCCCTTGGTGTTTTATTTATCTTCTCATTAACATTGTGGGTGTTTTTTTTTTTAAATTTCAATTTAAGACGAGAACCTTCTACTGTGGTTTCATGATTTCTGCTTGAATTGATGCATTTTTGCAATGCTTATAGTACAATTGATAATTCTATTAATTGGTACAGCTGGGAGATTGGGTTGCTAAGAGATGTAAAGCATCCACTTCCCTTTCAACATCATTTACTGGATTTCATCACTGGATGGCTAATGCTGTAAGCATAGCTGTATTTTGTTTTATTTTAATTGGTTGAAGGCAGGTTTTGAAATGAAATATTAGGTTTGCCTTAGTGTGGATGGGTTTGTATTTAATATGTTGCCATGTCCACAAATCATTATATATTGTGTAGATCTTTTGTTAAATAAGATTTGGATTATGTCGAAGGATTGGAAAATGGATTTGTGAATTAACAGTTTTGGTGGATCCTCGGTTGGAATGGGTGTAAAGGTGGGTGAAAGGCTCAAGATTCACATAAACTTAGGTACTTCTCTACAATAGTACACATATCGATGACATTGAACTAAATCTTAGCGCATGGCCTTGAATTTGACAGGTAGAGAACAATAAAATTTGCTTGAGTAGTCTTTGGTTTGTTAAAGTTAGAGAAATATTGAGCAGGAAGCGGGGAAAACAAAATAACATGGTTCACAAGCAAGAGTGGAAGTTAACGTCTCATGATGCATGGGATTTCCATCCCTCCCAGCAACCTTAGGTTTCGAATTTTGCTGATATTTTAATGGATCTACGTTAGCTCACTAGGAACCTAAACTATTCTAGGTGGAACCTTTGTACTTTTTTCTAATGTATTCTAATGTTAAATCAAATGATCTCTTAATTATTTAATTTTTAGTGACACCTTTAAATCTGAATGCCGAATGAGATTACTAAAGTAAATCGTCTTTCTAACTTGTCTTGAGAATATCGATTCTAAAATCATCAACGCGCTTAACCAAACCTTAGAACGGTTCTATTGCATTAACCTTTTAGCTTTTAAATTTTTTATTCAGTGTCTAGAGGCTAGTTAGCATTTAAATTTATCATTCTATTAATGTTTTAAAGCTGTCTTCGAGTAAGGGTTATTATTTGAGAATCTAAAAATCTTTTATTGGGAAAATATTTGTTTATGACTAATGGACAATGATTTTGAAGACGTTTGGTATTTACATAATGGATTCGGGTCAATTGATACTTAAGCATTAATAAATTAGAAAGTATAGTAAAACTGTATCCCAAACATTTATACACTTTGTTTTGTTCTATGTACTATCACTTGAGTATTTTTTATTAAGGCAACATAAGAATGTCTAAAAATTGGTAATCATCATTAGTCTTCTGTATGATAAATGGACTCATGTTTATTGCTAGTGACAGAATATACTTAAGATTAATATGATTGCGTACTATGCTCTATGTAAAATGTTTATTTCAAGTTAAAAAGTAATTGTTTAGCAGATGTCAAAAATGGTTAGTTTTTAAAAAGGTTAAATATATTTTTAGTCCCTCAAGTTTTAGTAAAATTTGAAATTAGTCTCTCTTTGAAATTTTATACCAATTTAGTCTTTCATCTTTAAAAATGTGTAAATTTAGTCATTTTAACCAAATTTTGTTAAATTTATATGATGTTTTAAGTATATTTTATGATAATATTTGAATGTTTGATACATTTTTGTTTTAATGTTAATTCAAATATTATTATATAATGCATTTAAAATGTCAAATAAACTTAACAAAAATTGATAAGAAAGACTAAATCTGCACATTTATAAAGATGAATGACTAAATTGATATAAAATTTTGAAGAAAAATTAATTCTAAAATTCACTAAGGAACAAAAACATATTTAATCCTTTTAAAAAGTACAGAACACTCGTCTTAAATGTTACAGAACAGTGAATCGAGATGAAATAATTCGTTGACATAGCTTTTCGTTGACCATAATATTATTCCCCTTTTCGCTGTGGCCACTAGGGTTATTAACTGTTATCTACTTTCTTTTTTCTTGAAGCACAATCCATTTGTATAATAAAATTATAAAAAAAAAATACAGGAATAATTTAATTACTTAAAGATCACTATAAGGGTAAAATGTAGATGTATATTTAGATTTACTAATTCAATTTGAGCAAAAGTACTGTGTATCACTAGATTTATTATTTACATGCTGAATTGTTAAGATAGGTTGGTGGTTACCTGTAGAAATGTTTTTCGAACTTTCCCTTAAATTAAATCATAAATTTAAATATATATCCCTGAAATCCCTTTGGCTATATTTGACTGATCGCCAACCAGTCAATGAAATAGATGCTTGAGCGGATACGGAGTACAGCTTTTATACCGAAGCTATTCTAGGAGAGGCAAAATGCTTCTTGCACCCCATAATTGTGGAATACCCCTGTGGTGATAGTTGTACGAGGTGGGAGTGTATTGAGTGTTGGTAGTGGCTGCTGGTTGTTGTTGTAGGTGGTGGCTTATGGTGGCTGATTGGTGTGGTAATAGTTACAGGGAATGAGCGTGAGTAGGGATGGCAACGGGGCGGGGCGGGGACGAGTTTCACTATCCCATACCCATCCCCGCATAAAAAATTCATTCCTATCCCCATACCCAAACCCAACGGATATCAAATTTTTTTTCCATTCCCATCCCTACCGGGTAACGGGTATAATCTCGTACCCATACCCGTACCCATGTTCTAACTACTTCAATATTAATTTTTATAAAAGAAAAAAAATTACGGTAAAGAAAACATAATATTATGAAATATTCAATATTA
>Ga0209589_1000511_pt1 | contig 55067 bp, 23 predicted proteins | sample CowpeawhiteBW_FD_187525 | JGI IMG/M metagenome (GOLD analysis project Ga0209589, IMG submission 187525) | Root nodule microbial communities of legume samples collected from California USA - Cow pea white BW (SPAdes) (version 2) | ecosystem: Host-associated > Plants > Roots > Nodule | place: USA...
TATATATATATATATATATATATATATATATATATATATATATATATAACGAAAGAGAGCATCATTACAAGAGAAAAATATGAGAAATCTTTGTGTATCTAAAGGTTGTACAATTCAATCACTTCATTCAAGCACACTATGTAAAAGAATGGAGAAAAGGGAGTATCATAAATTGCTAGAATTTATTTATATTTTACACTATTTTATGAAATATCTTATTTCTAAAACTTATACAAAATTCTTCTTATTATATTAACTCACTACATTTAAATTCATGACTCTTTTTTCTATTCAAAGTTACCAAATATCATTCTTACAAATCTTGATGATTTATCTTTTATGTTTTCTAAATGTATGAGAAACATTCTTTCGGGGTAGTGTAAATTTCAAATCGTTCGAAAATTTTAAGAGAAAACAAAGAAGCGTAACAGAAAATTATAGTTTTATATATTTTAAATGACGAATATTGTTTTAAAATAGTTACTGAGAACAAAAGTTAATAAAAGCTTAGTCAAATAAATCACTAATAAAATGGAATGAAACTAATTCTTTCAAATCAAATTGTAAGAATTAAATAATGTAAAGTATAATGTAAAATAGTACCTCTCATGAAAAAATTATTAAAAATTAGAGATAATAATTGTAAGGCCCATTAATTTCTCTGTCCTTTATTTTAAGGGCTACCCCGTCTAGTGGGCCTAAGAGCTGGCCCAATAAGGAAGATTCAGACCTAACATACCTTAACCCTAACCATACTGCTCATTTTCAAACAAAAAAAAAACAGATCCTCTTCTCTTAGAGCTGCTACCGCCTCTGCTAGGGTTCCGAAGCGTACTCAGTTTCACGTTCAGCTTGATCCCGTTTTGGCTCATGTAAGTATTCCCAACCCATACTTCTCAATCTCTGGTCCTATTTCCGTGGGTAGTGTTAGAGCTCTGGTATTAAACACCCTCTGTTCACTTTTCCAACTCTGTAATCTTCTCCTAGAGTTGTGGTACTCCGTTGTTCGGTGTCGAGACCTTAAAACTAGCTCGTTCTAGGTAAGGAAAGCTAGAACCTCCTAGTTTGGTATGATTGTGACTTGTACCATTTTAGTTTCATTGTTTCTCGAGTTTGTATGCTGCCATGGATGCCTGGACTGTCTGGATTTTTCTGTTTGGTATATGTGTATGTGTGATGCAGGCGTGAACAGTGGCGAACACTGATAATCTCGCCCAAGCGAGCTTGCCTCGCCCAGGGCTTTCTACGCGAGTTGTCGCTCAGGCGACCAAACCCTCGTTTTGAGCGAGCAAATGTCTCGCTTAAGCAGAGGGGGTCTCGCCTAAGCGAGATTGTGTAGGAGCTACTATTCTCCTTGTCGAGCTCTCACCTAGGCGAAGAGGAACTCGCCTGAGCGAGAGTCCTTCTCGCTTGAGCGAGACCTTCCAGCCTGAGCGAAGAGCTAGGCGAGAATGCGTCCCGAGTTGGTTTCCCTTTGTGCTTGGATGTTTAGCTAATGCTTGTTTGAGTTATTGTATGATGGCTTAATGGGAATGATTATGCATGATTGGGAGAGGATTATATGTGGGGAATTGTGAGTTTGGCATGATCTTTATATGAATTATACATGAGAGGTTGGATATATATATATATATATATATATATATATATATATATATATATATATATATATATATATATATATATATATGTACGTGGTCACGAATTTGACATGAGCAACAATGGACATGATGGTTGGTAATCTAGTGGCATGGTTTTGGTATGAGAAGAAGCACTTTACTCACGGTTGGGAATAATGAGTTGGTATTTATTCAACATATGATTAATGAAGGTTGGTTATGAATGTTGGTATGAGGTTCCTATGCATGATATATGTATTTATTGTTTGATATGTGGTCAGTACGTAATTCTTTGGGATCTCTAGGTGAGATCTTCAGGGTCGTGCTTCAGTGGTCGGGACGTAATTCCATGACCCATGTTAGTGGGTGTCCATGGTGGTGTCTCATCTATATAACTTGGTAAAGATTCAAGGTAAGGATTGCATCCTGACACTCTAAGGAGTCAGTTAGTCTCACTTAGAGCGGACTGACTCCTGTGGTGAGAGTAACAGGAGGCCTGAAACTCATTAAGGGCTAACCTTGTGTGTGAGGGAATTGATTCATTGTAACACTTGTAACACATAGCTCGGGGGTGAGCAGAGGTATCCACCACAAGTGCAAGCATCTGCTGAATTCGACCAGGTTATATGTATCCGGATGAGTCGAGTCGAGTCTTAGTGTATTGTTTGGAAGGTCATAACATGTTTGGGTGATGTATGTATAATTGACTGGGACAATATATCTGATTGCATGATAAAACCGCTTTTGGCTCTAGCTTACCATTTTTTTTTGTGTTCTGCTGTGTGGTACTCTCTTTTGCGATGATCATCAACTTGTTGATGTGAGCAGATGCGAGAAACACCCGTTGTCAATAAGAAGGTGATGGTTCCGCTGCTTAGCCTTTGGACTGACTTCTGCTTTTGGGCTTTTCATTTATGGCTAATGCCTGTGTATTGCTTTCTCTGGGAATTTGTTTAAGTCATTATCACTCTCTTACTTTACTTTATACTTGGTATTGTGGTGTGCCTCTTTCATTCGTCCTTTAAGTATTTGAGATATCTGTAGGAGTGACGTCATACTCTTTTATTCTCGCTTCTTATATTATATTGTGTGACATATCCTTTATTTAACTTTATTAAATAAATTGGGTGTTACAATAATAAAATGGATTATAGTGTGACGTGTGAATTAAGTGACTCACTCGATCATATTTATCAACATAAATTAAGAGATGCACAAGATTCATTGGATTAAAAAAAATTAAAATCAATGAATCACACCTATTAATGATTTTTGTATGTTCATTCGGAACTTATGAATTTAAACTCATAAATTTTTGTTAAAACCGTTGGTAAATTTAAATTTATCGACCGATTTTACTTTCTTGTTGATAATATTTTTTTTTTTAATTTAAAATTTTTAGTAATGAATATTTTCATCGACAATTTATTTGATAATTAATTCTAAAAAAATGACAAATACATACAGAATTTAGTCGATATATAAATTAAACTTTACATAGAGATATTATTTACATATTATTAGTATTCATATGTAAAATAAAGTTACATACAAATTATCTCGCATGTAATAAAGGGATATTTTGTGAAGGACATGTACAAAATTTAGTCTATATATAAATTAAACTTTGCATACAGTTATTATCTATAGATTAGTATTATGTGTAAAATAAAGTTACATACAAATTCTTCGGTATGTAATAGAGGATATTATGTGAAGGATATATACCCTATGCAATGTTGTATGTATTCGTGGGCTAATAAAGACATGCATTACATTGCATGAGTTTTATATACAAGTTTTAAATAATTTCAATATTAGAAAATTAAATTTTAAAAACATCCTCCTTAGGCACTAAAATTTAATTTTGATTATAAGTTGTCAATACTTATTTTTTATAATAGATCAAATATTGTTACTTTTCATTTGGATTTTATATTGTTTATAATTTGAATTTGGATTAAGTGAACTGTTCGTATCAAATTTTAGTTTCAATGATATGTTGGTAAAAAATTATTTCGTTTAATTTAAATTTCGATACAATTGGCTGGTAATATAAAAAAATTGGAAATAAAAAAAATATTTTTTAATTTAAAAATTACATTACACACAGATTTAGATACAAAATAATTTATATATAATTCATCAAACATTATTTATAAATTATTTTGTATATAACTCACCCAACATTATCTACCGAATATTCTGTATGTAACTCACCTGACCTTACATGCATATTCTTATGTAATTCACACATATATGAATTTATCGTGTTATTTACGGATTATTGTGTACATAGGGATTATTTCCTGTGTAAATTTTAATGGATGAAATTCGTATACAATATTACCTCTAAATATTTTTTCACATGTAAATTTATCGACACCTGTTTTACATACGACTTTTTTTACATATATAATTTGTGAATAATATTCGATTACATTGTGGAACAATTTTTTTTTTTCAGATGTCAATTCTCCTATTCATATTCTAGTATCTTTTAACTCAACTTTCAAGAAGAATTATAAAAAAAAAATTGTTTATGAGGTGAAATAAACAATAAAATAAATAAATTATATTTTATGGATGCATCAAATTACTTATTATTAAAATTAAAATATATGATACTAATCCTATCATATATATATATATATATATAACCGCGGTAGTTGTCCTTAATTTAAACACAAGATAATAAACTAAAATAACATTTAAACTAGAATTATTGTGATCCCTAATGTAAGTGAGAGTAGATGTTGGCCTTTACTAGAGCTAGAATTGGTGTAGAACAATAATTCTAAAAAGTACAAATATTTGTGATATCTCAAAATTTACTCCACTGGGTGTAATAGTTGGAGTTAACAAGATGATGACGCCAAGGAAATTCAGTGAATAGTAGAATGTAGTCTTCGCCATAAATTCCTAACCACATCATTCACCCAAGAAAAGCTTCGAATTAAAAGGGATAAAATATGTGAAGAGAACAGTGAAATGGTAAAGAAAATGAAGAAAGAATTGTAAAAAACACCATAACTAAAACAAAAATGCACTTTCATTATGGTTGCAGTTCAGCTCTAACTAGGGTGTGATGGGAAAGTACAGTGTGCCATTCTTTATTGTCACTACCAAACAAATCCAACCCTCTCCCACCTGACCACACATGGGTTTGCAAACTTCTAGGGAAAAAATTACTCACTATTAAATAACACGCCCAGTCACTTTATTTTTTACACAGTCAAATCCCTCTCTTTTCTTTTTCTTTTTCTCTGTTCGCGTGTTCCTTCCCCCAAAAAATATGATGAAAATTACAAAAGAGACAGTGTAATACATACAAAAACAACACCCTTCAGATTCATTCCTATTTACTATTACCACCGGAGGCCACCAACAACACAACCTAAACTAAACCTACTCCTCCTCCTTCATGACTTCCACCCAGATTCCATAAATGATTGGAAAGTCAAAGGAACCCATGTTGGTTGTCAGAGAAGAAGTTCAATTTTTAGCAATAAAGAATCTCTGGACATTACTAATCTTTTAACTCATCATGATTGCTATGGAAGGAGTATTTTCAACCATCACATTCTGAAACCCATTTTGATCTTTCTCCCCCTCTTCAGACGATGACTCACTCTGTCCCTGTTGTTGCTCAGGTTGTCTCTCTTCTTGACTTTGACTCTCCATGATATGCATTAACAGCTCCTCCGGCTTCAACTCCTTCCCAAAATCATTCACATCAACCCTCTTAGGCTTCTTGCTGTACAAAACCTCCAGGTGGTGATAATAGGGACAGGTTTTCGAATCCTGAGGCTTCCTCTTGTTCTTCTCCTTCATCCTCTTGAAATACTTGTTTATGTTCTCCCATTTCTCTTTGCACCTCTTCGCACTGCGATCGTACCCGAGACCCTTCATGGCCGAAGATATGTCCTCCCAAAGTGGCCCCTTCGACACACCATTACTGCTACTATTGTTGTTCCCTTGGGACTGCACATCAAGTTGACTCCTCAACCTTATCAAAGCCTCCACTTCATCCTTCGGCCACCGCGAACTACTCATATGCACCAAATTCCTAACACTCATATTATTCCCACACTCTCGCTTATCCATATCACTCACATCACTATCACCACCTCCATTAGCAGTAACATTGATATTCCCACTTTGCTGGATGTCCCTGTGGCTGTTGTTTTCACCCTGGATTTTCTCCAGCAACTGCACCATGCCTTCAGCTTGGGTGAACTTTCTTAGAAAAGCAAGGACCACTTCATCTTTAGCCGCGGCGATGGACCGCTCCTGAGCCAGAAGCTCCCGCTCTTTCTTGATCAGCGCCAGCTCCTCCTTCTTCCACGCTTCCTCCCTCGCCATTCGATCCTTCTCGCACCTCTCCAACACCTCCATGAAATTCCTCTGCAGCGTCTCTTGCCTCTCTATCACTTCCCTCATCAACCCCTCCAGAAACTGCGTCAGCTTCCTCTTCCTAAACCCCTTCCCCGAGCACGAAGTCGTCGAACTAGAATGCTCCCCCACGTATGCACTCACGGAACACGGAACCGCATCTAAAATAACATCAACGTTGGTGTTGTTGTCGGGCACGTGGGTCGTCGTCGTCGTCGTTGTTGTTTCTGGAGCGCTTACAGAGGGAGTCAGAAGTGAGTGGTGTCCTTCTAAAGCTTCCAATTGCTCGAAAAATCTATAAGTCTTGCTACCGTTGGATTTGCCACAACGACCTTCCTTGGTTCTCCTATGGTACTTGTAAATGTTCTCGAATTTCTCCTTGCACTTCTTCGCACTCCTGTTATAACCCGCCTCCGCTAATTTCCTGAATATACAAAAGAAATTCAAATCAATTCAATCACTACATTAGACAAAAAGAAATGGTTCAACCTAACTATGTCCAGCTAGAATGTATACTTTGTCGTACATTTATGTGTAACACTAGCATTACTAATTAAGGAATAAGCTTGAGAATAATGGGGATTCGAGGGGAAACGAAAAGAGAGACTTACTTTGAGACTTGGTCCCAGAGAGGGGCTTTGGGGTTTGTATCTCTGAAAGCAACGTCCATGTCAGACCTTATCTTGAGCAAGGCCATTGTCTCCTCTTTAGGCCACCGACTCGCGGCGGAATTCCGGTCACCGCCTTCGCCGTCCTCCGCTTTCATCCCCTCGGAGACCGCGGCGGCGCCTCCCTCCGGGTTCTCAAGAGGGGTTTCCGGGGAAGTATAGACTTCCAGCATCGGTTTCACCGAAGTTACAGCTGGGAAACAGTTGAGGGTGGGGGGCAAAGAGTGGAAAAAAAACAACCTTGGTGAAACCTAGTTACGGAAAAAAGGAAAATAAAGGTACTGTAATAACTGGGGTTGGGTTGTGACGACTGGTGTTTGTTTTGATGTAGGGGATTGAAATTGTTTGTGGTATTTCAAATTTCAAGGGCAACTATACCATTGTTGTTACTTACAAGTTTAAAAAGGGCGAGCATTTTGACAGGTGAATAATAATAATAAAGAAAAAAAGTTTAAAATTTAAAAAGAAGTGAAATGGATATGATCAGATAGATTCCATGGAGGAAGAGGCCCATACGTGGCGGCGTGGCATTGGTTGATGCTTCGTTACAAAACTTCCCACTTGTGTAAGTTTGACCTTTTGCACCCAGAGAGGCAAATTAAAATTTGACAGCTAGGGTCAATATTTGTGGGCTTTTTCTAAGGTAAATGAGAAAACATGGTGGTGGGAAGAAAAGTGGGTTTCTTTTATTGCGTGGTGTTGGGTTCGTAAGGGAGGCCCACAGAGCCCACATTCTTGTTCTGTACGTTTCTGCCTCCCCGCTGGCTTTGCCCCACTCCACACATACCACAACACAACTACACAACTCATTTACGTGTGCCGTAAACTTACGAGTTGCGGCCACCGCATTTTTTCTGCGTCGGTGAAAAACAAAAATATCCTCACCCTAATTTTTCTTTTTTTTTAAATTATATTGCGCCAATTAGGGCACAATTGGGTGTCACAGTCTCGCAGAGCACCAGCAGTGCATGAGTCTCGGATAGTATCATAATTGACCAACAAAAATAAATAACCCCTTTCAATTTGAAATTCAAATTCAAATGTGCTTTCAAAATATCCTGTTTATTATATGACTTATAGGGCTGAGTTCGTTAAATAACGAATATAAACGCGTAGAGGTAGGTATGTGTGGAAATGGAGAATTAACCATGTCAGTATGTAGTGAAAGCCGCGAGAAAAGAAACAGCAGAGTGGAGGTTATGATTTTGTCATTACTATAAAGTGGGGAATTTAAGAAGTAAATAGTGCATATATTCGAGATGAGATTGTGTAATTGATGGTCCAATTTATCGGCGTGATTTTAACCCGTTCTTATTGTTTGGTAGAGTGAGTTTTCGTTTTGATTTTGAAAATGGGATCCATCCGTTGTTACAGTAGAAAACGACAACATTGATTCATTGAGTTGCGTAAACCTCTCCAACACTCCTCACGCCAGGAGGTCTAGTCTCGTCGTTTTCTTAAACTCTTTTTCGCCTTTTATCTTTATCACTTCCTCTTAGCGTTCAACTACACACCACGTCATAAGAGAATATTAACTATAAATTTTACATTTAAACATCATGTCTTACGTGTTACATAAACACTTCAACTATTTTAGCTAATGTTAATTTCGTCTTACGAGGGTTCAAAACGAAAAATCCCAAAATTTTACTTTGAAAATTGAATAGAAAGACAAAAGTAATATAGAAGGTTGACGAGGCTTCTTATCTTGAACAACGGTGCCACCACGCTCCTCCTCTTCGTCGCAACATTCAAACGCATTGGAACCCACTGCCTACCAAACTACATCCTAAAATTTTCATATTTACATAACTAAATAAAAATATGGAATTGCTTTTGTATTTCATTATCGATTTTATCTGACTAATAAAAATTATTTTATCTTTTAAAATTTATATTTAACTTTTATGATTATTTTTTAAGAATATATTTTTATAAATTTAATAATATTTTATTTTATTAATAATTATAATAATCATTTTTTATTTTTTATAATCATAAAGTAAAAAAAAGACACATATAGAATAAATATATGCATTATAATTAAACATTATAGTGACTAATTTATGTACCAATTTATAAATTAAAAATTACTGGTAACTAAAATAGTTTTTAAATTTGTTACTATACTGAATTGATATTTAAATAGGTCACTAACAGATCACTAACATTAGTTACAAAAGTTTTAGCCATCAAAAAAATTGGTCTCTAAATTTGTATATAAATTAGTCACTAATGGGATAGATTTGGAGATTAATTTTTTTGGTAGATAATGTTAATGACCAATTTAGATAACAATTTACTATAGTGACCAATTTACAGATCAATTTTAAAACTATTTTAATTACCAATAATTATTTGTTATCTCTAAAATTGGTCATCAATAAAAAAATTTCTTATAGTGTAATAGTATTTGTAATGTAATACTTTATTCATGATTGTAGGGTAAATCTAATTATATTATGACTTTAAGAGACCAGCATTATCTCTTCTTCATCTTATCTCTTTTCTGATTGTTTTTTAATATATATATTTTTATTTGTTTTTGTTTTCTTTGTATTATATGTTTTATTGTTATTTACATTTTATTTAATTACAATATTTCTTAAAAACTACTTGATTTATTTTTCGGTATATATCTTTACCTACATAGAATACAAAACATTTTTTTAGTATACGAAACAAATGTGTTTCGAACTCTTAATTTTAAAGTAAGGATAAAATAAATAATATAGTTATTTAAAAATAAAGATATTATGTTTTGAGTTATATAATTCTTATGCAAAATGTTTGACTTTGTCCTAACCTTTGAATCATTTTCATCTCTTATGCTGATATGGAAACACACTTGACAACATTGTTTGTTACATAAACAAATATTTAATGTCATTTGGTCACGAGAACTAAATTCATTCATTAAAAAAGTTTGAGAATAAAAATGATTCAAATTAGAACATGAATAAAATATAATTTCGTATGAAAGATAATTAACTAAAAACATAGTTGACCTTTTAACACAGACAACATAAAAACATAATGTTATATGCCATTTTTATGTTATTTTTAATAATTTATGTTGTTTTTAAGCTTTCAAAATTTTAAACCAATGATATTATTCTCCACATTTAAAATTTTTCATTCTAATTTAAACCAACTATAACCCTAAACAAAAAATATTTAATTAAATTGTGAATTTTAATAAAAATATTAGTATAACATTTGTATAAAAATTAAACTTGGTCTCAATTTGAAAATGAACAAAATTGCTCAATTTTAAAAAAATGGGATTGAATTGAACAAAAACAATGAATATTAAGACCAAATTGAAAATAAAAAACTAATCATGACATGTGACACTCACCTTGACACTTGGCACAATATTGACTTGACACGTGACACAATATTGACTTGACATATGAACACTTTTTATAAAATTAAAAAATAAAAATAAAAAAAAGCAAAAAAGTCACAAAATTACATGTGACAATTATTGTTCACCTTCGTTAATTATTTAAACAACGTTAACAAAAATGACCAAGTTGAACAAAATTGATGAATATTAGGACTGAAATGAAAAAATTGAATAACCAAATCAATATTTAAGCCTTTATTTAATATAAATAATTGAATAGTTTAACAAATTTTTTTAATTTGTTTCATTAATATAATATAATATAATTAATTAGATAAAATATAACTTATTATTTATTGTTTTTCTTTCTGTTTAGTTATTTATTTATTTTATTTCTTTGGATTTATATCTTAATTTCAATGAAGTGATGATGCATAATCATTCTTATAGATCTCATGGTAGGTCTTTTCAATATTGAATGGTTTGTCTATTTTTTCCTTTATAGCAACTTCAAATGTTTGGAGTTGTTACTACAATAAAATGTCTCATTAACAATAAATTTTAGTGATCAAAAGTTGTTAGTCATTATAGTGACCAATTTAAATACCAAATTACAAAATAAAAAAATTATTAGTTACTAAAATAGTCACTATTATCAATAAAAAATTATAATTGGTCGTTAAATTGGTTACTAATTAATTAATGACTAATTTAGAAACCAAATCCTTTAGTAGCAAACACCTTGATAATTAATGTTTAGTGACTAATTTCTTTTGGTAGTTAAAACCTCGGTAGCTAAATTTAGAAATCAATCTAGAGACTAATTATAATTTTTTATTCATAATAATGACTATTTTATTAATCAATAATTTTTTATTTTGTAAATTAGTTACTATAGTGACTAACAACTTTTGATCACTAAAATTGGTTGTTAATCAGACATTTCTTGTAGTGTGTTGTCTACATAACACATAATTTGTAGTCTTTCATGTTTTACAAAAGTTGTGTTTCTGTATTTCTCCTCTCCTTGTTGCTTCTATAAAAGGAGAACAAAATGCAGAATGCTACAAATATAATTTCTTTGATTTTTATGTACTGTTTTGTATACTTTAGTTTTTAAATGTTTTGTTTCTTTTAGCCAAAAAAAAGTTGTATATTTGTACTTTTCTTGTCAATGGTTTTGTAATTCTCTTTGCATATATTTGTGTTTTTTTATTTTCTACCCCAGGTTCTATTTCTCCCTTAAAAATATAATTTTCAAGTATTTTGAAACTCGTATTTCTATGGTTTTGCATCCTAATTTGTATATGCTTTTTTTAAGGTTTTGGTTATTTTTGTATAATGTTCTTTTTAGTTTAATTTAGGTGGATTTATTAAATATTTTGTTAAACATCTTCAATGCCAATCCGTTTATTAAGAACAGTAACGTTTAAGTTTTTAAATTTTGAATGATGTTGGTTACGTCAATTATGTCTTTGCCATTGTTTTTTCTACGGAACTTGTTATTAGTGGTATTTGGTTGACCATAAAGGTAATTTTTGTGTTCTTACCTACAACATGAATATGAAAAAGACAATGTTGATAGAAGGTCGGTAGACTTGAGAACATTCTATAATTTTGAAGGACACTACTCCTTTTTGTTTTGATATGTAGGGAATTCTTGCTTTCAAATTATTGTTTCCAAAGGAATGTGCTTGCAATTTTTTTACCGAGAGATGTAAATTGATCATTTAGACAACAGTAATTAATTTCACTGTAACCCTAACCAAATACCAAAGTGAGGCAAGTCATTTTATGATATTTTTACTCAAAATTCAATAAATACATTTGATTTTGTACTTAAGATATTGATTTTAAGTACCATAATTGTATTACTCAGTCAATCATTATCTTATATATTTGAAGGATTTACCTTCATATTTTGCAAAGCATCTTCGTAATATTCAAAAATATTGTTCTTTATGGATCATTTAGCACAGTAAACTGCAAACTGTTATTAAGAAATTTTCCAAGAAAGTCAAGCAAGTTTGGTAGTAGAGAGAGAATTTTGTAACTACCATGGAATACAAAAAGGTGTGACAATTGTGTTTAAGGCTGACAAGAAAATATTAAACCAAAACATAAGAGTAATGAGATTTAAGGAATGACAATTTATGTAACTAATTATGTAGGTACTTGAATCCAAATGTTGGGTCAAATGTTTTTTGTTGAGCAAGTTATCCATCTAGACGTACCTGTGGATTAACTTAATTTTATGTTGTATTAACTTATATTGTGTTGAATAATCTAATAGAAGACCTTAATATTTTTTTCATCTCAAAATATTGAGGACTACTTTTGTAGTAACTTATTTTTCTTCATTGTAACTTATTTAACAACGGAAGTGTTAATCGTTCAATTTTAGAATAGGTAAATGCTTAATTATAAGTTTTGCTCAATGCGTAATAAATTAAAAAAGTTTGGTAATCTTCCAATATTATCTATAATACGTATAATTTTGGGGGTAACAAATTTAAAGTTCTGACACAAAATAAAAAAATATTACATGGAAATGAAAAATGCCATACTCTTTAATTAAATGATGCTTGGATGCCATTTGATAAGGCATGACATTATCTAGTCTTCCCGCCTCAACTTTTACTCAGGGTACACAAAACATTCCTTCTAATTTCTTTCTTTCTAAATTCTTTTGTATATTTTCAAACATCGCCATATTACATGGATGCCTCTTTTCTTAAGTTTATATGTTTTTACCTTTTTGAATAATTTCGAATGTTGGGAGACAATGACAGACAAGTATATGTTTAATGTTTAATGTATTATGTTTTTATATAGGTATGTTTAATTGTGTTATATCTTTTTAAGATATTCTAAGTGTTAAACTACTTTAATTAATACAATACTATTTCAAAATTAAAATATTATCCTATTTTTATATTCTTACATGATTTTTTTTCACTTTTTTAATTTTATAGAATTGCAATTTATATAATGTATTTAAATTTGGATTTTAAATTTTATATCAAAAGCTTTAATCGAATGACATGTACCAATATTTTGAAATTTACCTACCTTATCATAACAAATATCAAATTCATTCCAAAAATTTAAATAATTTAATACAACTATAATTGCGTGTTTAGAAGATTAGTGATGTTTGTAATTGTAATTATTACTTTTGGTTTGAATTGTAATTATTAATTTTTATTTGAATTATTTTGTAATATATTATTTAACTTTTTTTATATTAAATTATTTCTTCTTAATTGAATTCATTTTTAAAATATTATTTGTAAATATATGTTTATATTAATATTAATATTAAAATTGAATGACACGTAGTCCTGTATTTGAAATTTGATTAATTTCTCCCACACATAGCCCTATATTAGAAATCAACTCCATTATATTTTGCCTATTTCAGTGTATTAATGTGACAAACATGCATTCTTTTGTTTCTTTGTCTCATTAATAACACAACATTCTTCCTTTTCCACTTTGCATGTTCGTTGTAGTCCATTTTGTTTAAGTAAATTTTTTCTCACTACTTTCTTCTTAAGCATTTGGAGGTTTGTGCAAAGGATGTTACGTGGTAAAGTGTTCTGCTAACTTGATAGAGGTGTTGATGTGCTTTTGGAGTACAACAAACTCGGTAACATTTCAAATGTCATTTTATTATAACAAAATATTTCCTATTAGGTTTTTATTTTTGTTTTCTTTCTTATATATAGTACTACTTGAGCATTTGTATCATTCATTTTAGACATTGTATATTACATACACCTAGAATTTTGGATCTAAATCTGCCAATATTTGATGTATGTAAATGGTTTGAAGTTTTTTGTCACATTTTGCACAAATATTGTAATTTCAACATTCAAAATGTTAGGTTTGTCTATTTGATGCATTTAATTGGTTAAAATCCCAACTTTGTTGCTCATAATGTTTTTGTGAATCTTCTTTTCAGAGATTTGACTTCAAACTTCCTTTAAAGGTTTCTCAAATCATGATACAATGTGTTGTGCAATGTTGTCCTTCTTTCCTTACTTTAATTTGAACTATTACAAACCTAATTTCTATTTTTGTTTTTCTTATTTCATTTATTATGCTATATTTTTTATTCCAATACCTCTCAAAATCATGCTAAAATTCATTTCGATAATACGATGCTCTATTATTTGAAATTTATTTAGTTTCTCTAAAACGTTGTCATAATGCACTAAGGTGACAAACTCTATCTCTTTTTTTTTTTTTTGCAGAGGTGTTAAGGTTACTTTTTTAGGAAAATAATATTTCTATGCAAAGAAATGTCAATCTCAGTTTGTGATTTTCACAATTAGGGTATGAAATAATTTTTTATTTTTTCCTTATATGTGTTCAAATTTGAACCTACATTCAATTTGAACCTATATATGTGTGTGTGTGTGTGTGTGTGTTCAATGTTTTGTTACCACTTTATGATTTTCTTCAAATGTCAAATTTGTTTAATAAGAGGTGTTAGTTCAATATGTTAGTATTGTCCATGCAAATGCAAAAGCAAGTACACAACATTAACGAAGTTACTCCGAAGAAGGAGAACTGGAATGCTATCTATAGGGTTTACGATGTTTGTTTGTGTCATATTTTACTAACAAAAAAAAATCATTTTCTATGTAGTTGGTTCTACAAGACAAAGAGGTACATTTTATTTATGTTTTCATTGTTTTCTAAGTTGTAATACTTATAAGTTATAATGAAAACCTGTATTCTGCATTTACTAATCCAGGGAGTTTGAATCCATGCCTAGACGAACGTTAATTTATAAATTCTAAAATGAATTACAACCAGTATGGTACCAAAGTTGCTATAGATTACAATCTTTTAATGTTGCATCGAATGGTGATTCTTATGGATAACACACCACCCTTATAAGATTAACTTTTAGTATAGTACCAAAGTTGCTTTACTTGATAGTAACTTGATTCTTGAAACAAGGTTATAGTATGTATCTCTATTTGCACTATCTATTACTAGATTTAACACATTACTTGGTTGGTGAGTTGGAAGTTTAAGTTAAAGTTTTATTGTTATTTCATAAACTATAGTTAATTAATTTCATAAGTAATTGATAAACATTTTCACATTTTAAGTTGTTATATATAAATATTTTAAGAGTGCTCATAAGTATTGGAACAAAAAGAGGGTTAGAAAAATTTGGAAAAAAACAAAAATGAATGTCATTTCCATATAAGCTGATGGACAATATTAATTTTTAAATTTGTAATTGAAATTGGTTCAATGTGTTTAACTAAAATGATTATTTTACACTAAAGTGAACTTGATGCTTTTCTTGCATATGGTGAAATTCAAAATGTCATAAATATACAATTTGTCAAGGTTAATCTTTCTCAAGGAAGATTTGTTTATATTTATTTATTTCTTTTATGTATTTTTTTATATTTAGATAATCTTTATGTTCATAATTGTATTTATTATACAGAGGTACAACACAATGTTGATTTTGAAAACACTACAAAAATATTAATTTTTTCTACGGACAAAATTCGTATGTATTGCATAAAATTCGTATGTAATTTAATATTATTTACATATTACATACGAAAAGAAATCCATATGTAAAATAGGCGTCAAAAATCTTACATACGAAACAAAAATCCGCATGTAACGTTACATACGAAATTATCCATAGATAATTGAATCTATAGAAAATTACATACAGATTATTTCGTATGTAATTTTGAAAAAGTTACATACGGAATTATCCATATATAAGTTACATATGGAATAATTCATATATAATGCTAGATGAACAATTATTTTTTATATACCTATATTTAATGTATAAAAGGCAAACAAAAAAATAAAAAGAGAAGAAAATAAATTCCAAATATATATAACAACACATAATACTTATAATTCAAATCTTTGTATGTGTACACATATAGTAATAATAAAACCCAATTTTACATATTTATAGGAACTCAAAATTGTAATGTACCACTGTCATATATATATATATATATATATATATATATATATATATATATATATATATATATATATATATATATATATATATATATATATATATATACCACATCGCTGTATACAATACAAACAAAATTAGAGTAATGTTTGGCTATGCCTAAGGAAGTATATATATACACCACGTAGCTACAATATATACTACTCTAATAATTGATTGACATAATCGTTTCCTTACAAGTTTACAACTAAAATGATTGATTTAGCATATTCAACAAATTCAGCAATTATGCACATTCTCTTTATTGATTGCTTTTGCATCTTCCCCTTAGGAGGCAATTTTTCTATATTGAGGAACTATGTTGCAGGGAATAAAAAGAGAAGAAAATTCAAATAATATATATATATATATATATATATATATATATATATATATATATATATATATATATACCTTCACTGCACATAATATTCATAATTCAAATCTCATATTCTTAACTTGTATGAAAGGACATTGGTTCACTAAAGTCCATTGATTATTTATACTTTTAGCAACACTTTTTTTATTGATTGTACCAACACGAGCATAATAGGACTACAACAACAACTATTTAAAAGCAACAAATCTTAAAGAAAGGTTATTTCATATTATGTATGATTTGGATACTAAATTATTGTTAAATATTATGTAGTTTTAGTGATTTTTTTTATATTGCATATGATGTCTGAATGTTCTGGTTCACTATCACAAGGGTTAAGCCAATTGTAAGAGAGTTCTAAACAAAGCCATAAGGAAGACTTCCTTAATATCACACCTAGGACTAATATACAAGGACTTAAAAACTCCAAATTGGTAATGATGTATAATCTATTATAATGTTATGCAATATTATAGATTATAAATGAAATTGAAATATACCTTAGTCTCAAAATTGAGTTGTGTTGTTAAAGGTAACCACTTTTGTAGTTTTTGGAACCATTAAACATATTATTGATTATGATGATTGTTGGTACACTACTTGCGTTTGTAACAAAGCAATGTACCCAGATTCAAAGATGCTCTTCTGTGAGAAGTGTAATAAACATGTTATGAAAGTGATGCCTAGTTAGGTTTGTATTTTAAATTGTTAACAATATTTTATTTTAGTTTTAAAAGGATATTTAACATAATGCAATTTTTTTTTTCAAGTATAGGATTAAAGTTCGTATCATTGATAAAATAAATTGTACATTTGTTGTCTTTTTTGAAAAACACACAACCACAATCCTCAAAAAGTTATGTGCAAAGATCCTTGAATCTCAGGACAAGGTTAGGTTTTTAAGTAATTCATCCATTTTTTGTTTTCAATTATAAATTAAATATTTCACTTTGATTAACTTAAATCATGTTGTGGTTTTAGAACACTGTATGGTAAATTACCAAAGGAGTTTGTATATTTGTTGGACAAGAGTATTCTATTCAAAGTTGAGTCTAGAAATGATTAAAATTCCATTTTGAATAGTCTTTTAGAGTTAAAAAAGTTTGCGTAAATGATAATATAATTGAAAAATTAAATGATGGATCCATGAAATCAATAGTAAGAAGAAGGATTTGGTTTGATTCTAATATCTTGTCATTGTTATTGACTTCTAATTTTTGTGTAATAATTTTTTTACGGATGTATGTGAAGGCAATGGACAATTTTCCAAGTTAAATCTTTTGGGTCTCATTGGGCTAGTGATTCAAATTTTCACTAATTTGGATTTACTTGGTCTAATTTTCATTCGTAATTAAAATCAATTTTTGTTGTGAACCATGGGCTTGGATGTTTGTTTTATGAAGAGAAGAGTGCCACCTAAGTGCCACATCATTTGAGCCACATCAGCCTTGTTTCCACATCATTATTGACGTTGGGCTAGCTTTGATCTTAGCCTAGTGGCAATATTGTAATTTCTTTGAGCAATGGCAATTTTTAATTTCTTTGAATAGTAATTTATGGTTTAGGTGGAGGGGTTGATGTGACCATGCCCCAACTCTCATTTTTGTAAGACAGAGTTCTCTCTTCACATTTTGGCTTCTTTTTGCAACTAAGGTAGCACCCATTTAGTTTTCTCTCTTCAAGCGGACGTTTGGAGCTCCTTTGGTCTAGTTTCCTTCTTCCTTACTTCATTTGCATGATGTATTTTCATTTTCTTTTCCAATGTTAATGGATAGCTAAATTTCTAATTTGGTTTCCTAAGGATAATGCAAATTTGAGGTTCTGTTCATCAAATGTTCATTGTTGTTGAGTTTGCTCTTTCTTATTTAATCTCGGTGCTTGAATGATTCTACTCTAGGCATGCTTAATATCCAGTACACATCTTTGTTCACTGAACTCGTGCTTAATGAGTTTTGTTGTTGGCTGTTGAGATTATTGAACCCATACCTTGCTTAATGGTATGATGAAACTTGGTTAATCTTTCCTTAGTTGGTTAATTTCGACTGGATTTAGAGTAAACCTGTGACGATAAAAAAAATCTATTTATTTATTTATTATTATTATTTTCTATAATATACTTATAAAATTTAGAGGCAAAATTATACAATGACATATAATTATAATTAAAATATTCACACACACACACACACACACACACACACACACATATATATATATATATATATATATATATATATATTTACAATACTGTATGCATCTTATATCCACACCAGTTAGTACTTCTTATATTTCCTACACTAGAAGAGGAAGAAGTGTTATTTATTTACAGTTTCCCCCTCATATACTGGCTTTCTAACAAGTGGAAGGAAAAAGTTATGGATAGGGTTCACTTGGACTGTTGGGGGTAAATTGAAGGTAACTATGACTTGTCCTTCGATGAAAATCGACATGTTTGGAGCAGAGAGGAAAGTAATAGTGGAGTTTCATGTTCCCTGAAATGTCACATAATTATTCACAGCATTGATTTGTCATGCATTCCTCGGGAAAAAAACCACAATGTTGGCGAAGAAGGGATCAAGCATGTTGGGAGCAGCCATCTATGATAAGGTTATAAAATTTTGTTTTTTACACACAATCATAAAATAGGGAAGTGAGACAAATATCATACAAAAAAATATACAACATATCATAATAAGATAAAATGAAATGAAAATTCTCCCAAATCCATAAAACTGGATTTTATCATACTTTATAAAGATATTGATTAATTTTGTATTGACTAGTCAGGATAAATGAGCTCATGGCCAACAAAGTAACTCAACAAGGTCGTACCTCCAACTACAATAATCAAATCTTTATTTATCATAAATTTTATTTCAATATTAAACCATATAATTATATAAATAAATAAATAAATAGGATCAATGCATAATTAAAATAAATATAAATAAATAAAAATGACCAGTACGAAACTGGAGATAAATATAAATAAGTGAATGAGAGTAAATATAAATTGAATAAATAGGACCAGTGCACAACTAGAGATGAATATAATGAAATAAATAGGAACATGAACTAAATATAAATTAGAATGAGGTTAGAGACACCTCACTTAAAGTAAATATAGAGATAAAAATAATTATTAACAGAAAAAAAAAATCAAAGTAAAAAGATAAAATGATACATGTCTTCTTCCCTTACCTTATTTATTGTGGAAGATATATCAAGGTTGTATTGAGACTTTTGATGATATATTTTCTTTTTTTTTTCTTCGTTGCACTCACACCACATATTTCTTATACTGCATGAACTTGATTCACCTCACTAAACTCTCTTTGTTTCTTTTTTCCTTTGTCACGTTCTACCACTTTTACACTTTCATTCCATTCATCTCTCACCCCTATTTATATGTATTAAAGTAATCATTACATTTAGTTTAAATTTAACTATATTTTGTAAACATTATTCCCTTAGGTTTGTTTTTAACATTTGGTTCTAGATATTTATTTTCTTTTACATTAATGATCATTATAATAGATAAGGATTGTAGTTACCATGTGCAACCTTATCACTTTTTTTCTTTTATTAATTGCATAAACTAATAATTATGTTAAAAATAAATTTATAGTATATATACAATATTATTAGTTTACGTTACTAAATTCTTTTATAACAATGAGAATTTTGAAGATGTTAGCATTTAAATTACTTTTATAATTAAAATAATTGATGCCTATAAAACCAAACGTGCAGTATAACACTACTACATATTTTAGTTTTAATGACATTTAAAAAATGTTGCTAAAACCTAAAAAAATGTTACTATTTGCAAAGGCAACATTTATACACATGTTATGTATAGTGCATGTTGCTAAAAGGTTTTAGCAACATTTTTATATATTATTAGTATCATTTTTAAAAATGTTACTAATTAACATTTTTACTAACACTAGAAAAATGTTGCGAATTTAAATTTTTTGTAACACTTAAAAAATGTTACATATACATCTTCTAACATTTAAAAAATGTTACCTATATATTTCCTAACATTTAAATAAATGTTACCAATTGTATTGTTTTGTAACAATTAAAAAATGTTACCAATTGCCTTTTTTGTAACATTTTAAAATTTTTACTAGTTTATCTATCTACAAATAAGAATAGTTCTTAATACAAAATGACAGATGGATCCATTCAAGGATATATAAAGCTTGGTTAGTTGTCAAGGGTTTTACTCAAACTATTGGAATTGAGTATCATGTAAAATTTGAACAATCATAAAGGTAAATACTAGCTATGAGAATTTTTATTTTTCAAAATTAAAACAATATCTAGAATTGCATAATAGAATGAGACCATATCTCAACCTTATCTTTTGTTTTATATTTCCCTCATCCATAAGTTTGATCTGCAATCAAATTGGCAAGACAGTTTCCTACCAACTCTTCATATTCTATCATCCTTCATTACTTCAATTAATCAATGAGATAATAATTTTGTTGTATTCTCCTAAACTTCAATTAGTATTTAAATCCAATAAATAAAATGAATATTACTAGTAACATTTAATATGACAATAATAAATATAATAACAAAGAAATATTTTCAAATGCACCCTTGCAGTAGGTCACAAGACCTCCCATCTTTTCTGACATCCAACCTGTTGCATTTAGTTTTGCATCCATCCTTTGCAGCTGCAATTTCGTGACCACTTCCTCTTAACCAATTCTGACAATAGACAAAAGCACAATATAGATATAATCAGTATAGAGGCTTGTCACCTTTTATCATTTGTGTGCTCCCTTTACATGAAACATTTCACTAATTACCTCCATTCTTGTTTTACTATGGGAGACAAATTGTTTGAAACGTTGTTGATCATAAAATTGGACATCTTGAAGAACATAATTAACCTAGAGCATAAGCATTTAGGATTTACATGACCACAATTAAAAATTATGGGCTAATTTAGTGGGCTGAAATTTGAAACTTTTATATAAATAAAAGTACCAAGTCATAAAGGTCTTCAACACATCCAACCATGGCTTTGCCTCGAACAACCATGTGACTACATGGATCTTCCTTGCCTTGTACTGATGATGTGAATGGATCAACCAATATTCCTCCCGTTTTACTCCCAATTAATTGGTTTAATTGGACAAAATTCAGGTATTTTGTTCCCATCTCCAACAATGATTGGCTATAAAAAATAACACGAGAGTTACTGATAACAGAGCCTTACATTATTTATTTGTCAAACTAGATGCTGTTGATTTTGATATACACATAATTATGACGAGGAATTGTAGAATCAAACATTAAAAGGGAAGACAAAGATTGATAAATCCTTAGATTAGCTATTTCGATGTATGTGCAAACACCTTAGTCTCTTAACTATCTTCAGAGGCCAAACTAGAGTCAAATAAGTCTAAATATTCTGGGAATAGAGAATAGGAAGAAGTGACTTATTGCTACAAATCTTAACCCACTACAATTAGATCATAAACAGAAAAACAAGGAATCATTTTGTTCATTCTTTTAGTTAACAACAAGATAACAGTGTATAAAACGAAGTGTTAAATATAGAGAAATATAAAAAGTAAAAACTATAAATCCAAAGAAAGATATATTTGTAATTATATGGGAAGGTCTTGGAGAGAAAATAATAGAATCTTCTAAGGGGAAATCAATACAAACTCATGCACGATGAGGTAACTACTTGTATGAGAACTCAAAGAGGTAAGACGAAGGACATTCCTATTGAGATAAAACAACATCAAGGCCCAACCTTAAGCCTCTTACTTGTTTAATCTAGTATTGTATGTGCTTATCATGGACATATAAGATGATCCCAAATTCTATTCTTTGTCAGGTTTTATAGTTTTTGATTAAAGTATTAAGAGAAGCAATTTACTCTAAACTTGAACTTTAAGGACAAATTTTGGAATCAGCATGTCCCTTCCACATAATCACGCAATGGCTAAGGCAACTCAAATAAAAAAATATAACTGATATAATGAAAATTAATTTATCCATTAGGAAGATAAGTAGCAGTATAGTTTCTTCTATAAATAAAGTGTAACTAATGCCTAAAATATTCAATGATTATGCTCCTAAAATTAATATAGGAGGCAAAAAACAAGCATCTCAGACAATTGCAAAAATAACACAATAAATGAGATATTAACTATTGTATTAATAAATTGCAAAGATTAAACGTGACAAGTATTATCATTGATTATTTACTTGAATTTCTCTTTGCTGCTGATCAAAGAGCATTTTCTGCTTCAAAAGTTGTCTTTGGAATTCCTCATCGGCAACTAGATTTTTATGAGTGTGATCCTCTTCTTTTTATTCCATAGCATTAACTTGACTTTTATGAATGCCATCTTTTTTCGTTACCACATGAATCTTCTTCTTCCCCTAATCCAAAAATGTGTGGTTATTAGAATTATAGCATCTTCCAGTTTCATGAAGATCTTGGAATGTGTTAAACACTAGCCATGTTACCTTTTACTTGCCATATCAAACCCATTGCTTTGAGAAACAGGATCAATCAAAGTTACTTTTGCTTGGGAAGTTACAAGATAGTGAAGAAAATCAAGAACAGTTTGTCAACAAAGTCAACATAAGTAAGAACCAATACAACTAGGAATGTACTAAACTCATAACAAGACAGGCTGATTATCCAATAACTAAGGAAATTATGAGTAGGTAAAATTGTCATACCTTTTCACTTTGGGTTGCTGTTTGTTGTTCAAACTCCTCTACAACCTTGCTCAAAATAGATTCAACCAATTGTTCTGTGCACAAGAAAAATATTAAACACTAGCTTTAAAGGCTCTTTTGCTCTTAGGATTGTGAATGACTAAACAAAGTGAAGCAGTATATGTGCAGTTTAACATGTATGCCTAAAATCTATCAAGAGCTATACTCTACCACGATCAAATGAATAATTTGCTTCATACTTTTGGTTAAGTGGCGCTAAATGTTAATTAACATTGATATGCAGATCAAATTCTTCTGCAAATTGCAATCAGTAGTCAAGCATACTCAGATGTTTTCATGAAAGAAAAAAAATCAACTATTCCTGTATAGAAAAATTATTTTGCTTATCCGTATATGAATTGAATCATCATCCGTTGAAAAGATCATTGCTTATTAGTATATGAACTATTCATGTACAGAAAACAATTATTGCTATATTTACACACAGTACAATTTTCTTACAATAAACTATACACTTTCGATAATATTAGAGGACTTGAAACAAAAGTTTTATTCAGCTCTCTGAGATCACAATTTCAATTGCAAAACTAAGGTGTCTACAACAATGGCAATGGTTCCATTGCCATTTTCATTCTTTGTTAAACAAATAAACACGGTTATGTAACTTAGATTGTTAACCTGCTTGACAATTTCATAAGTTAGTTGGGAAAATGTTCGGATCTAGAGTTTCTAAAGCGGTGCATCAAGTCCCGCTTCCTTCCAATGAAGAAATTGTCCACCATGATCACACTGCCCCCTCGTGCAATCAACCGATCCACCATGTGCGGTGCCTACGAACCTTGCACCACTTGTCACAACGATCTCAATGTTGCTAGCAACGGTTAGGTGGTTGTTGTGGATTCAACCTATGAACATGAACTTGTCCTCAAAGTGAAAGGAAGACTATAGAAACTCGACTTTAGAAACCAAACCAATTGATTACAAACACAAAATTCACAATAACACTAACGAGATTGCAGACCTTGTTAGAGTGTAAAGCTAAAGGGTGAATCCCTATCGCGGCTAGAATTCTTCCACTCCAAAACCCTAAACTCCACGTCCACAACGGCATGCTCGACTTCTCCGCAGTGCCCTGCCATAACACTGACGCACAAATCACCAAAAACGATGTGTTCCACGAGATGTCCTTCGCTATCACCGACCGCAAGCACTCCCAATCGCTCTTCTGCAGTTTGTTTTGGTTTGATTGTGGTTCGCTGGAGACAGTATAGTGTTGGAGAAGCTGAAAGGCGAGTAGAATAGAGGATGGACTCTTTGAGGATTTTTTCTTATATTATTTTGTTAAATTTTATTTGTACTGACTTTTTTTTTATTAAAAATGGTATGCAGATAAAATTTACGTATTGTAACATCTATTTAAATGTTACTAAGGAAATGTTACTAAAGTTACCGATGGTAACATTTAAAATAAACGTAACTAAGGATATGTTACTAAAGCTAATAAATGGAGTAGTGTAAATTTATTATTAGTTAATTAGTCCTCTATATTTATAATTGTCTGATTTATATGCTTACAAATTATTATTATAGATATATTGTTATTTATAATAACAATAATAATATTTTTTTAAATAATGTATATATATATATATATATATTTTGATGTTACAAAACCCTGACAGCGTAATCTGTTTAGAACTTGGGATAAGTTACATTTGAATTTGGGAATCAGTTCTTCTAATCTATTTGTTAATTAAATCTGTTTGAGTAATTTTGATTGAATCTGCCAACCCCCTTGTGTGTTGTGTCTATATTGAAACCTTTGATTGAATCCATTGGTCACTAGAAGACGACCTTGTGATAATTTCTAAGTACTATATTTAAACTATTTTATTTGTTTAGGTATGACCTTAGGCACTTGGTTTGTTTGTTTTAAAATATTTGTCAGTTTTTTTATTGTGATGTTGACAAAAATTTAAATGAGTGTTGAGATTGTATAAAATTATAGATGTACCTCTTAGATATTTTTTATTGTATTCCTAATATGACTTTTGAAATTAAAACACAAGTTAATATTCAAATAGTAAATATTATGTTATCAAATAACATTAAATATATATTAATGTTTAAGATAAATTTATTATTTAAATTACTGACTTTAAAAAGATATGTAACAAAATATTTAATTATTTATTTATGTTTGAAAGTGTTCACTCTTATTAAATTAGATTATATATATATATATATATATATATATATATATATATATATATATATATATATATAAAAGGTATATCAAAATGTTATATTAATTAAAACATGAGTTGTCTTTTCTTGAATGAGTTAAAAATTTGTGAACAATTGAAGATGCTTTTTCTTACATTCTATGAACTTTCCAAAATGAAACTAACCTAGGCGAATCTTTATGGCCAATATGCAATTGATATTTGGCTTAAGAATTGTGCAACATATTAAAGCGCATTGCCAAGCAAATTCAAAATTTTCATTTTGACGTCGTTGTTGGATTGAGCTTCATTTTTGTTGTTTTTTTTCCATGATTACAGTAAAGGTAGCACTTTAGAATGTTTTATATGCCATCAAAGGTTTTGGTAATTGAAGATGACTTTTATATTTCTATTCATAAAACTTTTAAATTTCCCTTTCCTACAATGAGGTTGTTACTACTACAACTTACTTCAATAAAGTTATCACTGTCACAAAAATGCAAAAAGTTATTTACAAATCATGATTTTTGTAAATCATTTCCATATATTTACTGGATGATCCTAACAGTTAGTTTCAACGTATCCCCATTATCATCACCCTTGATGGCATCAAACTTCTTTGCCATGTCGTTTAGTATATATCTTGACATAAAAAATGGAAAAATAAACTATATTTAAGATCTTTCAGGATATTTAAGCTAGAAAGTTGGATGTCCTGACACAACAAATGAAGAATATTGCATAATATACTATAAAACACAACTCAAGCCCAAAGTCAACACCTTGTTATGGTACTATATTGATACTAACAGAAACACAATGACTTTTTAACAATCACTAATTAAACATACTCAAACAAATTAGTCAACAAAGTAATGTTCTTTGAGAAATCCAAATAAATAAGACAAAAACAAAAATATAATGAACGAAAAAATCTGAACTTTAAAATCGAGAGTTGTAGTAGACATCAATATCATCCTTTTCGTAACCGGCAAACCAACAAAAAAATCAATGAGAAAAAAATCAATGATAAAAAAACCAAAAAAGGAAACCAATAATATGAAGACTGATGAAAAAATCAAAAATATCTTCAACCAAGAATATGGAGACAAATTTCAAAATCAAAATATCTTCAACAATTTGACATTTTAACTCTATGATCACAGTAAACATAATTGTATTCCTCTTCCTCAATGGCTAAGCAACACAAAAACCAAACACACAAACAAAACAAGTATAAGTACCTGGACAGAAAGTGTAGTAGAGGTTGTCTATCAACAACAATACTCTCGTCGAAGAACAGACAAAAGATAATCAAGCCAAAAGACAATAAACCCAACATAAATTTGAACTCCCGAAGAATCAATGGAGGTAATTAAAGTAAAAATGCAAGGCTGGTAACACAAAACCCATTTTTGAAAAACTATAACAACACAAATCATACAATAATCTAATGTATCAACTTATCAAATGAGCTAAAAACCACAAAAATGTCCATGTATCAAAAGAATAACAATGTGTAGTTTTGGGCTTTCCACCTTAAAGGAAATGAAAAATGACGAAAAGATCACTAAAATGTTCAGGTATCAAAAGTCCAACAATGAGTAATTTTATAATATTGACTTTTCATCTAGGTATAGTAGATAATAACACTTTTTTCCCTTTTTTTCCTCGGTGACTAAGCAACACAAAAACCAAACTCAAATAAAACCATTATAAGTACACTAGACAGAAAATGTAGTAGGGGTTGTCCATCAAAAACAATACTCTTGCCAAAGAATAAGCATAAGAGAATTGGACCAAAAGACAATAAATCCCGTCGCACTGAAATCACAACAAGACAACGAACAAAAAATCAAAATTTAAAAAGCAGAGTTTGGAGTCGCCTCCATAGTTTATTTTAAAAAAAACTACGAAAAAATAAAAAAGATAAGACAAGGTCTGTAAAAACCAGATTTTGGGTTCGGGAGTCAGTTACGCATATGGAAGGTTTTAGCACCCTACAACACCTGTCCTAGGACGGTACCTTTAATTATTAAATATGCAAAAATTATGTGATTTTCAAAATATTTAATTTTTCCCAAAAATAATAAAACACTTTTAAAAAATAAACAAAAATATTTTTTGTCCGATGTACCTCGTTTCTACGTATTTTCATTCAAAATGAAAAATCATTGACCACATAGTCCTAAATGAAGAATTACTTAATTTTTATTTGGTGAATTCGACAAGGATTGACCTCGCTCCTAAGGGATTAGGTAGTTCTTAAAGAAACTTTTAGTAGAAATTGTTGATTTGACTTTTTATTTTTTATAATTTTGAAAACTTATTATTTTTAAAACCTTTTAGTAGAAATTGTTGATTTGATTTTTTATTTTTCTATAATTTTAAAAACCTTTTTATGTTTTATGGTATTTTTAATTATTTGAAAATAAATGTCACACAGCGTGAGCGGCCAAATATACACTAAAATTAAATAAAGAAAACTATTTTTGTAGCTCTTTATATTCTTTTTATATTTTTTAGAAAAAAAATTTAAAATTTGTGTCAAGCAGCATGAGAGGCCAAACAAACACTAAAAGAAATAAGGAAAACTATATTTTATGCATTTTAGAATAAGATATTTATGAATAGTAGAAAATAATATCACTAAAGCATAAATAGTAAAAGAAAAATGCGTCAAATAGTAAAAGAAAATATAATAAAAATTGGGAATGCATAAATAAAAAAAAAATAATAATGGCAGTGACGTACCTTCTGAACTTTTCAATTTCTCTTTTTCTCCATTAATCTCACTCTTTTATTAACTACTTTTTCTCCTCTCTTTTTTCTAGTTTTTCCCCCTTCCCTAAGATTTTTGTATTTTTTTTCAAGTAAAAATAAAGTGTGTCTATGTTAGTGCTAATGAGGAAGAACAAAAGAGAGAAGTGAAGAATTTTTTTTTTTCCGATTCCTTTTCATATGACAAACAGTGTATTTATATCTAGTGTGTACTTATATCCACCTATTCACCCATTTCAATTCCAATGTAATCCTAACCTTAATTGTAAAGAACAATATAAGAAAGAAATTGGTCATAATACCAACATATTACAAGAACCAAATCACAGCAAATTAGAACATAATATCAATAATCATCAGTAATGTTGATTCTAATATTCTAATCATTAGAAGAAATATTGTTTCTAATCATTAGAATCATATCACTATTTTCTCTATCAGGAACAAAGGGTAAAAAAAAAAAATCAAAGAGTGTAGGTTGGGTTGTTAGGCTCATGAAAAAGAGTGTGATAATTAAAAATAAAATGGGTTCTTCCTTTTTTTTTTATAAAATTGAAGTTTGAAGAAAATTTTATTTCACCTGTCTTTATATACCTAACTAAAAACTTTTTTATTTTTTTAATTTTTTAAAATAAATTTATTCATTTGGGCAAAATTGGGTGTTGACAATCCCAACACAAATTTGAACTCTTATAGAATTAATGAAGGCCATTGTAGTAAAACAATGGTTGGCAACACAAAACCCACTTTTGAATAACTACACCAACATAAAGCATACAACAATATATTATAGGTTAAAATACTTTTTTGGTCCCAATTTTTGTCAAGTTTTCAGTCCTAATTTTGTTTTTGGGCTCAAATAGGTCCCAATTTTCGCCAATTTTGTTCAATTTGATAATTTTTTGCTAACATTGTTTAAATCATTAACGATCATGAACAGTGACTTCCAAGTGTTACTTCATGATTTTTTTAATTTTTTTAATTTTTTTAAAATGTCCACGTGTCAACCTAGCATCGTTTCATATGTCAGAGTTAATGTTTTATATTCAATTTGGTTCCTATATTTGTTATTTTTGTTCAATTTAGTCCCAATTTTGTCACTATCTAAAATGTGACTAAATTTAATTTTTATATAAAAGTTATAATAATGTGAATTTTAATATAAAAATTAAATTTGATTTCAATTTGGAAAGGGACAAAATTGGTTCATGGTAACAAAAATAATGACTAAATTGAAAAAAATAACGAATATGGAGATCAAATTAGATATAAAACATTGACTATGACACGTGACATGCTATTAGGTTTACACGTGGACATTTAAAAATAAATAAAAATAACTAAAAAAATCACGAGGTGACACGTGAGAGTCATTGTTAAGGACCGTTAATGATTTAAACGGTATTAGCTAAAAAGGACCAAATTGAACAAAATTGACGAAAATTAAGATATATTTGAACATAAAAGAAAAATTAAGATTGATTTGACAAAACTTAATTATGAACAAAAAAATATTTTAACCCGTATTATATTAACTTAGGAAATGAGTCAAAAACCACAAAAATGTTCATGTATAAAAAAAAATAACAATGGATAATTTTGAGATTTCCACCATATTAACTTTTCATGTAGGTAGATAATAACATTTTTTTTATCTCATTCCTTACGTAGAAGATATAAGATGTTAAAGTTAAGTTGAGAACATTCTTTTATGAAAATAATGCTCTTATTTAAAATAGTTCTGAATACATGTAAGGAATTCTTACTCGATACACATAGTACTCTTCGTTAACAAAAATTTAATATTTAATCAAACTCAATCTTAGATATATTGACAATCTGTTTGTAAGTTAAAGATATATATTGACAATTTGTTTCCAATTTAAGAAAAAGTGAAATGATATGATTTTTTTTTTAACGAGATCGTTAAAATATATTTTATGTCTGAAATTATACTTGAAAAATCATTTCAAAATTTTATTTTATTGTAAGAATATGATTAGAAATTAACTTAAGAATGGTATTTATATTAAATTGAATATAGATGAAACTTAGGTAAGTCATAGTGTACAAATATTGTATTGAATTCTTAAATAATTAAAGCGATTGAATCGTTTTTTTAATATTTTTGTGTGCTTGAAAGCCCTTTATGAAAGCTATAGAAAATAATATATTATTATGTTTAGTCTTTGAGATATAGCAGGGTGGTGTATATAGTAAATTACTCTCAAATACAACCTGTTTAATCTACAGTTTTACACTAAAAGAAATTAGGATATTGATAATGTATTTATGACTATCTAATTTACATCAAACTTATTCACACATTGTTAATCATCTTAGTAACTTAAGAATTAAACATTTTGCCATTTTGTGGTATAGGGGTAAAGGAAAATATTCCTCTTGTTCGGGTTATATTGGTCTAGTCGTAGGTGTGAGTATTATTTTTAAAGAATAATAAATTGATATATTTGTAATTTTTAAATTTATAATTTTGAAAGTTATCTGAAATATACAGGTTAAATTACTTTTTTATCTTTCTATTTGTCAAGTAATATTAGTTTGATCCTCAAGTTTTTTTTATCTTATTTGGTCCTCATTTTCCTAAAACTGATGCAATTTAGTCCTTACTGCTAATTTGACCAGATGTTAAAGTCAATGTCACGTGTCAATTTTTGATTTTTTTTTTAATTTCTTACATGTGTCACTTCACATTTGTGTCACGTGTCAAAATGATTCAATTTGGTTCCTATATTTGTTTTTAGTTTCAATTTAGTCCAATTTTTTGTAAAAATGAAACAATATTGTACCTCCTTGAATTGACACTCAATTTATTTTTTTATAAATCTTATGGTGACATTCTTACTAAAATTAACTTTTTTATTAAATATTTCTAGAAATATTTTAAATTAACTTTAAATTATAACAAAACATTAAACTTTGGTTTTGTTTTAAACTTGAAATTTAGTTCCTAAACTTATGTGTGACAAGTTATTTGATTTTTAATCTTCACTAAGTTTGTATAATATGATACACTTGATATGTCTTTATATATGATGACAAAATTGTTAATTGTTGAAATTAAGGTTGGGGTTTAACTTTGTTTAATAATAAAACTAAAAAAAAAGCTTGTTTAAAAATATTTCTACAAATATTTAATAAAAATATCAATTTTATCATAAGATTTATACAAAAACTAAATTGAGTGTCAAGAAATTGACATGTGACGATGACACATAAAAAAATTAAAAAAAAATTAAGAAAATCAGAAATTAACACGTGACGATGACGTTAATACTGTTTGATCAAAATTAACGTCAAAAATCAAATTGAATATTTTTAAGAAAATTAAAAAAATTAAGATAAAAAAAGACTTAAAAACTACTAATATTGCTGGACAAATAGAAGAATTAAAAAAATAATTTAACCAAATATATCCCGGTAGTTGGAATGAAGAGTTAATGTACAGGCCACGATTGAAAGTAAGGGCCCGGTGACAAGGAGCCCAATAAATTAATTGGAACGCAATAGTTATATATGGGACTCTCCGAAATAATTGGTGATAAGATTGCGATGAGCATTATTCCAGAATCTATCATGGGTGCAGTCTTCATGCTATGCTAAATCTTTGTTTTATCAGTCAACACACCACTTATCTTAGTTACTTACATAACCACCTTTTCAATTATCTTACTTCCATTTCTTCTTCTTTTTCTATTTTAAATTATAATACAACTTCAAAATATATCAGTAATAACTTTATTTGTATTAAATTGATTTTAACTTCTCCATATAAACAGTATATATTTTGCTTTTGTAGTTACGAAATATTCAAGAATTAGTTAAAATATAACCACTAGTGGTTATATTTTAGTATTACCAAAACAGTACTAATCACAAAATAAAAACATTTCCCGTGCTTGAGAGTGTTCTTCATATTGTTCTTAAAAAATAATGTTCTGCATATGATAGAAACAACTCATTTTACTGTTTTTCCCCCCTCTAAAGATTAATATTCATCCAGTAAAATTTACTATTAAATTATTTTTAATATAATTTGACTGGCCCTATTTGCAACACCCCTCTTTCTAGAAACAGAGCCAAACCCCCCTCTCATTTTTTTCTTCTCTGCAAACTCAACTCTCCCCTTTGTCTCCCTCTCTCTGATCCTTGCTTTTATCTCACCAACCTTGCTTCTTGATCAGGTCCTGGAGAGGAAGCCACGCCTGAGCCTTCTGTTGCCTCCACTCATAGCCTTTCATCTCCTAGGTTGGACTGAGGAATTCTGCTCCCCTCTCCTAGGTTGTCTTCACTCAAGCTGTAACTCAAAAATAGGTAAGGGAAGCTGACTCTTCAACTCATTTTGATGTGAATTGTGTTCATGAGTGATTTAATTGCGTGATTGTGTGTTTAATTGGTGTTTGAGACTGCTGGTGTGTGAAATTGAGTGGGGGATGATTCTGAGCGAGCTTGCATGTGAAGAACAGAGAGGATTTCCTGGTAGTTTCGCCCAGGCGAGCTGCTCTCGCCTACCAGAAGGTCACCTTTGTTACTGCGCGAAATCTCGCCTAGGCGAGCTGGAGTCGTCTGAGCAAGATAACTTCTCGTCTAGGCGAGCCAGTTTAGCCTGAGCGAGAGTTCTCCCAGGATTTTTAATTTGCCACTGTATGAGGTCTCGCCTAGGCGAGATCAGCTTGGCTAAGCGAGATAAACTCTCTAGCTTAGGCGAGACTCTCTAACCTAAGCGAGATTCCCTACAGAAGTTAGTTTTCTCACTGTTTTGATTTCATGATGCTATATTGATTGCCTTAAGATGATGATGGTTGATCTTGTATGTGATCCTTCTGCATGTTAGACTGTGTGATGGAATTGAATGTGAATTTGACGTGAATGGGAATATGTTGGAGTTAGGATTTCAAGGGAAATCCTAAGGAATATGTTTTTAGTGAATGTAAGGGCATGAGGACTCAGATTGGTGACATCCTGACGCTCCTAGTAACCATTAAGACTCAAATAAAGTATGATGGATTACGTCGGGGGAGTAGCAGGAGGTCCTGGTCTATGAATCCAATCAGTCATAGAAGTGATGGGATTTACCTTGAGAGTGGTTGGGTGAATACCCCTTGTGCCTAAAACTCTGCAGAGTTTGGGAACCATCTCAAGTGCAAGTCACCAAGAGCTCCAATGCCACTTACATAATCCGGATATCGAGTTTAGAATGGTGTGTGGTGTATGGTTGAGATTGATTGAATGATTTTGATAAATTGCGTGATAAATCCTGTTTTCTGCCTAAGTGTAACAATTGCATGAATTGCTCTTGGTTCAAGTTAGCTTACCCTTCTTGTATGTTGTGTGTTCCTCGTGTCTTCTGTTTTTGCAATGATCGTCCTTATTGTATGGCGTGAGCAGATATAGGTGTAGGCGAGGATATACCCCTCCGAGACAAGAGATGATTATGTTAGGCATACCAGTAGTAGATGTACCCTTTTCTTTTGCTTAGCTGATCGGGTGTTTTGTAACCCTTTAGTAGTGTATGGGCTGTATGTATTGATCAATGTATGTATGATTATTTTGAGGATGACTGTATTATATATTATACTGGCCTACGTCATCATCTGCTTCTGAATTATTAAATTTGAATGTTTTATTTAATAGTTTAAAAACTATGAAAACGGGACGTTACACTATTTCATTTTTTTATTTAATTTTGTTTTCATCAACAAAATTTAAATAAGAAACTGTAGAGATTTGATCCTAATTGTATTTGAACAAATGACGGATTAATAGAATGAGCATTTAAAAAAAAAAATCTTATCTTTTTATATTTTATGATTTTTAAACTAAATTTATGGATACATGCATATATATATATATATATATATATATATATATATATATATATATATATAATCAATAATTAAAATAATGTTATATTAAAATATAAATATTTTAAAAAATCTAAAATATAGTTTATATGTTTAAAATATCCATGTATTGCAAATTTTAGTGATATGAAATAAACACAGTAACGCACTAGTCATTAAGTACGACCCAAATTATAATATTATATTTATAGAAAATTATATAAAACATACACAGCGTTATGATACATAAATCATATATATAATCTGTATAATATATATTAGCAATAGTATTCATATATAATTATAATTATTTAAACATCAATCAATTTAAAATAAGGAACTATAATTTCATATTTTCCCCTCACACTTCCCAAACAAAATATTATTTTCATTTTCAAATTGATGGGCGTAGTTTCCATTTCAGATATCACTATAAAAAGTTGTTATCAGACGCTAGTAACTAGTAATAAAGTTTGTAAATTTTGTTAACTAGTAAAAAGAACCAAGAAAATAACTTAAATACCCATATAATCACAGCCTTAATTTTTAACGAAATATTTAAATTTCTATTTTTATCCTTGTTTCTTAATAAATAATATTATTTCAGAATACTTGATAGTATGCTTTTATAAATTAAAGGAATGGTAGAAAATTTGAATATTATCAGCTAAAATAACCTTCTTAATTCATGTAAGAAAATTTTAAAATAAAATAAATTTAAAATGGAGAGTATCAATTTCAGGGAAAACAACTACAGTAGTGTTACCAGTTGCATGGAGAAAAAATAATTATTAAAAAAATAAAAAAAAGGGAAAAAGAAGGTGATGAAATTGCAAAATAAAAACCTAGGTGACGGGAGGCTGTGCTCTACGACAGTACTGGTTTCACAGACATATCAGTAACGGTGCTGTAGTGACTGTCAATGGCGACAAAAGCTTTGTCTTTCGCTTTGTCCTTCAACGACCTCACCAACTGCTTCTCCTCCAATCCACCATCCGCCGCCGCAGCTAAAGTTTCCGTCTTTACCGTCAGATGCTCTTCGGGTAACCTCTCAATGGGTTTCCTCAACACCTTCAAAACGCTTTCTTTTTTAAAGAACCCATTTTTTTAGTGCATTTCGTGATATGAAGATTACTGTTTCTTTTGCCCCTTTGATGTGAATGTCCCCTCTTTAGCTTTTGGTTTTGGAGGGTATTGTTAATTTGCTATCCGTGGTTCAAATAAATCGACGCTGCTGTATTACATATGACACAGGTAATGGAGAAAGACCTTGGAAAAACTCAGATGCTAGACTGGTTCTAGAAGATGGTTCAATCTGGAGAGCGAAATCGTTTGGTGCTTCAGGGACACAAGTTGGCGAAGTTGTTTTCAATACATCACTGACAGGGTCAGGAAACTATGAATCTTGGGATGTGTCCATGTTTTATGGCTTTGCTTTCAAGCTAAACCGTGGTTGTCTTTGTTATGTGTTCGATTGCCAGGTATCAGGAAATTTTGACAGATCCTAGTTATGCTGGCCAGTTTGTGCTGATGACAAATCCTCATATTGGGAATACTGGCGTTAATTTTGGTTGGTGGTTTCTCTTAATAATTTGATTGAGTCCTGGATTCTTGAGCTTTTAAGCTATTTGATAACTGTCTCTTGGTTTCGCTATTGCCAGATGATGAGGAATCGGTGCAGTGTTTCCTTGGTGGTCTTGTAATTAGAAGTTTGAGCATCAGGTTCTGTTCTTGTGCTTTGAAATGTTTCATGATTGACTGAGGTTTACTTAGTTCACTCACTCTCCCTATCTCTATGTAATGCTTGTTTATTCAGTACCTCTAACTGGAGATGTGCAAAGGCTCTCGGTGATTACTTAGCTGAAAGGAACATTATGGGAATTTGTGAGTAGTTTATGTAAAAATATGTTCTGCAAAGAATGTTGTTCTCTGGAATCTGCATAGCTTTAAGTCCTGGTTTCTGATTTTGATGTTGTTTTGTGATGCAACAGATGATGTTGATACTCGTGCAATCACACGCAGATTGCGGGAAGATGGCAGTCTCATTGGTGTCTTGAGCACGGACAATTCCAAAACAGATGAGCAACTGCTTCAGATGTCTAAGTCATGGGACATTGTTGGTAAGTATGTGAGTTTGAGTTTATGTACATGTTTCTAAAATTGGAATTACATGGATGCTATTTCATTTTCCAGGTGTTGATCTGATAAGTGGAGTATCATGCAAAAGTCCACATGAGTGGGTTGATAAAACAAAGCAACAATGGGAGTTTAGTTCCGGTAAAGTGGCAGGAGAGAATTTCCATGTACGTAATGGTGTATGCTAATAGTACTGAATTTTGTTTACTATTGGGTAATTTAATTTATATTGATTGCTGATGAATGAAAATGCAGGTGGTTGCTTATGATTTTGGAATCAAACATAATATTCTTAGACGCCTAGCATCTTATGGCTGCAAAATCACTGTTGTGCCATCTACATGGCCAGCATCAGAAACTCTGAATATGAAGCCAGATGGGGTTCTTTTCAGTAATGGCCCTGGAGATCCATCTGCTGTTCCATATGCTGTTGAAACAGTGAAGAATATAATTGGAAAGGTACCTGTTTTTGGAATTTGCATGGGCCATCAATTGCTAGGCCAGGCTTTAGGAGGTAAAACATTCAAGATGAAATTTGGTCACCACGGAGGAAATCATCCTGTTCGTAACCTTCAAACCGGCCATGTTGAAATTAGTGCTCAGGTATGTGAACTAATGGATGATTATCTGTTACTTCTTACTTCTTGCGTTCTACCATAATAATACTTAAAATTCCATTGGAGTGCATTAGGGAGTATGTTTTTGCCTCATAAAATCATAGTCACTTGAGAATTTTTCTTGTTTTTATCAAGGAAATCATTGTTGTTTTATTCATGGCTCATGGATTGGTATATAAAATTGGCAGAACCACAACTATGCTGTTGACCCTGCCACACTGCCGGAAGGAGTGAAGGTTACTCATATCAATCTCAATGATGGAAGTTGTGCCGGTCTTGCTTTCCCAGCACAACAACTTATGTCTCTTCAATACCATCCTGAAGCATCTCCTGGACCTCATGATTCTGACTACGGTGAGACACTTAAAACTTGCTGTTTATTAGGCTTGATATGATCATCAATTCATATGTGATTAGTCTTGAGAAATGTTAGTTTCAAGAGCTGAATTGTGAGGTACGTAACATTTGTCATTTCTTAATGCAAATTTTAAATTAAAATTTGTTGGTAATGCAGCTTTTAAGGAGTTTATAGAGCTAATGAAGCAAGGAAAAAACAGAACAAAGGAAAATCTACCCCAATTATCTGCGCTGCATAGCAGTTGAAGCATGCTGTTCTCTCCTACGGGCAGAAAGAATAAAAACATCTGCTAAGAAGTTATGAGTGTCTGATTTTGTAGATGAGTTTGTTAAGGTTTTGTAGGATCAATTAATATTTTCTCTTCATTTTCTGTGCTAGTGTGAGCATGATCATGATTATCATAAACCTCAATGAGGCTTAATGTTCTGCTACTCGCAGTCAGCATAAAACTTTGGTTGCTGGCTTTACTAATGTTAAGATTAATAATTGTTTCCTTTTCAAAATATTGAGATAAATAATCTCAACAGGCCTTAAACTAAAAGTGGCTTTTGTCTCCAACTTATGTATTGAAACTGAGAAAAATTTCCCTCAAATCGTGGCCAATTGTGCACACATGGTAGGTGTTGGACTTTGGACTGATTCATGTTTTATATCACCTCAAGTTCTTTTACTTATTTAACATCAAATACGAAATTAGTGATGGAAAAAAAATCATAACTTTACAGAAAAAGAAAAGTAAAATTACTGAAATGCAAAATATTGTTAAAATGATGAAAGAAATGAAAATAGATACGTGCACCATAGTTAGACAGGCGTAACCAAAAGGAGCACTTTGTAGCCCAAAACTATTCATCTTTTTTCCTTTACATCTATTACAAGTGATGCATAAGCTTTATAACCTACTTTGATTACATGTTTACTAAAATTAGTTTATACAGATTTTAAATTTTATAGATAAATATATTTATTTTATTTTTATTTTAAGTGTTTATGAGAATAAATGCTTATGGAAATATTTGTCAGGATCCATCCGAAGGGACTCTGGTTAACTTAAATGTATGGGGGATTCATTTTAATGTGTTTCATGTGTTCAAAAATGGGTTGATGCATGTTTTTTTTTTATAAAATTTTGTTCGATATCAAATTTGTGGCTAGAAACAAATCGACCGTCAAAACTATAAAGGTTGTCAAAATTGAAAATTTTGGAAAGCTATAAATATTTCTATACAAAGAAGGGGGGTAGACCTAACTTATTTTTCAAATCTATATTAATAAGAAAATCAATACACACGTTATTTTCACGAAAAATATGTTTTAAAACAAATGACTCCGTCTTTTCTTCTAAAATAAAAACTGTTACAATCAAGTTAGAGTCTTATAGTTTTATATAGGGTAGAAATTGAATATAATATTTTAATATCTTATACAGATTTATTTATAATTTATTAGTATTGATTCCCCTTCGTATTTCCTATTGAAAGATCTTAACAAATATCCGACATAATTGGTTTTCATAATATACAAGATGAATAAGAAAGTATGGGTATTGAGAAAATTCGGCATGAATAATAGTGTATGACACAATATTACTGGTTTTTGATTTTTCATGTCTATAAGAAACATTTCCGCAAATACCACTCTTCTAAAAAGAAGATTAAATCAAATGAATCATTTTCGACATTATTTTTTCTGAGCTTAAATATGTTTTTTTTCTCTTAAGTTATAGTGAAATTTGAAATTAGTTTCTCTTTAATTTTTTTGACTAATTTAGTCTTTTATCTTTAAAAATACGTGAATTTAGTCTTTTTAATAAAATTTTGTTAAGTTTATATAATGTTTCAAGCGTATTTCATGATAGTATTTGAATTGTTTACACCGTTTGACATATTTATGCTTCAATGTTAACTCAAATATTATCATGCATTTAAAATGTCAAATAAACATAACAAAATTTGGTAAAAATGACTAAATTCACGTATTTCTAAAAATAAAGAACTAAATTGGTATAAAATTTCAAAAATGAACTAATTCCAAAATTCACTTAAACATAAGGAATAAAAACATATTTAATCCTTTTTCTAATTAACTTTGAAATTTGAGTAACAAAAATATATTTAAACCTTTTACTTTTATTAATTAGCTTTGTATTTTGTTGTGCATTTAGTTTCCTAATCCATTTACCCTATTATTTGTATTATAAAGAGATCCTTTTTCTATGTGCTAGTACATAGATCAGAGTTAGGTGTGAGTCATCTCATCCACATTACATATGATTCCCTACCCTAGTATCCTTTTTATTAATTATAGTTTTAAACATGTATGAATGGTATATGTGATTAAGTTATGATGATTTTGACATGTAAAAAGTGAAAAAAAAGAAGGGAAAAGGGAATGTGGTGTGAGGTTTTATTCCGATGTACTTGAATCTATTCATAGAAGGGTTTATCATAAGCTAGATCCTGCCGCCATTACTCCACCCTATCTCACTTAGGTACTCTCAAAAGTAGATAATTCATAATTCATTTTACCCTCTAAAGTTTAAGCAATTAATATGTTTTTGGTTTAAAAAAGTTATTAGCCTTCCTTTTTGCCCGGTATTAACCGAGGAAGCTTGATATTCTACTGATAAAATAGAAGAAGTTAACCACAGTCATGAACTAGTGGTGAATTTTTAATATGCTTTTATCTAAACAACCAGTTAAAGCCTGCCTTCAAAATATGGAATTGAACGATATATAAATGAGAAAAAATGTTTTTTCTTGTATTTAAAATTTTGTATTAGACATTGACAAAAAAACCAACGATGTTAAAAAAGCATTATATATATTGGTTGAGAAATCATATTAGTCAATAAATATATATATTTGATCTACCTCAATATAAATAATAATCAAATAATATTAGAAAAAAAATTGTCAAACTAATGACACTTATGTTAAGTTTGAGTTGAATATAACAAAATTAATGTACAATTGATGACTTCTTGAGCGATCTAACAATATTTTGATTGAGATTGAGTTAATGATCTTTTAATCAATATGTGAATCAAGGTTGAGAAATGATTATTTTCTGATCAAGACGAAGTCAAGAGATAGAGCCATCAAAGTGGGTCAGAACTCGTGGGCCAATCCGGCTTACCACGGATTTTGATCGGATTGGGTTGAAATAATTTTTTTACAAATGTTAGTACAGGTCAATTTTTGACCCGGCTCACCCGGGTTGAACCTGTGGTGAGCTGGATTGGTCTACCAACCCGTATGGTCTCACATTATGTGGGACTTTGCAATGTTAGGCTGTTTTTTAAACCAAACACATTAGTGGGTTGACAAATGGAAACCTAGCTTCATTCCAAATAGATGGGGATAAAGGATATGCTTCAAGAGATGGAAATGTTGTGGATTTATCCATTCAAGACTCTAATATTATAGTTGGATAAGTGACAAGAATGTTTTGATCTTAGATAGTAATTTGTTTTTTTTTTTTTTTTTTGGTTTGTTGGAGTTTAACATCATTTTGGATTGTATTTAGATTGTATTGAAGTTTATTAAAATTTTAATTTGAATTATAATTTTATGACTTAAAAAAAATATATTTAATTTTAATTAGGTGGGTTAGTGAGTTAACCCATTTAACCCACCAACCCGTGGTGGTTCGGGTCAAACTGGGCTAGACAGTCCATTTTGACAGCTCTATCAAGAGATTATTGATTGATGCTGATTTGACAATGTTAAGACCAAGAGAATAAGAAAATGTAAAAAGAAAAAAACATAAATGTTAGATGAAAAATAATATAAAATTTCAAATTATTATTCTGAGAGTAAAATTTTAAATTTTATTTTTAAACAATCAAATTACTTGAGTTTTTAGAATTTTATTTTTTTGAAAATTCTATTCAAACAATATATTTTATCTCTCTCGATTTTCTTTGTCTCAACAGAAGTATTAAAGTTGTGAGTTAAATGTGATATAATATTTTGTTTTATAAAATTTACTTGTAATATCCTTATGAAAGTCTGAGTTAAATGTGATGTAATGTTTTGTTATGTAAATTACTTGTAATCCACTCACATCATATCTTATTTGTATACTCCTAGAATGTAGAAGTTAATATGCAGGAGTGTTATATTTATTTATGTTGTTATCTGAGAGGCTTTGGTGGTTCCCTTTCCCTCTGGGAATTGTTTTTGCAGTATTGGTAGAATAATATCCTCAGAAATTGCTTTAACGATAATGCTATGGGCGTCCTATAGGCACACACATTTAGCATATGAGTAATGCGTTGAGCTTTATAGCAAATCAAGTTTCAACCGTTGGGGATAGTGTGGTTAGTCAGTGTTAGCAATGAAACCAAACACTCTTTGTCAGCTACTACTATATGCTACAACCCCTCACTTTTTGTACACTTCTTTCATTTGTTACTTCATTAGTGCTTTCACCCTCATCCTCCATTCATTATATGCTCCATTGACTGTATAAAGTACACCACTTTCAATCTTCTTTCTTTTTTCATTATTTTTTTTTTTCCCAGAATATGGAATATGGAGACATATTAATCCATATGGAGACATATCAAGACACCACCAAATCATATTTTTTTTGTTTCTAATAAATCTTGTATTATTAAATCATTTTAAGTAATATTATACTAGAGGGTGTGTTAGAAACCATTTATTAATTATCTAGTGATATTATATTGCTGTTAAGTTGTATGTATGGTATACAAATTTTGAAATACTTATCCCACAACTTCGTGGTCGTGCATGAACTTGGTTACAGAAATTAATTATCATCGTATTACTTATTATACTGGATCATGTTTCTGATGTCGGAACACAGCTAGATTTCATATTAGCTTTAAGCTTATATAAATAATGACACTTGAGGCTCTGGTCAAACAAAATACATAAAAAATGGTATCTCTTGGAAGCATAAGTAAAACACTACTTAATTATGAGAAATGGGGAAGCGAATTTTAAACAGATTTATTTATCTGATGAGGCTCTTCTCGTTAATTAAAGAAAACGGTGGACTTGTTTTTGGAAAAGACATTAATTTTATTAAACAAAAGGTGTGGCATGATTGGTTGCAGAATTGAGTAGTTAATAAAACTGTGCATTTTCAGCAGAATGGTATGTTATGCGAAGAGCAGAGCCAAATACATGTGGTTGGAATTACATATAGTATAAGGAAGGTATTATTGTTACTAATAATACATGTGGTTAGAATTACTCAGGGTAGTGCAGTGGCACATCATAAAACCAAAAAGTAACTTACACGTCTTTGCATTAACTTGTTATTTGGAGAATTGTTTTTATTTTCTGATAAAATCTAGAAAAAGTTGTATTTATTTCATCACAAAAACAATCACACACTTAATTTCCTTAAAAGGCATGAAATATGGTGCTTGCCTCCTCACCCTCTTGCTTCAATTACCAAGCAGATCAAATTTTGTAGCCAATCAACTCCAAATATAGTTCCACAGGTTTTACTCTCTCCTATATAATCTTAAAAATGATAACTTTGTACAAACAATTTTCAAATATTAAAACTTTTAACTTGATCAGAACTTTGAAGGACTGTTCTTACTGAATACAGAAAACAGGTTAAGAATGTACAGTTAGGTGAGGTGGGAAGGGGAGGGTAAAATTGAAAGAGGTGAAAGGAGATTAATTATATACATTAATGATTAAGCACTACATTAATTATGATGGAGTGGTGGTGGGTGACTGGTCTTAACCAATTATGGCTGACCAGGGTCCAATCCAATCCAATCCAATCCACTGCAACTGTTATGTCATTAAGCAATAAGCACTAAAGTTCCCTATAGTTACGCACCAAACCTTCTGGCTCCAGTGGCGTAATGGTGAGAATGGTTTCTGGCACCTGCAACACGGGTTGTTGTTGTTGTTGTTGTTGAGAGGAGCTAGCTTGCTGAGTGCACCCAACAATCTTTTGGCAAGTCTCAATGAGGCAGTGTCTGCATTTGGGGCATGAAGAGTGTGAACTGAGCCACATGTCAATGCAGCGTACGTGGAAACCGTGGTTGCACTTTGGCAAAATGCGCACCTTTTCACCACTTGTGAACTCTGACAAACATATCACACACTCGGAGTCCAAACTCGGGAGGTTCAGCTCAGCTGAGTAAATCACTGTGGGGAAAGTTTTGAGGGCTTTTTTCTTCACTCCGGTGTTGGCAACTCTCGCTGGAGGGGTGTTGGTCGCCACTGAGTCACTCACTACGAAATTGGAACATCTCAGTGCACACCTGATGATGGAGTTCAAACCCAAGGAGCAGATGAGTGCACAGAGTAGGACTGAGAGTACCATCACAACATTTGCATCGAAGTTTCCATCTCCGAGATATGTTTCTGTGGAATCGTGAGGGGTTGCTGGGGGCTTGGCTGATTGGTTGAGTGGGGAGTGAAGAAGCAACCTTCTTGAGTGGAAGTTCTGAAGGTCATGGAGAAAGAAAGTAGCAGCAGCAGAATACATTTTAGTTGAAGGTGTTGTTTCTGGTGTGGTGTGGTATTAGAGGTTCTTGGGGTTGGTTGGTTAAGGGAATTATATATAGGGAAGTAAGTTCACATGGTTAGATTTTGGTGCCTACCATTGATTGGAATGTGAAAGTATTGTTTTTTTGGAGAATGGTAAATTAGAATATTCCCAAGGGTTGTGGTCAGGTTGAAAGGGTTTTTATCTTTGTCTTTAATCAGTTGTTGTTGCCTCTTGCAGATAGATAGATGTCTTAGCACAAGGATCCTCCACTCACTGTGAACCTTTTGTGATTGGCTTTCACAATCAACATGGTCCCATTCAATTTCAATCCCACCTTACACGCAGCACGATTTGCCACCTGCCACTTTAGTTTCGTATTATACATACGAGGAAGGAGGGTTTTCTTAAATTTAGCTCACTAAACTAAGGATAGTTTACCTTTATTAAACTTAAACACAATGAGGCTTTTCTTTTTATGTTTTCATATACTGTATCATGCTGTTCCCCCAGGGACCCACCAGCACATGAAGGAATTGGGAAGCTTCCTGATGGAGATGAGTTCAAAATTGAAAAGAAAAAAATTATGCTTTTGATTCCAAGGTTCATTTATGTCCCATCTTTTTGGGTCCCAACTAAAAGGATGAGCTTCAAATGTTGATTTATGTCCCATCTTTTGGGCCCCAAAATAAAAAAGGATGAGCCAATTGCTTTTGTTTTATCCGTACTTGCCCAAAGGAAAGAGTTCAGATGAAGGATATCTATCGTCTTTTCTTTCCACCTAGCTTTTTGATCATGCTTCAATGTAACAACCTAGAGCTACTGTACATGTTGCAATGCCACCACAAATTGGAGGTTCTGAACATGAACATAACAAAAGACAAGATCAAGAAAAGGAAATTGAAATACAAGTATGAGCATGATTTATTGTATTTGGAATCTGACATTGTGAATTGTGTACAGTTTGTGTGTCTGGTAGTAGTGATGTATCTCCATCTATCAGAATCAGAGCGTGAGACGTTTACATCGAAAATGGTCCCGTGTGTTTCTGCGTTGTCAGAAGAAGTTTGTTTTACAATCTTTACATGGTGTGCTAGTGGTTAGATATGGCAACAAGTAGTGGTTTGTGATAAAAGCAGCATCCATAACGATATGAATTGATGAAGTGATTGGGCAAATGTATAAGCCAAAACTGATCTGGATCTGATTTAGTTTGTCTCTGACTAAACTTTTTGGCTTAAACCCCACGTATTAAAGGCGGAAAGTAATTGCATTAAGCGATGTGGTATTATAAAAGTGGTGAACAAAGGTCATACCTTTGTTCTACCCTTTTTCTTATTTTATCTTTTCCTCACCTTTGCTTCCTCAGGATAAAATATGAGTCTAGATTCTGTAGTCATTAATGGTACGGAAGTTAGTCCCATGATAAAACCGATTAATACATGATTAAATAAAGATTTACGTGTTTTAGAATGCAAACATACTTTTCCACATATTCAATTAATGATGATTACCCAAGTAAAAAGTAAAGGTAATATTTTTACTAACAGTAGAGTTTGATAGCAGATAAGCAGAAAAAAGTTGAATGGTGTGAGGTATTGCATTTTGGCTCTTGCAGTGGTCGAAGTACCACTTACCTGGATGAATATGTTAGTGGGTTGGATCTCGGTGTGATCATGGTTTGTTGTGGACCCACTTAAGAAAGAATAAGATAAGGGCAAAAAGAGATGTAACTTCATCAGTAAAAACAGTATCTATTTACAACCATGACATGAGCAAGGATTCAAGAGTGATTAAATTGTTGATTTTCTTGCATTAAAATAACGAGTAAATGTCATACACGAGTGCTTTCTCATCAATCAGGATTAGGATCAGGATATGAGATAATCATTTTATATTATATATAAAAAATAAAGGTAATAATAGAAAGAAGATGTATCATTCATTTCAGTAGTATAAAACTATTGAGATAAGACATTCCATATTATAATATAAAATAAAACACGCATAAAAAGTATATGAAAATCAACTTTCTACAGTTATCCAAAATATATCAAAGCAAGAGTACCATAGACACATAAACAAGAAATAGTATGGCAAAAGGATTGCTCAACATAGCAGAGAATTATAATTAAAACTTTTCTTCAAAAGGGTACTCCAAAGAACAATAACTACCACCTAGTCTAAACAACGACATCAAAACCAAAACCATCAGAACGATGTCCATGAATCTCCACATCTACTCACACCAAAATTTGGTGATCATTGCAAAAAGGAAAACCATATAGGAAACATACATAGAGAGAAAATAGTAAGCTAATTGCAAAAAGAAAAAGAAACACACACACACACACACACACGCACACACATATATATATATATATAACACTCAAAAGAATTACAGAATAATGCACCAATTACACCAAGCTAAGCAATATCAACTAACCCATCACACATGATGACACTCTAAACTCAATTATCCAGATCTAGACATTGATGTATGATTCTTGGTGGTTTTTGCACTTGTGGTGGCCTCTACTACCTGCAAATTGTCAGTGAGTTTCATCATACCACACAAGGTTAGCCCATTTAATCTTCATAAGAACTCTCGGCTTGTTCTTAAAGACAAGACCTCTTGTCCCTCTCACCACATGACTCATTCAGCTCTACATGAGTTTTGAATGAGCATTAAAGTATCAGGATAAACATCCAGTACTGACTCCTTACATCAATGAACACACTACTAATTAAATCAAATAAGATTTCTCCCATGGAATCTCCTATATTCTTACACAAGCATTTGAAAACACATATTAGAAACCTTACAACATATGTCTCTCTTGGAAAATAACTAATTCTTATCATTTTTATCCAATCTAACTTAACAACACATTACGCAAACAATTTGGAATTTTAAAAATAAAACTATAGCTTGTGTAAAGCTCCAAAAATTTTGTATTTACATTCAAATTAAAGATAATTGAATCAAGAACTCGATGCAAAAGGAATCAATTTGATTGGCTACCTATAAAAAAAGTTATGCACTAAACAAGTGACAAAGGTCAAAGTTGTAAGACCCGAGAAATTTAAATAATTAAATTAATAATTATTTAATAAATGCAGGTAGTAGAAGCCTTTATGGCATTTAATGTTAATTGTTGTGACATGAAAAAGTACTAGCTTAAATGGTTGAGAGTACTTGATTGTGTGAGAGAATTTGGGTTCGATTGAATGGGAATAATATTTTATTTTGTGCATTATTTTAAGGTTATGATTGAATGGGAATAGTGATAATGTAATCCTAAAATTATAAGAATTATCACGAGACATGAATTGGTTGAATTGGTTGTGTATTGACTTTATCATTGAGTGATTGTGTGTTCAAACCTTGCTAAGAATGAAATTAACTTCTTTATTTTTGCTAAAATAATTGTGGCCTGAATATGAAAGGGTAGAGAAAACCCTAGTTGCAAATAGTGGTAGCCAAAAGAGCTAGACCATAGCCATAATGGACTTGAATAGCAATTAACCACATGATTAATATTAATTATCGTTTTTGGACCATTAGACCTTTTTAAGGGATAATTAAGAGATATTGAATTGGGGAGAGGAGAGGAATTGAGATTGCATTTTTGTGAGGGCTGGGAAGAGGGTTTTACATAACAATTGTGAGTCTTAGATGTGTGAGAGCCGAATTGTGGAGAGTAGCCAAAGGGAGGCCCTTGGTAATCTTAAAGCAACGGTTAGAAGACCATTAGGAGCAAGGATTTTCCAGGTAAGGGGATCTTTTTCGTATATTCTGAAATGCATATGTATGAATGTGTTTTGCCATGAATTTTCGTGCTCTATATGGTATAATTCAGAGGGTTGATTGTTTTGATGTTGTTTGAGCAATCCCTTATGCGTTTGTATGTATATGATGGGGGGTTTCTGTACTATATGTTGTTTATGGTTAAATATCAAATTTTGGTGATCAAATTGGGTCTAAATAATGTTCATAAGATTTGTGCACTGATTTAGATTGTTTAGTAATAATTGAATGTGATTTTGGGCATTGTTCTAGTGTTTGCGTGCATGAATAGGGAGGACGTATGCTATTCTCGCTCAAGCGAGCAAGGATCGCCTAGGCGAAAATAGTAGAGACTCAAACTTGGTTCTGCTCGAGCCTCTCGCTCAAGCGGAGAGCCCTTGTTTTGGGCGGCAGGTCATCTCGCTCAGGCGAGCGAGTCTCGCCTAAGTAAGAAATCGTGAGGATTGTGTGGTTCTGCTCGAGCATCTCGCTCAGGCGGAGAGCCCTGCTTTGGGCCACAAGTCATCTTGCTCAGGCGAGAAAGTCTCTCGGGGAGGTACGTAGCTGGTGAATCACGTGTGTTGGATCCGTAGAGCAGGACTACGAGCAGGGAGGTTCGTAGAGGTAGGACCACGAACGGGCAGGTTTGTGTGAGCATCATAAATCCTGAATCCAAGGCTAATTGTTTGTGTGTTGTGAAGGTTGAAAAGCCTTGGGGATTAAGATCTTGGCAAAGAATTAACTAGGATAAATCATATGTGTGTATTGATTTTATTCTATTTCATTATATGTTATTTTTATTTATAAGCTCACCCTTTCTGTTGTGATTGGCGATGATCGTGTAATTCTTTACACAGGAGCAGATAATGCTACAGGTGATGCTGGTGATAGAGACGGAGAGAGGGCTAGCTTGGGGGCTCTTGAGATAGGGACTTTTTTTTTGTGATGTGATCTCATTTTGTTGGATTTTAAAGACTTGTTAAAAGATTATTATTTCGTTATGTCGATTGGTTTTCTATATTTTATTTATTTATTTAATTAAGTAATTTCTCGTAGGGACGTTACAAAAGCTACCAACAACCTAATCTAAGGGAACCTTTTAAGAGAAAAAAAAACTGCTCTTACTATAAACTTCCAAACAAAGATCACAACGGTCAAAACAAAGCATCATATGTTTAGGACATGCTGTAAAAATTGCAGCTTGATCCGATGGTTAACGAAGCAGAAATTCAAAATTTCACGAGATAAGTCAAAGTTGGAAAGCTCAACTCGTCTAACAGGTCTGCATAATGTAGAAACATGAATTCTGCATTTTGACAACGTCAAAGGAACCTAAAACCAATTTTAAGCCCCATGTAAGTCAGAAACATTTCCAATTTCATGTTACAATTATAATTTTCATCAAATTTATCTTTAATCACATGCATTCAACAAAACCCCTAAATTTCTCTTACCTATAGATACCTAAACGTGAAATTCATCCCCATTCAATGCAATAATCAATCAGACATACTCAGCACATTCCAAAATGAAAATAAGTACAATCAATTTCAAAGAAAAAGAAGGAGTTCTAGCTTCCCTTACCTTTAAACAACTACCAACTCTGAGAAAGGAAAACCCTAAATTGAATAGGGCATAGGAACCCCAAAACTCAACCTAAGGATTTTGGAGAGGAATGACGTTCGGTAAGAAAGAGGAGAGCTCCGTAGTGGTCTCAAATCCAGTCTCTGTTGCAAAAAGGATGGAAGATGTAGACGAGAAGCAAAAGATTAGTGGTCTGAGAGTTAGGGAAAGGTAGAGAGGGAAAATGGGAGACGATGGAAGGAAAGGTTTAGTGGAGAAAAGGGAGACTGGTTTTCTCTTTATTGAAGTGTGAGTATTTAAACAAAAGGGGTTTCATAAAAGAAGAAAAGGAAGAAAAGAGAATGAAAGGAAATATTTGTGGGTGTTTTATTATTGATAGGAAAAGTCTTATTTATATATACAAAATGTAATCCATACATGATACAAATTAAATAGTTAGTACACATATTTGAACATCATAAAGAGTAATTAATCATATGAGCAATTATAGCAAATTGATCATATGAGTAACTGTATTAATTCAGTGGACGACCATTAATTCATAATACTCCCCTTGGGTATCCATTGAGAATCTATCTTGTTAAAACCTTACTATGAAAAATCATTTGGGATGAAAGCCTAGTGAAGGAAAAATAGTACAACATTAAAGAATATTTTTCATCGCATATTTTATTTCCATCCCATATTAAACTCGTATCATTAAGATGGCGAAGTCCAATCTCATAAACTAATTGCTCAAAAGTTCGTTTTGGTAAAGAATTTGTAAATAAAATTTTCAAATTTTCACATAAACAAATCTTTTAGATCTCTATATCATTCTTTCAATTTGAACAATGCACTATTGTCTTCATATATGGTTGTTGATTCCATTTTTGCCTGTGATAGACCAAAAGTTTGTTGCACATGTTGATTTATAGACCTTAACTAAACACATTTACAACTTACCTGATGTAATGTTACAATTCCGTATGATTTGACGATGTTATTGTTATGGTTTGTTTCATAGACCGATATGAAATCATTGTGCTACCACATGGAAACAAATATTCTGTATGTAGTCAACCATTGTGATATTGTGAGGATCTGATAAATAACATGCATCAGCATAATCCATTAGATCTAATTTTGAATCATTTGGATAAAATAAACCCATATTCATTGTACCCTTAAAGTAACAATGTACATGTTTTCCTCCAATCCAATGTCTTCTTGTAGGTGAAGAACTATATCTTGCTTAACAAATTTACAACAAATGCAATATCAAGTTGTGTATAATTAGCAAGATACATTTAGTGCTCCTATAATGCTAAGATATTAGACTTCTGAACCAAAAAATTCTTCATTATTTTCTTAAGATCTAAAAACGTCTTTATAAACATCTAACGACCTCACAATGAATAGAGTGCATAATGGATGTGACTTGTCCATTTAGAACCTTTAAAGCACCTTCATTATATAAGCCTCTGGATCTACAAAACACCTTTATTTAAATACTCAATTTCTAATCTCAAACAAAACTTTGTCCTTCCAAGATTATTCATCTTAAATTATTTCTTTAAGCAATTACCTTTGCGAGCTCATTAGGAGTTCCAATGATGTTTATGTTATTTATATAAATAACAATTATGGAAAATTCATTTTCTAATATAAATACAAGGACAAATAGGATCGTTCTTATACCCTTATTTTAACAAGTACTCACTAAGACGGTTATGCCACATACGTTCTGATTGCTATAATCAACAAAGAGATTTGTTCAATTTTATTGAGTAATCTTCTTCAAAATTTGTTTTGTTGGGCAAATTAAATCCTTTAAGGATTTTCATATAAATATGATTCTCAAAAGAATCATACAAATAGGTTGTAACATCATTCATTAAATGTAAATGCAAACTTTTTTGTGCAATTAGGAAAGTCAAATATCGAAATATCGTTGCATCCAATACTAGTGAATATGTATTTTCACAAATCAATATCATGTTTTCGTGAAAAACCTTGAGCAACTAATTGTACTTTGTATCTAACAATTTCACCTTTCTTATTTTATTTTTGCGCAAAAATCCATTTGTACTCAACGTGTTTTACACCATCAGGTGTGCGAATCATTTTGGCCAATCATTTCTTTGTCGAAAATCTTCAATGATCATTAGTTCTTGATGATCATTATTACTCATAACATTCATCGCTATATTTATATACAAAAGTCTCGTCAATGTTGACTTCATTTTTTGTTCCATATTATCTTGTTCATGACATAATTTATGGAGATCTCATCATTTTCAACAATTTCATGTACATGAGATTTTTCTGGAACCGAATAATTAATTATGTCAAATAAATCTTTTGGAATTTCCAGCTTTTCGATTAGGTCATCTTGCATTTTAGCTCATTATCTCAGTCGAGAGTTTTTATCTTTGGAACCAATAAACCTACCATGCTTCAAGCGTATCTTTGGAACCCATAGGCCTACCACGCTTCAGACGTGTTATGAATTAATATCAATTCTACTTGGAGCATTAGTTACCCTTTTTTTGTCAGTAAAAGCATCTGGTAATTAACTAACTCATTTTGTAAATGAATTATCCTTTGAATTTTCAGTTCACATTCTTTTTATACGAGGATCAATATGAGATAATAATAATTCATTCCAACTGATATATATTTTTTTCAATTATTTTCTTTCTCCCCCTGATGTTGGAATAACTTATTCATCAAAATGTCAGTCTACAAATCAAGCTGTAAATAAGTCTTATGTTGATAGTTCAAGATCTTTTATAATTGATGTAGAATCATATCCAACATATATTTTCAACCATCTATAAGAACCCATCATAGTCCCTTTTGGTGGGGAAATTGGAACATGTACACCAACCAAAAATTCTTAAATGAGAAATATTATGTTACTAACCAAAAGCTAACTGTATAAGAGTATTTGTGATAACTTGTCGGCTTGATGTGAATCAATACTCCAACATGAAAAATTTCATATCCCCAAGTAGCCATTGGAAGGTTAGCTCTCATAAGTAATGATCTTGCAGCCAGTTTTAGATGTTTTATTAATGATTCTGCAAGTCCAGTTTGAGTATGAACATGTGCTACTGGTGTTCAACTTCAATTTCAATTGATATACAATACTCTTGAAAAGCATGAGATGTAAATTCACCAACATTATCAAGACGAATTTTCATAATAAGATAATTTGGGAAGTGAGCTCTTAACTGTGCTAATAATTGCAAATGTCTGATTGCAAGTTGATAATAAACAAATATGTGACAATCTAGTTGATGCATAAATTAAAATCATGAAATATCTAAATGATCCACATGATGGGTGTATTGAACCATAAAGATCACCCTGTATTCGTTCTAAAAATGAGATTGACTCATTTCTAATTTTTTTGGTGATAGTCTTATTATCAACTTTCCTTTGTGAACGTGCAGTATATGAGAAATCATTGGACTGAAGAAATTTTTTACTCTTAAATGGGTGTCCACATGAGTTTTTCAATTATTTTTCGCATTATAATAGATCCAGGATGACCCAACTTATCATGTCAAACTAGGAATTCATTTTTATTCGTAAGCTTCTAGCTTATAATGACATGCATTTCAATTGTATTAATTTATGTGTTGTACAAGCCATAAGATAAGGATGATAATTTTCCAATACACATTTTTTTTATTCAACTCTATTCTAGTGATATAAAAATATTTCATATCTCAATATGATATCGTTTAGACAAATATCCTTGAAACTTATTAAGTATCTATTAAACTTCTATTAAAACTTATTCTAGCGCACCTGTGTGTTCACATTTTTTTAATTTTCAAGAAATTGAAGTTAAGATCTATAAATATATAATTAATTTTTAAAATAGTTGTTAAATGTAAAATTAAAAAAAAATGTACAATTTTATTTAAATAATGGTTTAAGACAAAAAAGGTTTTTATAATAACGGTTAAAAGTAAATAATTTATAAAATAATTAATTTTTAAAATAATTAAGGGTAAAACTAGTATTATGAAATGCGGACATAAAAAAGAGAATCCTCTTTATATATTTTTCAAGAAATTTAAGTTAAGATCAATAATAAATATATAATTAATTTTTAAAATAGTTGTTAAATGTAAAATTAAAAAAAAAAGATATGTACAATTTTTTTTAAATAATGGTTTAAGAAAAAAAAGGTTTTTGAATAACGGTTAAAAGTAAATAATTTATAAAATAATTATTTTTTAAGATAATTAAGGGTAAAACTAGTATTGTGAAATACGGACACAAAAGAGAGAATCTTCTTTATATATTGTTATATATAATTGCTCTTTTAGAGCCTTTAAATATAGTTGTAGTACTAGAGATCATGTTAATATTGACTTCTCGCATAACAAAACAAGAAAAAAAAGAATATTATTACACTTGAGAATTGTACGAGCTGTTAAAATATATAAAAAAAATGACAATATATTTATTAGTCCATACAACACTAATGCAGATAAAATGATTATATATATATATATATATATATATATATATATATATATATATATATATATATATAATTAACTTTTAATGTACTCAATAACCTTAACTAGTTGTAGGTAAGGGCAGAAGATGCTTATGACTGGGGAGCCACGACTCCTCCAACCATTTTTTTTACTTTGTTTTTTATTTATTTAAAAAATAATATTTATATATTATTATTTTATTTATATTAATTAATTTATATTTTATTTTATTTTCTATATATTTAAAAAAAATATTTATATATTATTACTTTATTTATATATTATTACATTATTTATATATTATTACTTTATTTATATTAATTTAGTTTGGAAAATCTTTTTTCCGAATATTATAATTTCTTATACTTTTTTATTTAGTTTCTCTCTTCCGTGCCTCCATCTCTTTCTCTCGTTTTATTTTCATCTCATTTTTCACTATCAATTTCTTATTATTTTCAAAATCAAATTGCACTACGACAAAATTGAAGAGTTAAGAAATATTTTTGACCAAACAATTTCTTCTTTTGAGTAAGTTCATTTTTCCCTTTTTTTAAGCAATTTGTTTCCCTCTTGTATGTGGCTTTTTTACGCTCTAGAATATCTCTATGTGTTAGAGATCATAAAATCATGCTTTAATTGTTGATCAAAATCTTCTTTGTGTAGATAGAGCTATTTTAGGCTTTGAAGTTGTGTAAGAGAAGAACAAGATTAGGAATCTACTCTAAGGTAAGGAAGCTAATCATTTATAAGTTATTAGTTTTCTTAAAATATTGATTGCTTTTAAGATTTAATTTGGGGTATTCATAATTTTATCTTTTTGTAAATAGGTGAGAGGTGACAAATTTATATTAGAAAAATTATGATAAAGAGTAAAAGAATTGATTCTTTTTTCAAGAGGAAGACTTGTGATGAAGATGAAAAAAATGCATCTACGTCATCTAAAATTGAGAAACTTCATGAGAACCCAAATATTGAAGAAAACGAAAAACAACTTTCTAAGGTTCCTAAAGTTACATATAATGAATTTGAAAATACTTTAGAAAGTGATCCGGGAAAGCGTCTTCCAATTTGGCAATACCCACCAAATAAAATTGGTTAGGTACGAAGGGCTTAATCTAAAATGGGGTCCATATCAAATGCATCTAGAAAATTATCCGTTGTCTGGTAAAGATGATCATCCAAGAAGATTTCAGTACACATGGTTTAGTTTATTTCCTTCATGGTTAGAGTATTCACCATTAAAAGATGTTGCATATTGCTTACCATGCTATCTTTTTAGTAAAAAATCAAGTGAACGACCTGGCTCAGATGTTTTCATTGTTACAAGTAATTGAGTTTATTTTCATTGAATTCTAATTGCCAATAAGTTGATTGTCATCAACATGTTTGAACTTTTTGAATGTTTTTTATAGGTTTTAAAAGTTGGAGGAAAGTTAATAATGGAAAAAATTGTGCTTTCCTTAAACACATTGGGAAGGATCCTTGTTCACCACACAATATTGCAGTGTCTGCTTGTCAAGACTTGTTAAATCAAAATTGTCACATTAG
>Ga0209589_1000517_pt1 | contig 54985 bp, 24 predicted proteins | sample CowpeawhiteBW_FD_187525 | JGI IMG/M metagenome (GOLD analysis project Ga0209589, IMG submission 187525) | Root nodule microbial communities of legume samples collected from California USA - Cow pea white BW (SPAdes) (version 2) | ecosystem: Host-associated > Plants > Roots > Nodule | place: USA...
GAGTATGTTATTTTAATATTGAATATTTTGATAGTATCATGATTCCGTTGGTGTGATTTTTAAATTTTTTTTATAAAAAATATTTAATTGATATATGGAACAATAAAAAAATGGGTATGGGTATGGATATAAGAAAATACCCGTTACCCGATAGGGATGGGGATGGGTCAAAAGTTATATACCCGTTGAGTTTGGGGATGGGGATGGGGATGAATTTTTATTATGGGGATGGGGATGGGATCATGATACCCGTACCCGCCCCGCCCCGTTGCCATCCCTATTCCTATCAAATGTTAAAGTTCATACTGACATGTGAACTTAGACAGGGTAAAATTGTTACAACCATAGTAAAATTGAATTAAGCTGTGAAAAAGGATTCTACATAATTTATAATTTATGACAACCAAATAAATTTACAAAACTTTTTTCTAAATTGTTGAACTATTTTTAAAAGACATTTTATCATAAGAACATATTTGTCAAACTATAGTCAAATTCAAACGCTTCAATATTGGCAACGTATGCGAGCACCAACACTGTGTCCTTTACTTGTCCTATGTCAAATTACAATGAAAAACCAGTTATCTAATTGAAATTACCTTATATTACCTGGTTTTCGTTAATGAAAAGGAGGGAATAGTTTCCATGAAGAAGAAAGGAGGAAAAAAAAAGCGAAGAGGAAAGGTTATTCTCTGGCACCCCTTTTTGGGTTGGACAACGTATGTGGTAGGTATGATGAGTGGCAATAATTAAAATGAAAAAAATGAAGCCTTATGCCTTAAGAATGAAGAAAGAAGTGGATGTTTGTTTGAGTGTGTGCAGAAGGTGTTGGAGTTGACATATATGTATGTACGAGAGGAGCATTTGGAAATATTGAGGGAGATAAATCGTAAGTTGATTATGACAAGATATGAGAATCTAATCTGAGTGGGTCAAGGGTTTTAGGTAATAGGAATATGGAGGCATCACAAATGGAGGGTCCACTGTAGCAGAACATGAGTGTCTGTTAGTGTTAGTGTCAAGAAAATCACAGATATGGAATCCTTACATCACACAGGAGAAGGAACAAAGTTTAAGGCTGCCATCAACAATATTTCAAATGGAAAATCAACCTTACACACTTCACTCACCTTTTTCACCCTCTTTTTCTTTCTGCATAATCATCTCATTTATTCATTTTACCCTCATTCATATACCAGATATCAGTCTTAAAATTCTTTTCTTAATGGATATACCATCGATTTCATTTGTTAAACACAAAATATATATGTAAAAATGCTTACTTAGTCTTAACCAAAATTGGTTAGTTATGTTAATGAGGTATGTGGGAATGTTGTGTTTGATGTGATGAACGTTGGTGATAGGTTCTGATTCTGAGCAAGATAGTTTGCTCTAGTTTTTCTGTGGCTGGTGTGATATGTGTTGGATGTCTGATGTAATGCTTATTACCCTATATGTAGAGTTTAGAAACCTATGAGGGGGTTTTGACTTTATTGTGTTTGTGCTTGGATATTTCTAGTACCATACATACACACTTTTGCTCATTCAACAAATTGTTAATGGAGGCTAAGTGTCAGCTTATTATGTTCATAAAATATTTGAAACTGTACTTTGGTCTATAATTCAATAAAGAGGTAAGGAGTGAAAAGATTCTAACTTTTCTTTATAGAATATCAACTTCTTAAGAGTGAAAACAAATTAAAACTAGGTTGGGCAAAATATATCGAACTGCACTGCACTATCAATAACTGTACTGAACTAAAAAATAGTTCGTCTGAAATGCACTGAAATGAAAAACAGTTCAGACGAACTGAACTGCACTGTCTTTTTTTTCTAATAAACTGAATTGTACTATATTGCACTGCACTATAATAACTATAATATGAACTGAACTGAACTGTTATAAACTGAACTGTTTTATGAACTGCACTAAGTTTGAAATGAACTACACTATTTTTTAACTGAACTGCACTACTTTTGAATTTAACTAGACTGTTTTTGAACCGAATTGTATTGATTTTGAACCAAATTGCACTAATTTTGAACTGAATTTCACTGTTTTTGAATCGAATTGCACTGATTTTGAATCAACTACACTATTTTTTAAACCAAACTATACTATTTTTGAACTAAACTGTATTATTTTTTAACGAAACAATACTATTTTTAAATCAAATCGTACTAATTTTGAACCAAATTGTATTATTTTTGAACTAAATTACACTAATTTTAAACCAAACTATACTACTTTTAAACTAAATTATACTATTTTTAAACCAAAGTTTGAAAGTGTTTAGGAAACTAATTTTACAACTTTATTAATTTTTTTCTTTTAAACATGTTTTAATACTCATCTTATTAGTTGCAAACACATTATAAAATGTATGTTTAAGTAAAATACAAGTGATGAATTTAAATATAGAAGAAAATTATATATATATATATATATATATATATATATATATATATATATATATATATAAATGTAAGAAGGGCTGAATTATTATTCACAGGGAATTGAATTTAAATAAAGATATATTTTTTTAAAATAGAAATGGAAAAACATATTAATATCCTATCGGTGCTTAACAAATAGTCTTTAATTTTGTAGAGGAAGTCCATATTTAACAAATACGTTAATAACTTTAATGGTTTCTTTGCAAAAAAAACAAGCATCCAAATTGGTTCTTTTTCTCGTTAAAGTTTATCATTGTCCATATTGTTTGAACCTTGTTTATTAGCTTTCAAACATAAAAATCTAAGCTTTTTTACTGTGACAGTGGGTGCTGATTGAAACAAAAGAAATGGAGACTGTTCTAATATAAAATAGGAAAGGGACACCCAGTTCAGTTCATACACGGGTTAACTGATATAAGTTTGGTTTGTTGAAACTGAACTGAATAACAGTTAAGTTCAGTTTTAATTACAAATAGTTCAGTTTTTTTCAGTATAAAACAATGCAGTTAATCATGGATCAATACAATTCAGTATATTATGTCCACCCCTAATTAAAACTTGTTCTTTTATGTTAGAAATCCATTGACCAAAAATAAAATAAGTTTACAAGATGTAAATTAGTATAAATCTCAGTTTACAAGTCAATTTTGAATTATAGAATTAGACTTTTACTTTTTAATATGATATCAAAATCATGAGTTTAAATTTAAAATTTATTGTTTACAATATATAAATAAATGCAAACTTGATTTTGTGAGATTGAAAAGTTAAATTTAAAATCCACTCTTTAACCTTCTTAAATTTGTAATAATGTACTAATTAGCTGTAAGGAAGAAACATATAAAAATAATTTATAATTATAATATTTGACAAATAAAAGAAAATGGATACTTTATATCAGAACATTTACTGTATTATTTTCTCTATTGTTTTCCCTATTTAACATAAGAAGTGATTTTTTTTTTCTTTTGAATAGTTTCTTATTTATTGTATTGATTTGTTATATTAACAAGTGAAAATACTCCTTTAATATTAATAGAGTTAAATATATTTTTGGTCTCTTAAGTTTAAGTGAAATTTAAAATTAGTTCTTTTTTAAAAAATTTAACCAATTTAGTCTTTTATCTTTAGAAATGCGTGAATTTAGTCCTTCTAACCAAATTTTGTTAAATTTATTTGAAACGTGTTTTATGATAATATTTGAGTTAACATTAAAACAAAAACGTGTCAAACGGTGTAAACAATTTAAATATTATCCTACAATGCGCTTGAAACATTAAATAAACTTAACAAAATTTGATTAAAAGAACTAAATTCATGTATCTTTAAAGATGAAGGATTAAATTAGTCAAAAATTTTAAAGAATTACTAATTTCAAATTTCAGGAAAACTTAAAGGATCAAAAATATATTTACACGTATTAATATGAAGATTCCTATATTTTTTAACAAAAATTATTTAAGTGTTTTAACAACTTATTAGGATTAATCTATTATATAGACATAAATATCTAATTGAACTTAATTAACGATTTGAAAAGAGCATTAACGACCCGAGATTCAATCTCTAATACCATATAGACAAATAAAAAATAAGTCAGAACTTGATTATGTGTTCCACTTAATGATTATAGTGAATCGAACAAAATAAGCTTTTAATCAAAGTTTCATAAAAGTTGATCTTCTAACCTATTAGGCCCTTTTGTATTTCAGGGTCCCTTTGACTCCAAAATTGTAAAATAGGGTCTGTTGATTTTTTTTTTTGTAAAATTGGGTCAAGTCGTTGTGGGGAAGGACGACATTCGGAGTGAAATCGTCTTCTATCCTGCCGGTTTTGTTTTTGTTTTTATTAAATAATGTCGTCGTTAAAGATAACGACTTTGTTTAAATTGAGGAGTGAAGACGTCCTCTAACACGACGGCTTCACTTTTCACCTTTTTGTTTTCAAAGTTTTAATTATTTTTAATTTTTCTTTTCAAAATTTTCACTTTTCATTTTTTTTAAAATATCTCAGATTTTTTTTTTCAAATTTAACAATTTTTTTCATCATTTTTCCTTTTTTTCAAATTTTTCAGTTTTCATTTTTTTTCTTTTTTTAAATTTTTCAGTTTTGATTATTTTTCTATCATTTTTCAGTTCATTATTATTTTCTTTATTTTTTTAAAAAATTTCAATTATTAATTTAAAAAAAAACAAAAAACAAAACAAAAAAACAAAAAAAAATTGAAAAAGTGAAATCTTCATGTGGGATGACGACTTCACTTTTTCTAAATAGAAGAAAATGTTATAAGAAAATGTTATGTTAGATTACGACATTGTATTTTTTTTTTAAGTTAAAGAAATTGGTCGGAGGAGGACGACTTCACTTCCAATGTTGTCCTCCACCCTAATGACTTGATCCATTTTTGCAAAAAAAAAAAAAATAAGGAACCCATTTATACAAATTTAATTTCTAAAATACCCCAAAATACAAAAAAAAGAAAAAAAAGCCAACCTATTAACTAAAATCATGTTCATAAGAACAATGGTATTGAGTGTGTTGTTGAAAAAGAACATAATGTTTATTATAATCAAAAGCCTTTGAGAAATTCGGTTCCATCGACTCAAAGTGCCTGATCTAGCAAATGAACACACTTCCATACAATCCAACCTGGTTAAGATATTTTAATAAGCTTAATCGTTTCAGAAATTCAGAATTTAATTCTAGATAAAATATTATTTATTTATTTTGTGGGAAATGAACGTTATATGGGGAGTAACGCAAGAGGATCTTGACAGAGTGATAATAAAACACAACTGGATTTTCAAAAATATTTTTTGAATTCCAAGTCAACACAAAAGACAAAATATTTACTTTATTTCTTACAAGAAAAAGAGATTTCACCTATGCATGCAAAGGAGAGGCACCTTGAGAATCTGACATCTTTGTGCCATTGTTCGAAGAAATAGACAATTTAATGGATTATGAGCCTTAAACAATGTTAAGATATTGTAAACAAGAAAATACACCATAAATTACTTTATTGGGGGGGAAACAGTGAAGGACCTATTTATTCTTATCTTGATAAATTTATTTATTTAGAAAGACCCACTTATTTATATTTTTAATATTTTATTAGGGATACGAATAATGCTCAAGAAAGTTGTGTAACAAGTTAAAGTGAACATTATTTGTAAAAATTTTAAAAATATTTTAAATAACAATTAGAAGAAGAGCTTCTTAAATTTAATTAAGATGGTTTTGGTAAGTTAATAGTATACCTGCTCACAGTTCTACAGACAGTTTAGGAGACTATTTCTTGAAAAATCATAATTAAACGTACAAAAGGATTATTACTAATAATATATAAAAGTAAAAGTCATGAGAGTTTTTCCAGATAATCGTACCAATATATAGAATGAATTTTGGCCTGAAATTACTCCATAAATTTGATCTAATTTTATTCTCATTAACTAATTAGAAATTATTTCGCTATACTTTAATCATTAAAAAATAAAAATAAAGATCTTTTATATATGGTGATCAGGTTGAACGAAAATGTTAAACTATACTTAAATACATTTTTGCACCAAGTCTTATCTTAAAATACTTAAAAAACTTATTTTATTTTAAAATATCCTTAAAATACGTTGGTTTTGATATATTAAACATTTAAAATATATTTAAAATAGTTTTATTTAAACAAAGTACACAAACAAACAGATTAAAAAAAAAATCTTTAACAGAAAATTTAAATTTAAAAATCTTCTGTAAATAGTACAACCACGCTATAACTCTGTTATTTCACTCCAGTTCAACACTCTTTCTCCCAAACTCTTAAGAACATTCTTTCTTTTTCTTCTTATTCCAACAAAGTACAATCTTATTTTGAGTTTTGGGAACTTCAAGGTTTCACCTTTTCTTCTCCTAAACTCATCTTTCTCTAACACTAGGCTTTTACAACCTAAAACTTGTTCACGAAATCTTGCATAAAAGAGGTGCAAAACAAGTTTTATCTTGTTTAGTAGTGGCTAATTAATCAAATGACATAAATTTATGGCTTATTGATTTTTGGATACCCATTTAGTGTAAGGCTCTCTGCTCCATTAGGAATTTAAGGCAAAGTTTTTATAAAATAAATTGCATGGAAATGACATTAAAATGCATCTAGTTTGCTACATAAAAAATCAAGTTACAACATGAAACTAAAGTGACATGACAAAACAAAGAAACTTATTGTACTCGGTCTCTTATGTTCGACTGGAAAAGTGGGTAAATGAATATAAAACGGGTTACTAATGCTTTAATCATCAAACTAGCCATAAACAATAAATAGTAACAAAAACTTTGATCGTAAAATAGTTAATTACTTATTTTAAAATCGGTGACTAAATAGTCGATTATATTACAGTTGCTGAATACGGTGGTTTTCAAATTTTCAAACATTTAGTATATTTATTTTTCTCTCTTGGAAGAGAAGAAAAGAAAAGTTGAATGGAATTTGAATTTTGTAATAGATTTATGGTATTTCTTAAGATATTGTTGAAAGAAAATCTTTTCTTAATATTAAAATATGAATATATTAAAATGAGTATCGAGTTGAATGCAAAGGAAAAGTAATGAGCATAATTTACTGTGTTGGTTGGTGTCTCTTTTTCAGGAAAATGGAGGCCAAATGTGGTTTCCGTCCCGCTGACATGATAGTGACAGGAGTACGGTCACCACTCATAAAACAAAAACCCTCCCATCCCTCTCTCTCTCTCTCTCTCTCTCTCTCATTTTCTTTTTCATCTTAATTAATTCTCACATTATTATTTCAAACTTCTTTTTTACCCTTCTACCATCACTCCATCATCTATTTTCCTTATTTATCTTCTAAAATATTATATTGCTTTCTTTTTAAATAATTTTAATATTTAAATTACCCTTTTTTTTTCATTGGAAAAAAAAAAGGAATCTAGAAAGGTTATTTGTTATAAGACACAGCTTTTGTCCAAACTATTCCAAACAGAAAATCAAATACACCACCATGAATGATCCCTCATCCATCAGGTATGGTCCAAGAAAGCCATTCCAAATGTTCATTCCTTTTAAGAAAATCAACCCAACTCTACCTCTTCTTCAGTACTTCTAAGAAAGACAAAAGCATAAAACATATATATCTAAAAAAAAGTATCATTTTTCCCTGTAAAAAATAAAACAATTCAATGTTCTTTTAATTGTTTGTTAAAGTTACCTCATGCATTGATAAAAGTTAACTTCTATAAACATTCATAATTGGATAAGAGTTTATTTGCATCATTTTTCCAGAGGAAAAAAAAATTTAAATAGGTTTCTTTATGAGTTATGATTAGTTTATCAAAATACCTCATTAATTTATGTGAAAACAATTTTTAACTTATATAGTTTCTCTTACAAAAATAATTATTTTGCTTTGAAAAGTAATCTAAGGGTTTACACAAACTAATCTCAAATTAATTTAAAGAAGCTCAAATCATTTTTCATTTTTAGTTTCTTGTGGTACACGTCGCTTTCAAGAAATTTATCAATAAATAATCTCTATATTTCTAGCCAAAGAAATATTATAGCACGCCCACTTAAGTTACTTCTAGGACTTATTAAGTTTAAATATTTTATAAAGTAATGTATTTTTAATCAAGTTTCTATTATAATTTTTATATTTTTTAGTAGTGTTTAATTTTTACTGACTGGCGTGATGTTATTTTGATCCGTTATCTTGTTTACTTGTTCACACTATAAAAAATACAAGGAGTTAAAGTTATTCTTATTGAAAGTACATTAAATAACAAAGTTATTATCCAATCATCCAATTAAGTAAATCATAAAAATTTAATTAGAAAATTTAAATACTGAATATACCAAACAAATTTAATAGACTAAATAGGAGTTGAAACTTAATTAACTTATCTTTTATTGACTTGTATATCTTGAATCCAAAGTGTTGACGAAGGTATGAACAAAAAATAGTTGTTTATTACATTATTAAGCATTTTTCTTTTTGATTGAATGATGAGGATATCTCCCACGAGATTGTCTAGGGAAAAAGATTCCTCTGAAAAGAAAAGAAAAACCCTAATATTGAACGTTTGGAGTTCAAAAATGAAAACTGTTTGATAAATTGTAGGTTGGGAAAACTTACACCTGAAGCTCCTCGAGATCTGACCAAATCTTGTTTGAGTTCTTCACATGAATTATTTTGAACATGTTTCGAGGGTCAGCTTCTCTGAACTTGGGCCTCCTTTGTCTACACCAATAATGCTTCTTCCTATCCATAATTGCTTTCCATCTTTTTCTCTTCTTCTCCTAATTCAATCATCGTTCATTCACATCTCTCATATATACTTCATACACTAATTCAGATTCTCTCTTCAATTTTTACTCTACTATTTCAACATTTTTTTAAGAATCTCCTTTGCATTAATCTCATTTCTTCTCACCAAGTCGCTGAATTTTATGTGCTTCTAAAAAATAAATGTGAGGTAGAATATGTATAAATTTATATGGCATCTAACTAATTCTTTAAGGTTACTTAATCAACATCGAATCCTACCAAAGCAAAATTCCTTGTACCTGAAGTTTTTGTCCAAAAGCTTGTCATGTACAACGAAACGATTCAGCTGGGATAGGTGGTTAGGGCACCATGTGCTTTGGTTTCAGAGAAAGAAAAATAGTTTGATTGCTATACTTACCAAAAAAGACATGGAGATACTTACCAAATAGGGGATTGTAATTTTTATTTATTTATTTTTAAATAGTTATTTTATAACACCTACTAATAGTTAAATATAAAGACTATATAATCATAAACTAATCTCTAAAATTCTTTTTAGTTTTACCTATAGAGATGCTGCAATTATATACAATACAGTATAATTAATATATTGTTAATATAAAGATTTAAAGTGTTATATATTAATTAAGATCTTCCTTTGGTTTTCTTAACAGAGTCAATGAAGCACATGTTGTTTGAAGTTGTGAAAAACGAGAGCGAGATAAAGTTTTAATCACTTACATTAACTGTGAGCGTTTAATTATTTTCCTTATCCAGAAATACCATAAACTTGAATCAACAAACCCTACAAGCACCATAAAGTCCATAATCCCCAGCCCCTCTCGAAAAACATGCTTCCTTCATTTGTGCAGGAATAGAATTGTTGTCACCTAATCCAGAACCACCGTCTTCTCCAACCTCATCATTGTAGATAACAACATCAATGGAGATTCTTGTGGAGAACCAAAAACCAAATGACAAGAGTTTAAAATGAAACATTAATGGCAAAGATAAAGATTATTTGACAGTGATGAGAGAGAGGAGAAGGTTATTAAGTTAAGGGTAATAGAAATTGGAATGAGAAAGAGAATAATGATAATAATAGAATTTAGGAGTTAGTGTGAGGGAAGAGTGATGTCATGTCCTGTCGGAGAAGGAGGGCACGTAGGCAGCTCCCATAAATGCAGACAGATTAATTGGTCCGATGTTAAGTCCGTGTCTTAAGTTTTATTTTTATGGTTCCATTTTCTGCTCCCAAATTCTTCAACCACATACATAATACATTCACTACTCCTTCTTCCACTCCCACTCTTCCTTTCTCACCAACCATATTCCCTTCTCTCATCTTACCTACAATAACACCTTTTCTCTAATCTCTGCATTTTTTTATTATTATACCTTCCACTCTTCTTCATTCTTAATAATGTAGCTTCCTTGCATTTTGCAATATCTTTAATAAAAAAAGACACAGGCTTGGAAACAGGGTGCAGAAATGGGTTATCCTCAGTTAAAGTAAAAAGTAAATGTCTGAACAAGAATGGTACAGGTGTTAATTATGTAATGGCAAGTATTTGAAACCCTTTTCTGAGTGAAACAGCTCTTTTCTTCAGACCGCTTATTCATGACCACATCCTCTTCAATCTCTTATCTTCAAACAACAATAATAACATTATTTTATTAAATAATTCTTACCATTATTATATATTAAATATATTCATTAATTTAAATCCCATATAAATATATACACAAACACAATCTTACTTAGCTTAGTTTTTATTATTATCTTCCAATCTACCTATACTCTATCATGGTGAAACTCAAAACTCCCTTGCCCAAACTCACATGTAGAGTATAGTAGAATAGATCTTCAACTTTCTCCCCCACTTACTTCAACTTCCTCTCGATTCTAGAAACCCTAACACACACACCTCAATTTTCGTTGGTAAAAAAAATTATTTTTCGCCTTTCTTTTCAGCTTTTTTTAGGGAGAGAAGGTGGAGAGTGATATGGAATTCGACGAGCAAGAGGAGCAGGAGGAGGAAATGGGGATGCCGGACCCGCCGGTGCCAGCGCCGGTGGCAAGTTACGACTCGCTTGGAAACCCCGCGGCTCGGTCCAAAGGCGCCGGCGAGGGACGGAAGGGAGCGTTCGGCGCCGCCGCGGTACGGTACCGAGAATGCCAGAAGAACCACGCCGTGAGCTTCGGCGGCCACGCTGTCGACGGATGCTGCGAGTTCATGCCGGCCGGCGAGGACGGCACTCTGGAGGCCGTGATTTGCGCCGCCTGCAACTGCCACCGGAATTTTCACCGCAAGGAGATCGACGGCGAGATGAGCTCCTTCCACCACCGAGCGCAGCCGCCGCCACCGCTGCACCACCACCATCAATTCTCCCCGTACTATCACCACCGAGTCCCACAGCACCCAGCCGCCGGAGGCTACCTCCACCACCACCTCGGCACGCCTCCAATGGCGCAGCACCGCCCGCTCGCCCTCCCGGCTGCCGCCTCCGGCGGCGGACTCAGCCGCGAAGACGAAGACATCTCGAATCCGAGCAGCAGCGGCGGTGGAGGTGGCGGCGGCGGGGGATCCAAAAAACGGTTCCGAACGAAGTTCACGCAGGAACAGAAGGATAAGATGCTGGCATTCGCGGAACAGCTGGGGTGGAGAATCCAGAAGCACGATGAATCAGCTGTGGAACAGTTCTGTGGTGAGACGAATGTGGAGAGAAAAGTTCTGAAAGTTTGGATGCACAATAACAAGAACACTCTCGGTAAGAAACCCTAATTTCGGAATTATTGTTATTAATATAATATATAGTATTCTTTCTCTCGATCTTTCCGTTGGGTTCCAGAGAGAAAATTGTAATTTGAAATTGAATTAATGGAGATGAAGCTAGGGCTGTTCCTTTGGTTAATTTTAGTTTGAGTTTATTCCCGTGTTGGCAAAGTAAGGAGTGATTAAAGTGCATGATTAGGTTAAGATGTAGCATTATTGTACATTAATTGCGAATTAATTGTGGGTGTAAAGAGATGGAGAGCGAATAAAGAGAAGGATTAGCAGAAGCGATAATTGAGGTTTAGCAAGATAAAGCGAACGTGTAAGACATGCAAATGGAAAATGGGATGACATTGGTTTTAATTTTGTTGTTTGCATTAACAGGTGAAAGTCCCCACCAACCATTTTTGTTCCCGTTTTGGACACATTTATTCAACCGTGAGAAATTGATAAAAATATAGTGAGAGGGGTATTAATTGGTGGGAGAGTTTGAGTTAGAGTTTGTTGTTGTATTGTTTGGCATTTTTTGAGTGGGGGAAAAAGGGAAAAGGAAAAGGGTGGTAAATGAATGAATGAATTGGTGAGGGTTGAATGATTCAATCCCATTCTCGTATATGTTTGGTTAGTGCGGTGTGAAAAGCGAGAAAGTAATGAAAGAAGAAAATAAACTATAGGAGAGGAGAGTGGGTGGGTATTCACGCGGCAAAATCGTACAGTGTTAGTCTGTCGGGTCATGCACAGATTACAGACTTGCAGAACAGAAGTGCAGAACCCTCCTCCACCCCTTTTCACATTATCATTACCCTCACATTATTTTAACAAATAATCAAATTAAACCTACAAAAACTCAAATATATTTTTATTATTATTCACATATTTTATCATAAATATATATAGTTTTTTATCTCTCTACGATAATATTGCTTGCATGCATATCAATTATTTTAACCGCTCTATATTTCTCTTTCTTCTCAATCCTTTTATTCTGCTTTGCTCACTGTTCTACACGTTCTGTACTCGCTGTGTTACTAAAACTATGCAGCTACAACTAGAGGTCAAATGTTATGTCATTTATGTTTCGTCCAAATGCCATTATTAGTTAACCTAAAGGCCATTTAAGAGGTTTCACAAACTTAACTTAGTTATGTTTTTCGATCATTTTTGTTTTTTAGTTAAACATGTTTTTTTGTCAGGAAAAGAAGTGAATTTTTATTTTCGTTTTTTTATTCTCTCTAAAATTGGGAATATTGCTTTTAATCTTTAGTGCTATACGATACTAAGGTCAAATGACTATTCCAAGTAATATATACTGATGTTTTTTACATAATCTGACTTCTAAAATAAATTCTTAATATTTGAAAAATAAGAATTATTTATCTATTTTAAAATAGATAATAATAACTAAAATAGTGATTAAAAATTATGTAGAGATGAATTAAAAAATTGTAGGAACTAATATTTGTTAATTTTTATCATATTATTAATATTAGAAGCTCTTTTTTTATTTATGAGAAAAGTATTAAAGCTATATGTTCTTGTATTCAACTTTTGGAGAAATTCTAATTTTTAACTATATATTAACTTTTGTTTAAGAAATGACAAATGGATTTGATTATTGTCTTACGCTTCTAATAAAATCAAGCTAGATATACTTGTCTAGTTTATAATTTACTGTTTATGTTATAAGTTATATTGGAATCTTATAAAAAAGAATGAGCTATTTTTATACTGACTATGCATGGAACACTTAAAAAAAACAAATAAATTAAAATTGATTTAATTTGATTCTATTCTGTGACTAATATCAAAATCTAATTGGATTGATTGGCATCATTTTTCCTTTCAAAAATAGCTGAAAAACTGATGCTTATTACTATTTTACTGTCTGAGTGATGATTGTTCACTTTGAACAACGAATGAAGTTGGGTTTTATGAATTCCTAGCTCTTGAATTATCGAATTAGTTCTTGAAGGTCAGTTTGTTAAAGATCAACTTTAAATAAGACTTTAGAAAGTGTAATTAAAAAGAAAATGGAGCTTCTATTTTACATGCATTTGAGTGGTACAGGTAAAATCGAGAGAGGATCAATTACATAAATAGTAATATATATCTAAATTAGAAATCGTAGAATAAAAAATAAAATCCACCTTCATATTCAATTTAATTTAAATAAATTACAAAGTATACAAATCTTGATTTATATATAATCTAGGAGGTTTCGCAACATGGACATGGGAGTTTGATTGCTACTTTTTCTTGCTGTTCGCTTAGATATGGATATGTACTTACCATCAATTACTGGTGATCACCTTATAATTACTCCAACAAGCTCAATATAATGGATATTAATTCTTACCTATTGTATACGTACAAAGGTTTTTGGTGGGTTACCTTCACATTAAAGCAAAAACAAGTATAAATGAACTAAGAAGTATTGTTTCAAAGCTAGAAACAATTTGAATATGCAAACAGAGTTTCCTTATTTTTTAAATTCGAGTAACATTAATTTCGTTATATACTTTTAAACAAATTTTAACCAAAAATTATATGTTAAAATTTGCATTGCAATCAAGAAAATTGACTATGTGTATTTATTAAGCAAATAAATACTTAAAAATATGAAATCATCAATAATAAACTGAAACACTATGGTCATCAATAACAGCCGTAAAAAAATTGAAAAAAATATATTTGATTTATTTATATATAGTGGAAGTGTAGTATTAGTTGTGTTGAAAGTTGAAAGCATGTCGTGGAATGGCTCACAGATTATTATAAGAGCAGAAGAAGATGGTCATACATTCTCTTTCTCTTTCTCTGTATCCGTTTGATCATTTTTGGGGTGAATGCATCGATGAACACTGAGTGGTACCATCACTGTTCTGTTCCATGGAGTTGTTGTAATTGTTAGCGAAGTAACAGTAATATAATTGTGGTGTACTACTTTACTTTACTACACGACAAGGTCAAATCAAAACTGAGGTTAGGTTGGCACTTGCAACATCATCCACACGTTAACATGCATCTTCATGTATTAGTTAAGACGTGACGTTGAACCTTCTGCTGCATTTATGTTTCCAACTATTCATTCCTAAGGAGTTACCGTTCAACACCTTGTTGGAACTTGTTTACATCACTAACTTCTGTTTCTCTTTTGTGTTTTCCAACTTTTCAAATTCCATTCCTGTTCAAATACTTCAAATTACTATTTACAACTTTTAAAAGGCCAAATTGTTGTTTCTTTAGTAGTACTTATATTATATTTTATTTATAATAAAAATATAAATTTATTAGGGGTGTCAAAACAAGCCGAGTCTAATGGACCAGCCCGTCAGTCCGTGTTAAAAGGAACGGGCTGGGTTGAAGATTTCAACCTGTCAGCCCATTCTGGTCCGTCCTGTCCAACCCGTCAACTTGACGGGTCAAAATACGGGCCAGTCCGTCCTGGTCCGTTGGCCGTTTTAAAAAAATAAAATAAAATAAAAGTAATTAAAAACATTAATTTTTATATTATATATTTTAAATATATAAATATATAATAGTATTATAATTTAAATCATTAACACCCACAAATTAAATTTGAATTATTAGTTATAATTAAATAATTTAATATGTAAATTTAATAATTATTTTAAATTATCTAATTAAAATCATTAACTAATCAAAAGTTAAAATAATATTTTATTTAATTAAATATGACTTTAATAATAATTTATATATATATATATATAAACAAATTTAAAAAATAAAATAAATTAAAAAATTTGAAAATAAATTAAAAAACTTAAAAAAAAAACTGGACGGACCAGTTCGGTTCGACTTGACCCATTAGCCCGACCCATTTTTGTACGGACTACTTTACCCGTTTGCCACCCCTAAAATTTATACTATTAAAGCTGCAAAAAATACACTATTTTATAATTTCTTAATCTTCAAAATATACATAGCCATGTCAAATATACATATTAGTCGCTTTATCATTATCCAGTTTTTGTGATTTTTGGTATTATTTTCACAACGTTTCTATCATTTTTTTATACAAAAACATTAGAGCAAATCATTCTTTTCTACAGAAAAAGACATATAAAATGTATAATTATATTTAGATTTAATGTTTTTCACGGATTTACTGATTTATTAGACCAAGTTCTTTGATATTTTTCTTAAAATCAAATGTATTTAAGATGAATTAAAAATAGGCCCCCAAATTCTTTTACCAATCAATCTGCTTAATTTAAAAAAAATAATGATATATATATATATATATATATATATATATATATATATATTTTTATTTTTATATATATATATTATAAAAAAAAAAAAAATATATATATATATATATATATATATATATATATATATATATTTTGCGTTTTACACATAAATCTTAGAAGAAAAAAAGAAGAAAGGCACAAGACTAATATTATTAGAATAAAAAGAAGAAAAAAATCATGTAGTTTCAAACAAAGCTTATGTAAATTTCAATCTAATTTACGATTATATAAAGATTTTCTTTTTTATCTGCAAAATAATATATACCTTAGGTACGTTAATCCATATAAAAGAAAATTAGTATAGAGATGTTGTGCAAGAAAATTGTATATTACAAAAGATAAAGATATGTTTTATCCAAAAGATTTCTAAATATGTTAATTCAAAAAACTTAAGAGGAATCTATTAAAGAACTTAAAAATTAAGCATAGACAAAATCATATCAGAAAAAAGAAACATTTTTTTTGTATTATTGGTTGCTCTCTATTGATACTTTAAGTCTTCCTTTTTTATTGCACTTTATCTGTTGAGTGTGATCCTACCTACTATATTTCACATAAAAAATAAAAGATCAAGAACAACCAATACAACTATAGATTATGTATATTAAAAGCTAATCAATACCAATCCAACAATATCAACCCAACCCTTTACTTTTCTATGCTTATAATGCATGTCATTGGACAAATGCACCGGTCAAAAAATGAAAAATTAGCTTTTTTATATTTGTTGCTAATCCATTCCTAAGCTTTCAATTCAGTTGTTCTGAATATTTCCTCCCCATCAATTATGGCATTCCTAAACAACACATTATTTCTATGATCTCATTATTGTCATCCACATAGTTTTCCAGATAATGTTTTTATTATTACTCATCCCATACATGTGAAATTGTCTTAAGACCTATCCACTTATTACATAGGTTCCAAACCATGGTAGACACTTTACAATTTAAAAACAAATGTTGGATAGTTTCATCTTGTTCTTTGCAAAGCACACATGTCTGACACAATATCCCTGGTTGCAATTTTGTTTTGTCTATTCTCCATATGAATTGTTTTACATTAGGGATTGTACTTGTTCTCCATAGTAACTCAAAAAATTCGTCTTTTTTTCCTGTTATAATGTTCTGTAATATTTTGTATCCAGATTTGACTGTATATGTATCCATGTCTTCTCCCTTCCATATCCAAGAGTCTTGACCTTGTATTTTTGGTAAATACCTTATTAATTCATTCCTGAAATATTCAACTTGGTGCAACTCCCACTCAAACCACTCCCTCCTCCACTTTAATTTCCTTTCCCATTCATTATTATTCCAAATTCTCATGTTTGAAATTGTTGTCATCTTAAGATGTGAATTATTATATAGGGTATTTTTTAGCAAAGGATAATTTTTTATTCCATTTATCATGCCATAATTTGATTGATGTTCTCGTTCCCATATTCCATGTGATATTGTTGTCAAATCATGTTTGCCCAACCCCTACCCCACATGTTTTTTTTTTCAAATCCTTCCACCATACAGATTCATGTTTGGGTTGATTAGATTGATTTAGTTCTCTCCAATCTCCGAATTTAGATTCTAATGTACTCCTCCACAAACTTATGTTTTCTATTGCATATCTCCATTTCCACTTTGCAAGTAATGCCACGTTAAAACTTTGTACATCTTTTATCTATAATCCTCCTAATTATCTAGGTCTACAAATTGTTGACCATTTCACTCATGCTATTTTCTTTTCTTATGTTCTCCATTCCCACAAAAAATTTCTTTAAATTTTCCTAATTTCCTTTGACATTGTTTTTAGGGCTTTGAAGAAAGATAAAAAAAAAAGAATATAGGTAAAGTAGCAATAGCTTATTTAATCAAGCATACCCTTCCAACAAATGTTAATTGTCTGCCTTTCCAACATGTTAATGTCTTTTCTATTTTTTGTATCATGTTGTCCCACAATCTAAGTTTTCTAGGATTTCCCCCAAATATGTGAAAGGTACTGAGATTATTGTGCAATTCATAACAGCAGCATACAGATCCATTTAACTATCATTCACTCCAATCCCTCCCAGTTTGTTCTTATAGAAATTTACTTTGAGGTCGATGTAATTTCAAAACATCTTAATACAACTTTTAATGTTAAAATGTTTTTCAATTTATCTTCACATATGAATAGAGTATCATCTACATATTCTAACATATTTACTTCTAACTCTCTTCTCCTTATTTTCACTCCATGCAGTTTGTTTAAATCTTTAGCTTGCCTTATAATTCCTGCTAAACCCTCAATTGCAATAGTGAAGGAAAAGGTGTGAGAGGATCACCTTTCCTTATTACCTTTGATGGACTAAATTCACTTGTGGGACTTCTATTGACAAGTAGTGAAATAGTTGTTAAAATTAAGCAATTTCTAACCTAATTAATCAATTTCTTACAAAATCCTAGCCTTTCCATCATATAATATATGAAGTCTCACCTAACAGGTCATAAGCTTTTTCAAAATCCACCTTCATAAGCTTATTATAACATGTATTTAATGCAAAGATTCTCTTCATTAATGAAGAGATAAGCCTTTTTTTTTCTTATGTAACTCTTCCTTTCTCTTCACTCTTTCACATTCCTGTCACATGAAACCTATTTATAAACCAAAATTTTGTAAAGTAATCATTGCATTAAATGTAATACATGTGCATTATGTCATCTTATCTCATCTTTCCTTCATCATCCATTTACAAACCATGTATGTGCCAAGTAATGAATGCATACATTAAATGTAATGTTATCATGTGTTAAGATAAGATTCCTTTCATTAATGAAGAGTTTATCTCTTTCTCTATCTTCTCTTTAACAACACATACATGGGTGGTCTAGGGTCCCACACATGTAATGAACAAAGTGTGTGTGTGTGTGTGTGAAGGTAGAATGCAATTTATACCCAAACCCCCCACCTGCAAAACAATCAAAACAGTCCCAAGAAGATATATAACAATGTTGTCTCTATAGGATTCAATATCTAGCAAATATTTTAAAAATAAAAATAAATAAAATTATACAAATACAATATTGAGCATATCAAAAGAGACAAGAATATACATACCTAAAAAGGAAAAAGGAAATAAAAATAAAAAGAAAAACCACGTTAATTTTGCACATTCAAATAAAAGGCCTGACCCTCTAGTGTCCCCAATGAAGTCGTCATCTGTCGCAACCAAAATCACCACGGGACGACGGGCCAAAAATAAAATTTGAAAAGACAAAATTTTTGGAGTTGTCACCATAGTTTATTCTGGAAAACTAAAGAAAAACAAAAAACAAAAGATAAGGTCTACAAAAATCAGATTTTGAATTTGAGAGTCGGTTACGCATAGGGAAGTGTTAACATCATACAATGCACGTCTTAATTAAATGTGCAAAAAGTATGTGATTTTTCAAAATGTTTATTTTCCCCAAAAATACTAATAAAAGAATGTACGAATGAAATAAAAATATTTTTTTTTGCTTTTTTGGTCCGACAAGGATTAATCCTCGCTCCTACGTATCAAGGTTACGTAGTTCTTTTTGAAAAAACTATTTGAGAAACTTGTTTATTTGGTTTTTCTTTATAATTTTGAAAACGATTTTTGGTTTGTTTTTGAAATTTTGAATTATTTGGAAATATGTGTCTTACAACGCGAACAACTGGACAAACATAAAAAGTAAATAAAGAAAATTATTTTTTTTACTTTTTGTTCTTTATATTATTTTTTATATTTAAAAAAACAAAAAAAATGTGTCACGCGACTCAAGCGGTCGGACAAACACTAAAAGAATTAAGGAAAAATATTTTTTTATGATTTTTAGAGTAAAATATTTGTAAATAGTAAAAAATAATTTCTCTAACATAAAATGCTAAAGTTGTGTGTAAAAAATAAATAGGTACAATATTAAAACAAAATATAATAAAAATTGACAATTCAGAAGTAAAAAAAAAAAAGAAAAAAGGAGTGGCATACCTTCAAAACTCTTTAATTCCTCTTCTTCTCTATCATTCTCAATGTTTTTTTTATATTACAACTAGCTTGCCTTTTCTTTTTTTTCTTTTTTTTTCTACCTTCTTCAATATGTATTTTTTTTATCAAAAGAGAGATAAAAGGAGGTGTATATATGTGTGAGTGGTCATGGGAAAGAATTAGAGAAGTGTTAAGAATATTTTGTTTCGATCCCTTTTCATATGACAGTCTGTGTATTTATATTCACACGTGGCAATACCAATGTAATCATTGCCTTAATTGTAATGAACAATATAAAAAATGAATTATTCATGATAGCAACATATTACGAGAATCAAATCACAACAAATCAAAGAACAATATCAATCATCTTCAATAATATTGATTTTAATAATTAGAAAGATATTGCTTCTAATTATTAGAATCATATCATTATTTTCTCTATTAAGAATAAAGGGTAGAAAATCAAAGAGTAGGGGTGAAAATATCTTAAGTTGTTGGACTCATGAGAAGGGGGTGTAATAATTAAAAACAAATTTGGCTCTTTCTTCCTTTTTTTTTTCCCTTTTTTTCTTTTGTTTGTCTCTCTCTTTTTTGTCTTTTTTTTAAATTAAAATTGAAAATCTTTGAAGAAAATTTTATTTCACCTTTTTTTATTTACCATTAACTAAAAAACATTTTTATTTCTTTTTATTCATCTAGAAAAAATTGGGTGTTGACACCACTGATGATCCCTGATTAGACATCTCCTCTAAATGTTTTCATAATCTTACAATGATCGTATATTAAATACACGAGTATTGGTAGGTGTTGAAGAGGCTTATAGCTCTGGAGCGAAGTCGGGGCCTTAGGCCTTAAAGACTAAGTTGTACTAGTTATGTAGGAGAGTTTTCATGTCATTTTGGGAATTGAATGTACCTAGGCAAGTCCTAGTCTTTTGAAAAATTTTAAACCTTTATGATTGTTGTTTTGTAACAATCTTAACTACTCTATTGGATATATATTTATATTAATGAGACTTATAACATACTTATTATATGCTTTTATAGACAATGAAATTTTAAGGTTATTACAGCTTGCATAAATGATTATTTCCACAAAAATAGAACACTTGATACAATTTGTACAACATAAAATTAAAAGAAGAGATGAAGGATTAAGAATTAGATGTCCATGTGTTAATTGTTTAAATTAAAGAAGAGCACATGTTACCAAAATTCTAGAACACATTTTATGTGATGACTTTCTTTAAAATTATAAAACATGAGCATGACATTGTGAATTATTAGATTTTTCACGTGTATGTCAAGCTAAGAAGTTTGTTGATTCGATCATGGACGAAAAATCGAAGGACATGATTCCTAATATTGGTGCATAATCTTTTGCTCAAGTGCATATATATGAAAATATATTAAAATTGTTAATGATGTTAAGATTGATGAATTTGAAAGAATTCAATGGATGTTAAGATTGACAAAAGCTTATAGAGAGGAAAATACTATCCAATCAAAATGTTTTGCAACTTAATGATGTTAAGATTGACAAAAGCTTTACAAAATCACTTCATTTTGTTGAAAGACGTGCTTATGGAGAGGAAAATACTACCCAATCAAAATTATGAGGCAAATAAGACATTTTGTCCAATCGATATAGAGTACAAAAATATACATGTATGTTCTAATGATTGTATTTTATGCAAAAAAGGGAGTTTGAAGAGTTAAAAAGATGTTTCGAGTGTGGATTATCACATTATAATGTCAAAAATAATTATCAACACAATATTGACAAGGTGGCAAAGGACTATCCTCCTACATGGTTGTTTGGTATCTTCCTATAATTTCATGGGTTAAGATTGCTTGTGAATATAACTGACACTAAAAATCTTCAATGTCACACAAATTAAAGGAAATGTGTCAAACTACGTTGTTATCAATCTAATTATTTGCTATGGAAGAACATTGATAAACGATTTGTGTAATTTTAAAATGTATTGATAAATGTAAGGTTGAAATTAACTACAGATGAAATAAATCCATTTTATAATTTAAGTATTAATAATAGTTCATGGTATGTTTCACTAGTGATTTACAACTTACCTCCAAACCATGTATAAATAGCAAATACATGAAGTGATGATCTCTGGTCCAAGGGAGTCTAGAAATGATATAAACAATTATCTCAATTTGTTGATTCAAGATTTTAAAATTATTATGAGATGAGGGTATTGAAGTGTTTAATGGATTTCCCTTGTGGGTTTTTTTAGGCTTAAATACTAATTTGGTCACTATTTTTGTTGAGTTTGTTCAATTTAGTCATAATATTTTTTTGTTCAATCTGGATTCAATTTTTTTCAATTTAGTACTTTTTCCTAATGTCGTTTAAATAATTAACAGACAGTGAACATTGTATATCATGTGTTAGTTTATGTTTTTTTTAATAATTTTTTTAAAATATATTTTAATTTTTCTTAATTTAAAAAAATGTTCACGTATTAAGTCATAATCGTGCCACATAGCAGTAGCAGAGTCACGTGTCAGTGTAGTGCCACGTGTTAGTGTTGTAACACCCCATTTAATTAATAACGTTAATTAAAGAAAATGTCACACAAAATAATATAAGAAGAAAGATCAATGGAGTATAACATCACTCCTACAAATATCCAAAGTACTTAGAGGACAATAATCGAGGCACACCACGATGTCGTTACAAAATGGGGCAAAAGGTCTACAGTATCCAAAATACAGTGCTAAATAATGCAATACATGGGCCACAGCCCTAACGGAAGACACAACGAGCTGAGTCCATCCAGATGACTAAGCAGTGGAACCTCCATCACCCTGATGACCACGATCTGCTCACATCAATAAATTGATTATCATCGCAAAAGGAGAAAACCAAACACATAGAACATACAACAAGCAGAAAGGGTAAGCTAGAGTAGAAAACAATTTATCATACAATTACATACCATTTCACAGTCCAAGATGCATAGGTCAACCAATCATGTTATGACGTTTCAAACAATACTCTAAGACTCAAGACACAACTCATCCGGATACATATAATTAGTTGGATTCAGCGGATGCATGCACTTGTGGTGGACTTCCCTGCTCTACCGAGCTAAATTGTTACAATGTCTCACCCCCCCACACACACAAGGTTAGTCCTTAATGGGTCTCAGGCCTCCTACTACTCTCACCACTAGAGTCAGTACGCTCTATGTGAGATTAACTGACTCTTTAGAGTGTCAGGATGTAACCTTACCTTGAATCTTTACTAAATAATATAGATGGGGCACCACCATGAACTCCCACTAACAGGGGTCATGGGATTATGTCCCAACCAACTGAGGCACCACCATGAAGTCTCACCTAGAGGTTCATGGAATTGGTCTCTACATTAGGACTTAATTGAACAGAATCAACAAAAATAGGAACCAAATTAATATTTATACTTCTATACAACTCGCTAAATAAGATCAAAATAATTATACACCTAAAAATTAGTATTTAGTTCTTTGTGGTGTTGTAGATGTTGGTTGTGAGAATAAGAAAAAAAGGATCATATGTGAGGTAGATGTGAGGTGCATAAATGGACTTATGTCTATGTGTTCCCATCGCTCTGTAAGATGGATTAAATCAAAGAGCTTTGTTACATTAATTAAACCAATTAATTTGTTACTAATTATTTGATTCAAAACTTTAATTTCATGTATCAATATTAACTACTAGTTTAAGTACTTGAATTATTATTCAAAATCCATAAAATAACTTAAAGGACAAATGATTAATTTATAATTAAAATAATCTCATAATTTGTTAACTTAAGACAATTATATATTTCTTTGACATATAGATTTTTATTCTATATACAATTAAACAAAATTATAGTGCTACAAACATAGGTGATCTTTTCATAAATCTTAACACTATTTAATGAAGTGTGATAAATGTCATCATGTTGACGTTCATTAAATATTTTTCTTAATGTCCGGTATGGGAAAATTTTTTTATAGAAATCTCCAATTTTGTACATATATCATTTTTCTTTCATGTGTTCAATTTCTTAAACGATTTGTTTTCTTGACATACTTATGTTTTATGATCTTCATACAATAAGCTAACATTCTCACGCCATGCCAAGTAATTAATCGTACAAAATTACATGACATGCAATTTGTAAAAAGACTTAATACTAATTTGGATTTTATTTTCGTTGAGTATGTTTAATTCAGTCCATATATATATATATATATATATATATATATATATATATATATATATATATATATATTTCAATATAGTTTTAATTTTTGTTAATTTTTTTCAATTTAGTTATTTTTATTAACATCATCTAAATAATTAACAGACAGTGAACAATGTATGTCATGTATCAGTTTTCTTTTTTAATCTTTAATACATAATTCAATTTTTTTTCTTAATTCAAAAAAGAAATCCACGTGTCAACCAGTATCGTATCACATGTCATTGTAGTATCACGTGTCAATGTGTTATATTCAATTTAGTTCCTATATTCGTTATTGTTATTTAATTCAATCCCATTTTTTTTTAAATTGATCAATTTTGTCCCACTCCAAATTGAAAGCAAATTTAATTTTGATATAAATGTTAGACTAATATTTTTATTAAAATTCACATTTTTATTAAATATTTTTGGTTTAGGGTTATAGTTACTTTAAAATTAGAACAAAAATTTTAAAAGTGGTGACTAATACAATTTATTTAAAGTTTTAATAGCTTAAAAATCACACAAAGTATTAAATAAAAATATAATTTTTACAATTAAATTTTTTTACAATATTAAAAGAAATCATTGTAACTATTAGGATTAAATGTGTTTTTGGTCCCTTAACTTTTAGTAAAAATTAGAATGAGTCCTTTTTCAAATTTTTGGTCAAATTTAGGGCTCCAAATTTATAAATACGTGAATTTAGTCCTTTTAATTAATCAGCTTTTCTTCAACTTATTTGAGGTTTCAAATACGTTTCTTGATAGCATTTTTAGTTATTTACGCTAATTGACACAGTTTTGCTTCAATGTTAGCTCAGAAACAGATTTGAAACATCATCAAATAAACTTAATTAAATTTGGTTAAAAGGACTAAATTCACGCGTTTCTAAACATGGAGACTGCATTGGTCCAAACTTTCAAAGAGTGACTAATTTCAATTTTTATTAAAAGTTAAGAGAACAAAAACATATTTAACCCTAACTATTATTGTGATAGAAAAACAAAGAAAAGAAAATATAAAAATATTTTTTTTTACAAAAATTAAAAAAAAAGAATATGTAAATTTGACAATTTTACTTTATAATTGATTAATATAATAAAAAACAAAGAAAAGAAAATATAAAAATATTTTTTTTTTACAAAAATTAAAAAAAAAGAATATGTAAATTTGACAATTTTACTTTATAATTGATTAATATAATCTTGTATGACATTTTTATTTAATAGTTTGTGTGATTTTTAACCTCTTAAAATTTTAAATCAATGGTGTTAGTCCCTACCTTTAAAATTTTCATTCTAATTTTAAACCTTCTTTAACCCTAAATTAGAAATATTTAATAAAAATGTAAATTTTAATAAAAATATTAATATAAAATTTATATTAAATTTAAATTTAGTCTCAATTTGAAAAGAAACAAAATTGCTTCGTTTTCAAAAAGTTTAGGACTGAATTAAGGACCAAATTGAATATAAGACATTGACACGAGACATTACACTAACATGTGACTCTACTACTATTACATGGCATGATTCTTGCTTGATGCGAGACATTTTTTTTAAATGAAGAAAAATTAAAAAATATTTTGAAAAAAATAATAATAAATAACCTAACATGTGACATATACGGTTCATCATTGTAAACACCGTTAAAGGACTAATTTGAAATTTTTAACAAAAATTAAGATCAAATTAAAAAAAAATATAACTGAATTGAACAAACTCAACAAAAATAACAACCAAATTAGTATTTAAACTTAAAATATATAAATTTCAAATCTTTAGAACATGCGTCTAGGACATTCATCTAGGACATTGGTTTATGTAATTTGGATCTGTGTTCAATCCAAAGCTCAAATACAAGTTTATAAACATTCCAAATAGGTGGAGAGAATTTTAGGAAAATAAATACAACATTTTTGTAGTCACAAAAATAATTTCTAAATATAGTAAAAGAACATCTTATCTAAATCATTTTCATTTTTCATTCATGCAATTTTTCAAGATTGGTTCTCGTACTTTAAACTTAGTAACACATTGGAGAGAAAGAGAGGACTTGGCTATATAACAAATAGATATTATATAAAAGTTGCTTTAAAACTTATAAATATATATATATATATATATATATATATATATATATATATATATATATATATATATATATATATGGAAACTCATAAATTAATCTTGCAAGTATAACAAAACACTCATTATTTCTATGATTAAAAACAAAGTTTTAAAAACTGTTTGAAACACCCTCAATTAGTTATTTTACTTTGGAAGAGAAAAAAGATTGTGGTGCATTACAAAGCAAACTAGATTGTATTACCACCCAATAGAATTTGTGCATCGAAGAAGTGCAAAGGCTTTTTCTTGTTAGAGTAGAATAGGTGTCAGATTTGGTGTGAATTTCCTTCAAGTATGGTTGTTGTTATGGAGACAGGGTTTCTGGGTTCATGAGTAACGAGCTCAGATATGGGCCATTATGGGCCCTACTCTAAACAAAATGTTAATCATCAATGCAGTACACAATATGGGCCTCAAGAACCTTTCATCCTATCATACCTGATCCACCGTGAGGCCCACTATCTAAGGCTCATTAAACAAATCTCCCTATGGGCCAGCCTTCTTCTAAAAAATAAGTAGGGATCAAGAAAGCAAGCCTTCACTAAACCTTTTTGGTGAAGAGAACAAAAAAAATTTCCTTCATTGTCTCCCAAAAGGATACACCTAATCCTCTTTACCTAACATCGAATCAAACAAATGCTTCTTAGTTCATCAATTACTACTCCATTATAAATGAATATTAGAAATTTTGTTGTAAAGTATTTCATATTACAAATTTCTCAATATGTTTTTCCTAATATAATTTTACCAAAGATGAAATGAGATAAGAGAATCCGAGAAACCAAGAAAATAAAATAATAATGTGATATGATGTTTAAACTCACAATTTTTTTAGTAAGTTACAACCCTCATTAAACTAATATTACTAAACAGGAAGATGTAATGTGTGTGATCAAATCTATATCAATATAAAGAGTATTTCTTTTTTTGTGTCCACATTTCATAATACCAGGTTTATCCTTAATTAGTTTAAAAATTAATTATTTTATAAATAATTTACTTTTAATCGTTATTCTAACAATTTCTTTTGTTTTAAATTATTATTTAAAAAAAATTTATATACCTTATTTTTTTAACTTTACATTTAACAACTATTTTAAAAATTAATTATATATTTGTTATTTATCTTAACTTAAATTTCTTTTCATCGAACACACAAACGCGATAACGACGGTTTGTTAATAAATATAAAAATAGATTAGAATTTTGAACTTGTTGTGAAGGACCGCTACAATTTTAACACGTGAAGGACCGCTATAATTTTAAATATGTAGAAAAATATTATATCGGAGGATAATAAACTAAAGTCAATGAGTCACTATAATTAATTTACATGTTTATATACTTTTTAATCCAAACTTTATGTTTTCTTTGTTATCTTTCTCATTGTTCAATGAAAATTCATTTTTACTATTTTTTGTATAATAGGATAATATGTATTTCATAGTAGAAACATAAAGATCATACATGAATACAATCACAATGTTTTAAACGTTTCTAATTCTATAAAATCCTTTCAAATCTTATAATTTCATATTTTTATTAATATTTTAAATTTTAAATTGGAAAAAAAAATTGGATGAGTAGGCTCGCCCACTATAATAAAGCAGATTGGAAATTTTTGTCTGCCCTCTCAGCCCACCAATTATTTTTTTTAATTTATTACATTTAAAAAGGTTGTTTTTACTTTATTTTTTATTTTTTAAATTATATATATATATATATATATATATATATATATATAATATTTACACTAAATTATATATCTATTTTTTTAAGTTTTAAATTGATTAATTCATATCTCTAATTTAATAAACAAAAATAATATACTATTTCATATTTACATCATTAATAATATAATACATTAATTTTTTTAAGTAAGAAAATAGCTAAAAATACACTTGTCCCACTAAGAAAAAGAAAAAGAAAAATTTACCAACGAACAAAATTTCTTAGGAAGTACAAAAATGTAACAAATTTTGTTGTTAAGCTTAAAAAAATTCATCGATAAAATGTTTATCAATTTGCATAACAAACCAAAAAATCATTAATAATTATCAATGGTAAAAAATTCGTCAATAATTACTAACTGTCTAAATTCATCGATACATATCCGTCGATAATTATTATCAAAATTTTTTCATAGATAAATATCGTGATTAGTTTTCTTCTCCTTCCTCATCTTCTTTCATCTTTTTCTTCCTCCTTTTCCTTCTCTATCGTCATGGTCAGTGCAGTCTTGTCACCGCCTTCTCTTCCTCTTTTACTTTTTCATCTTTCTCCTCCTCTTCCTCTTTCTCTTCCTTCTTCTTATCTTGTTTTTCTCTTTTTTTTTTCTTACCTATCTCCATTGAATTTATAACACATATTTTATCAAATTTGTCAGGAATATTAGTGGTCATTTTACTAAAAGATTTACCAACAGAATTATCGATGAATTTATAGACGAATTTTTAAAAAATTTAATTACTGTAGGATATTAAAAGAATATCATTACCAACGGATTAATCAATAGATTTTATCAGGACACGATCAAATAAACCAGAAACTTTGACACCAATTTTGTCGACAAAAATATCTATTGGTAATAAAAATTATGCATTACAATTTTACCAAATTGATACATTATCAACAAAAATATTCGTCGATAATTAAGATTCTAAAATTCATTGATAAATTCTATATCAACGGATATATTTGTGTTAATAAAATTGATTGATAAATGTTATTTTAGTAGTGGAAGAAAACTAGTCAATGAAATTTCATGACTAATATGACATTTTCTTATAATGGTTTGTGTCACTTCTCACTCACTATTTTGACATCCTAAATGAGACGCAATCAAAACATATTTACAAATTAAAACACTAACTCATTTCAACAATTTTGTTAAATTAACTGGTTTAGATCCACTTTACTATTTCCATTAAAAACTGAAAAATATATTAAATAATAAATGAATATAAAATTAGATATTAAACTCATTACAGACTTTGATTTTAGTCAAATATCACCGTATACATGGAAAGAGTTATTGACTCTAATTTTCCTAATGTTTGTACCTTTTTTTTTGTTGGATCTGATAGCAATGATGAGGTTTGGTTTGGATTTGTAAGGTAAGCTTGATCATAAGAAATTAAGTGGGTTTGATTAGTTTTCAAAAGGGTAATTAATGTGGGTTTAGTGAGACTGAAAAGGTGAGTTCTGTCACTAAGCATGATCTTACACAATAATTGAAATTATAGCAACAGCAAAGGCACAAAAACTTCATTTTAATGATTGATTTTCACCAAAAGCAGAAGTATCGAGAATTTTCATTAAGACTGTAATACATATATACTTTCACACTAAATATCTTTTTACTATTAATCAATTAAAGCTTAATAGTGTTTAAAATAATTATTTGCACTTCTTTAAGACATATAACTCTTTTTCTTCTCCTAAGATCGTGCTAAAATACTAAGTATAAACTTTTATCTTATTAAACAGTATCAAATTCTACAAAGTTTAACTAAATAAATAGTAACAACATTAATAAGTAACTCACAAATAAACTTACATGAAATATTAACAAAATTATTTTCAACGAAATACATTTATACTTTTTTATATATTAATTATTTTCCTTATTTATATACAATGTGGACTTCTAATTCATCAACGTACTATAGTTATGATTTCGATTAAGAGATTAACATAATTCTTCACCAAATACACATCCATAAATGTTGTTGATTAAACATTTTGAGAGTTTAATTGCAAATGCCTTAACATCATGAGAAGCACACAGTTTGCTTCTAAAGAAAGGAAAACATTACATCATTATATGGCCACCCAACAAACAACACAAACATAACTAATACAGAACATCAACATAAACTCTTTCGTAATCATGGATCAAATCAAACCTGAAAAAGCTACTAAATTACATAATTACAATTACAGCATCTACATTGAATTAAGATAAGTTAAAGGTCTAAATTCTATAATAATAAATTTGATCTGTAAAATTATATAGATACTATAAATTTGCCTTCTTTCTGATTGATACGGATATTCAACATCCACGTCAAACAATATCTATATCTTTAGTTGGGCCTAATTTTAACTTTGAATATATTTATATAATTAAACAATTGAATAAGTAATTAGGAAATTAATTTGGAATTAGTTTTACTTATAGGACAGATACAATTTTTTTTAGTAAAACAACATACTGAAAATATTTTATTTCGGAAAAATAAAATGATTTGATACACATAAAGGCTTTATTCACTTGAGTAGATAGATTTGTGGGAGAGAAAGAAGATGTATTTGAGTGGATTTGAGAGTGAAATGTATATTATTTTTTTTAAGGGATTTAGAAGTGACTATGAGTGAATTTGGAAGTAAAATTCATGAGAGTTTGTGAGTGATTTGATTGATATAATAGATAAAAACATGTTTTAACATATAAAAAAGAGATATTACTATTTTGTCCTTTAAGTAATAAGTAGTATAAATTAGTATTTGTATGAGTTATAATTATTTTTTAAATTTTTATTTAATACCACACTTTAAAGAAATAAATTACAAAAATTAATAAAAATTAATTTTTTTCATAATATTGAAAAAAATGTTATGAAGCATTTGTGAATGACATTTTATTTTAAATAAAAAATTAGTATGGAATTCCACCATTGTACCAACAGATTGAGCTCCACCACCAATAAGATTTGCCTTCATCAATGAACACATAAGCACACACAAAATCTCTACTTCAAAGTCAAATGCTTTAGGGTCAAATATATAATTACTTAATAAATGTATAGTATTTTCCTTCTTTTCTCTTCATCTGACCAAAGATGCCTCATCTCCTCGCAAATTCATCTCACCATATCATTCTAAGATTGTGTTCTTTTGCATTCATTTACTATTCAAAGAAATTATCAAGCGCTAATTTGCGATGTGAGATGTGTTCTTTTTGATCGATTTAGAGGCTATATGAAGCACGAAATTACGAGATTAATGCTTTGAGGGAATCCCGCTAGGTTGAAGAGATTTGAGAGTGGACAAAGTCATTTTACACAAATAGCCTTGCTTTATTTTCATATTATCACGCATGAAATGATGCAACCACCATAGACATAATGCTCTAAGAGAATCAGATATGTTTTTTGGGAAGAGATTCTAATGTGGTTGAAAGGAGATGGAATGGTTCTGTTGTGGTTGGAACCGATTCCAATAGTTTTATTATTTTTTCATTTTTAGTGTTTAAAATTAAAATATTTACTTTTTTATGTAAAATATATTTTATTCTTTTTTATTTTGATTAACAATTTTTTAAACTTTATTATTAAAAAATAAATTTACTAAAATATTTTTACTCATTTAAATACCACTTTATATTAATTTTAAGGATAATTAGGTCATTTTATATTTTAATCTATTAAATTTAATTTTTTATTAGTCGCATCAGTCAAATTCTTCACAAACTTTCACAAAAATTACTCTCAAATCCACTCCACTATCACCCCCAAATCCCTAAAAAAGAACAATATAAACATCACCTTTTAATCAACTAAATCAATCCTCTCCCTCTCCCTCAAATCATCATTCACATAAGAACACATCCTAAATCTACTGACATAAACGTTCCTTCCACTCGCTTTTCAATCCTCGTCTACATAAAACACCCCGAAACGAACATAGCGGAAAAGATATTAAAAGAATTACTAATTGTAGTGTTCTAATTACAACTACTTTCAAAGTTGAAAATAAAGATTAAAAAAAGTAGTTGAAGTATTCCATATAACCCAAAATGATTACGGGTGTGATGTGACATCACACATTTCCATACATTATAAGAAAGTCTTTCGTTGGTAATTAATTTTAATGATTAAAAATAATTAATTATTATAATAAAAAAATTATAAAGTAAAAGTTATTGATAACCGAAATAGTTTCAAAAAATTATAATTTGTCTTCAAATTTCAAATTAATAATTAAAATATTTTTTATTATCAATTAGTCTCTAAATTGGTCACTAACGTTAACTACCTAGATTTGGTTACTAAAATAATTGATTTCTAAATTAGTCTTTAACTAAGAAATTAATTTCTATATTGATCTCTAAAATATTTTTTTCACTATTTTTTTTGTTGTTGTGATAGTTGAAAATTTAAGAAAGAAAAAAGGAAACATATTTTTATTCACAAGGCCATGTTAAAAATGTAATTCTATTTGTACCCGGTGCATGGGATCTGATTCCTGGTTGGCTTCTACTTCTTGCACCTCCATTTATATTTTTCCTGCATCTCCCTAAATTTTAAAATTCCTCTTTAACCCCACACTTTCCTCCCTCACAAACTCCACCACCTCTCTGAACCACTATTTCCACCTTCTCGCATATCATCTTTCTTTTCTCCTTCACTTCTTCTACGCACCCCACGTACTCTACCAGCTTCTCCAAAATTATAAGTTTATAGAAAAACAAGATAAGAATAACATGAAGAAACTTCAAGTATTTATTAAAAAAAATGGTAAGAGATACATTCCACAAGACCTAATCAGGAAGTATTTGTGAATCTAAAAATATATTCTAAAACATTTCAAAATTTATTTTGTATTCAGGAATAACTATTTTAGAAGGTATTTTTGGATTCGGAAACATATTTTAAACTCGAAAATGCATTTTAGAATAGAAAAATTGGAATGAGTGTTTTATAAAGTCATTTTTGATTTGGAAATACATTATAGATCTAAAAATGACTTTAAAAACACTCGATCTAAAATACAAAAAAGTTTCTGAAATAGGTGTTTCGGAATGTATTTTTGAATTTGAAAATAAATTCTAAAATACCAATTTGTGAATTTCCTTTTTGTATTTTAGACTGAATGTTATGAAATATATTTTCAGATTTAAAAATATCTTTTGGAACACTCGACTCAAAAGATAATTTTTGACCTGAAGAGTTAATCCGGAAAATACAAAAAATAAGGAGGTGTAGGAATTGTTAATAGAATTTTAATAAAGTGTAGTTTGTGAATTACAACTTTTATAGAGTGTAGGAAGAAAGAAGGAGATGAAGGAAGAAAAACCCTTTGTTTTGGTTTGTGTTTTCTTTCTTGCGTACGCAAACCGGCCCATATACAAATTTTAGGCTTCAAAATTCTCGGAATTTGTTTTTCCACATCGTGCTTTTCTTTCCTCGCTTCATAAATATTAACATCTCCACTTTGTCCTTGCGTAATCCGAAACTTAAGAGTAATTTACATGTTAATATTGTATATGTAGATTACACAATTTAAAAATAGTTTCTTTCGTAAAAAAGAGTTTATGAATTGTGTAAGCTGGAAGGTACTTTTATATTATATAATCTGAAAATTAATTTTTATTAGAAAAATTTTGTTTTATATTTTAATCCAGAACACATATTATACAATCCAAAAGTTAATTTTTTATATTATACAATTTAAAAGTATCTTCTAATTTTTTTTTAATTATATCGTTGAAGTAGAATGGAAACGTTTCTTCCAAGTGTCCATGACACATTACATGGATAAGGAGGCAACGGTGGCAAAGGTAGGAAATCATGGAGGTGCAAAGCGAAATAGTCCAAAATTCCCGCTAGTCCAAACTTTAAAAGTCCGTTGATTGCTTATCCCTCGTTGGGCCTAAATTTTCCAACTCTAGTAATAGAAAAGTGTGGGAATGTTTGAGGCTTCTCCCTGCACCCCCAATGTCTTTTTCAGTACCCAAAATTGAGGAAGCATACTTTTTAATGGATACCTACACCTCCAAAATCTCTCATGTTTTCAACTCTCCTCTCCAACCTCATCCGAATGAACGTTGTTATTTTCTAATACGTTTTGTTGTTCATTAGCATTGTGGTCCCTGACACTATGGTTCGTGAAAAAGCTCAGTCGTGATCCCCTTTCTCACTCACCCGTGAACTGGTGTTTGTCATTGTTATATGTCTAGGTTAGTGGCTAGCTTCTTTGTTGTGGAAATGTAATTTTTTCTGGACTGGATGAGTTTATCTGCTTTTTACATGCTGTTTATTGTTTTTTTACACATTGCTTGTTTGTTGCTTCTTATTCATTTACCTAATTTCTAGTTGATAAAGCATAAAAAGAAATTGTATAAGCATACTGGATGTCGACATCCAATATGCTTATCAAATAAGTGAATGTCGACATCTGCAACATGGTGGAAGATACTTTTGGTTTGACATCAATCAGATGTAGACATCCATTGCATTTGAGTGTCGATTGTCGACATCTGGTACTAATTAAAAAAAGAATAGTTCTACATATACTGGAGGTGGACATCCGATACCAAACATAACAAGATGTCGACTTCCGATCCACTTTGGTGACAGATGTCAACTTTTACTGAAATGGATATCAACATCAGGTGCACTTTGGTCACGGATATCGACATCCGGTGAACTATGGAAACATATGTTGCTTTTAGCAGGTCACGGATGTGGACTTCCAATTAACTAAATTACCGGTTGTCGACGTCCGATCATGGCTTGATTTTTTTTTTTTCAAAATATTGTTATTTAATTTGTTGGTAATGATGTTATTTGGTTTGAACATTTTTTTACACTACCTACATATTCTTTTTGTTATTAAAAAAATTCTTTTTTAATTAAGTATTTCATTTGTTTAAAAAAAAATCATTTGGACACTAAAGTGGTTACAAATGTCCACTTTCGAAATTGCTTTGTTTTTTTAACAAATATTTATTATTACTTTTTTACCGACAATGCATTTTTTATTTCACTTTTTTTAATTTCTTCTATTTTTTTTGTTAATTTTTCTAATAATTATTTATTTATTTTAATTATTTGATAAGTGTATTAAAAGAAATTTAAAATCTAATTAAAATATATCAAATTTGGATATTTGGTAAAGCTATATGTGAAATTTATTGAACCGGATGTGCACGTCCGGAAGTTCTTGTTAATTGTTTTTTTTGAAATTTTTTTGTGAATTGTTCTTAATTATTGGTGAGTTTGTATTTTTTTTGAAATTTTTTATTTCATATATGTTTTTTAGTTTTATGAATATTCATTTAGTTTTTTTTTTATTTTGTATACGAGTGTAATAAATTTTTTGATTTAATTAATTTTTTAATTTTTTTACACAATTATATTTAAAGTTTGTTTATTATTTTCTATCTTTTTATTAGTATTCAAGATATTGATGTAATTATTATTCTTTTTAAATATTTGAAGACATTAATAAAATTTATAATTTATGAAGGTTATTTTATATTTTCCTTGATTTTTTTTATAATTAATTGTAGGTGATTATAATTATGGAAGGTTCGACTAATTATATATTTACATGTTCGACTACAAGAAGGTTGTCCTATATTGATGGTGGATATGATATCATCCAACAATTGTTACTCCAAAACAAGAGCTTGGACATCGTTTTATGCTAATAGAATACAGACATTTGTATAATTGATGGGCACTAATCGTACTTATGTAGATCTTATGGAGGACTAATTTTGTATTTTGTATTATTCTTTTACTTTATTACTTTATTTTAGTATTTTTAATATTGTAATGTACCGAATTTTTTTTTTTATAATTATTTTGCTTATACATAAAACGTTAACTCCTCTAGCCAATGGATGAATCCATTTTGGCCTTATTGTTAACATAGTAGCTATTGATAATTTCTAATCATAGATGAAATTAATCAATATAAAGCGCAACACAAATTAAATAGACATAGAGTTTCAAAGTTCTACACATATAAGATCAAAATACACATATAAGGTCCAACATCAAATACACATATAAGGTAAAACTATTATCCAAACGTGGATGCATAATGCAAAATGGACCTCTAACGTCACCATTTTAACGTCAATCCAATAAAGAGCCAACATAAAAAAATGACCGGTGGCATTTCCGTGAATAAAACGCCAAAAATGATGTCTGCCCCCCTGAACCCCAACATCAATTGCCAAAATGATGTTGGCCCTAGAACCCCGTCGTTGTTTGACATCGTCCCCCGAGAGCCCCGACGTTATTAGACGTTTGAAAAGCAGAACCCTAACGCTGAAAATGCATTTTATCTAATAGCACGAAACCCATTTCAGTGCATTGTTCTTTTGCGCTCCTCTACCACACCACTGTAGCTATGACGACGACCCTTCCACAATGAGTTTAGAATCGTTTAAACTCAAATATTTCTTGATTTCTTGCTTCATCACCATTGTTCTTGCGTTTTGAATCGATTATTTTATGGATTTTTAGATTGTTTTAGCCTTCAATGCTCCATTTGTAGCAACGACGACAACTAACCTTGCAAGCATTGACTACGACGATGAGAAACTAAGGTGAGTGGGTTTCACTAAACTCAAATGCATGGTTTGTGGATGTTTTTAAACGAATATTATGCGTTTTGAAGGCTCTTTTGGGACGGTGCGAGACATCGCACGTGGGCACCTCTTAAACGGTAATGACGAGGTTTTCAAGCTACCTCCAACTTCATTCAGAAAGCTGAGACATTTGGATATAAGGTTAGTTTTTGGTTTCCATATACTTTTATTGTGCACTTGTGTTATATTAAAACTAACCTATGTTTTACATTTCCAAATTTTTATTAGAGTTTTGTGCAAGCCCAAAGCACAACAAATCAAAGTATTATATCTAAAGGTTGGAACTCATTCCTTTTAAACTATATTAATTTTCGCATGTCAATTTATGACTTTGATATGTGATTATTTTCTTTTTCATATTTAGTGTAACAAGCAAGAAGATTCATGGGAATGTGAGCATTATGTCATGTCTTGGATAAGAACAATCATTTGAGCTATAATTAAAGATGATTGGATAGAAGTAATAATATATATACCTTTCACATATTATAAATCATATCAAACTTTAAATAATTATATTCATATATAATGAAGTTGAATTATTTTTTTCAGCAGTTCAAGAATCCATCACCTCTGTCGGATGATACTATTCTGACACTAAGATAGGAGTGAGCAACATATTTATTGGAACAATGGAGTTAAGACCTACAATACCATTAGAACTTTTTTTTAAAATACTTTGTCAGACAACACTTTCATGATGAAACTTTTAATTTTGTGTTAACTATAATAGTTTAGACAACTTTAGTGTTATTAGTTAAAAATGTAAATCCAGAACTTTGCTGGAATATTTGTGAACTGTTTTGGAAATTTTTGCTTTTCAGGTAGAGAAATTGTAATTACAGCAAAATAAAAAAAAAGCAGCTTTTGAAGTATGTCGTTTCACTGTTAGACATCAAAGGAAGTCGACTATTGCACAATCTAACATCCTTTTACATTTGTCAATTCAACAACAGATATAAAAAACTACTGTTTTTTAGCTGCAAAAGGCATCAATTCAATGTTAGGTTTCTTCTAAAAGCCAACGTTAATGGACGTTGGCCCCATTTATAACCCACAACGTTAAAGAACATTGGCCTTATTTATAACCCACGTTAAGGGACATTGGTGTTGCACTCCGACGTCAATTTTTACGTCACCCGATACGATGTCGGAGTTTGGCAAACGTTAAAAATTGAAAATAACGAACGTTAAAACCCTTTTTGTGTTAATTGGTCACCTGCCTAGAACATTACAACCTCCTTTGCTTTCTTCTTCTTCCATGGTATCATGAGCTATTTGTAATAACTCGTGTGTTCGTCCTTTGAAGGCCGCTCACAATGCGTTTCATGGCACCCTACAATAAGACCACAATAATGAAATTTTTTCATATAATAATAAAACCAACAAATAAATTACTAACATACCAATAAACCAGAAGATAATGAGTCTGATCTCCTCCGCACTGAAATGTCATCTAGTAGATTTCGGCGAAGTCGTGGTACAACCACAAGACTAGGTCTCTTGTCGTCAACGCCATGTATAAAATAGGGATGAGACACCCTCCAAAACCACTACAAATATCTATCAATAAGTGAAAATGGGGCTGGCACGCGTGTGCTCTCCACTATGACATAATGTTAGAAGTGTATCCAGTAATCATCAATAGTGGACAAGTCGACCATAGGAAGTGCATTCGAGAGCCATGAAATAGGCTGCATATACCCAAATTGTCGCAGTACACGTTCTGACAAATGATGGTGAACCATGCTACCAAGCCTGATGAAGCCAAAAAACATATAAACTGCCATATGGGGTCGAGCAGTTTTATGTGATCCATATGGGGACCAAATCACCCCATCATATGTTAGAGCATCTAATTGGGCTCTAACATCATGTAGGTTAGAAGTAACTCATCCAATGACAAACCGTGTAGCACGAGGTTCAATCTCGACATACGTACCTAGGAACAACTTCCTTCCCAATGTAGGGAAGTGCTCTTACATCCAACTAATATTTAAATATCGGATGTCGACATTCGTAAACTACCAAAATTTAAAAAATAACAACTACGGATGTCGACATCCATAAGCCAAATCTTAATACCGGATGTCGATATCCGTAAACCACAAAAATTTGAAAATAACAACTACAAATGTCGACATCCGTAAGCCAAATCTTAATACCAGATGTCGACATCCGTAAACCACAAAAATTTGGAAAAAAGTAAGCTACAGATGTCAACATCCGTAAGCCAATTCATTGAATCGGATGTCGACATCCATAATGCATAACCAATTTCAAAAAAATATAAGACGGATGTCGAGATCCACAAGCAGCAACAACAAATTAAATGTCCACATCCGGTAAGATAAAAAAAAATAGTGAAACGAATGTCCACATCTCGTATAACGTGAAAAATAAAAATTTTTCATTTTCGTGTGTGAGCATATATAGTTGACCAATCACAAACAAACAAGCATTTTCACAAGTCATTTCCAGCAAATTCATGGATGCAAACTAGGCTATACCTAAACTTAATAAACTACAAATTAAAAAGAAAATGGCTTACCTAAAGGCTGGTTTCGAATGTAGGAAGGAGAAGATACCACTGGATGTGATAAAAGCCTCTATTACGGTGTAGAAGAGAAGATGATAGCAGATGGAGAACACTTGTGGATGTGGGAATGAGTTGCGACATTAGGTCAAAAAGTATTGGGAGTGGGGTTGAGGTCTTAGCATTAAATAGGAAAGAGAATAAAAAAATTGTATTTTAATTGTAGGGGTAGAGCGGGAATTCTAAAATTATTTAGGGGTACTGAAGAACCTATTGGAGGTGCAGGGAGAAGGCCCTATAATGCTTTTATTTAGTATGGGTTTAGGAAAGCACAAAAATAACCTAGAATTAAAGTGGTCGAAATATTATGTTGGATGGAGCTATACTATATGAAGATATTCTAATATTTGTAGTTATATATTTTAATTTCTTAAAATCAAATAATCATACTTGTAAACTTATCTTTGATTGTTGATATATTTTAGATTATATAAAAGTGTATTTTTTTTTTCATTGATTAAATAATATGAGTACCTTAAAATAATATATGTATTGAAAATTGTAATATTATCACATTATATACATAAACACATACATATTTATAGTTTTCTTTGAATAATTTTTTTTTTAAAATAAAATTTCATCCATTTACAAGGAGTCAAACATACACATATATCTACATCATGAAAAAAAAATATTCTTCTCAACTTACCATAATTGAATCCTCTTACTTGAAATATCATATGCTCTTATACAAAATAAAATTATCACAGGTTTAAAATACATAGAACACACAAGAGGGTAAGATAACATTATGTTTAAAAATATAATACATTTATGAAATCACATTCTCATGTCACATTTTTTCACATTTTGCCCATCATCTAATTAATATCATTCAATCAAAACATCAATCATCACTAACAATTAACTCTATTTTTGAAAGACTCGTGCATTGAATTAGACTATGCATTTGTCATATAACTATCCACTCACACAAAGTCACATCTAAGGAACTAAGTCCTCCTCATATGACAGGTGTAAATTTTATATAACTTACTTGATATGTTTCTCTTTCACATTGATTTAGGTTATAGGAACTTTCATCAACCCTCACCACTTAATATCTTCCTGTATGTGATACTAGTGCAAAAATAACTTTTTATAAAAAAAATTTATGCCGACTATAATCCACCCAATATAGTAAGAGACGCAGTGGCATAATTTAAATATTATAATAATTTCTATACTGATTATCACTAGAACTAACATAGAATATGGAAGTGTTGGAAAATTCATAACAAAGTAGAAGACTTTTTATACCGGTTAGACCTCAAACTGGTATAGGAAGTGGAGGCAGTGGCAAATTCAAAATAAAGTAAAAGACTTTCTGTACCGATTATACCGAAAACTGGTATTGAAAAGTTTGCGGTGATTTTGTAATAAATTAGGTTACATTGAAACCCTTTATCACTTTCCCAATACTAGTGGCAACACCACATGCGTTCTCTCATTCTTCAAAGATGTTGAGTGCCAATCCCGAGCATCGGGAGGAGTAGAGGCACCTACCGCTAATAATGACAAGAAGGTTGTTGTCACCACTAGTGATGAGGATGAAGATCAGTGTTCACAAAACCAACTTGATGTTGGAGATCTCGTTGCACCGATCAAGAAAAGCACCAAACTCCCTAACGGAGTGCAGCATAAAATTGGTGAAGGTCAACAGTAGCAACCAGAAGTTGGTCTTTGTTGGCGTCGGTCGGAGGTGCGTTATCGGTAGCGTCAACTCCGATAGATACAATGACTTCTCTAGGAACTGGTTGAAGGCCTCACTCGCAGTAAAGCAGGTCCCTCTCCTAGTCAGGATCGTTGAAGGGAGCGACGTTGAAATCTGATCGTTGTAGCGCCAGATTGCGACCACAACGACGTCACTCCGCAAATGTCATGTACCCGTGCGAATATGATGAATCATAATGAGATTCACAGATGAAAATTATGGAAGGATATTTGATGATGTTTTTACAAAATTGAGTGGATTCAATGAATCTCTAATAGGAATTGGAAGAGCGCTAACATGGTGATGATTGAGAATAATCAAGATAATGAAGTTGATTGTTTATACTTCTAGGGTTTTTTGGATGAATCATGAATTAGAAAACTGTGGATAAGGAATTTACAAAGAGTGGGAAACAAGATAACTTCAATGGATGAATGAATTCATGAAGAGGAATGATGTTGTTGGAGTTAGAAAGGAGCTTTTTTCGAAGGCTAAATTTGGAACACAAGGGACCCTTCGTGGGTGCATAGCGTGTTTTTAGTGGAACTGGATGTAGGAACATAAAAAGTGGCACTTCCTATACCAGGTGTGACCTTAACCAGTATAAAAAAGTGACACTTTCTATACTAGTTTTGAAATTGGTACTGCCTGATATCTATGCCGCTTTTGAAATTGATATAGAAAATATTTTTAACTAATATAAAAAGGCTTTCCTACACTAGTGAGTATGGTATTAGAAGACTCAATATAATTTATTTTCATAACCCTTATTCAATGCACATCCTACAACCACTCAACATAGTATTTCTTCCTTAAAAATAACTACATTAACATCACACATATATTAAATGAACATTCCTAGTAGATTATAGCACATAACCTGATTCTATTAAACATCACATACATACCAATGATAGATTATGGCTAACACGATGGCTCTACTTGGCGACACACCCACCCCTTTTACTTAAAAATGTCAAAACATTGGTTTTTATGTACCAAATCTTTGCCTCTCGCTTAACGAGCGCTTAAGCTTTCCCAACTAGACAACTTTGATAGTTTTCAAATATTAAGGTTTGCTCATTGAATGTCACTTGCCAACAAGACACCTTTAGAAGTATACCCACCTAGTGAACACTTGACTCACTCAACGACAAATCCTTCTTGAGTTCTCTAGATTTTAGTTAAAAGAATTTCACTCAACGCGAGAGTTTAATTGCTCAATGAGTAAGTAGTTGGAGTTTTTATCCATTTAATTCACTCAACAAAACTAGATTCGCCCAGTGACCCATCCACCATGACCTCTTGAATTTTACTCAACAAGCAATTTATTCGTCAACAACCAAAACCCTGGGAGCCTTATTCACATGACTCGCCCAACAAGTGACTTAGGTTTTCTATCTTTTAAATACTTGAATTTTTCTAAACGAGTGGGTGGGCTAGCCAGATGATTTGCATAATTTAGAAAATTTGATAAATATATTAATTTAATCCATTGACTCCACCTAATATTTTTATCTATTTTCTAAGTTGCAATAGATACATTTTAGTTTTAAAATATGGTACACCGAACAAATTTAACCAAACTAATAATATATATATATATATATATATATATATATATATATATATATATATATATATATATATATATATCCTCAATTTGTTAATAAATCACATAATAATATTTCAAATCAACATCTTCATCAATATTCAATAATCGTGGCTTAAAGGACACCAAACAAATTAATTCAACTGTACAACAACCAACCACTATTAAATCATTTTATTTATAATAATATTATAAAAACAAACGAGCCTATCTTATTATACTTTAACTTAACTAAGATTCAAAGATTCTAGCTCTCACAATATACTATACTTGTATATAGAAACATATATCAATGATATTAGCATATCTTATAACAATCTCAAACAAACATATATTCATTTTGAACTCATTTGAACCACATGCAATAACTCTAAAGTACATGCATGCAAAATTTTTTAAAATTGACTCAAAATAAGAGTTAAAAATGAACTTACTCAAAAGAATATTTTGATAGACTAAGATTGCTCTATTATTTGGTATTTGATCTTTCAAAGGATGAGTAGAGTGAATAGGAAATATAGAAGAAAAGAAAAAAAAAATGAAATATAATAATTTTTAAAAAGATAGTGATCTTTATAATAATCTCAACTAAATTATTTTTCTATTTATAAATTTTGCATTTTAATAATAAAATATTGAAACTTCAGCTTTATTTTTAGCTATTCTTACAAAAGTTACCAAAATTATTATTCGATAACAAACTCATATAAAATAAATTCGTTAACTTTTAGTAAAGTTAATTTAAAATTTATAATAACATTACTTTTTTTGCATTAACTATTGGTGTAAAAATAACACTAATTTACAAAGAAAACAGCAAACGCAATTAAGATAAAATTATACATACAGAGTGAAAACATTTTGTTTTCAACTCACTAAAATGTATGAGAAGTACTGATAATGAGAGTAGAAACATTTAGATTAAAAATAAAATTCTAAAATTTTAATATGAAATACTTGTGATCGTACAGGAATAGAAATCAGAAATGATCCCAATGAAAAGAATAGAAGAAAGTTGGTAAAAGAAAATAGTAGTCTAACTAATGTACAAAATTACAATGATCCTAAAGAAAGAGAAAAGTGAGAAAAACACTGAAAATGTGATGTCTCTATAAGCCATCCTTTTCTGTGTTTTTGTGCTTTCGCATTCCTTACTCAACTTTCCAGAATCTTTCTGGTATGGTAAATCAGGCATCAATTATTGGATATTGAAAACATGAATGTATCAGATTTCGTAGTTATCTAACAATATTAATTACAGATACTATTGTTGCTACCTATACTTCTACTAGTCACTTTCTTTCGCCTCTGTAATCACTCTTCTTAATTTAATTGCATCTTCTGTTCATACGCACATGCCTCCTGCTTCTTGTCTTCTCATCTCTCTCTTCATCTTTTCAATAATTTGGACAATGCCACTAATCAATTTTTCTTTATTTTTGTTTTCTCTTTACAAATATTATAGATAAATATCTGTTAACATTTCGCAAAGAATATACCAATGAACAAAAAGACAAGTACATAAGGTTTTGCTATTATTAGTTCTTTATTATTGTGTACTCACCATTACAATTTCCTCCCATAAATAATAATAATAATAATAACATGTAAATAAAACTTTTTTTCATAGTGGCAATAACTTTGTCCCCGTTGACCCACCTTACAGAATAGAGAAAAGAAAAAAGAATAGTGACAGTAAAAGTAAGCGAGAACATTAATGGAAGTAGAATAAATGAAGATAATGTGATAACTTTTTACAGTTTATTATGGCTCAAAATATTATTTTCTGCGTTTACTTTTAATTTCTTCTCACGACTTTCTTCTACATTTTCATAAAATAATTAATTTTCTTCTACTATAAACATGGAAACTTTTTATTTTATCCTGATTGTACATGGGTATATTATGTAGCATGGTAATGATTTTTTAAGGAAGAAATAAAATGTGATTTGAAAAAAATGCATGATGTGAATGAAGGAGCATCTAAGTGATGTGAGTGAAATAGTGAGTGATTACCATTTTGTCTTATTTTGAATCATAACTCTTCTTTATGTTAGGAGTTGGGACAAATTGGGATGATAGCTGCCAAATTATCTCAAGCCCAAACACATGTCACACTATTATTCATCTACAACTTGTTTTATACCATTAACATTTCCTTTTAGATTCAGAATTACTTTGAAATTCGTTTTTTTTGAAAAACATCAGTTACTGTGAACTCCTCAATAAAATGATTACAGAATTACTCATCATAAAAGTTCGCGGTGCTTTTGCAATGTACACTTTAATGGATGTCAATATGAGGTATCATCTTATTTTATTAACTCACTCATAATATGTTAATTTTAATTTCACAATCGCTATTCAACAAAACACATTCAACGTATTGGCCTTAAATGGTTAACAGACATATTGGTTAGTTTAGTTACCGTATATTAACAAAATATATAGTTAAATATTGGAAATTTGATTATATAATATATTGATATCATAGATATTTTTTTATATCATGTATCAATAAAATATATAAATTTAATCTAGTTAAATAATATATTATTGTTATTTATCATAAATGTGATAAGTTTTTGTTATTTTTATTTTATAACAAATTTTATAAGGTTCATAAACCTTATAAAGAAATATAGTATTTATCTAGAATCACAATTCATACTAGTTATTTTACTTCCATAAATCTTAAAATTTATTTATTGACTTGAGCGTTGAAAATTTTGTAGTCTTTTGCAGGTGAATATTCTTTCTCTGGACGAGGAGATATTCGATTCTAGCCATTAAAAACATTCAAACCACCACTTATGAACCTTTGAACTTGTGACAAGATCCAAGATTTATACGGTTTTTTATTTAAGGTGACCACAATTGTGCCATATTTATATACAATTTTCTGGAGTGTCAATTATCATGAGATTAAAATTATTTATTAAAATTATTTATCAATATCTGACCAAGATTTATACGGTTTTTTATTTAAGGTGACCACAATTGTGCCATATTTATATACAATTTTCTGGAGTGTCAATTATCATGAGATTAAAATTATTTATCAATATTTGACTATAATTTAAAACCCTAACCTCTACAAATTAGTCACTAATATGCATGGATTTGCAATTCCCATTTACATATATTCACGTAAAAAAATGTCAAAACATCCTTATATGAAATGACACGCTTAAATCTAGGGATGACAATAGGGCGAGGTGGGGATGGATTTCGTTATCTCATACTCATTCCCATAGAAAAAATTTATCCTCATCCTAATACCCAAACCCAATGGGTATTAAATTTTTATCTCATTTTCCATCTCCACCGGGTAACGGGTATATTCTCGTATCTATACACGTACCGGTTTTCATATTGTTTTAGTATTAATTAATTAATTTTTATGAAATAATAAAAAATTACGGTCAAAGAAACATAATATTATCAAATATTAAATATTAAGAGAAGTGTTGTTTCTTCGATATGAAATATTTAGAAAGAAATTAATTACATACATTTCAACTTAGAATACCAAATAAAATTTCATAAGAACTAAAACATTTATTAAATTTACAAACATTAATGAAATCTAGTTGATAAAATATAAAAATATTTTTTTAGAAATATTAAAGAAAAACAAATTTTCAAATTAAAATATGTTTTAAATGTTTGTTTACTTCAATTTTTTAATTCTAATGAATCTCTCTTTTATACACTAACAAAACTTATGATACATTACTTGATAAAAATCACGCAAAGAACAAATATTAAACTAATAATAATAAAATTTTAAACATAGATGTATCTTTTGAACTTCAATATATGTTTGATGGTGATAAAAAAAATCATGGAAATTACATTAAATTTTTATATTATAATAAATCACATTTATTTATACAATTATATTGACAAAGTTACAACATGATTGATAATGAGTTAGAAAATAAAAAAGAATTATATAAAATATATCAAAATAGTATTCTACATGATAAAATAAACAATAAATAAAAATATTAAAAAATTAGCAAATGTGAGTCTTGAAAACAATTTGATAGACTATTGGTTGAAATCGCACAAAGCAAAATGAATGTATAATTAATTGTATGATAAGATGAAAAATATCTTATAGATCTAAGAAAACTTTTCAAATATCAACATAGTCAATGGTTGAGAAATAACGAAAATTATTTTAGTGAAACAAAAGAATTCTTTACATGAAACAAAAATTAATAATAATAGAGTAAAGAAGATAAATTTTTTAAATTACCTAGTAAATGAAATATTTATGCTATTAAACACTTATATTGAGAGTGTTAAACATTCTCATGTGAAAGGAAAATATACAATGACTAAAAATATTACAAAAGAATAGAAATATTCAAATGTGAGACATAAAAAATATTTAATTGACATACATCATTTGAACATAATTACATACAGGTTATGATAAGATGAAAAATATATTGGAGATGTGAATGAATTTCATGACAAATTAAATAATTAGAAGAAATAAAAAAATAGAAAGTGTGTATATATATATATATATACATATATATATATATATATATATATATATATATATATATAAGGTTACTTATTTAACTGTGAATATTTTAATAATTTAAACGGGTACGAGGATTGGCGGGTACGGGAACGAAGACGGGACAAATATGTACATCCTCATACCCATCCCCATATCCAATTGAAAAAGTTGGAGATTCCTTATGACCATATCCATACCCAGTCAATGTAGGAATTCCCCGTCAAAACGGGGATGGATTCGGGCAATACCCACGGGGATGGGTTTATTTGCCATCCCTACTTAAATCTACCTAAAAAGTCATTTAAGAATGTATGTTTACATCCATTATATATTTTGTATACAATTTCCTTACTACATTAATGATTTTATTCGGTCATAATAGTTCTTAACTTGTATATTATTAGTAGCTTGTTATTTTTCGGTTATTCTTAGTGTAACTTTTTAGTAACTGATAATCTCAATCAATGATGCACGTGGCTTGTGTGTATTGTGTATATATACCATTACTCTCGTTCATAATAATAGGAAGCTTTTTTGGATCATTTCTATTATCACTAGTGCAAATTTGACATTTTACTTCGCCTTATAGGCCTTGGTTGCCGCTGAACCGAAGCCTACAAGGAGGCAGTGGCATTTTTGCAATTTTTGTCCAATTTTTGGCCCCGGTTGCAACAGAACCGAAGCATATAAGGCAGCGTCAGTATTCATATTTTCAAAAATGCCATCAGCAGCTGCCACCACCACCACGCTCCGCCTTCGTCGTCGCACAACATCCGTCATCAACCGTCGCGCATCGTCGATTAAATCTTTATCTTCCTTTTCTTTCTCATCCTTCTCTAGTATCTCAGTCCCTTCACCGCTAGAGGTTGTGTTAGAACCACACGAGGAGCGGTCTACAGGTTTTCTTGCATTCGTTTTGTTGGAATCGGGATTCTCGGAAACTGCTTGGTTCATCTCATCATTAGTAGCCTTTGATGCGGTATTTACTTTGGTATCACCCTTCTCCTCAGATTTCGATGAAGAAACACCTGGTGAATTCGAAACCGAGTGTTGAGCTTGCAGAACTTTCGATTGTTCGGGATCCAGTATCTGATCTTGCAGAGGAGGGTTTTCTGGCTTAACCTTTCCTTGTTGGATTTTGTGTTGTGTTTCGGTGGGAGCCATGGATGGAGGTGCAGTGGGTGGTCCAGGAGGACACGCAAAGGGTGTGTGAAGTGGAGTACACAGAGGAAGCAGTCCATGGGTAGCCCACCATGCAGTTGCGGTGGCGACGATGGCTGCTGTAATAACTATCACACTCGAAAGAGTGCACACGAGAGAATTTGCGGAAGGGACCCTATGGCTCCGATTCATTTAGAACCAAGGCATAAAAAGGACTCTATGGCCTCGGTTAACAACCGAGGCCAAAAGGTACCTCTTTTGGCCTTGCCCCAATAGGCTTCGGTTCTAAACCCGAGGCAAAATGAGGAAAATAATCGGGGCAAAAAGCCCTTACTGCACTGGTGTATCTTGCTTTTTGATTGTTTTGCTACCTTTGATTGGTATCTTGCTTGTTTTGTTATGGTATTAGAGCTCTTCATTAGAAGAGCTTTGTTGTATTTCTTTTTATCATGAGTGAAGAATTAGATCAAACACTTAGTTTGCACCATTATCTTTATCTTCATCCAAGTGAAAACCTAGTTGTTGCTCATGTTTCTCCTTTTCTTGACTCCACCAATTATCATTCATGGAGTCGTTCAATGTTTATAGCCTTAAGTGCAAAGAATAAGGTTGAATTCATCAATGGAGTTGTACAACTACCATCAATTTCAGATCCTCTATACAATGCTTGGCTTCGGTGCAATAATATGGTTGTCTCTTGGATCGTTCGTTCGGTTGTAGTTTCGATTCGTCATAACATCCTCTTGATGGACAAAACAGATGAGATATGGATCGATCTGCACTCTCTTTATTCTCAAAGAGACCTATTACGAATGTTAGATCTGCTTTATGAAGCTTCTTCAATGATACAAGGTGATTTATTCGTGACTGATTTCTTTACTACTTCAGATTTTGTGGGCTGGATTCAGACCAGATTGAGTTTGTACTTGTTCTATCAAGTGTTCATGTGACGTTTCATCCATTATTACTCATTGAAAGCTTGAGAACAAGGCCATGAGGTTGTTACAAGGCCTAAATGAACAATATAGTAATATTCGTTCACATGTCTTACTCATGGATTTGCTACCTTCTATGACCAAGATCTTTTCCTATGTCATCCAACAAGAATGTCAACTTCCTGGATCAATCTCTCATCCTACATCAAATTCATTGGTGAATGATGCTACCGTTAATTCTTGCACTTATTGTGGTTGTTCTGATCATAGTACGAATTTTTGCTATCATAAACGTGGTTTTCCTACAAATGGTGATGCCAAACATGGAAAATCTTCTACTTATAACCCTCGCAGATTTGCACTCATTGTGGACGTACGTGTCACACTATTAATGCATGTTATCTCAAACATGGTTTTCCTCCCGGATATAAATCTTTTAATGCCAAGCATACAGTGGTAAATAACATTGTCATTGAAAAGGGTGAAGTCACACAAAATGAGCAACAAAAAGTTGTTGAGAATTAGGATTTTTGCTTTTCACCTCAACAGTTTCAAGCCTTATTGATGGCTTTAAATCAACAACCAAACAATTGTTCTTCAACTTCTCCTTCTTGCGTAAACAAAATAAATTCCTTTTCTTCTTTTTTAGGTAACATTCACACACAATCCACCATTACTTGGATCTTAGATTTAGGTGTTATTGACCACGTCTCTCCCTCTTTAAATAAGTTTTCTTCTTTTCACATTATTAAGCCTATATATGTCTAATTAACCACTGGTCAACAAGTTTTTGCTATACACTTCGACAATGTACATGTTTTTGATTCTCTTTGTCTTAAACATGTCTCGTATATCCCTAACTTCATGCTCAATCTTATTTCCATTTTTAGACTTGTCTTGTCACTTAATTGTGATCTCATTTTTTTCTTCTTATTCTTGTTTCATTTAGGACATGAACACCAAGCAAAATATTCGTACAATTAATGTAAATGTTTGGCTCTACACCATTGATCTTCCTTCTGGTGCAAATTGTTTTGAACATTTTACCCTTGTTCAACCTTCTTGTAATAAAATACCCATAGACTTGTGGCATTTTCACTCAGGTCATCCTTTCCATCAATGTTTATAGATCACGAAATAAACTTATTCATGCTTGTATAGTGATTAGAATTTTTCTTTAATCCATGTCATCATGTTAAACAACGAAAGTTATCTTTTCCTTTAAGTAATTCTCATGTCAATCATTCTTTTGAATTTTTACATATGGTTATTTGGGGACCCTGTTCCACTATTTCCATACATGGTCATAAATATTTTCTAACCATAGTTGCCCGCTATACATCGATTGTTCTTATGATTTCGAAAGCTGAAACATGTTCTCATATAATTCACTTGGTCACTCAAGTAGAAGAACAATTTAATACCTCTCTTAAAATCATCTCCATTGATAATGGTGTTGAATTTTCAATGTATGATTATTTTTCTTCCAATGGCATCATTCATCAAATTACATGTATAGAAACTCCCCAACAAAATGGCATTGTCGAGCGTAAGCATCAACATCTTCTCAATGTAACCCGAGCATTACTTTTTCAATCTCATCTCCCATTAAATTTTTTGTGCTTTGCATTATAGCATGTTACATATCTTATTAATTGCATTCCAATACCTTTTTTGCATAATACACCACCTTTAGAAAAACTTTATCAACATACTTGTGACATCTCTAATTTTTGTGTGTTTGGATGCTTATGTTATACAAGTAGTATCATAGAATAATGCAAGAAATTTGATCCTCATGAACATCCCTTTGTGTTAGGATTTAAATCACATACCAAAGGCTATCTTCTTTACAATTTACATTCTCGTAAACTTACTATTTCATGAGATGTAATGTTTTATGAAGACCATTTTCTTTACATACATAGATCTTCCCTCATGCCTTATCCATCTTTTTTCCTACCTATTTCTACTTCTTTTCCATCTTTAGTAGACCCTTCTAATTTTACTCCACTCCCCATTCGTCCTTCTCACCTTGACAACACAAACAATAGTTATTTTGACCCTCCAATATCTCCACCCCTTGTTCCTAGACATTCTAGTTGTCCTCGCCAACCTCCCATTTACCTCAAGGATTATCATAGTACATTTACATTAACTAGCACCTCTTCTAGAGGTATTCGTCATCATATTGTTCTTTCTTATAAACATCTTTCTCCTTCTTTTCATCATTACATAATGTTTGTTTCTTCCATATCTGAACCTAAGTCATATGTTGAAGCTTCCAAGTTTGATTGTTGGCTTAAGGCTATGCACGCTGAAATCAATGCAACAAATAATACTTGGATTCTCACTGATTTACCTCCTCATAAAGTAGTAATCGATTTCCGCTGGATTTATAAGGTCAAGGATAATGTTGATGGTACTATAGAGCATTACAAAGTCCACACTAGTGCATAATTGCATTTTTACCTCGCCTTATAGGCCTCAGTTGGCGAGGAACCGAAGCATATAATTGCGCGGTGGCAATTTTACAATTACAGGCAACTTTTATGCCTCGGTTCACATAAAACCCGAAGCCAAAAGCGGTTATAGGCCTCGGTTCAAAAAAAACTTGTGCCAAAAGGGGTTTTAGGCCTCGGGTGTTAGGGAACCGGGGCCAAAAGGGGTTGCCAGAAATTTCAAAAATGCCATTGACGTTGGCACTTATAGGCTTCGGTTGGGTAAAAGCCGGTGCCAAAAGGGGTTTTAGGCCTCGGGTGTTAGGGAACTGGGGCCAAAAGGGGTTATATGCCTCGGTTCTAAATTGAACCGAGGCCATATAGTTTAATTAGGGCACAAAAACGCGAACCCCTCTACTTCTTCCTCGCGCACCGCTACAATTCGTTCCTCTGATTCCAAGAACTCAATCCAAGAAGGCACACCCATACCTCCATGAACTCTCTCGCAATGCTTCCAACGCTCTTTGAAGAGCAGGCTTCTTTCTCATGGTAGACCTTCTCCACCACTCCCCTTCCTTCTTCAAAGCGCCCCAAAACTCAACCATCTTCACCATCAGAGACTCCGCCATCAGAAACACCTCACACCCCTTTTGTTCTTCCAACCACTCCCTCTCCAAGAAAGGTGTTCACTGGAACCGCGTCGTTCACTTGCTTCGTGCAAAGGGCTACGCTTCGTTCTCCATCGCACTGCATTCTCTGCCTTTACTTCTCTGTCGCCTCACTCAGCCGCCGATTCAGCTCCACTTCGCACGCCTCCACAGCGCCGACAATGTTGCACCACCGTGGGATTCTTCGTTGAGAAAGATTTCCAACTGCAACGAAAAAGAAGGAACACACTCCCTCCGCATCGACGATCATCTGTTTAGGCTCTTCAGAGAGCTTTTGTGGCCGTAATCAACGTGATAAAGTCGTTGCCGATGTCGCAAAAAATTTAATTAAAAAAAATATTTTTACCCTATGGCTCCGGTTCATTTAGAACCGAGGCATAAAATGGACCCTATGGCTTCGAGTAACAACCGAGGCCAAAAGGGGTACCTTTTGGCCTCACCCCAATATGCCTCGGTTCCAGACCCGAGGCAAAATGAGAAAAATAACCGGGGCAAAAAGCCCTTACTGCACTAGTGCCACTTAATGGCTAAAGGGTATGAACAAATGGAAGGTCTTGATTTTCTTGATACTTTTTTCCCTGTAACAAAACTGACCACAATTTGTACCAAGTTGAGAATGCTTGATATCTATTCCTAAGAGGGGTTCTTAAACTATAGATTATTAGCAAATTTGTTATTTTTCTGTTAGTCTCAATGTAATATTTTAGTAGCTTATAGTCTCAATCACTTATACACGTGACTCGTGTTTACTGTGTATATACCATTACTCTCTGTTGTAAATAACTGACAATTCACGAACAAAAGGTACTTCTTGAGACGTGTAAATTCACTGCCCTTAAGGACTTATCCGCGGTGTGTTACGCAAGCCCCCCAGGATACAACATGAACTTCTCGGATCTCAAAACTAGCAAGCAAGTACTCTTGAAAGAGTATTTAACCTAGATAAAAGAAGAAAGAAATATGAGAGAGAAGAGAGCTTGAAGAATGAAGGAGAAGATTGAGAGATGGTGTGTCTTGGAGAGCACCAAAACCACCTATTTATAGGTGTGAATGAAGGAAAGGATGGGCTGAAAACATAAATTTTCACCAACGTTCAAATCCAAATTTGCGACGTGCTTTGGGATATTCATGAACCAGAATAATTGCATTAAACATGGAATCAAAACAGAAGCATGATATTGCACCAAAACAAAACTGCAGCAATAAAGAATTTAGGACTGGTAGCAACATTCACATCTTTTGAAATTTTTATAACACTTGCTTCACAACAATCCCCCACACATTGCAAAAGATAAGAAAGGAAAGACTGAAAGAAGAAAACCTGGGTCTCATAAGATGTAATGCATCGGAACTGGTATAGCAAGCTATATGAACAAGTCCTAGGCAGATAAACTTATCACACAATGTAGTTGGTATAGCAAGCTATATGAACCAAAGACACTTGATGTGTGTTAGTGGTTTATCGATCACAATACACCCCCACAATCCTTGCTGCTAACGCTGTGTTGCGCTTACTAGGCCATGCGCGTGCCCGATATTCATGAGTGCTCTAGAGATCATGCCAAGATCTCATACAAGCGGCCCCACTTGACACTCATATAGGTGATTTCATCAAGTGTATGCTGCAAATCATACACTACCCATAAGGGATATGAAAATCATTAAAACTTTGTTTAAACTAAAATTCTTACACTACATAGAATTTGAATTTACAAAGTTTAACCTCTCAAAAATGCAGCCTTTAGCACTTTCACGCACACCATAGGAATGGACATAATTGATTTAAAAAATCAATTTAGTGCTATCAGAACTAACAAGTGACTTGTTTTTACCCATATGAACCTTATTCATGGGATCTCCAATCACAAAGGTTGGGTTACCATCACTTGTTTGTTTGCAAGTGGCTTAAGTCCCATTCCCCTCGATGTTTCCAAAATCATATTTCTTCTCAGGGGTTTTGTTAGGGGATCTGCTAGATTCCGTTCTGACTTCACATAATCAATGGAAATAGTTCCACTCTTTAGCAGCTGCTTAACCAGATTATGTCTCAATTGTATATGTCTATTCTTTCCATTATAGTTTTGTTTTTAGCTATAGCTATTGCCGATTGGCAATCACAATGTATAGATACATATGGGGTTGGTTTCATTCATAAAGGAATGTTTGCTAAGAAGTTTTCAACCACTCGGCTCACTACCAGCCATTTCGAGAGCAACAAACTCAAATTCCATTGTTGATCTTGCAATAATTATTTGCCTGGCTGATCTCCATGTAATCGCACCACCCCCAAGTGTGAATACATAACCACTAGTGGATTTTGTCTCATCTGAATCAGAGATCCAGTTAGCATCATTGTACCCTTCTATTATAGCAAGAAATCCACTATATTCAATGGCATAATCCATTGAACCTCTTAAGTATCTCATAAGCCTTCCAAGTCCATCTATGTTGGGTTTCTGAGTAAAACCTTTCGCTACTAATCTTACCTTATATTTATCTATGGATCCATCAAGGTGATACTTTTTCTTAAAGATCCACTTACAACCAATGGGTTTTGCTCCTTTAAGCAAATCTACTAAGGTCCAAGTATTATTTTTCTCAATTGATTCAATTTAAGTCTTAATAGCTTTATCCCATTATTTTGCATCAAGAGCACTAGTAGCCTCTAAAAAACTTGTTGGATCATTTTCAACTAGATAAGTATAAAAGTCATCTCCAAAAGAAGTTTCTTTCCTTTGCCTTTTACTTCTTCTTAAACCCTCACTCATGGCATCACTA
>Ga0209589_1000519_pt1 | contig 54894 bp, 45 predicted proteins | sample CowpeawhiteBW_FD_187525 | JGI IMG/M metagenome (GOLD analysis project Ga0209589, IMG submission 187525) | Root nodule microbial communities of legume samples collected from California USA - Cow pea white BW (SPAdes) (version 2) | ecosystem: Host-associated > Plants > Roots > Nodule | place: USA...
ATTTCCACACCTCCATGAGCTCAACTTAGCTGCAGCTGCACTAACACACCTCAAAATATCCAAAGAACATTTATGCAACTAAAAAGCTATTTTTAACATGTTTTTGTATCTCATGCTCAATAAACCAAATTATAGGAAATCCCAATTAAATCAATCTTTAAGCACACAAATTCAATTAAATACCCTGAATTAAACATTAAATGAGGGCAAAAATACGCACTCATCAGTAATACCATTAATACCAACATCTCATACATAAGGTCCATCATAATTAATCATTACAATACCATATGAAAATATATGTTCAGGAGGTTATCCATACATCCACAAAAGAGAAAATGACATTAAACGGTTTAGGGTTACACCCACTTGAATCATAAACAATATAAAGAAAACATAGACTTTTATTGATCTCCAAGAGCGTCTAATCTATTCCCATTTATGCACCAGCCTCTACATCGACACTTTCTCCTTGATGAATACAATCATAGCAGGCAAAACCTAATAACCACACAAGAAGAGGGTAATGTAATCATGAAATAGACATTGTTATGACACACATTAATCCATTAATGTTCACATGTAAATCCATTAGTACTAAAGATTTCAACGACAAAAGAACATGTTGTAATATAGAATCCATGGTATATGAATCTTTTTCTGGAAGGCGCCAATGTAATGAGTTGACTCAGAGGTTCCTACCCCTACCACATGACAATGGTAGATTATGGTCTCAGACTCGGCTCTACTTGGCCTTTGGAACTATGATCCCACCATATGACAAGCTAAATCCCTTGTGGTCAAGTTGTATGTAGTTAGCACCAACAACCATGGCCATAAGAAATCTCCCTCGACTCTCACTCCTAGCTACTTCTTCTACATGAATTAGATAGCCAATAAAGTCAGGATTAAAAACTTCATATGAATCATCATTACATACACTCTAACATGCTCAAACATAGTGACACTCCTCAATTGAGTGTCACCTACATTACATATTGAGCATCCCGACGAGGCTTGGTAGATTTTGACAAAGTCTTGTTCGGGTTCTACTCAATTGATTCCTATTTAAAACCCCATTCATCATGGATCTAGTCATTTACATGCAACATTTTTGTACACAAGCATCCCTTCGTAGACATAACACACATACCAACGTGAAACATCAACACATCACAAAATTATTAACCCACAAGTAAGACCAAAGCTTCTAAGAATATTGGGTTCCTACGTATTGGATGCTCTACCTCCAAAAGGTATCCTTGAGCTTTAACTTCACACCAGAATTTTTAAAGCAAGAAGGGAAAAAAATTGGAGAGACATTAAAGAGAATGTAATGACATGATTTGACCTAATGTGACTCGACCTATACGCTTTGAGTGAGACAAAGTTTGCAATCCCAATATGTTTAGCACCTTTGTTCCAAACAAAAAACAACACCCTACCATAGTGCAGGTCTGCGCCTAACCTCATCCCTCTAAAAATGGTGCATCGTATCAAAATTCAGCTCTCATGTTTCTACCAAATTTTTCTCTCTCTTCCATGTGTCCCTTCAGGGTCAACTACACCCATTCTTAACACTCTAGCAAACATGAGCATTCTAAACTCGCACAAATCTTAAGGCATGGTCGTCTAGCCAACTCATTCTTGCAGCATCTAACATGCATAGGCGTCTAACGCCCTCAAGCATCTAACACTCTTAAGTGTTTATCACTCTTGAGCGTCTAACAAACCACTCGTCTACTAGACCACTCGTCTAATAGACCACTTGTCCAATAGACCACTTGTCTAACAAGTCTAGAAAAGTCCTCTAATGAAGCCTTCTTTCTTACTCACAACCCTTCCCCTCTATGTAAGACTCATCTAAGTTCTAACTCTTAAAGCTCACATTGTCTAACTTTCAATAACACTTGGTGCCTACTCTAAGGCATACATAGTTTTTGGGTCTCACAGTTATGATAGAGTTTCATCTTAAGCTCCAACTTGATTTTTCTTCATAATAGGTTGTGATTACCTTTGTTTAAAATTGTTTAATTTTTTATCATGTTTGTTTACATGAGTTTATACCTCCCATATCTTATTGTATTTTATTTTTGGCTTATTAATAAAAGTTTGCATGTGATGGCAAATTATAATTGTGCTTTGGAATATCAACATAACTTACATGTCAAAGTACATAGTGATGCCTAGAATAGATTTATATAAAAAAATTCATTCAAAGCGAGAATTGATCTAAAATACCATTAACACCTTTACTAAACCACTCTTGAAAACTCTATTAATAAATGACTAAACACCCTTAAGAAACAAAAGAAAACAAGAACAATATTACGTTATTATAGAAGAAACACATTGCAATACTAGTTCAGGTGACCACAAACCGAGTTTTCTCTTCTAACTTTTTTATGATCTTGAAAACCCTCCAAGAAGTTCTTCAATAACTTGTTTTTTCTTAGAAAATAACTCTAAGAAGGATTTCTTAAGCTTAGATAAATTTTTGCTCAAAAGTTTGTACTAAAAATGTTCAGAGAAATGAGAGTTATATAGATTTAAAATGTATATTTTAATGGATTAAAAATACACTTTAAATTTGTTAATTTCACTTGAGAAATCAGTGAATTTGAAATATGTTTAATATATTAGAGTAGAATCGTCCAAAATTTGGACACACAAAAAAGTTTAATCTATTTAAAAACTAACATATTGAAACTTCTTTTTAGAATTGTTCATTGTTCTATGTTATTTTAATCAATTAAACTAAAAGCATAAGCAATTACAATGTCATTTGTTAAATAGATAAGAACACTTTAACATATTAAAGTAATTTGGTAATCAACTAAAACTTTCTCATAACCAAATCAACTTCAGAAACAATTTTAAGGAATTTTTATTGGATGTTTGTCAAATTAAACACAACACATGAAACTCAACACAAATAAACTCTGATAAAAACAAACTACATTAATCAACAAGACACTCTAAACATAGAGAATACTAAATCTTCAATCTTCATGCAGAGATATTTTGACTAAGGTTGGATTCATGAAATCTTCATATCTTCAATCAATTGCAACAACATCCCACAACCTAATCAAAACATATTACACTGTATTATCACAAAAAAAGAGGGGCACATTTACCAAACTTAACTTAAAGTTCAATAAGTTTTCTTTTAACTACAAAATTTGAGCTTTACAACTTCTAGCAGCTGTGTATTATGTTTCAACTATTGAGAAAGCAACATGTGCTTGCTTCATTTTATGCCAAGACACAAGGCTCGATCGAAGAAGATGACAAGTACACTTGTACTTTTTTTTGTCAAGTTTAAAATGTCTTTTTGAATGGATTAAAACTATATTTTTAATTTGTATTTCACTTGTGAAATTAATGGATTAGAAATATATTTAACAAATTAAAATAGAATCATCTAAAACTTATGGAAACATAAAAATGTTTAATCTATTAAAAGCTAAAATATTGAAACTTCTTTTTAGAACTATTCATTGTTCAAAGTTATTTTAATCAATTATATTAAAAACTTAAGCAATTAAAATGTTATCTATTAAATAAATAAGAACATTTTAACAAGTCAAAGTAATATGTTAATCAACTAAAACTTTTTCAAAGCTAAATCAAGTTTAGAAACTATTTTAAACAATTTTTCTTGGATGCTTGTTAGATTAAACACAACAAATGAAACTCAACTCAAATAAACTCTAATAAAATAAAATACACTAATCAACAAGACACTCTAAACAAAGATAATACTAAATCTTCAATCTTCATGTAGAGATATGTTGAAAAATATTTGGATTCATCAAATATTCCTATCTCCAATCAATTGCAACAACATCCCACAACCTAATCACGACATATTGCATTGGTATTATCATAAAAAAGATAGACACATTTACCAAACTTAACCCAAAGTTCAATAGTTGTTGTTTTAACCACAAAATTTGAGCTCGATAGCTCCCAGTAGTTATGTATTTTGTTAAATCTGTTGAGAGAGCAACAAGTGCTTTGTTCAAGTTATGCCAAGACACTAGGTTTGACTCAAGAAGAGGACAAGTACCAGTTATACTTTTTTTGTCATGTTTTCACCTTGCAAAATTAGAGTCAGAAAATTCAATTAAATAAAAAGAAGAATCATTTAGATACCACATCCTAACATTGATGGTTCCTTTTAGATATATCAAAATTCTCTTTGCAACATTGTAGCGTGACTCTTTGGGATTTGATTAGTATATAGCACACATACAAACACTGAACATGATGTCATGTTTGTTAGTTTTTAAATACAACAATGATCCAATGAGACCTCTAAAATTATGTAATTTATAATATCTTTTTCATCTTAATCTAGATAGTAGTTTGTAGACATGGGTATAGTTATTTCTTTACATTTTTCCATCTCTATCATCTTCAACAAGTTTGCGTACTACTTTGATCGACTTAAGAGGGTATCATGCTTCAATTTCTTAACTTGTTGACCTAAGAACTAGTCTAGTTCTCCCACCATTGACATCTCAAACTCCCTTTATATAGTCGATACAAACATAAGCAACCATTAGTGGCTCCAAATATCATCTACATACTCTTGTACTAGAATAGTATCATTCTTAAAATTTTTATGGAAAGGAGTCTTGTAAACTTTTCCTCTCTCGTACTTCTAATATAGAAGAATGTTGTTAAGCCTCCCATACCACTCTGTCTCAAAACTTGCTTAAGTTCGTATAAATCATTTTTTTCTCTAGCTTACCCTTTCTCTTTGTGTTTGTTTCTTGTTTAATTTTCCTTTTTGCAATGATGACCAATGTTGGTGTGAGTAGATGTGGAGACCCCTGGTGACCACCAAGTCGATGGAGATGTTGTTGTTTAGTTTAGACATGTTGGGTCTTGCTCATTGTTGATACCTATTTTGAAGAACTACTTTCTTTGTAATTTCTTGCTTTCTGAGCAATCTCTTGTTAAACTGTTTTGCATTTTAAGCTATGTTTATGACATTGTCCTGGGTCATGATATCTCTATTTATTCTAGTATAGATATCTCCATTCCCGTATACTTTGGATGACTGTAAAAGGTTGATTTTTATATATTTTTTGTCGCATGCTATATTTTATTATAATATGTGATGTTTTATTTGTTAGAAATTCTATTAAATGAGATGTCACAAGTGTTATTACTATTAATGAAATTATATTTTTGTGAAGGGTATTTTAAATTTTAAATTTTTATTTTAAATATTTTTAGTTTAATTTCATTTTCTAAAATAAGTTAATATATTTTATTCATGAAATTGATAAGAAAAACGTTATAACAATAATAAATAAAACCAATAATAATAATAATAATAATTAATATTGTATATTAAAATTAATTTTAATTTTTTTAATTTAATAAATTTTTTATTATTAATTTGATAAAAAATATATTAAAAAATAGAATAAATTTTTATATTTAAAATAATTAAAAAGAATAATTGTGTAACATCCCAATTTCAGCAGCTTGAAACTAATAAAAATAGGGAGTTTCATCATAGTTCCAAAACATATAATCTAGTGTAAACAATATATCAATACAGTCTTACAAAAGATATGACTATAAAAATATATCCCATATACACTTAAACTAAACTAATAAACTCTATACTTGAACTGACCACTGCTAAAGCTTCCACCTAAAACGATGGCTCTTCATCCTTCAGAAGCGCCTTTGACACTGCAACCATATCTGCTCCCACTGAAAAAGGTGATCATTGCAAAAGGAAAACATACAACACGAGATAGACACACAAAAAGCAAGGGTAAGCTAATCTGATAAGAAAAAAAAATCGTGCAATTCAATTATAAACAAACCATGCAATCTTTCTTATTTCTACCAGAATCACATAGGCCGCCACAAACACAATACAAATATATTACTCTAGACTCGATATTTGAATTATGTAAGCGACATCGGATCTCTTGGTGGCTTGCACCTGTGAAGGTTCCTAAACTCTGCAAAGTTTGGGCACAAGGGGTTATCACCCAACCACTCCCAGGGTAAGTCCCCTTCGTGTCTAAGACTTGATCAAGCCCAAAGACTAGGACCTCCTGCTACTCCTCACGACATAATCCATTATGCTCTATCTGAGCGTGAATGATTATTGGAGTTTAAGGATACTAACCAATACGGAGTCCTTATGTCCTTACATACACTAAAGCATTCCCTTTAGAATTTCCTTGAATTCCTAGTTCAACCACTTCTTCTCATATTCCAACTTCATGCAATATCACCACACATATTACAGGTCATAACAATTCATGCATATCATAAGTAAGCATATTTTAACATTTAAACATAGCTTCATCCATTAGAAACAGAGAAATAACATTCAGCTGCAGAGGTTCTCGCCTAAGCTAGAAGTTCTCGCCTAAGCTAGAAGGTCTCGCCCAGGTGAAAGGGCTCTTTCGCTTAAGCGAGTCATTCTCGCCCGAGCAAGGCTCGAAACAGAGAACAACCCAAACTCTAGGCGAATTCTCGCTCAGGCTAAGCTGTCTCGCTTAGATGAGAGTGACTCTCACTCAAGCGAGACTGTATCACCTAGGCGAGATCTCGCACAGAGACAGAGGATGAGTTTATGGTGTTTTCGCTCAAGCGAGAGCTGCTCGCTTAGGCGAAAATACCAGATTCCCAATCTGTTCTCACATGCAATAGTCCAGAAATCTAGCACAATCCAATCATACACTCAATTACACAATTCAAGCACTCATACAACACTCAATCATGCAATTCAAAGTCATCAGAATGATTTTCATACGAAATTCAAGCAAAACAGTTAGCTTCCCTTACCTGTTATCCTGTTTAGACAACTTTATAAACGTCAACGCCTTAAAAACGTCAACACCTCTAACTCCACAAGATGCTCTATCTACACATAGAAACATCACAAGAATGATCAGGATATACCGTTATGATCACTGATCAGCAGAGACTCATACTTATGATTAAAATAACGCATGCAAGCGGAAGAGGGCTCGCATGCAACGGAAAACAGAAAAAGACTAAAAAGAGGGCAGAAACTCAACTTACGCGAACGGAGAAACTGATCGGTCCAATTTGAAGAGCTCGTCGAAATGATGAATCCTACTGTCTCGGTTCTTCAATCAAACGACCAGAGAGACAAAACCTCTAGAGAGAAGTCAGAGAACTCTATAAAAGTGATTTCTAGAGAGATAGTATGTTTTAAAATATTAAAACTCGTTTATAACAATTCTATTTATACTAAAATCTTTTAATATTAAAATAATCGAGTCTCACTATTTTTTAACTACTATCACTTTTAAAACGCCATTTTCTAGGATCTTACAAGTTCAATCAATATAATAAATATTTACATATTTTATTTTTATTATGATAAAACAATATTAGGATAAAATATGTTTTTTTTCATATCATTATAAAATTTATATTTTATTTTTAACTAAATTATAAATTATTTAATTAATGTATTTTATAAAATTCATCTAAGTATTTTGATGTGACAATTAAAGTTTTACTATGGTATAATATTGCAGGTCGTATTGTTTTATTGAAAAAAATATATTTTATACAACTTCTATAAAAAATATAATTTTGTATAATAGTGTATGAGGAAGAAAAATATATTTAACTTAAAAAATTAATTAACATTTAAGAATAACTACATCTTAGCCACACATTTTTTATTAAAGTATGATTAATAATAACAAATAGCTGATTGTCTCAACTAATTAACAAAATTGAAATGAAATAATCTCCCAATATTTATGATACTAAAGGGTCTTTTCCTTTTAAAAGAATGTCTTAATACAAATATTATAAAAAGAAAATACTAGTAAATCACTTTTTATTAATTATAGTAAAAAGAAAAAAAAATGGTGTAAACCTCGTAATTGGAGAATGAGGCAGAAAGGGGTGTGTAGGTTTGGCGGATGAGTGCTGAGAAGGGTAAACTCAGCCTTTCTTTCATCGCACTGTTCCTTTCTCTCACGTGCGTCATCTCCGTCACTATCGCTATCATTCATCTCATCACACTTTATATATTTTCTTAAATATTTAATTCGCTTTTTACCTCACATTCTACTATGGGAAAGTTTCAGGAAACACATCTAATTATTTGTTTTTAAACTTTTTATAAAAATAACGAAAGCTAGAGTTTATCCAAAAAAATAATATTATTATTTTATATATTAAAGCTACGTATGAAATGGACGTTTTCTATTCATATAAGGAAAAAATGACATGACGTTACATTATTTAAGCAAAAATTAATCTGGTTAAATCAAATCAAGTTTCTGTTCAAGACTCTTGCCTTTTGTTTTAGATGAAATGTATGTTGAATTTTATTTATTTTTAGTTATTATTTTTATTAACGGAACAAAATTGTTGAACTCAACTCAAGTCCAGTCACTTTTTAAATTATATATTTCTTACACTGTACAATCATTTTAACAAGTAATAGTAAATTGGTTGCCAACACAGTGTAGATATAAAATTAATATCATATTATTCAAAACAGTAAACATGCATAAGCTAAAATAATATAAGTGCGAAAATTTGATTTTGAATTATTTTAATTTTTATGAGACTAATTTTATTTTAATCATATTAAATTAATGTCTTGGAAAATTAGTATATAATGTTTAATTTAATGCAAAAGTTCTTTTTCTTTCTATTATTGAGATCAATGATTAAGAGAAATTTCATTTTAATTAAATTCATCCACATCTTTTATATGGTTAGATTTTTAATTAAAATTTGTTTAATATATTTTAAAAGAACTATATATACCTCATTTTATTGGACTAATTTTAAAAAAATAACTAATCACTTAGTTTTTTTATGTAATTATAGTCTAATTTCAATAACAAAATGAGAAAAATAAGTTGGATTGAAAAGTGGATTTGAGAAATTGAAAATGAATGAATTTGAGAATAAAAAAAAATGAGAAAGAAATTATTTATATTAAGAAATTTAAGATTTTTTTTTATAAAAGTCAGTAAATAATGTGATATAAAAGAAAAGTTATCATCATTTATTATTATTATTATATCTGTATTATTATTATAATTTTTTATTAATATTATTATTTATTTTATTTTATTATTATTATTATTGTTTGATTTATTATATTCTATTTAATTTTAATGAAATAGATTTTCTTTATCTAACAATTATAAAATTATTTTTTAATTTGAAAGATAAAAAATATACTTTTCTCTTAAATCTCATATGTGAAGAAAGTTGAATGAAGGAGTTTATTTTGATTTTCTCTTAATTTTTTTGTGTATTTAACTTTTATTACATCTTTGGCTTGCCAACTTATAAAATATTAAATAATGAAAAAATCAAATTGTACTTTTTAAAGAAAATTAAAAATTAAATTAAATAAAAAATATCAAATCATTATAAATATAAATACCAAAAATGTCACCAAACATGTTGTAAAACATCAAAATCATTAAATCATAAACGAGTTGAAATTCATCAAGGACCCACAAATTTCATCTAAAAAAGTTTTATTGAGGAATAACAGCATAACAAGATAAATAACAAGATAACTTTTTTGTTGGATAGAAGGAAACGAATGATGATAATAATATATATTAAACCATAGTGTTTAATATTTTCTAATTAATTAAAAATATTAAATAAATTTAAAAAATAATGATAAAGCAAGAGGGTTAGGAAAACGACAAAAGCCAGAAACCCAGTGTCAGACCTACCTGCAACCCAGGGAGAAAGAAAGGAAAAGACACACATAAATACACATACTATATATCAGCCATTACCGGGAATAGCCGGTGGCTATCCCTCTGAAAACCCTATAGGGTCTTCGTCCTTCTAGTGTTTGCATTTTGTTTCTTGTTTTCAAGGGAGAAGAGAGAATCTGTGTTGTTCACTCTGAGCCACGACACTGTACCCAGAGATAAACAAAGAAAAGACCAAAGAAGGAATTTGAGTGTGCCTGCTGTGAAAACCAAAACCCAAAAACCACACACACAGACACAAAAACCTTAACTTAATTCTCCTTAAAATCCCACTTCACGTATCCAACAAACTAGTATATAGTTACATACATAGAAAAAAAAAAAAAAAAACTAAATCACTGTCTTTCTCTATCATGCTTCACTATAACATCAGAATTATACACACCCTTTCTTTCTTCCTCTCGTTTTATCGTGACTCCACACACTCTTCTCTACCTAACTTGTGCTGAGGAGCTTCATTTTCAGCTTTTGTGTGTTTTTTTTTGCTTGGTTTTGTGTTTCTATGGCTGAGGGTTTTGAGGCTTACCATGTGCCACAGCAAAGCAGAAGAGATAAGCTAAGAGTTGTGGTGACACAGAACCAACATGGTCTGGTTGAACCCTCCACTTTGCTTCCTTTGTACGACCCTTCTTCTTTCATATCTTCTGATTTGTTAACGAGCTTCCACAGCAGCCACAAACACAACTTGGGTTGTGGTGTGAAGGAAGAACGTGCAAATTTGATGATGGGTTTTGCAGGGAGAGGAGGTGAAGGTGGAGGAGTCATGAACAATGGCTCTTCTTCTTCTTTGTGTTGTTCTTCTAACTCCTCTTCGGTTTCTTATTTGGATCCCGAATCGTCGTTGCCTTTGAACCAAGCTACAATTCAGGTCATTAACAACAACAACAACATGTTTCTTTACCAAGCACAGAACCTGGGAGAGTTTGATCAGGGCTATAACAATAACAACGGTAGTGAGATCATGGTGTTTAAGCCTGAGCCTTTGTCTTTGTCTCTGTCATCACATAGCAACGGTGTGAATCTTCAGCGATATGGATCTGTGGTTTGTGGTGATAAGGTTGGTGGGGTTGGTGGGGGTGGTGGATGTGTGGTTTATGGTGGTTCTGGTTTGAATGAAGTTTCTAGGTGCACGGTGCCTATGGGGCCATTTACTGGCTATGCTTCTATATTGAAGGGATCGAGGTTTCTGAAACCTGCACAGCAATTATTGGAAGAGTTATGTGATGTTGGTGGAGTCTGTGCTGAAAAGATGGTGGCTGATGCATCATTGATGGAACCTGTTCCTCTTCCTCCTCCTGAAAATTCAAGTGAAGATCTACAAGGGGATCACGGGGGTGACCAGGGTCGCAAAAAGTCAAGACTGTTAACTATGCTTGACGAGGTTTGTGTCTTTTGTGTTAATCTTTTCTGATGTTGTTGTTTGATGAAAATTTTGGCGAAGGGGTGTTACTTTTATCTGTTCATGTTTGATGTTTCTGATGATTTCAATTTTAGTCCTTTGGTCGAGTTACTGTTCTAGTTTAGGTTATGCAGAAGAAAAATGTATTTTTGTTAATATCTTTGAGGTTTTTAAAAGTTTGATTATGTTAATGTGTGGCTAGTGATTCCTTGAAGGTTGCTTAGATTCTTATTGATTGCATTGAGGAAGTGTGTTGTTATTTTTTGTGATTATGTCATTGTAGTTTATCTTTTTGTGAATGGTGTGCATCATCAAGATTCTTGTATTTTGTGTGATGGATGGCCTCGGTGAACTCAATTGTCCTTTTGGAAAAGTTAATGGGAGGGAATATATGCACGAAGATTGGGATTGTAAAGTGTCTGTCAACTATATAAAGATTTGTAATGTGTGACTATGTCACCCAGTTTGGGAGGGATAATTTGCGTAAAGGTGTTGAAGGAATCCATCGGAAAAGATTTATACTCCTAAAAAGTGTGTGGTGATATATGATCATGAGGTTCAAAGGTTAAAGAAACTTACATACTTGGATTGCAATGTGTTTTACCTTTATGTAAAGTTGTCATTATTTTTTTATTTTTAATTATTGTTTTCACATACAAAATCACGAATCATGATACAATTTAATCTTTCACTAAAGGGTGGGTGTATTGATTCTGGATTGGAATTAGGATATTAGATGTTTATTTGTTACTATTTTTTTTTATTTCACTGTATTAATGATAAATGGTAGCATGAAATGAACAAATTTGTGTCATACACATGGTTTGTGATGTTTAAAGACATGCAATTTAAGTCTCTTATGAATTTGAATACTTTTAATTGAGTTCTTATTAATTTTTTTTACTTTTTTACTATTTAAAATTTCTGTATTTTTCAATTGAGTGTATGTTATTTAATTTTTTTGATAGTTAGTTGACATGTGAGGGTTGTTTTGCTTCTTCGTCTTTACTTATTTGTCTCATGTATCCATAAATGTAAGGTTTGTGTGGTTAATAAAAAATAATGTTGTGCTATTAATGTAAAAGGAAAAATCAATTTGTTGAAGTCAACGTGGTGGTTCCTTGATTGCTATAGGCGATGACATTGAAGTCATTGGGGAACATAACTATCTCTTTATCCAACATGTTTTTTTATTAAAACAATAAAGGTCACTTACATTAACAACAATATTGTTTACATGTGAAGACTAGTAAACAATGTGATGCAACAAGATAAATCCAACTATAAAAAGAATTAAACAGTAAGAACTGAATTAGGAAATACAAAAAATTGAATACTCAATAGACAAAAAAAATTATCAGAGACATAATTAAAAATATCCAAATTTAGGAGAACATAAAACTTAATTAGTGTTTGTACTACGCCCCTTTTAAGATAAATATGAGTGCTATGTTTGTACTATGTTAGTTAACAGGTGTCCTTGAAGATGATTAAATAATTTTAATTTTTCTCATGCATTTTTTTTTTCTCATATTGTTCTTGGGGGATTAAAACTAACACAAAGGGTGATATATTATTGATAAGGTATATATGTTTACTTTACCACACTGAAAATGTTTATTCTGCCATATTTTGTCTCACCTCATTTTTCACTTCACAGTTCCTGCTTGTGTTTGGTTCCTTCGCGGATCACATCAGGTGTAGAAATTTTGATAAACTCTTGTGGAATAATTTTAATGGTGTACAACGAGTCTTTTAAGTTGAAGGGGTGTTGTTAGTATACAAATCATGACGATGACCATAAACTTATATGAAATTAATAGTACAGTTCAATATTTCTTTTTCTTTGTAAAAATTACGTTTCATGTAATCTCATTTTGAAAATTTGTTAATAATTTCAGTGATGTGAAACTGTCGTATTTTTCTCTCTCATTTAGCTGGTCTTCCAAACAATTAAAAGGTAATCACTTTCTCTGATATGTAATGACTCATTTGGAGGATTCAATGGATCAAGTAAAAATGTGAGGCACTTAGAAGATCTGTCTTAGAAATTCAACTCTATGAATTTATAATGGATGTAGTTTCTTTCAGATTATTTCTCTGATGGTGTGAACTTTCTCTATTTAGATAACAATATACTGCATATCTTTCAATTCTCCAATTTCTGAATTTGCGGCCAGCTTCAGGCAATCCAAGTAATTGGTGCAGCATTAGCTGAAATTCCAAACTCAGAAATGTCTGAATTTTTAAAATATATATCAGCCAGCAAAGTTGATACAAATTTTATGATTCATGCTTTCCGACTGATTGGACTTCTTGCTATCAATTTTTGCACCAAATTCAATGGCATCCACCCTATATCTTGGTCGTTTAGGTTCAAAGTTATTGGATGTAAAGGCTAGGAAATTGACAAGTTTGTGAGATTCAAGTATAGTTCTGTTGTATGTGATTTTAATTTAATTTGTTTTCCTTCTTAGATTGTCTTGGTAAACATGTTATTTACAATGTGGAGATTCAATGTGAATGACCTAGAGTCATGGGTATTTGTTAGGGACTTGTGGTATTATGGGGTGCCTAAGTGAGTATAAGATGTTTGATGGATTGCTTAAGTGTCCTAATTGTGATTATCTTGCTGCTCATTTATCCTGAACAGGTTTACAGGAGGTACAGGCAATACTATCAGCAGATGCACGCAGTAGTAACATCATTTGAGTATGTTTCAGGCCTCAGCAATGCAGCTCCCTATGCAAGTTTGGCCATAAAAGCCATGTCCAAACATTTTAGATGCTTGAAGAATGCAATTACTGAGCAGCTTCAGTTTGCAAATAAAGCTCATTTTCACATCAGCAACAGGAAGGATGAATCTTCAAGGTTTGGCAACAGTGATAGAGGCCCTTACAGCCAAAGGCCAGGGTTTCTTGACCACCAACCTGTTTGGCGGCCTCAAAGAGGACTCCCTGAGCGTGCTGTGACTGTTCTCAGAGCATGGTTGTTTGAGCACTTTTTGCATCCGTAAGTTCCATTTTTTTGTATGAATCACTAGTAACTTCTGGCTAGATCTACCTCCTTTAAAGTAAGCCAACTTGCTTAAGAGGATAAAGTAATGTTGATGAGAAAATCAGCACTTAATTTTGCGTGAACATGCATAACAGCAACTAATGATTTTCTCATCAATAGCATACATTACTTGTTCACCCTTTAAGTGAAGTCAAATCTGAATGTGCAGGTGACTTCGTGATCTTTTTGCTCCCCGGCCAAAACTAAGCGTTATGCATCTATACACATTTAGCTCCTTTAGTGTATTGTGTTTTGTTAACTTAGTTATTCTTTTTCTTTTCCAGTTATCCTACTGATACGGACAAGCTAATGTTGGCTAAACAAACTGGTCTATCTCGTAGCCAGGTAAATATTGTTGATAACCAACATGTAAGCGTGTTTTGGTTTAACTTATTTTTGAAGAAAATATTCACATGTGCTTGCTAGTTTCATGAGTGTATTTCTCAAAAACTTGTCGGTACCCAAAATGCACAGTTAATCTTTTCATTCTTATTGATCAAGGGATTTGTTCTTCTAATGTTTGGCAATTTCTATGTGTGCAGGTGTCTAATTGGTTCATTAATGCAAGAGTAAGGCTCTGGAAACCAATGGTGGAAGAAATACATATGCTAGAAACTCGGCAGGGTCAAAAGAATTCACAGAAGGAAGAACATAGCAGGAACAAGTCAAGTGATCAATTACCGTCTGATAACTCCATTGTTTCTGAGAATCCATCTGGCTCAACAGAAAAGTTTCAGGATACTCCTTACAAGCGAGTTACAGAAGAACTTCCTAACATACCAGTTAGGACTCAGGAACAACTGAATCTTCCCTGCACAAGCAATCAGCCAGGGGGTGTTGGAGTGAGCATGGGTGGCAGTGCAAGCAATAATGTATCACTCACACTAGGACTTTATCAAAATCATGGCATTGGTTTGGCTGAACCTTTTACCCTGAATGCAGCACAGCGATTTGGTGTTGCTCTTGAAACCAACAATGAAGGCTATGTGATGAGTGGATATGAGTCACAGAATAGGCATTTTGGAAGAGATGTCATTGGGGGGCAACTGGTGCATGACTTTGCTGGCTGAAGGTCCTCAATGTCTAATAACTTGCATGGACTTTTCATTTGATTTGGGTGATATACTAAACATGTTTCTGTTGTGCTTTCATGAATTATCCAAAGTTGGTAGAGGGATTGGAATGTTGCACTTTATGGTGATACTGGCATTGATGAATGAACCTTCCAGTTAGGGGGAGCAGATTAACAGATTAACAGGTCTTTCTATTGAACTCACTTGTATGAAGATTGTAAAATTATTGTGTAAATTCATTTGAGGTTATTACTGGGAGTAAATCCAAATGCTCTTTGCTTTTTAAGCTGTTTGTAAGCTTTTCTATTTTATATTTTCATCCAAACCAGGTAATTGAATTTCAATTTGTAATACTTAAAAATCATGTTAGTTATGTTGGGGTTCTTTACACTTTAAATGTAGTTCCTATATATTTGGAATTTGTGATCCTAATTTTCACTAAGAAGTCGCATTTGGTTCAGGATAATTGATTTTAGTTAAATTAATTTTTGAACGCAGAAATAAGAATTAATTGTTATTCAGTGTAATATTTTTATTTTTTAATTAATTTTGAAAATTGAATCTGAACTGATTTTTTGTTAATTTTAAATGAAGTAAACAAGTTATTTTTAGTTTTTCATGACATCATTATGATTCACAGAAAGAATTAATTCTATTTTTATCTATAGCCCATTATTGGTCTAGTGAACTTTATATTGGACCGATTAACTTACAAGCTTAATTTTCTTTTGGAACTTTCTTCTTGTACTTTGAAGATTTTTTTTACACCTCCAAATTTTACGTTCATTATCATTACGTTCCTTCTGAGTTAATTAGGTAAGTAATAATTACTGCTTACCAAATGTATTTATTGCGTTAATGGTTTATAATTACTGAACTGACACTGCCAAGTCACTTTCACAACAACATTTCCGCTCCAATAGCATTCTTCTTTCACCGCTTTCTTTTTCTTTTTTTTTTTCTAAACAACGTTCTTCTTCGTGAGTTGTTCTTCTTTTCCTTTTAGTTATCTTTTGGTTTATCTTCATTTTTTAGCCCACTTCCTTCTTTCTCCTTATTATATCATTTGTTCATTTAATTTTTCAGGCAAACCTCGTATTTATTTTTCTTGTGTCTTGCATGTCCTGGATTTCGAAATCCGATTTGAAAAAATATCAAATTTGGAAATTCGGTTTAGGTAAGCTCCAGATTTCTAAATTCATTTAAGTAAATAACTCAATTAGGAATGCGTCGACTTTCGAAATCTAGCTTGTAAAAATATCCGCTTCCAAAATATGGTTTATAAAAATACCGACTTTCAAAATCCCGTTTGTAAAAGTAACGGTTTTGTAAATCCAGTTTAGGTAAGTCCCGAATTTGTAAATCTGTCTAAGTTAGTAATACATCGAATTTCAAAATTCGGTTTAGAAACTTAATAGATATCAAAACCCATTTCAGAAATGCACCATATTTCAAAATCTGATTTTTAGAAATTACTAAATTTCGAAATCTAATTTAGAAAATCATCAAATTTCGAAATTTAATGAACTAGATTTCAAAATCCAGCTTTTCTAAAATTTTTGGATTTCAAAATTTGATTGGAAACCCAACGGATTTCAAAATCCGGTTCACATGCTCTCGTATTTCCAAATCCGATATATATATATATATATATATATATATATATATATATATATATATATATATATATATATATATATATAACATTTTTTAAACTTTTTTATATATTTATTTTTTTGTTTTGTTGAACCTTTTTTCATTTTTTTATTTAAAGATTTATTGTTTTGTTATATTTTTGTTATGTTTTTTGTTTATTATTTTTAATTTTATTTAATTTTTTAGAAACTTTTGTATTTGTTTTTGATTTATTTGTTTTATTTTTTTTATTGTTCCTAAAGACTTATTGATTGTGTTTGTAAATTTTTTGTTATTTAAAAAATTAATGATTTATATGGCTGTGTTATTTTTTAAAAAATTTTATTTATATTGTGTGTTATTTATTCATTTGGTTTAAATTTAGTTATTTGTTTGGTGTATTATTTTAATGTTTGATTGAATTTGTTTGTTATGATTTTGGGATTTTTTAATCGTTTTTTTTTTTTAATTTAGTTAGTTTGTTTTGTGGAATTAGTTGATGTCCATTTTAGTTGTTATTATGTTAGTGTCATTTTGTAGGTGATTAGAATATTCTTATCTAAAATGGAAGATTTTCCTTTAAGTTTCGTGGATTCACAAATAAATTTAAGTTTCATATCATATTTATCTTCTTTTATAAATGAAATGTGCGAGAGAGATTATACAGATAATTTACAACTCATTAGATTTTCCCACTCATGATGAGTTAATTTAATGGGTTCGAGGGATTGCTTTTGATCTTAGTTTTATTATTGTGATTATAAGATCTTATAAAGCTAATGGTCAACCAGGAAGAAAAAGTATGTATTGTTAGGATGTGAAAGAGGTGGAAAGTATAGGAAATACAAATCTAATGTTCAATCGAGTATATCTGGCACAAGAAAATGCGATTCTCCTTTTATAGGCTTAAATACCTTTTTCGTCCTCATTTTCATAGTGTCTGTTGCGAATGGTCCTCATTTTTACCAAATGTTTAAAATGGTCCTCATTTTCGCAATTTGTGTTTTATTTAGTCATTTTCTGTGATGGCGTTTAAATCATTAACGGAGCACTGTAGAGGTGGCACTGTTTGTATTACGTTGTACTAGGGTGTATTACGTGTACTGTATAGGTGTAATAATTAGATATTTGGGGATCAATAGGTGAGCTAGGGTTTTGAAAATGAAATGTTGGGCAGTTGGTGAGTTGCTGCAATCTTCTTCTTCCTACAATCCCATTATATAGGTATGTCAGAGTCCCAATCTTCTTCCTTTACCTTTGGTTGTAATCGTTGGAGGCAACAGTGTTGTAGCACTTCGTGCAATGTTGGTGGTTCAACGAGAAATGGATTAACCCCGATTTGTAACTGCGGAGAGATGGCAACTTTGAGGATGGCAAGAACTCCAAAGAATATTAGTTGAAAATTTTGGGGTTGTCCCAATTACAAGGTGAGATTAATTGTACAATCTACTTTTTTTTGTTAATAATAAATTGGTTTTAATTTTTTGTTTATTGATTGACAAAGTGGTGGTTCCAATAATGTAAGCTATAACTTCTTCAAATGGTGGTGTGAAGAAGATGTTGATGAAAGGGATGTCATCATCATGACACAAAGGAGGCAGATTAATGATTTGGAGAATTCATTGAAAGTTGTTGAGAAGAGGCTGCAATTAGTAATAGGATTCACTTGTGTTCTTATTGTATTTTTCGTAGTGTTGTTTTGTGTAATCTTTTAAAGTCCAATTTGTTTTGTACTATTGTGAAATGAAGAAACAAATTAGTGTGGTTATGTTTATATTAGTCCCAACCTGTTCAAAATTACATGTTAATATGAGCATTGAAGTAAGTGATATTGATCTGAGCTTGGAAAAAATTAAATTGATCTAAGTCTGAAAGAAGTGAAATTCATAACATTAAGTCATCCTCAATGTTTTGCAAAAGTGAAATTCAACGAAGTTTGGAAAAACTTAAAATACATATAATTGCATACTAAGGTTAAGCAATTCCACATCAAAAATTCCAAAAAATAAACAAGACGTATGATGCTGCTAGCATGCCTTTCTCCTAATATACAATTTCATCCTAAATTGCTGACATGGTTCGTTTAGAGTCGGTAGTGGTGCTGCTTGACTTTCATTTTATGAATGTGGTGCCTGGGTTGATTGAATCTCCACTTCACTACGTGGTGGTTGAGTTGTTGGAGTTTCATCTTGTGGTGCAGTCTTAGTAGGGTTAGCATGGTCAGCATGTGGTGCATTCTTAGTAGGGTTAGCATGGTCAGCATGTGGTTCAGTTTGTGCATGTGGTGCAGTCTCAGCAAAAGTTGCAGTTTCCTCAGCAGGAGGTGCATTTTCCTCAGTTTGTGGTGCAATTTCGTCAGCAGGTGGTGTAGTTTGCTCATCTAGAGGCTTATCTGGACAATTGTTCCTATTATGGTCAATTTGACAACATATGCTACATTTTTTCTATGACCTCCTTTGCTGATATGTGTGTTATCCTTTCTCAACTCCCACTCTTCCAACCTTCTTTTTTTCTTGGGTCTTCCTGATAAGATCCTCTTATGTAATGGGTGGACGTTAGGGTAGGGAGTTCTTTCCCATAGGACCTTACCATTTACTAGAAAGATGATGGATTGATATGTTTCTTCGTAGGTGGACCTCCTGAACCAGATTGGTATGAAGTCCTCAACATTGACATTGAATAAATTCATTGCTGCAATAGCATGGCAGTAAGGGATAACAGTTGTAAGACCCAGAAAAATAATTATAATTCTAAGGGATAATTGGATGCGAGGAATATTAATTGAATTGATATACAAGTTCATAACAAAGGTGGAAAGTAGCATAATTGGTTAGAACTATGCCATGGGATTTGGAGGTCTTGGGTTTGATTCTTGTGTGCATGTTAGAATAATTATAAATTTTCTATTATTTTATAATTGCTTAGGATGTGCTCATGTGTGTGCTTGAACGTGAAGTATGCTTATAGGAACTTAGCAATTTTAATTGCCACATTTAGGAATATTGTTTTGGTTGCTTTCTTGAATGCAATGAATATGCGAGTACATTGTAGTTTTGTGGTGCGTGTGGATTAACAAGAAACACATGATGGTCATATGGGTTGGAGTGTTATTTGAGTCTTGGGGGTTGTGAGTTCAAATCTTGGTTAGAAAAAAATGGGGAAAATAAAGTCTATTTTTTTTAGTAAATTCGTGATACGCTTAGGGAGGCGAAAAGTTGAGGCAAATACACAACAATAAGTTTTTTATTTTATTTATTTTTTTCATAGTCTTGTAAGGGAAAGTAGAGGGTCATTTTTAGCTAAGTTAAAAATTTGAATTTGGGGCTTAGGAGAGAGGAAGAAAAACGTAAGTTGGGAGTAAAGGAAAGAGGAACTGCAGAAATTAGTGGAGGCAACGTTGGATTGAGAGCGAAATAGGGTAGATCAAGTTAAGGTGATCGCATTTCAAAAACTCTCGGTAAGGGGAGCTACACCTTATGTTTATGATTTATTGTTTATGAGAATAATGTTAAAGGTTTCAATGGGATGGTGAATTGTAAAACTGGGATTAAGTTTTGGCGTAAGGGGAGCTACACCTTATGTTTATGATTTATTGTTTATGAGAATAATGTTAAAGGTTTCAATGGGATGGTGAATTGTAAAATTGGGATTAAGTTTTGGCATAAGGGGAGCTACACCTTGTAGATGGTCATTTTTAGCTAAGTTAAAAATTGAAATTTGGGGCTTAGGAGAGAGGAAGAAAAACGTAAGTTGGGAGCAAAGGAAAGAGGAACTGCAGAAATTAGTGGAGGCAACGTTGGATTGAGAGCGAAAAAGGGTAGATCAAGTTAAGGTGATCGCATTTCAAGAACTGTCGGTAAGGGGAGCTACACCTTATGTTTATGATTTATTGTTTGTGAGAATAATGTTAAAGGTTTCAATGGGATGGTGAATTGTAAAACTGGGATTAAGTTTTGGCGTAAGGGGAGCTACACCTTATGTTTATGATTTATTGTTTATGAGAATAATGTCAAAGGTTTCAATGGGATGGTGAATTGTAAAATTGGGATTAAGTTTTGGCATAAGGGGAGCTACAGCTTGTATCTATGGTTATTTGTTTATATGATGAATGTCTTGTATATGAGATAACAAGTGTTTATCCTTGTGGTAAAAGAATGTTGGGTTTTTGGTGTGAGGGATGCTAAATCATTTTCTTGATATTACATGATTGTGTGTTGAGAAATGATTGTAAATTGATTTATGGAATGAAGGAATTGTGAAATGCATCTTTAGGTTATGTTTTGGTGTAAAGAGGTGTTAAGTCGTGTTCTCATTATTTTTGTGATTATGTATGGAGAATTAGTTGCATTTGAAAATATGGAATTATAAAGGGGTAATTTCGTTCTTATGGATGGAGATGATAACAAGTTTCTTTAATGGTTGAATTCATGATAGCAGTGTTGTTTGGGATTAAGTTTAATGGTTGAATTTTTAATTATTTTTTTTAATTTTTTTATTTTTACATGTGTCACTTCATAGTTGTGCTACGTGTCAATTTTGACATGTGGCACAACTATGAAGTGACACGTGTAATAATAAAAAAATTTAATTTTTTTTTAAAATTTAAAAAAATATTAAAAAATATTAAAAGAATTCAGAAAAACCAGAAATTGACATGTGACGTTGACTTTAACACTGTCTGGTCAAAGTTAATGATGGGGATCAAATTGAGTCATTTTTAAGAAAATGAGGACCAAAGTGAGACAATGAAAAACTTGAGGACCAAACTGAAATTCATGACAAATAGAGCGACCAAAAGAGTAATTTAACCAATTTTTTTTTTTGTGTCTACAATTGCTGTCACATTTTTTTGTGGTGAATATGAGATGAGATAGATGGAAAGATTCGTTTTTAAGGATGGGGTTAAGATGTTTAATCTAATTACTTTAATTTTTTATTTGGATGAATCAATGGGGGAAATTAGGGATTTTTATCTTCATCTAGTTACCATGTGAATTTATTTGAGGTTGGGGCAATGGTTGTAAATATAACTTGTTTTCCTTTGGAGTTTAATTTTGGTTGAGGTAAGCATCATTTTATATGGGTTTTTGGTTGAGGCTGTAGAATTTTGTAAAGTGCTGGACGTTGGTGGTAAGTTGATTACAAATTTTGTTTAAAGTATTTGATGAACTGAATTTTATCATTTAGAAAAGTAGAGGTGAAATGTAGTATGGAATAAAATTGTTTTTTGTTGTTGTTCTTAAGCATATGGGGAATCCATGGTGTAATAGCAATTGGAGATGTTTTCTTATGATGATGAAATTATGATTTGTGTTGGAGTACTATGAATTGGTTAAATTTGGGGTCTTGGATAAAGTTAGTGGAGTGAGTATGGTTCCTAAGGGTACTGTTAATTTGGGTTCAACTGCAATAAGATTTTTTGAGTTTATTGAGAATCCATCAGTTGTGTCAATGCTTGGGTGAATTTTAGTTCTTGGTTTGCCTCTTTCATTTTTCAAAGCCAAATCAACAGGTTGTTGTAAAATACCCTAGCACTTGTGGAACTCACTATTTTTACTCTTGCGCATTCGAAGCCAAATCTACAGATTGTGGGAGAATCCACTGGTCACTTGTGGGACTCGTTGTTTTGACTCTTGTATATTCGAAGTTAAATTCACAGGTTGTGAAAGAATCCACAAGTCATTTGTGGAGCTCGCTGGTTCGCATTTTTGTTTTCTAGAGCTAAATCCATAGGTTGTGGAAAACTCCACTGGTCACATGTGGAACTTACTGTTTTGTTGTCATGGTTTGTTTTAACATGATGTTGTTGCTAATTTAAAAAATGTGTTGTTTATGTATTATTTAGTGTAGAATTGTCGGGTGAATTGTATGTTATTATCCTTAAGTTTAAGGGAATAATGCTTGGGGTTATGCTAAGATAATGATTTATGATTAATCTGATGATGATGCGACACAATATGATGTAATTGCATGATGAGTCGAGGTATGTTTGATCATGAGTTGAGGTATGATATGTATGGGTGTACGTATGTGATGAGACAATATGAACTCTTTGATAGTTATAAAGCTAGGATGGTTTCTTTACCCATAGGACTTTGTCGAGTCAGGGTAAAGGGGTTTCGTTCCCTTGTAAGTCTTTGGCATAAACTTAGCAAGAGCGCTCCACCCAAGGCTTTGTCGAGTGGGTGGAGTTTTTGCTTGTAAGTCTATGGAAAGCAGGGGAATGGACTTTTCCTAGAGGTGTTGGTGCACAAGAAAGGTATATTGGTTAGCTATGAGAGAATGTAATACCGTTAATATTACTTGGTGGTAATATTTTGATGATTTTAAGTTGTGGTGTTGAGAACATGTGTTGGTGGTGTTTTTCTTTATGAATGAGTTTTGTTACATCATAATTTGCTACGTGAGTTACATGTTAATATGCCTGTTATATGATGTGATACATGGTTAGCTCACCCTTGCATGTTTGTGGATGAGGTTTCCACCTGCGATAATCATATAACTTGCGTTATACGGGAGTAGAGGTTGATGCATATACTGCTGGAGAAGCTTAGCTGTGAGGAATTCATGGGGAAGCTTTGGGAAGTTTTATTTTAACCTTTGAAAAGGTTTCTTTGAAATAAAATGTAATAATGTAATGATTTTTTAGTTTTCACTTGAAAGATTTGATATTTAACCTCATCGAACGATTTAAGTTATTTGATTATATAAGCTATGTTTTCTCCTTGATGAATAAAGAGGTTGGATGAATCTTTTACCAGATGTTTTTCTTAGATGAAAATAATGGTGAAAATTTCTATCTTATACGATGGTATCGAAGGTTGTGCTTCATGTAAAAAAAAAATATCTTACACTTGACATCTCGAAAGGGGTGTTACAACAGTCAGAAGCCATTACCTGTAGCTGCAATGTTGAGAATCCACATTGACTATGTACTTATCTCCAACCATGGATATGTGCCTCACTTTAAATAGTTTTTCTCATGACCAGCTGCAAAAATGTGTTAATCAGTACAAATATCAATACACGAATAAGTGGATTGTGTTAAAAAAAGACAAGAACCTAACCTTGGGATCCAATATTTGGTTAACTCCTTTTCCTTATGAAGTTTGTCAAGGACCTTGGGGCAAATGTTTCCTTCAAAAGTTGTAACCTTTTTTCTCTTGGTGGTCTGCCTTTCCATTAAATAAACTCTGATTTCCTCGAGCATGGTGATTATGGGTTTGCCTCTAGCATCCACTGTGACACTATTAAACGTTTCACTCATATTGTTGACAATTATGTCACATATGGCTCGACCACTAAACCTAGATTTGAACCAGAACTTCCATCAATAATAGCGTTAGTATTGATATGCATATGAATCAGGTATTTGTACAAAAATATTATAGAGATCCCTTGGAGGTATAACAATAAGGTATCTATAAGCATCAATATTGAGCTCTTTAATTGTTAACATCACTCTTTCCCAAGCTGTTGAGTGTGTGCTCCTAGCAGCCTTCCACGTGAGTATCTTTAAATTTTGGTTAGAGAATCTTTTTCTGAAATTTGCATACAGATGCCTCATGCAAAACCTGTGCTCAACAGTGGGTAATAGGTCATGAATGGCAGACACTAATCCATGTACAATGATTAGATTATTAATATTTACAAAAGTAAAGATAAATTAATTAATTAAACATAAACTAAACATACCTTTTATTGGTCAAACATAAAGGTCATTGTCCCACACACGTCAATACCTCCAAGATCACCAATAAGCAATTCCAAAAACCATGTCTAAGTTTCTTTGTTTTCAACTTCGACAACAGCATACGCTAACAACAGTAACTGATCGTTAGCATCTCTACCCACAACACTCAACAACTCACCTCCATATTTTTCTTTTAAAAAACAACCATCCAAAGCTATGATGGGTCTACAAGAGACAAAGAAATATTTACATGCTTTTAAGCATGAGTAAAACCTCTGAAAAATTGCTTCATTATTATCATTTTCCACTTTGATTTTTATAGTTGATCCAGGAATACATTTTATTAATTCATGTGCATAGTCGTAAATTCTTTTATATTGCTCTTTAAATGACCCATCTACTATATCCGCAGCCATTGCCCTTGCTTTACGAGTTGTTGATATTGACATATGTGTATTCCATTTTCTTAAATCCCTTTGTCTTACGTCATTTATCTTTAACTTTGGATTCTCTATTAGAGTCCGATCCAAGGTTTCACTAAGCCACTTTGCTTTAATGATATTAATCTTGAACTCCCTGCTACAAGAATGAACATCAAGTAGTTTCCTCAATTTCCAAATCTTACGACTAGGAATATAGGAACAATATGCATACCATTGACAATTATTTTGTGCACCCAAATAACCAACCCTAACTCTCTTACTATCATTTTTCAAGAATTTCATATTTCTCACCTTCCACTTCAACATATCTGGCTACATTCAAATCCACGTCCACAAGCTCTGGACCCTCAACACTGTCCCTATTCAGACCACTAGCATCCCCAACTTGTACTTTAGCACCCTCTTCATGGGCCTCTACTTCAGCACCCTCTTCATGGGCATCTACTTCAACAGCCTCAAACTGCACTTGCTCAGCCTCACCATCCATTTCCCCAACCTCACCCTCAACCTGCACTTCACAAACCTGAACTTCCACTTCACCTTCCTCAGCCTCCATTCGTGCCACCTGACCATCCATTTCTCCAACCTGGTCCTCCTCACAAACATCAACCTCCATTCCTCCCCCCTCACCATCCATTTCCCCAACCTCTTCAACAAGAGTTGGTGCATCACAAAGGTATAAAACTTTTTCTTCTTCATCCACATTATTACCTACCTCTTCCTCATCAACATCATCTACTATCTCTACTTCATCCACACCATGAACCACAAACAAATGCACCTCACCATAATGCCTTGCAACATTAACCATATTAATAACACCATTGTCATCTGACAATAGGTGAAACATTTTTTCCACAACATACCACATCCCCTTAATGTTAACATACCCAATTGCATGACCACATTGATTTTTCCCCACTCATATAATGTAACCCACAATTTTGTACAAAAATACCACCGTTGTGGACAATAACATCGAACCTATCATTACTCATTGCCCTAAAGTAAATTCAACAGAGAAAAAAATTGTATTATTAAGCCTACTTTAACGCAATGGGGGACCACTGCTACAATCAATTAGAAATAAAGTAATGGGGACCATACCCACCACCAACAACCGACAAAGAAGCCAACTAAAATAATACCCATCGAACCCCACTTACAGACAAAAACTACACAAAATCATGCAAGTAACACCTCGCCATGCAGAACATCACAACATTCCAACCACAAACAAACCCCAAAACAGAATTACGAAAACCCTAACCCTAACTGATTCAAATGTGCAAAATTTATCACAACACCGAGAACCCTAAACCCATGACCAAAGCACTTACCTTGTTGATGATGATTATCTGGAAAATTGAAATCAAACGAACAAATTGCAAGTAACACTTGTTTCCTCTGAAAATCGGAGATGAAGAAAATCGCCTCCCACCTATGTCAATCCCTAATTACACTCAACGAAATACCAAATTCAAAATTTTGCCCCAAATTGAAAAGTTAACGTTAATAATCCACATCTACAATACACGTAATACACCCTAGTACAACGTAATACAAATATTGCCACCTATACAGTGCTTCGTTACTGACGTGTTTAAGCCAAGCATATATAACTGATTGGTTGGATATGTATCAAGACATGCTTTAGGACTCATCGTTGAGGAGTTCGATTGAGCTAAGCATATAGGATTTGATAGTGAAAGTTGTGGTTGCGTCTTGAGAACAACATATGCTCTACCATGTGCTTGTCAATTAGCACAATATGACCCTATGTGATTCCTCTCTTTAAATTCATATAATATGGACTTGATTGAGTTTTTCAAATATTCATCAAATTAATCACAGGTAGAGTTATACATTTAAAAGGAACTTGATCTGGTCCTCAATTGTTTCAAAGAAGTTAACATTGCAAGAAAATTGACAATCAAACAAAATTTACTTGAAATTGGTTGTTCTGGTATGACATCAATGGTACCTTCACAATTATTTTTTCAAAATCCACTTTCCAAAATCTTCATCCAAATGAAACTTTATTATCTAAAGTAAAGCAATAATAGAATAAACCAAACTGATTTAATTCGTCAAAACCAAAACTTATTACAAGTTCTTTCAAGTTCAAAACTCAAAATCAAATAACTATTACATTTGTCTTATTCGAAAGTAACCACTTCCAAATGATTTTCACAAAAAATCCCAAAAAGCTTTCCCACATTTAGTAAGATACTCTTTTAGTAAGAAAACCTCTTCACATTTTGATATGTAAGAGAAATGAACATTCTTTAGGAGGCATTGAAAGTATGGAAAGCCTTTATCACTAGGGATGACAATGCATGATAGGATGCTTCACATTTGGCCTATGAAAAACGGGTCAGATTAGCTTACCTCACATAAGAAATGTGAGCTAATTTATCTAGTCCACTTTTTCCATAAGCCACTTATGGCTCAACCAAATATTCTTTGAATGACAACTAGTCTTGGCTGATAATCGAGTATTCCTTGCCTAATAGTCACTCCTAACTAAGATAAATGAATTATGTAAGTATTGATTGATAAACCATAGTGTTGCCTACTAGAGAGAAATATTGTTTGTTGGCATATAAAGTATTTCTCCACTCTCTTCTATTTTTGTAATTGAACACAACAAATATTATAACATCCCGACCGAGTATTACTTTATTTCATCGTCATAATTCAAAAACCACAATTTATAACTGACTAATACAACTTATAGTATGATAAAAGTAATTGTTTACAAAATCTAAAATCCATAAAACAATAAAAACTCTGTAAAAGCTTTCCCCCAAGCTAGCCCCTCTCCGGCTCTATGTCTCATCAACACCAAACACAAGCCGATAGGGTGAGCTAACATATAAACATATACATATATAATCACAAGTCAGTGTACATACACACACACACCCATAAGAGAAAACTTTGTCCCCTGATTCCATGACGCATGGCCACCACCATGTTTATACACGTTCTACATCTTTGGATAATAACCTTAAGATATCATTTGTTGCTGCCATCTATAAGTCACAACTTGTAGAAACACGTGAGGGAATATCATGCTACAGACCACATTCTTAGGGTTGTCCAAACGTGCCAGGCGCGACGAGTCAGCCCGTTGGCCCACCAAAAAATAGCGGGCCGGGTTAGAAAACAGAACCCATCAACTCGTATCAACCCACCCCGTCTAGCCCGTCAACCCGACAGGCCAACCCGCGGGCCAATTCAGGGACAAAACGGGCCAACCCACGGGCCTTCTAAGTTAAAAAAAAAAAGAGCACATGCAACATGTGGTTCAAACTAAGAAAGAACACCTTTTGCTAAAGTGCAAAAAATGTCATAGATATTCATTTACGCCAATTAAATTTAGGAACACATTTCATTTGGAGTTATATATGTACACAACTACAACATTCAGTTCAAGTATAAGCTTTTTAGTATTTTATCTACACTAACCAACAATCATAACAAAAGTTTTGTTTAGTTTTGCTTTTTGTTTTTGCAAGTATGAATCTTCTTAAGTTTTATATATTTATTAAATGATTGTAATATTTTTCCTACACTAAATATTGGGTAAAACTATTTTCAAGTTTTTTTTTTTGTTTTTGCGGTAAACATTTCCATATGTAAAAGCATGTAGGTCTATCTTTATTACTATCTCAGATTTTGTCATTACATTAATTAAAATCAACATTGTTAACACCAGGTGGAGTTCCTAATACGAACTACAATTTGTACTCTCAACACAAGATTAACACATCACTAGCCACAACATGTGATTGCTCAATAAAGTGGAGACCCTTTGTACGAGCCACAACTCAAGGAATGCTTGTGTTCATCCTCCATCTTGAGCCACAACATAAGAGATGCCATTGCGAGCCACAACTCAAGGAATGCTTGTGTTCATCCTCCATCTTGAGCCACAACTCAAGGAATGCTTGTGTTCATCTTCCATCTTGAGCCACAACTCAAGGGATGCCATTCTAATCCATAACTCAAGGAATGGCACGTGTTTACCCTTTATCCGAGGCATAACTCAAGGGATACCATTCTGAGTCACAACTCAAGGGATACCATTCCGAGTCACAACTCAAGGAACCAACAAGTCCATCTTTAAGGTATCACCCAAATCCTTGTAGACCAGGCACATCCACATCACACAAACCTTGCCCCTGCATTATCGCCTGGTGTTGCTTCAAAGCAGCCAGGCAAAAGCTAGTTGCAGACTGCCTAACTGATCTCCCCTATCACTAGACACCTTGTGTCGTTGATGCCTCTATCCTTACAAGTATCGCTTGGCAGAAATATCCTCACCGCCATGTGCAACGTGTCCTAGCGGCCCTCTAGAATTGTAGCTATTGGAAGACCCGAAAAATTTAAAATAATTAAATAAATAAATATTTAACAAATGCTGGTAGTGGGAATTTTTATGGCATTTAATGCTGGTTTTTATGACGTGAAATAATACTAGCTCACATGCTAGTTTTTATGAGAGGACTTGGGTTCGAGTCTTGTGTATGCCAATTGTGTGTTATTTTAATTGTTTATTAATTTTAATAATAATATGCTTGATCATGAAGAATGATAATATAATCCTAGATTTATAGGAATTATCACAAAACATGAATTGGTTGAATTGGTTGTGCACTTGCTTTGAAATTAGATGGTTGTGTGTTCGAGTCTTTGCTTATGTGAAATAAGGTTCCTTTTTGCTAAAATTATTTTTAGCATGAATGAGAATGGTTAGAAACCATAGAAGTCAAAGGAAGTAGCCAAGAGGATAGGAAAACCATCTCATAATGGTTTTTGAATGGCAATTAAAAATAAGTTTTATAGCATTTTCGTTTTCTGGCCATTAAGCACAACTAAGGCTTAATTAAGTGGCCAATTAAGGGTGAGAGAGGGTGGTTTGAAGGTTGCTTTTGGTGAGTACTGAGAGGAGAAGAATTCCAGAGCAATCTCTGTGTTTCAGAGTGAAAGAGTGAGAGTTGTTCGTGGAAGGAACAAGGAGGCCATTGTTGATCAAGAAGAAGCTTTAGAATTATCAAGTTTAAGCAAGAACTCCAGTTTAGGGGAACTTCTTTATGTATTAGTTCATTTTATGATGTTTTGTAGCATGATGTATGAATGTGGTGCCTCTCATGATCAAAAGTGTATCTATTTTCACGTTTTTGGAAAATTTCCAAAAATCATTTGGTGGGTCGTCAAAGCTGCCAAGTGATGCATGAGAGTTGGACCCATTTTTAGGTTTTTGTAATGAACCGCCTGGCGGCAAGGGTGACTCCACCAGGCAACATGAACACTAGTGGCGTTCTTGCGATTTTAATGGATTTTGTGGTATTATGTGTTTCTTGTGATAGTATTCTATACACATTGTTTGCATAATATTGTATAAATGATGTATTGTATGATAATTGAATGAGTGAATGGGGATATAAATCATGAAGGATCCATGTTAGGGGTGGGAATAAAATCGAAATATGATTCTTAGAGTTCAATTATGATAAATTTGCAAAGGTATGAAATTATTGGTTGAGTCTGTATGCTATAAAAACCAGAAAATTATGTGAATTCATGTGCTTGATTGACATAAGCGAGATTTGGGGGTTTTGGGTTCATCACGGGTGCAGGAAAATTCTAGGGTATGCCCAAAATATGATGTGCTGCTGCAGTAGTGGCAATTGCTTTTTGTGACTGTTCTGGGCGCATTTTGGGATTTTGTGAGGGTGAGGATAAATCTTGCATGTGATAATTATATAAAATGGACCAATTGTAATGGATGGAGGCCTAACAATGATTGAATGGTCATGGAGGGTTGGTAAAAACTTAAGTTGGGTATAGTACATTAGAAGTAAAAGAGGTTGAGTAATACTAGTTGGTAATCAGTCATATTGGGTACGTTTGAGATATTTGTGATACTGTAGCTTATTGTTAAAGTCAGGATTGGTTAATGTGTTTGAATTTATATATACAATTGGAACTACTTAAGTGAAGCCATGGGTAAAATTATGAATGCAAATATGTATGCATATATGACTTTGAGTGTGTGTGTGTGTGTAATGGTAATTGTGTTGTCCGATGAAAGTCATACACATAAACATGTAATTTGAATGTTTATTTGAACTGTGGAGAGTGCTAAAACCTATTTTGGGATGCTAAACTAGTAGTTTGCATGCTACTAGTATAACGTCTGGCGGCGCGGGAGAGACGCTAGAACAATAGGTTTGGTTTGAGCTTGGCACTTGGCAGCGAGCGGGGAGATTCGTAGCTGTTGGATCACGTGTGTTCGACTACAGAGGAGGTCCATATAGTTGGACTACAAGCGGGGAGGTTCGTAGAGGCATGACTACGAGTGAGCAGGTTCATGGAAGCATTCATATCCGGGGTCCATGGTGAAGTATTTGTATGGTGTGCTTGGAATAGTGGTTTCATGTGCAAAAGGAGATTTAGAGTTTTACACGACTTGTGGCTTGTGTGCTTTGCATGTGCGTGGTCTACAAGGCTTTGGGTGATACCTTAAGGTGGACTTAGTTGGAGCATTCCTTGAGTTGTGGCTCAGAATGGTATTCCTTGAGTTGTGGCTCGGGATAAAGGGTAAACACGTGACATTCCTTGAGTTGTGGCTCGGGATGGCGGATGAACACAAACATTCCTTGAGTTGTGGTTTGGATTGATGAGTGTTAGCGGTGTGAGTGTGCGAGTTGTGGCTCGTACGGAGGGTCTCCACTCGATTGAGCAATCATAGGTTGTGGTCAGTGATGTGTTACTCTTTTGTCGAGAGTATGAACTATGGTTGGTATTGGGAACTCCACCTAGCATTACAGAGTGTGGTCCGTAGTGTAAGACCCGAGGAATTTAAATAATTAAATAAATAATTATTTAATAAATGCGGGTAATGGAAGCCTTTATGACATTTAATGTGGACTTGTATGATGTGGAAAAGTACTAGCTCAAATGGACTTGTATTATGCTCAGTAAATATCCATTTTCGTTTTATGGCCATTAACCCTAATTAAGACATGATTAAGAAACCAATTAAGGGTGAGAGAAAGGGTTTTTGGAGTCTACCATTGCGGTGCACTGTGGGGAGAGAAAATTCAGAGTAACAATTGAGTTTGGTGAGTGAGAGGAAGAGTGGAATTATGGAAGAGCAAAGGCGGCTAATGTTGATCAAGGGGGAAATCAAGGATTTGACAAGCTAAGCAATGAATCCAGGTTAGGGGCGCTATCTTACATGTTTTTATTGAATTATGTGCTTCTAGATTGAATAATATGATTGTGATCCTTGCATTGGGTTAAAATCCCATAATTTGTTCGTGTTTCTGGAATTTTCCACAAACTGCCTAGTAGTTATGTGTAACCTGCCAGACGACGCATGCTCCAGAACCCAATTTTGGAGTTTTGTTCTATGAATATACAATAAGGGCGGAACTTGATGTGATTGAGTCCATGTAATTAAGTTTTATATGAAATTGGTATGATTCGTGATTTAAATGGCGGTTAGGGTTCATGTTGGGATTGGGGAAGAATAAATGTGATCCTTGATTATGATTTAGGATATGTCTCATGAAATTAAACTTAAATTGAGCATGCATGGACCTTATATGATCTTTTAACATTACAATCATGTCAAAACGAGTGTTGGAACGAGTGATTAGAGGGTTTTAGGTTTCGCACAGGTGCGAAAAATCTGGAATTTTTTCAAGAATGGTATGCATCGCTTGGTGGAAAATCTAGGATTTGTTCGTATTGTACGTTTTGTAGTGTTTAATGGTAAATGTTGTGCATAAAAATATGTTGCATTGGGAGCAAGGGGCAGGAAAAGGATCATAAGCATGTAATGGAATTAAAAATATTTAGGATTATGCATTTGATTGTGGTTACAAAGTGCCAAAGTGATGTTTACCTTGACTGAGATGTAGTATATTGTCTGTTTTAATTATTGTTACTATATGCGAAGGTGATATTGGTGGAAACACAATGTGGCATGTCTTCGTTGGAAAAAGAATGAGTGCAATGTATATTACGTTAATAATTGAGTAATAGCATGATCAAATCTGTGAATTAGTTGGCAAAGTGAGTGTGTTGAATTGTGGTCCAGTCATAAGATTATGATAGGACAATTATTGATTGATATCATGTACTGTATATTGAATGCTTAGGGTTCCCTGGAACCAGTCCCAAAACGCCAAAAAAAAAACAATAGAAGTGACACTACTAGTGTGGCGCTTAGCGGCACGGGATAAGTCGCTAGGTGACAAGGGGAAAAACAGGTAAGCACTATATGTGTGGCACTTGGCGAAAAGGGTCGTCTCGCTAGGCGGAAGCAAACTAGCAGAGGTCCTGGAAGGTGCGTGGCGCGTGGCGGCGTGTGGTGCCCGTTAGGCAGTTTGGAGCACAAGTTCACCTAGTGACGAAGTGAGTGGCGCTAGGCGGTTTTAGGTGCAGAGTTGGACTGCGTGGAGGGTTCTATACAGCTTTGGATGGAGGTTTTGATGCGATGCTTTGTAGGGGACCTAGTTACGAATGCAACTTGTATTGGGGTAACACGTGGCCACTCGAGGTTGTAGCCTGGTGGTTTTGGAAGTCTAGTGGAGTGTGCGAGATCGTGGCTCGTACGGATGGGTTCTGGAAGATTGCCCTCCTCGTTGTTATCCAACGAGTTTGGTAGTCTTGGGACATGTATGGATTGCGGTTCGTATTGGGGAACTCCACTTGGTCTTGCGGATTGTGGCCGTGACAAATTTATTCTCGCATGTGGACTATTAGGTGGTAGTCGGAGGGGCGAGTAGACACTCGTGGTAGCAAAGATCGATCAATGTAATCATCAAAGGGTGTAGAATCAAAAGGAATCCAGAGGAAGATGTGAATGTTGGGTTGACAATTAGGTTTTACATTTGAGTAATGAGTTTACAATCAATACTTTATTGTATATTGCATTTCTTTTATTTGAGCTCACCCTATTTGTGTGTGTTTAGCGTTGATCATGTAACTCATTACATGGGAGTAGATGTTAATGCAAGTGAGCCTGTGGATTATACTTTTTCATGGATTATACTTTCTATAGTTATTTTGATGAAGTTGTAATCTGGATGTTTCATTGGTTTTGGATTGGGCTATGTATGGACGAATTAAATTAATGTTTTAAACATTTTGGCGTTTATATTAAAGTTTAATTTTCCCGCATTTTGGGAAAGTATATTATTAATAAATGTTGTTATTAGTATTTTTATAAATTTTAATTTTTAATAAGTAATTTTCGGCTAGGATGTTACACCTAGCATGTTTTTTCGCATGTATCTTGAGTGTGGCTTGTAGGTGGTGGCAGCAAAGGGTATCTTGAGGGTATCATCTAAAGATGTAGAACGTGGATAACATAGTGATGGCCATCATGTTGTATGGACGTAGAGAATTGAGTTTCTCTGAGGAGTGTATGTATATGTTTGAATTATATATATATATATATATATATATATATATATATATATATATATATGTTAGCTCACCCTATCTGCTTGTGTGTGGCGATGATCGTGTAATTCATTATGTAACATTTCGTTAGGATATTACGAATGTTAATAAATTAAAAGTAAAATTTATAATTACACTGCATTTAACAATACCTCATTTCCCAAAATCGCGGGAAATTTAAATTATTTTTATTAATTCCAAATATAACCAAAGTTCATGAATCATAAAAATGGAACATAATAATAAAGCCTCTCATCAGAGTTTACAAAATATTTCAAAACAAAATCATATAAAACTCCCAGGCTTTTCCCCACTCTGCGACTAAGCCTCATAAACTCCACCTGCAATATCATCTGCTCATGTGTACCGCATACACGATCATCGACAAACACAAGCAAATAGGGTGAGCTAAAAGGATAACGCATAAATGTACACCAAACACACACACACACAAACACAAACACACACACACACACACACACACACATATATATATATATATATATATATATATATATAATAAAATATATATATAAAAAAAATATATTTTTTTGTCCCGCATGGCCACAACCATGTATGATATCATTTCACCCCCAAAGAACCTCCTCCTTCTCTATCACATGGCCACAACCATGTATATCAATGCACATCGCGGAAGACTCGTTCCCTTCTTTCTACATGGCCACAACCATGTATATCATTGTACATCAAGGAGACTCGTTCCAACTCTTCCACATGACCACAACCATGCTAGCAAAGTTCTACATCTTCTATTAAGTATCTCAAGGCGCCTTGCTACCACACCTATCGACCACAACCGATAGAACACGTGCGGGGACCATGCTACGGATCACACACCGTAACGCCAGGTGGAGTTCCCAAATATGAACATAGTCTGTAACGTGCCAAGACTACCAAACTCGTCAGCAAATCGCTAAGGAGGGCAATCCATCTGGACCCATCCGTACTGGCCACAACCAGCACACTCACACCGGCAACACTCGCCAACCCGAGCCACAACTCAAGAGTTCCTCGTGTTCATCCGCTATCCTGAGCCACAACTCAAGGGAAGTCATTTCGGGCCACAACCTATAGAATTCCACGTGCTTAAACCCTATCTTGAGCCACAACTCAAGGATACGTTCCGGGCCACAACCCATGGAACACCAGCAAGCCCACCCTTGAGATATCTTAGAAGTCTTGTAGACCATGCCTCACAAATTCCATCTCATCCCATTAATACAACAGTGAATGCACTTAGAACTCTTACCGTGAAAGCACAACAACACCCTCAATCATTAAGGCTAAAAGTCTTTGTTCAAACAGTCCAGCCTATCTCGCTTAAGCTAGACCCACTAGCTTGAGCGGGCCCCTAGAACAGTTGCAGCCCGCGAAGTCTCGCTTGGGCGAAGCCATCCATCGCCCAGAACTAAGAGTACCTTGCCTAGGCGGCGAGCCACTTAACGCATCACATTAGCCTCGATATCTCGCAGAGGCGAGAAGCTCTCGCCTGAGCGAAATACCCCTTCGCCCAAAATGGCATTTACCACCTGAGCGAGAGAGAGCCCCTAACCACAACCCCTGATATACACAGATTCTCGCCTGAGCGAGGCACACTCGCCTAAGCGAGATGGCCTGTCGCCCAGGACCAGTTTTCCTCGCCCGAGCGAGACGCTCGAGTATAACCAATGATCGTGTCTCTACGAATCTTGTCTAGGCGAGTCTAGCTCGCTTGAGCGAGAATTGTAGAATGGCTCACTGTTTACGCACGCAACCAGTAGTAACCATGCAGAAAACTCATACCAAATCATGCCATTCATTTGGAAAATAGTGCATGCACATATGAACACAATTTTGACATAATAGAGACCCCCAAAGCCAAAGTTTTGCACAATTACACTGATACATTGCATAATCTCATTATAATCATATGATTAGGTATGAATTCGTATAAAACAGTGCCTAAACACCCCAAACCCCAATTCATCTCAGATACAGTGCAGAATCCATAACATATACTCATAAAAAATCATGCAATATGATCAATGGCATACAATTTCGGGTTCAGCTCCCCTAACCTGAAATTTCCTGCACTTATAATTTGAATTACGCGTCTTCCCTGGAATACCAATGCTCTCCCTTTGATCCTCTCCCAAACCAGCCCCCAATTGCCCCAATACCCTCTCAAATTAGCTCTCATCTAAAGGTAAAAATAATCACATTGCAGAAAACTCTCTTCTTCCCCAAATTTCGCCTTTTATAGGTGTCTTAAAGGTTGGTTTAAGTGCCAAAACGAATTTTAACTTAATAATGGTTTAATTGCTATTCAAGGCCCAGCCCCCTCATAGAGCCCCTCTGCTAGGGTTTTCTATGCCCTTTCAAATTCAAGACACAGCAATTATTACCAAAAAGAGTGTTAAATTTGGGTTACTAAGGTTCAAACCCATGACCATGCCTATTTTCAACCAAATGCACAACCACATTTTCAACCAAATGCACAACCACTCAACAAATAAATGTTCAGTGATAATTCCCATAAATATAGAATTATATTATCACTCCTCATGCTCAACATATTATTGAAATTAATAATAAAACAAACAACACATAATGGTATACATAGAACTCGAACCCAAGTCCTTTCTCACAATTAAAGTATTCACAACCACTTGAGCTAGTACTTTTCCACGTCAAACCCATCAAAATTTAATGTCATAAATACGCTACCTACCCGCATTTATTAATTTATTAGTTATTTAATTAATTAAATTATGTGGATCTTACATTCCCCCCATCTTGAAATTTTTCGTCCTCGAAAAAGAGAACTTACCAGCAAACAGGTTAGGATACGACTTCCTCATGAGGTCCTCCATCTCCCAAGTCATCTCCTGGGTTGCCTCGTCCCAGAGAACCTTCACAGTCCGAATCTCCTTCCCTCTGAGTTGTTTGACTTGAGAATCCAGAATTCTCACCAGTCCAACCCCCATAGTCAGATCCTCGTGCACCTGGAAATCGTCCTGTTCCAGCACATGAGTAGGATCTACCACGTACTTCCTCAACTATGATACATGGAAGACGTTGTGCATATTTGCCAGGTTAGGTGGCAAGGCAATCTTATACGTTGCTGGTCCAATCCTCCTCGTAATTTGGTATGGCCCGATGAATCTAAGAGTTAGCTTCCTTGACATGAGAGCTCTCCCAATACCTGCTGTCGGGGTAACCTTGAGGAATACATGATCACCTGCCTCAAACTCGAGTGGCCTTCTCCTCTTATCTGCATAAGACTTCTGTCGACTTTGGGTCGCACGCATACGGTCCTGTATCACCTTCACTTTCTCAATGGTTTGCTACAAGAATTATGGCCCAAGCACCACTGACTCCCCATCCTGTTGCTAACACAACGAAGTCCTACATCTCCTACCATACAATGCCTCGTATGGTGCCATTCCGATGCTGGAATGGTAGCTATTATTGTACGTGAACTCCACCAATGGCAACATGTCACTCCACGTACCTAGGTGATCTAACACACAAGTCCTCAACAAGTCTTCTAGCGACTGTATGGTTCTCTCAGACTGCCCATTCCTTTGAGGGTGATAATCTGAGCTCATTCTTAATTGTGTGCCCAGTGCTGCCTGCAGGGATTGCCAGAACCTCGATGTAAATCTCAGATCTCTATCTGATACGATACTCGCAGGCACACCATGTAACCTGACTATATCCCTAACATACAACTCTGCCAGTTTGTCCAAGGACATCTTCTGATTTATAGGAAGAAAGTGCGCACACTTCGTCAATCTGTCTACAATAACCCAGATCGAGTCATGCCCCCTCACAGACCGCGGCAAGTGGGTAACAAAGTCCATGGAAATGCTATCCCATTTCCACTGGGGAATGTCAAGAGGCTCCAACGTGCCACCCGGCCTCTGGTGCTCAATCTTCGCCTTCTGGCATACCAAACAGGAAGCGACATAATCGGCCACATCCGTCTTCATACCCGTCCACCAGAAGGTCGCTTTCAAGTCCTTGTACATCTTAGTCATACTTGGATGTATGCTAAGACGACTCTTATGCCCTTCGTCCAAAAGCATCTTCCTTAAAACCCGACTGCGGGGTACACACACCCTCTCTCTGAATCTCAAGATACCATCTCTGCCCATGCTGAAGTCCTTTCTTTTTTCCACCCTAACCTCATCTAGGAACTCATTAGTGATCTGCAACATGCTGCACCGTATATGATCAACACCTGTATGTAGATTCAAGTTCATATCTCGTAGTTTCTGGATAAGCTCCAACTCATTCATCATCATAGCAGATATGTGAACTCTCTTCCTACTCAAGGCGTCAGCAACTACATTGGCTTTACTTGGATGGTATAGAAGCTCAAAATCATAGTCTTTCAAATATTTCATCCAACGCCTCTGTCTCACATTCAGCTCTTTCTGATCAAATAAGTACTTCAAACTTTTATGATCGCTGAACACTTGGAATTGTGAACCATACAAGTAGTGCCTCCACGTCTTGAGAGCAAAAACTACCGTAGCTAACTCCAAGTCATGTGTAGGGTAGTTCTTCTCGTGTACCTTCAGCTGACGAGAAGCATAAGCAACAGGCTGTTTCTCCAACATCAACACACAACCCACCCTGGTATGAAGCATCATAGTACACCTCAAACGTCTTGGTTGTGTCAGGAATAGCTAGTATAGGTGCAGTGGTCAATCTCCTCTTCATGTCCTCAAAACAGACTTCACACTCGTTTGTCCAAGAAAAAGGCTGGTCCTTCCTGGTGAGTTGAGTCAATGGACTTACCATCTTGGAGAACCCTTCCACAAAACGCCTGTAATAACTTGCCAGGCCCAAGAAACTTCTCACCTCAGTTACTATTTGTGGTCTCTCCCACCTCACCACTGTTTCAATCTTCGCTGGGTCCACTGCTATTCCTTGGGCTGAGATTACATGACCCAAGAACTGTACTTCATCCAGCCAAAACTCACACTTCGATAGCTTCCCATACAATTTATGCTCTCGGAGAACTTCTAAAACCACTCGCAGATGCTCTGCGTGCTTTTCTCGACTCTTAGAATATATCAGTATGTCGTCAATGAATACAACGACAAATTGATCTAGATAAGGCCAAAATATCCTATTCATGTAGTCCATAAATATAGAAGGAGCATTCGTCACCCCAAACGACATCACCATGTACTCATAGTGTCTGTAGCGAGACTTGAATGTTGTCTTTTGCACATCCTCTGGTTTGACCAAGATCTGATGATATCCAGACCTCAAGTCAATCTTAGAGAACACAACTGTTCCCCTCAATTGATCCAGCAAATCGAAGATTCTGGGCAACAGGTACTTATTCTTTATAGTCAGCTTATTCAACTGACGATAGTCTACACACAATCTGGAGCTGCCGTCCTTCTTTTTCACTAGCAGCACCGGTGCTCCCTATGGTGATGCACTCGATTGGATAAACTTCTTCTCAAGCAGATCCTCAATCTGCCTTCAACTCTGCTAACTCAGCTAGCGCCATTCGATACGGTGCCATAGATATTGGGCCACCTCTAGGGATGAGATCAATGGTGAAATCCACATCCCTGCTAGGTGGCAATTCCAGAGAGGGGCTAGCTTGGGGAAAGCCTTTATGATATTTTAGTGTTTTGTGGATTTTAAACATTTTGTAAACATTATAATTCGTGGTTTGTGGATTATTGTGGTATAATAAAGGTTTTAAATTTTCCCGCATTTTGGAAATTAAGGAATTATCATAAATGCGATTTTATATTTATTTCCATTTTATTTATTTAAATTAATAATATCCGACCGGGATGTTACAACTATCGCCTAGCGGTTCAATTCCCACCGCTAGGCGCTACACCAGTAAACAAGTTTTTACTAGTTTAAAGACTTTACAGAACCAGATCTCCCACTCTCTAAGTCTTTGCAACATTCCTTTAAGTCACAACTGAGAAATACTATAGCTTACCTTGATCCATATTGCATCTCCGCATGAATTTTTCCAAATTATGATTAGCTTACTTATACCATCACCCATGGGATCCATACTCACCTTTGAACTTTATCATAAGCTAAGACTACCCATAGACTCTACAATTTCAGCAACTTATAACACATATCCCCATCAAATTTCCACTTCTTTTATGTATTCCCAACCTTAACCTCACTTCTTTGCCATAATATTTTTACCATAACCTCAACGTAAATCATTCCCAAGTATCTCATCTCCTAATGGATAACCTATGTAAGGCCCACTTTGTATGTCCCTAATGTTTAAGGGCCTAACCTTGTCTATTAGGTATAAGGGCTAGCCCATAGGGTGCCCCAAAATCCCACTTTCAGCCCTAATCCCCCTCATTCTGTTGTTTTTCTAGAAAATTGTTCCCCTCCTCCCTCTTAGAACTGCAGCAAAGAGCTCTGCTAGGGTTTGGTCCCCATTCTACCTCTAAGCTTGGTGAACATTTCCCTCCATGTAAGTTGAGCTCCAACTTTCGTCTTTCTTTTTCCAGTCTTTTGTTCTGGTTCAAAAATAGGTTCTTCCTAGAATCTCACCCTCGTACTGATGTACCTCTATTTTCAGTTCTCTAGTGTTCTTGGAGTTGTGGTGTTGTTCTGCTAGTACCTAAACCCCTTCACAGTAGCTTTTGTTAAGGTAAGGGAAGCTAGGGTTTCATGCTTTTAAGTTAGTTTTGCTAGTTGTTGAATTGTTTTGTGTTCTTAAATTCTTGTATGGTGTTGTGATGGTGTGAATAATGTATGGTGTGCTTCTTTTGTTAATTTATTGGCTGCACGCAAGAGAGCAGGTGGGTTCTGCTTAACTTGCCCAAGCGAGCTGGGTGATCGCTCAAAACGCAAAGCTCTCGCCTAAGCAAGAACAACTGTAAGACCCGTGAAATTTAATTAATTAAATAAATAAATAGTTAATAAATATGGATAGTGGGAGCCTTTATGTCATTTAATGTTGGTTGTTGTGACGTGGAATGGTACTAGCTCAAATGGTTGAGAGTATTTAATTATGTGATAGGACTTGAGTTCGAGTCTTATGTATGCCAATTATGTGCTATTTAATTTATAATTATTTTTATAATGTGTTGGATCGTGATGAGTGATAACATAATTATAGAATTATGTGAATTATCAAGAAACATGAATTGGTTAAATGGTTGTGCATTGATTTGACATTGGCATGGTTATGGGTTTGAATCTTGGTAGACCCACATTAAACTTTCTTTTTGCTAGAATTATGTTGACATGGGCTGGAAAACCCTAGCAGCCAAGGGAGGGCTGGAAAACCATCATAATACAAACATTTAATGACCATTAAGCTAAGTTAAATGCCAATTTTCGTTTTAGAACATTAACATATCATTAAGGCACCATTAAAAGACAAATTTTAGGTGAGAATAAGGGTTTTTGTGCTGGTCATTGTGTCATAGTCAGAGGAATACGAAATTGGAGAGGATCAAAGAGGAACTCCCAAGAATCTCCATTTTTAGCAAAGGAATCCAGGTTAAGGGAGCTTTTACGCATTAATTTTATTTTAAGTTTGATTGGCATGCTAAATAGAGTAACCTTACGTGTTAATTGCATGTTTAAATCAGATTGGCATGCTAAATAGAGTAACTTTATGCGTTAATTTTATTTTAAGTCTGAAATGCTAAATAGAGTAACTCTACTCGTTAATTTGATTTTAAGTCTGAAATGCTAAATAGAGTAACTCTACGCGTTAATTTGATTGTAAGTCTGAAAGACTAAATAAAATAACTTTATGCGTTAATGTTACGATTAAGTCTGATTGGCATGCTAAATTTAGTATGATTATGCTTGAGATTTTATTCCATTAAGTTAGTATTTCTAGAAATTTCCAAAAACTATATGACCGGCAATGAACTGCCGCCAAACGATTGTTTCCTTTCTAGGCCATTTTGGGTTCCTATAGAGGAACCGTTTGCCAAAAATTATCGTTAATAAACTATTTGACCAACGTTGAACCACCCTTGCCTAGAGTTGACTGGTTGACCAATCTTAACTCTTAGACAGTCGATTGAGAGACTACCACATGTCAGTGTAGTCTCTCTCTCTCCAGAATTAGGGTTTCCCATGTGCTCCTTCCATGTTTGACAACTGCTACGATGATGGTGGAGCGGACTGCCGCAGGTGATTTTCGGCAACGTGTCGACCAGAAGACGCCGGTTCGAGATTGTTAGATATGCACAACAGAACGAAAATGTTGATAAGGTGCATGTCCGTGAGTAATTGCACGAAGGTGACGGGATTGTCGTGGTGGCTGCAGAAACGAAGGAGGTATTGGACCGCGAGTGTTGAATTTGGGTTGGCGAGTGTTGCTGGTGTGAGTGTGCTGGTTGTGGACAGTACGGATGGGTCCATAAGGATTGCCCTCCTTAGTGATTAGCTAACAAGTTTGGTAGTCTTGGGACGTTACGAACTATGGTCGTATTTGAGAACTCCACCTGGCGTTACGGTGTGTGATCCGTAGGATGGTTTCCCGCACGTGCTTTATCAGTTGTGGCCAATAAGTATGGGTGCAAGAAATCTTGAGGTAGTCACTAAAAGACGTAGAACACAGTTAACATGGTTGTGGCCAGGTGGTATGAAATCAAAGGATGGAATTCCTTTGGTGTGATTGTGTGATATATATATATATATGTATATATATATATATATAAATTTGCTATAAAAATATATGGTTATTTTGTTAGCTCACCCTATCTGCTTGTGTGTGGCGATGATCGTATATGCGGTATACGTGAGCAGATGATGTTGCAGGTGAGACTAGTGAAGCGTAAAAGCCGGAGCGGGGCTAATCCTTGGAGATTTTTATCAGAGCTTTTATGTAGTTTTATGATTTCAAATAAATTGTAATTATGGATATTACTGGACTTTTGGATAATTACGATCTTACTTATACTTATGGATTTTGGTTTATTATTGAAAGTAATAAAAGTTTTAAACTTCCCGTGTTTTTGGGAAATGAAGTTTTATTAACTGACATTAAATTATTATTTCTTTATTTTAATTATTTAAATTCGTAATATCCGGACGGGATGTTACAGATTATGCCCTAAACTCTTGTATGAGAAGATGAGATTCGTAAGTCTATGGGTAGGCAAGATTTGCTATCGATGTTGCCGGTGTGAGTGGTGAATGTTGGGATTCACTCTTGCTTGCTTGTGCCTTGCTTTGCTTTCGTTTTTGATATTCATGGGTTACGGGTTGACCCGTCCCGACCCACCATGTAACCTGACGGGTTGACAGGTTATGCGAGTCAGACCACATCGAGATGACGGGTTCAAAATTCTAATCTGACCCGTTTGATTATAGTCGGGTTGACGGGTTAGCTCGTCGGGTTGGCCGTTGAAACACAACAAGGAGGTGAAGAGTTTGAAATACAACAAGGAGGTGAAGGGTTGCGACGTACATTAGGTATTTAAATCATTAAATTCTAATTTTGTTATGATAAAATTTGGATGGAGAATAAGTTTAGGGTAGTAGTTTTAGATTTTGAGAGGTTCAATTGCTTCTTACACACAACGACATTATAGTAGTCATATTGTTTTCAAATTAATAATGTTTTCAATGAATTAAGAATCTAGTGTTAGGTTCATAATGCAATTTGTTGTTATTGGAATTGGCTAAATTTAATTGGCGGTGAAAAGTTTCTCGTTGGGGGTTTTTGCCCTTGGTCATCACCTAATTGTGGAACAGGGGAGTTTCATTGAGTATAGCCTAATTGTGGAATGATTTATGATTTTATTTGAATTAAAAAATATATAATCATGAAACTCTTGTTTATGAGTTGATTTTTTACACTTTGATTAGAACGAGTTGAAGGAAACAAACAACTAAAACGTGTTTTCATTTTTTTCTACACTAAGACAGATTAAGAAAAAAATTTCTTCAAAATTATGGTACCCAAACCGATTTGTTTTTAGCTTTTTAAAATACAAAAACTTTTTTCAAAAGCAGTATTCAAACATGCCATTAATTTTGGCAATTTTTGCTTTTAAGATTTGCCAATACACACATCTTAGATATTTTTGAGTGTTGTACATTCACCATTAATACTAGAAGATAACATGGAACATAAAGAAGACATACAAGATGATATTAATGGTTTATTGTACGAAACATTTAGAAATGGTGTGGAAGCAAAAGGAAGCAAAAAGGGTCTTAATGATGAAGCTAAAAAGTTCTACAATTTGATTCATGAGGCAAATCAAGAACTTTATCCTGGATGTAAAAGTTTCTCAACTTTATCTTTTGTGATTCGACTGTTTTTATTGAAGTGTCTTCATGGGTGAAGTAATGCTTTGTTCACTGAGCTTTTACAATTGTTGAAAGAAGTCATGCCTAACTTGAATATTCCTGAATCTTTTCACAAAACAAAAACCATGATTAGTGATTTAGGCCTTGACTATAAGAAGATTCATGCATGTCCCAAAGATTGTGTAAGACCCACAAAAATTTAAATAATTAAATAAGTAATTATTTAATAAATGCGGGTATGAGAAGCCTTTATGACATTTAATGTTAACTTTAAAGACGTGGAAAAGTGCTAGCTCAAGTGGTTGAGAGTACTTTGATTGCGTGAGAGGACTTGGGTTTGAGTCCTATGTATGCCAATTGTGTGTTATCTTATTTTATTACTTTTTTGTTTTGATAATAATGTGGTTGAAGCGAGTTAGTAGAATATAACCTTTGAAATATGAATTGTATCATGAAATGTGATTTGGTTGGATTGGTTATGCATTTGAAATTGAATTGTGCGGTGATGGGTTCAAACCTTGGCTTGGACAAAATCATAGATTTTTTGTTTTTATCAATCTTTATTTTTTTGGGTAGGAATGTGAAGGGCCGAGAGAAACCTAGCTAGAGGAATAGCCAAGGGTGCTGAAAAATCTATAGAAGGGCAACTTGAATGACAATTAAAACCAAGCATAAGTATTTTTCGTTTTACTTGATTGTCTAGCATTAAAGGGGTCATTAAAGGGAGGAATGGAGGGAGAGAGAGAGCATCCTTGAGTCTGAGAGTTTGAGAATAGTGAGGAGAGAGTTGACAGAGAAGTAACGAGAGTTGACAGAGGAAGAACTGCCAGGCGGCACGAACACAGTCTCGCGAATTTTGGTTAGTTTTGATGTTTCTGGAAAATGTGGGGCGAGGCCGTGATGATTGAATGTCGGGTATGAACTTTGATGTTGATAGAATCTGTGTGTGTTGATTTTGGCTGCATTATATTACCTCTGTTATGAATTTGAGTACTTAGGGTTATGTGGAGGGTGGAAACCAATTATACAAATTACAAATTCGTGATTTGATGTGATGTTATGAAATTCGATTCTGTTATGATTTACAAATGTTGTTAACGAGTATGAATATGTGCAATAGTGTACCATATGGTGGGTTGATATTTTGTTAAGTCCAAACGATGATTTCGTGCCAAGAGAAGTATGAGAAATGTATGAAATGTGTGTGTGAAATCTCGAGTGAGAACAGTACGAATGAGGGAACTTTTACCACAGGTTATAAAAGGGTGGGTGTGAAATGGGTGATATTGCATGTTGGTATCACGTGCTAAAAGTAGACAAGGGTGAGATTGCTATGAAAGATATTGCATGTGTGGTACATATGTTTCCATGATGAGTGAAATTGCTTTTGTGATACTATGCTAAATTATGTTGGTAATGAAACTGTTGTGGCATGAATCTTATAGGCAGTAAATGGTAAGATCAAAAGGCTGTGAGCTAGTATGCATCATGTTAAGAAAAATTGTTTGGTTGTGAATAGATGTGATGCAAAGTAGTGAATGGTTTGTGTATGGACAATTATTCTATGATGTAATTTCCTGTGTTGAGTGTTTTGGTATCCTCTAGGACCAATTTTAGTGCCATAAAACTAGTAGCAGTTGTGTTACTGGTATAGCACTTGGCGGCGTGAGCGAGCCACCAGGCGGACGTGAGTTCAAGCAAGGGCAGTAGTCACAGCGGAAGTGAGGCGCCTGGCGGCGGTGATGGTAGCGCCAGGCGGTGACGGTGAATCAGGGCGCCTGGCGGTGTGGGGGTGTCCGCCAGTCGGTAGCGGTACTGTGAGAGTGCTGCTAACGCATGGCGCCTGGTGGTGTGGGATGCCCGCCAGGCGGTCTGGAAGGTAGTTCCGCCTAGCAGTGTGAGATGCACACCAGGCGATTTTGGTCCAGTGATGGTGTGTGAGGAAGGTTTTCTACACCGCTTTAGGGGATGTTGTGATGCGATGCTTTGGCTGGGGGCCCAGTTACGAGTGTATCTTGTATTGGGGTAACACGTGACCACTATAGGTTGTAACCTGGTGGTTTAGGAAGTCCAATGGAGTGTGCGAGTTGTGGCTCGTACGGCGAGGTTCGGGTGATTGCCCTCTTCAAAGTGATTCTGTTAGAGTGTTAGTAGTCTGGAACAGCTACAAACTTTATGTTTGTTTCGGGGAACTCCACTTGGTGTCACAGTGAGATGCTGTGACAATGTTATGCCCACGTGTGGACTATTAGGTGGAGGCCTGTAGTCGGAGGGGCGAGTGGACACTCGTGCAGCAAAGAGCGATCATAGATATCACCTAAAGGGTATAGAGATGATAGACGTCTAAAGGTTGTGTAGGAAGTGCGGATTCTTAGTGCCGCTACGAATTCGGGAGTTTCCAATCCTGGTTGAGCAGGCCAAGACTGTGGAGGAGCTAGAGGTTGGACCCAGCCAGGTGGCGAGAACACAAGAGACTACTTCTGAGACTAGGCAGCAGAAGGCACCCTACAACAAACCTTCGCTGTCATCTCCAGGTCTGAGATATTATAACTGCGGTGGTCCACACCTTCGCAGGAACTGTACTAAAGCTGCGAGTAGTACAGGAGGTAGTACTGATCATGTGAAGTGCTACAAATGTGGGGCATTATGCGAGACAGTGTCCCAACAAGAAGGCAACTGGAGAGACACCACAGCCGCAAAAATAGCAGAAGGTGTTAACTGAACGACCCAGAGCTACAGGGGAGGGCTTTTGCATTGACCAGTACGGAGGCTGCTCAGTCAGGTAACCTCATATTCGATAGATGCTTGCTATTTAACCATAGTGTACTGTTGTTGTTTGACTTAGGGGCTACACACTCATTCGTCTCCAAGGAGTGTATGCGTAGACTTGGACTTGTCGTCCATGACTTGGGGTGTGAACTGACAATCTCGACACCTGCATCTGGGCAAGTATCGACCAACTCAGTTTGTGCTCAATGTTCTATAGAGGTGGCAGGACGTAGGTTCAAGGTGAACCTCATCTGTTTGCCATTGGAGGGGTTAGACATGATACTCGGAATGGACTGGTTGTCTAGCAGTCACGTTATGATTGATTGTAGATGACGCAGTTTAGTGTTTCCTGAAGCTGAGGGGCTGTCACTGATCTCTACACGTGAGGCTATGCAAGAAGAGGCCGAAGGAGCTTCGTGTTATGTGTTAGTAGTGCATCCAGAGAAAAGAAGTACAATTGATGTGATCAAGAGCATACCAGTAGTAGTTGATTACGCGGATGTATTTCCCGATGAAGTGCCTGGATTACCACCCAGCAGGGACGTCGACTTCACCATTGATCTTGTGCCTAGAGCCGGGCCTGTGTTGATGGCTCCATATAGAATAGCACCGACGGAGTTGGCTGAGCTGAAGAAGCAGATCGAGGACCTGCTAGAAAAGAAGTTCATCCGAACCAGTGCGTCGCCATGGGGGGCTCCAGTGTTATTGGTTAAGAAGAAAGATGGAAGCTCCAAACTCTGTGTAGATTATCGTCAATTAAATAAGTTGACGATCAAAAATAAATATCCCTTACCCAGGATAGACGATCTGTTGGACCAGTTGCGAGGGGCAGGGGTATTCTCAAAAATTGATCTTCGATCCGGCTACCATCAGATCCTGGTTAAACCCAAGGATATTCAGAAGACCGCTTTCAGATCGCGGTATGGTCATTATGAATACGTTGTGATGCCCTTTGGGGTAACTAACGCCCCGGCAATATTCATGGATTACATGAATAGAATTTTCAGGCCTTGGCTAGATAAGTTTGTCGTAGTATTTATTGATGACATTCTTATTTACTCCAGAAGCCGAGACGAACATGCTGAGCACCTGCGGGTAGTACTTGATATACTCAGGGAGCATCAATTGTATGGGAAGCTATCTAAATGTGAGTTTTGGCTGAAAGAAGTTCAGTTTCTTGGGCACGTGATCTCTGCACAGGGTATTGCAATCGACCCGGCAAAGATTGAAACGGTAATGAACTGGGAGCGACCACAGACAGTATCTGAGGTGAGGAGTTTTTTGGGACTAGCAGGATATTATAGGCGATTTGTGGAGGGATTGTCAAAATTGGTGAGTCCTATAACACAACTCAACCGTAAAGATCAGTCTTTTTCCTGGACGGAAGGTTGTGAGAAGTGCTTCGAGGAGATGAAAAGAAGACTGACTACCGCCCCAGTCTTGGCTATTCCAGACACGACTAAGATATTTGAAGTATATTGTTATGCATCGTATCAAGGTTTGGGTTGTGTCCTGATGTAGGGAGGGAGACCAGTAGCATATGCATCGAGACAACTGAAAGTGCATGAAAAGAATTATCCCACTCATGACCTGGAATTGGCTGCAGTGGTATTTGCTCTTAAAACGTGGCGCCATTATCTGTATGGCTCGCAGTTTCAAGTCTTCAGCGATCACAAGAGCCTGAAGTACTTGTTCGATCAGAAGGAACTAAATATGCGGCAGAGGCGATGGATGGAATACCTCAAGGACTACGACTTTGAGTTATTATACCATCCAGGTAAGGCTAATGTGGTGGCGGATGCGTTGAGCCGAAAACGGGTACACATGTCATCTATGATGGTGAAGGAATTAGAATTGATAGAGAAACTCCGGGACATGAACTTGGAATTGCAGCCAGAATCAGATCATATACGTTGTGGGATGTTAAGAGTTACTAATGATTTTCTGGGAGAGATTAAAGTAGCACAGGGGAAGGATCAGGAGTTATAACAGATAGTGGAATGGCTGGGCACCGAGAAAGGTAAGGATTATCATGTCGGAGTGGATGGTATCCTTCGTTATCAGAATCGTGTGTGTGTTCCAGGGGGACCGAGGTTGAGAAAGAGAATACTGGAAGAGGGTCATAAAAGTCGTCTTAGCATACATCCTGGTATGACTAAGATGTACAAAGACTTGAAAGATTCTTTTTGGTGGACTGGTATGAAGACGAATGTTGCAGATTTTGTCGGATCATGCCTGGTATGTTAGAAGGCAAAGATAGAACATCAGAGGCCGAGCGGAACACTGGAACCATTAGAGATCCCTCATTGGAAGTGGGATGGTATAGCAATGGACTTCGTAACTCACTTACCCAAGTCTAGCAGGGGCTACGATGCGATATGGGTGATTGTAGATCGGCTGACGAAGTGTGCCCACTTCTTGCCAATAAACCAGAAATTGTCAATGGATAAATTGGCCGAGTTATACGTGAGGGAGGTAGTCAGACTGGATGGAGTGCCAGTCAGTATAGTATCATATCGGGACCCAAGATTTACGTCAAGGTTTTGGCAGTCACTGCAGGCGGCACTGGGTACACAGCTAAGGATGAGTTCAGCTTATCATCCTCAGACTGACAGGCAGTCGGAGAGGACTATTCAGTCCTTAGAAGACTTGTTGAGGGCTTGTGTGCTGGATCATTTGGGCGGTTGGAGTGAGGTACTTCCTTTAGTGGAGTTTACTTATAATAACAGTTATCATTCTAGTATCGGGATGGCTCCTTATGAAGCACTGTATGGGCGAAGATGTAGGACCCCATTGTGCTGGAATCAGGATGGTGAGGCAGTGGTGTTGGGTCCTGAGTTTTTACAAACGGATGAGAGCTACACAGAGTCGGCAGAAGTCTTATGCTGACAAAAGAAGGAGATCGTTGGAGTTTGAGGCTGGGGACCATGTGTTTCTCAGGGTGACTCCAATCATTGGTGTTGGGAGGGTGCTCAAGTTGAGGAAACTGACCCCAAGGTTCATTGGGCCGTATTAGATTACTCGGAGGATAGGCCTTGTGGCGTATGAGATTGCACTACCACCTCAATTGGCGAACTTGCATAACGTTTTTCATGTCTCGCAGTTAAGGAAGTATATTGCAGATCCTTCACATGTGTTGAAATCGGACGATGTTCAGCTTCAGGAGGATTTGACCATGGAGGCGGGACCGGTGCAGATTATGGATTCACAAATTAAACAGTTGAGGGGCAAGGAGATCCGTCCTGTGAAAGTCCTATGGGATGAAACTACTCAAGAAATGACATGGGAGATGGAGGACCTAATGAGACAGTCTTACCCGCATCTATTTCCTGGTAAGCTTTAATTTACGAGGACGAAAATTTTATAAGCTGAGGGGAATGTAAGACCTACAAAAATTTAAATAATTAAATAAGTAATTATTTAATAAATGTGGGTATGGGAAGCCTTTATGGCATTTAATGTTAACTTTAAGGACGTGGAAAGGTGCTAGCTCAAGTGGTTGAGAGTACTTTGATTGTGTGAGAGGACTTGGGTTCAAGTCCTATGTATGCCAATTGTGTGTTATCTTATTTTATTACTTTTTTGTTCTGATAATAATGTGGTTGAAGCGAGATAGTAGAATATAACCTTTGAAATATGAATTCTATCATGAAATGTGATTTGGTTGGATTGGTTGTGCATTTGAAATTGAATTGTGTGGTGATGGGTTCAAACCTTAGCTTGGACAAAATCATAGATTTTCTGTTTTTATCAATCTTTATTTTTTTGGGTAGGAATGTGAAGGGCCGAGAGAAACCTATCTAGAGGAACAGCCAAGGGTGCTGAAAAATCTATAGAAGGGCAACTTGAATGACAATTAAAACCAAGCATAAGTATTTTTCGTTTTACTTGATTGTCTAGCATTAAAGGGGTCATTAAAGGGAGGAATGGAGGGAGAGAGAGAGCATCCTTGAGTCTGAGAGTTTGAGAATAGTGAGGAGAGAGTTGACAGAGAAGTAACGAGAGTTGACAGAGGAAGAACTGCCAGGCGGCACGAACACAGTCTCGCGAATTTTGGTTAGTTTTGATGTTTCTGGAAAATGTGGGGCGAGGCCGTGATGATTGAATGTCGGGTATGAACTTTGATGTTGATAGAATCTGTGTGTGTTGATTTTGGCTGCATTATATTACCTCTGTTATGAATTTGAGTACTTAGGGTTATGTGGAGGGTGGAAACCAATTATACAAATTACAAATTCGTGATTTGATGTGATGTTATGAAATTCGATTCTGTTATGATTTACAAATGTTGTTAACGAGTATGAATATGTGCAATAGTGTACCATATGGTGGGTTGATATTTTGTTAAGTCCAAACGGTGATTTAGTGCCAAGAGAAGTATGAGAAATGTATGAAATGTGTGTGTGAAATCTCGAGTGAGAACAGTACGAATGAGGGAACTTTTACCATAGGTTATAAAAGGGTGGGTGTGAAATGGGTGATATTGCATGTTGGTATCACGTGCTAAAAGTAGACAAGGGTGACATTACTGTGAAAGATATTGCATGTGTGGTACATACGTTTCCATGATGAGTGAAACTGCTTTTGTGATACTATGCTGAATTATGTTGGTAATGAAACTGTTGTGGCATGAATCTTATAGGCAGTAAATGGTAGGATCAAAAGGTTGTGAGCTAGTATGCATGATGTTGAGAAAAATTGTTTTGTTGTGAATAGATGTGATGCAAAGTAGTGAATGGTTTGTGTATGGACAACTATTCTATGATGTAATTTCCTGTGTTGAGTGTTTTGGTATCCTCTAGGACCAATTTTAGTGCCATAAAACCAGTAGCAGTTGTGTTACTAGTATAGCGCCTGGCGGCGTGAGCGAGCTGCCAGGCGGACGTGAGTTCAAGCAGGGGCAGTAGTCACAGCGGAAGTGAGGCGCCTGGCAGCGGTGATGGTAGCGCCAGGCGGTGACGGTGAATCAGGGCGCCTGGTGGTGTGGGGGTGTCCGCCAGGCGGTAGCGGTACTGTGAGAGTGCTGCTGACGCATGGCGCCTGGCGGTGTGGGATGCCTGCTAGGCGGTCTGGAAGTAAGTTCCGCCTAGCGGTGTGAGATGCACGCCAGGCAGTTTTGGTCCAGTGATGGTGTGTGAGGAAGGTTTTCTACACCGCTTTAGGGGATGTTGTGATGCGATGCTTTGGCTAGGGGCTAGTTATGAGTGTATCTTGTATTGGGGTAACACGTGACCACTATAGGTTGTAGCCTGGTGGTTTAGGAAGTCCAGTGGAGTGTGCGAGTTGTAGCTCGTACGGCGAGGTTCGGGTGATTGCCCTCTTCAGAGTGATTCTATTAGAGCGTTGATAGTCTGGAACAGTTACAAATTTTATGTTTGTTTCGGGGAACTCCACTTGGTGTCACAGTGAGATGCTGTGACAATGTTATTCCCACGTGTGGACTATCAGGTGGTGGCCTGTAGTCGAAGGAGCGAGTGGACACTCGTGCAGCAAAGAGCGATCATAGATATCACCTAAAGGGTATAGAGATGATAGACGTCTAAAGGTTGTGTAGGAAGTGCATCATGAAAAGAAAAGCGATAAGTGTACTAACCCAAGTTTACTTATGACTAATATGGTATTGATTATGATATTATTGTCTTTATTTAACGAACTCACCCTATCTGTGTGTGTGTGGCGATGATCATGTAACTCGTTACATGGGAGCAGATGTTGATGCAGGTGGACAGACTGAGACATAGAGACGGAGAGGGGGATCTTATGGGAGTTATGGATTTTTATTTTGTTATGATTTGGATTTGATGTAATAAAATTTTATAGACACCTACTTTACAGTTCAATTTTGCTGCGCGGTTTGATTAATTGTTTTGGCGCGTTAAACTTTGACTCTAAATCTATTTCCATGTTTGGGAAATTGTTCATAATAAATGAGGTTGTTCAGTTAAATATTATCGTTAATTATTTTATAAGTAATTTCCGGCTAGGACGTTACAGATTGCATGCTATTTTGGAAAGAAAATAACAACCTTGATTTTTGCAAAACTTGTAAATCTTCACGATGGAAGGAATTTCCTAAAGTCAATTCTAAGTTTGAGGAACCTGAATATGAGCATAAAGTTCTTGCGAAAGTTTTGAGGCACTCTCTGTTGATTCCTAGACTTCAAAGACTATTTATGTGTTGAAAGACTACTAAGTCGATGAGGTGGCATGATGAAGAACGAATAAAGGATGGAAACTTGAGACATCCTGCTGATGGTGATGCTTGGAAGGATTTTGATAGGCTTCATTCTAAATTTTCTTTTGATTCATGGAATGTAAGACTTATTTCAAAAAAAAGTTTCACTTAGTAAAAAGTTAATACTTTCACAATTTTCTCAAAAAGAAATCACAATTTTTTTTAAATAAAAAAAACAAAAATTGAAAAACACAAAAAAGAAAAAATCCTACATACAATTTGTCTCCCCCACACTTATTTCAAAATATCTTGATGGACTTACATTTTTATTTTTATAAAATCTAAAAACAGAAACACATATTTTTGAATTTTTTTTTTTAAATTTTCACTAAAATTAAAAACAGAAAACAAATATGCATGCAATTTAACTTTTCTATCAACAATGATTTCAAAAGAATTTGAATCTAAACTTTTTACCTGTTGCAGCAACCTTTCTTCTTTTTCTGCAGCCATGTCAACAAAGGTAACCACTGAAAACTTATTTGCATCATTCACATCAACAAACTTGATGTGTGGAGTGTGTGGCTTCAACTCAACTTAAGCATCATCAAGTGCATTCGGATGGTTAAGTGGATCATCAGTAATCCTCATATTCTCATCTTCTGAGCAAAAATTTTCACCTAGTGTTGTTGACTCTACTGCTTCATCATTAACCAAGTCAGTTGCAATAGTATATGCTTCAGCTGCATCTTCGAATATTGTTGGCTCTTCAACTGCACTTGGTTCCTCCATTGTATTATCCTCACAATTTTGCTCTTGAAAATGATCATTTCTACTCATATCCTCATCAACGGGTACAATTTTATATTCACATTGAGCAGCATCAACATATCCATCAATAGATTTGTTTGTGTGAGAATCTTTAATTTCTATATCAGCAACATCTTTAGCAAAATTGATATGTCCATCAGTAGACATATTACTATGAGCATCATTATATCCATCAGTAGATATATCAATGTGATGTGATTCCGCTATTGGTTTTTCAGACTGACTCTG
>Ga0209589_1000520_pt1 | contig 54829 bp, 40 predicted proteins | sample CowpeawhiteBW_FD_187525 | JGI IMG/M metagenome (GOLD analysis project Ga0209589, IMG submission 187525) | Root nodule microbial communities of legume samples collected from California USA - Cow pea white BW (SPAdes) (version 2) | ecosystem: Host-associated > Plants > Roots > Nodule | place: USA...
TAATTACCACTAATCAAAGTAAAGTCTCAATTATTGGCAAAAACTTATTTAATCAAATGAAAGTTTCTAAATAAAATCAAAGTAAAGTCTCAATTTAATTTAAAAACCTTTTAACTCATATGATTAACATGCATGTAGATTTAAAATCATTATTTTCTATTCGATTAAAAAGCAAAGGACATAGATAAACAAAAACCACAACAATAATCAAAATAACAAACACATAAATTCATCTAACCTCAGAATCTAGTTAAGAAATTATAGTGGAATCAACCCTTAAAGCTTAACCCTCCATGGCTTTGATGGAATACATGATAATATATGATAAATGAAAGAAAATAAAAGAAAAGAGAGAATGAGAGATGTGCTGAATGACGATGTCTGCCAAAACCAGAGAGTTCTCAGTGTCCCAAGTTGTATGTTGTGTCCCGTTTCTACTCCCTTAAGTCTATTTATATAGGCTTCAATTGGACTTTGGGCTTTATCTGTCAATTGCTAAAATCTTTTATTTTTATTTAATTAATTAGCAATTTAATTCTTGTCCAATTTCCAATTCTGCCCCTATTATTTAACCATTTTTGCAGTTTTGACCAGAGTTGACTGCTGACTTTGACCATTTGACCAGAGTTGACCAGTTGACCAATTGGACTGTCCAATAGCAGCCTGACACGTGGCAGAGTGCTTTCTCTCTCTAGACTAGGGTTTCTCTCACACTATGGCTGCAAAGTTGCTGTGACGGCTGCTGCTGCCGTTTTTCTTCTCCGACGAGGCTTGACGGTGGTGGAGCAATGGCTGCCATGGCTGCTGCGATGGTGCGTGAAGGTTGCGGGAATGGAGGCTGCCAGCGAGGTGTTACTGCCATGGACGTGGTGCTATTCTGGTTCGCGGGAAGTGTTGCAGATGCAATGGTTCTTCTTCTCCGATCTGGTGCGTGACTGGTGGTGCTGCCATGGTTAGACGCGGATCTGGTGGTGACGGAACTACGATGCAGATCTGTGGAGATGATGGAGGCGCGAAGGTGGAAACGTTCTCCGATCTGGTTCGCGTTTTCTGCATGGTGGTGAACGAAGGTTGAAGATGGTGGTGAAATGATGGTCGCTGGTTCGTAATGGAGGTTGTAAGTGCGGTGATCGGAACAGTGCGAGGTTGGCTGCTGGTGCGTGAACCTGCTACCATCGAGATTGGTCCATGGTGGCGAGAAGTTGGTGGTGTGGTGGTTCTGCAGGGACGGTGCTGTTTCTGGCGAGTTGTAGTGCTCATAGTGGTGCGCGAGTGGTTGCTGGTCTGTGGACGAAGAGGTGCAGTGGTGGCCGGCGACGAGATGGCGTGATGGTGATGCAGTGGTAGCCGGCGAGATGAAGAGGTGTGGCGGCGGCTGCCATGGTGATGGAAGGAGAGGAGAAAATTAGGGTTAGGGTTTCAATTTGGGAGATGGTGACGTGGTAGGATTTGATTGGTCAATTTGGTGAGTGGAGGATTAAGACACGTGACAGCTTATGGTGGGCCTGATTTGAAAGTTGAGGATTGCCACATGGCGTGATCTGGTTGAGTGTAGTTTAAGTGGTAAGAAGGGTGCAACTTAGGGAAAACTGGGGGTGCAGAACAGGGTTTTTTGGTGGTCCACTTTGCAGGAGTGTGCAAATAAAATATGGGGGTACATTTAGCTCATGATTTATTCTTTTCCAGAATTTCCTGATTTTGGACTTATTTTGTAACTTTGAATATTTTAAATCTACACTATTAATGACCAAAAATAAATTCCAACTGCATTAACAAACGTTAAAATATCCAATAATATTTTATGCAACTAAAAATCAATTTTTACGCCACTTTTACCAAACTTACTCAATAAATCCAATAATCATAAATCCTAATTAAATCAATCTTTAAGCACAGAAAATTCAATTAAATCCCCAAATTTATATATTAAATGAGGGCAAAAATTTGAACTCATCAGGTTACCTACAGAAGAGACTCTGAAGCTCAAGTCAGCGAAATCTCTCCAAAAGTCAAATCTGGTGATTAGGAAAGTAATGAATGTGTACGTTTAATTCGTAGGGTTCATGCATATTTATAGATTATTAATTATGTTTGACCATTCCATAGGCTAGGCTCTGGTTTGGGCCATAGGTGGGTTTGGGCCTTAGCCTAGGCCTTTAGTCTCATTATTGTGGGCTTGCTGAATTTTAGGAGTGCTTTGATTTCGTTAAGTTTCTTAGAGTGGCCGGTGTAGACCGACTACTCTTTTAGCGGCTTATGCCGCTATTTTTCGCATGTCGTCTTAGGCTGGCTATTCTTTTAGCGGCTTAGCCAGGTTGCTCTTTTAGTGGTTTAGGCCGGTTAGGCTTAGGTCAGCTTAGGCCGGCTACTTGATTTGTTTTCCATATAGATATGATGATCGTTTATTATTATTATTATTTGGTTGGATCGGCTTGGTGTGGTACAACACTCAATTTCAATATATAAAATATATAAAGGCTTTTGGTATTTACTCGACCATTCCACCTTTTTTCTAAGTATTAAATGTAAAAGACTTTTGGTGTCTACTAGACAGCTTGTGTCGCATGACACTCATTTTCAAAAACATAAAATTAAATCAATTTCAATCAAATTTGTAATAAAGAACTACATAGTCCTAATTTCTCAATTTTAATAGGACCAATGTTAATCCTTTTCAGGTGCTTTTCATTCAAAAAATAATTTTGTTTAATATTTTCTTATTTATGGGAAAAATAAGTATTTAAAAATAAACACATCATTTTTGCATATTTAATTAAAGGTCCCTCTTTGAACAAATGTTGTAGAGTGTTAATACTTTCCCTATCCATAATTGACTCTTGAATCCAAAATCTGGTTTTTGGGGCCATCCCATCATGATTTATGTTGCGATACCTAGTTATTTTATTTGTTGGGATTGCACATCAACAAATTTATTATTAAGGCCTAATACGGAATAAAAATTGGTTAAAGCTACTTATAATTGTATGTTGTAGGTCCCTTGATGACACATTTACTATCAAAGGGGACTCTCGGTTTTTATATACTATTTGTATAAACTTGCAAAATTTGGATTCTTTGCTTGAGTTTTTTGTGTTCTTTTTTTATTGTGCTTTTAAAATATATTGATGAGCACTCATTTTGAAGTCTAGAAATATATCAAAAGGGTTTTTAAAGTACTAATATATTAGTGTATTTTTAATTCTTAGCCGAGATCAATAGTAAAAATTCCACCAGAGAATCTTAACTCAAACATGTACCCTACAAAATGAATAAACAGTTCTTCTACCTCAACAACTTCACAATACTTGTTCCCCAACCCTGGACTTCCTTCTCTATAGAACCAAGCTGGAGTAGATATATCATTACATCCTTCTACAGGTTTAATTGGTGATTTTTACCTTTTGAACCTCATCAAGTACTGATATTTGCATCTACAGATATCAACTAATCAGTTGTATACATGCCAAGTTTTAGTTGTTCAAAACTATTATAATGTATTATACCAAACATAATAGATTATCATGGTATAAATAGTGTAACACCGCATTTAAATAATAATATAGTCAAATGGAATATTACACACAATAATATAAAGAGCCAAGATGTGGAGTATAAAATTACTCCTTAAAGATATTCAAGGTACTTAAAATGGAATACTGAGGCACACCATGATGCCAATACAAGAAAGAGTACAAAGTTCAACAGTAATAAAATTAATACTAAAACACAAATCAATACATGGGCCATAGCCCTAAAAGAAAGTACAATTAAACAGAATCAAACCTAGGCAGGCTATGCAACGGAGTCACCATTTCCTTGTTGACCACGAGGAGTTCTCGCATATGCTCACATCAATAAATTGATGATCATCGCAAAAAGAGAAAACCACACACATAACTATCAAACAGGCAAAAAGGTAAGCTAGAGTAGAAAGTGATTTATCATACAATTACTTACAATTTCATAATCTAGGATACATATGTCAACCAATCATGTTATGACATGCAACCAATACACTAAGACTCAAGACATGATTCATCCGGATACATATAATTAGTCGGATTCAGCGGATGCTTGCACTTGTGGTGGCCTTTACTACTCTACCGAGCTAATTATTACCGTGTTTCATCCCCCCCACACAAGGTTAGCCTTAAAGTGTTCTAGGCCTCTTGCTACTCCCACTAGTTGAGTTAGTACGCTCTACATGATACTAACTAACTCTTTAGAGTGTCAAGATGCAATTCTTACCTTGAATCCTTACTAATAGGGGTCATGGAATTACGTTCTGACCAATGAGGCACCACCATGAGATCTCACCTAGAGATTCATGGAATTACGCCCTTACCCCATCAACATCATGTTCCAACAATCAATATACAATTATTACTCATACCAATCTCATGTCGCTTTTATAACCAATCATCCCATACATGTCACATTGCCAATATCATGTTATACTTATCAATCACAGACCATAAACCATCTTAGTCAGACATAATCACCCAATTCATGCTTTAAAAGTGTAATCTATCCAAACATACAGCAAACGTCCAAGAACAGAGAAGAAAACAGAACTTGGGTGCATTCTCGCCCAGTTCTCACTTAGGCGAGCTCCTTTCGCCTATGCGAGAGCTTGAAAAGGGGAACAGTGGCACTGTCGCATTCTCTCGCTTAGGCAAGACCTCCTCGCCTGAGTGAGATAGCATCTCACTCAAAATTGGAGCTTGTCGCTAGAGCGACAGCTCGCGCAGCAGCAGGGAGGGTTTTCTGATACTCTCGCTTAAGTGAGCCCCTCTCGCTTGGGCGAGATTATTAGATTTCCTCCTTTGTTCACGCAGGCCAACATACAGATTTGTCCAGAACAATGTACAATACACATTCATATCATATTAAACATCAGTTGATCACCACAAGCACGAAATAGAGTTGAAAAACTAGCACTGTACTTTAAAACTCAAAAATAGTAAAAGCCCTAGCTTCCTTTACCTAGAAAAGCTATTGTGAGGGTTGAGAGTACGAACAGAGAAGCACCATAGCTCCTAGGACAATTTAGTGAGCTGGAAAAACGACGGACAAACAGGGAACGAGGTTATAATGACGAACCTTAGTTGGAATCACGAAAACAAGCTAGGAATGGAAGAATATGAGTGAGATACAACTTAGGTGGAGAAGAAACGAGATTGAGCTACTTGAAGTGAACTAAGGACTAAACCCTAGCAAAGCCTCTGTGGAGAGGAAAAGAGAGTGTGAGAGTACTGATTTTTGCAAGTGAATGTAGAATGCGGGATCCTAGTTGCTTTAGGGGCCTTGGCACCCTATGAGCCAGCCAATAGGCCCATTAGATTTGTGGGACAACCCTTAAACATTGGGGCAGAAATAAGATAGCCTTACAAACACCTTTAATTTAATTTTTAAAATCCTTATTATTCTCTCCAAAAAAAAGAGAAATTAATCGAAGATTTAGGTGCATAACCTCACATAAACATATCCTTACACATCATAAAAAAATTGAAATGTGCACTAATTTGTTTTGAGCATAAGAGCAAACATTATTATAAAAGTGTTGAAGTTTTCAAGAGCTTTTCATCATTAATGAAGACTAATCTCGAATTTTAGTTATTATATAAAAAATGAAAATTTAAACTTTAAAGAGATAAAAAGAAAAATATTTTTAACGAAACAAAATTAAGAAAGTTATTTCACAGAAAATTCAAACGTATTCTCTTTTTGACATTTTCACATGTTTAGAAGTCCTAAGATTTTTTAATTATCACCATCTTAGCTCTATAAATGTGTTTTCACATGTTCGCTTATTCACACAATTGAACTGAACAAAGAGAAAAAGCTTAGGCTGTGTTCGTTTAAGATAATTTACTGTTTTAAAGAAAATGGTAAGATAAAATAGAAGGTGATAAACGCGTTCGTTTGGCTTGATTTGAGAGCGAATGAAAGCTAGTATTTGTGGGATATTACACTTTTACAATCTCATATATTATGAGCAAATTAAGAGGATTATTTGATAAAAGACTATTCAGCCCTTGTGCTTTCTTTATTCACGTGCATGTGGAACCAATCCATCACATGTGGAACCAATCCATTTACAAGGGATCCAATCCTTATAAAGTTGGAATTGATCTAGTAGAGAAGGGATTCGATCCCATGTATGCATGAAATTGAGGAGATCCGATCCTATTCTTTGCATATCCGATCCCTAGTGCATTGGATCCAATCTGGCCATTTTCCAAACTAGGTCTCCTTTAATGAACGTTCGAAGGCATAAGTTTGAGTTGTATTTCCTAGTCGCTCTCTGCTTTACCGCTATGTTTCGGATTTGTGCTTTTCTTATAACTCGGTTAACAGATATAGGTGGGTATATAGATTATGCTGGTTCTAGTTGGGATCGTATAATTAACGGTGTAAGGAAGGTTCACCAATCTCAACTGCTATCATTACTTCCATGACGTAAACCAAGCTAAAAGGGGATTCGTTGGTCCTGGATTGGGGGTGCACCTATAGGCCCATAGTACTTGCAGGAGGTCTTCTGGCCAACGACCCTTTGCTCCATCTAAATGTTTTCGTAGTTCGACCAGTATGACCTTGTTAACGGCTTCAACTTGTCTATTGGTTTGCGGGTGCTCTATGGAGCTGGTGATGTGTTTGATGCTTAGGTCAGTGTAGAATTTGGTGAGCTCTATATCAATGAATTGTCGACCATTGTCAGTTATGATAGTATGCGGTACTCCATAGCGGCATATGATGTCTTTCCATTCAAACTGTTGGACCTGTTGTGCTGTGATTGTGGCCAATGGCTTAGCTTCTATCCACTTCATAAAATAGTCGATGTCGACAATGAGGAACTTCACTTGTCCTTTCCCCGGGGTGAAGGATCCTAATATGTCGATTCCCCATTTTGCGAACGGCCATGGGGAGAGTATGCAATGTAACTGTTCCTGTTTTTGGTAAATGAGGTTGCCATGTTTAACATGGTATGCATTTTTTGACAAAGTCTTGACAATCTGCCTCCATGGTTGGCAAGAAGTAGCCGGCTTTGAGTATTTTGGTTGTCATGGTTCGTGCGCCTGAATGGTAGCCGCATATTCCTTCATGTATCTCTTTAATTATGTATTCAGCCTACTCTCAAGGGTTGCCCATACCCTCGTTTGTATAGTTCGTCACCTATCATTGTGTATCGTGATGTTTTTGCCAGCCATCCTTTATCGATATTGGGTGTGGGGTTGTCGGTTGTGAGGTAGTGGATGTAGGAGGTTGTCTAGTTATCAGTGTGGCCTAGGTTGAGGCAGATGTTTGTTATGGATGGTGCAAATAGTGTCTATTGCAAGAGTGATTTATGTCTGCCTTTGAGCTTAGTGCTTGCGAGTTTTGACAGGACGTTTGCTCGTACGTTTTCTTCTCTTGGGATATGTTGGATGTATAATTTGTCGAATCCGGATTGGATGACGTTGTAGAAAAGGTGGTAGTATTAGAGGAGGGTTGGGTCCTTTAATTGAAATTCATCTTTGAGGTGGCCGACCATGAGCCTGGAATCTGTTTTGCATATGAGGGTTTGTATACCAATTTTGCGTGCTGCTTATAGTCCTGCGAGGATGACTTCATAGTCGGCTTAGTTGTTGGAAGTCTTGAAGGCGAAATGTAGAGATTTTTTCAATGAGTATATGGTTGGGACATTCTAGGACAATACCAACACCTACGCCCCTTGGATTAGAGGAACCGTCAACATATAATGTCCATTGGTCTTCCTCGGGGGTGTGTTGGAGATCGTTAACGAAGTCAAGTAGGCACTGAGCTTTGATGGGGCCATGCGGTTCATAATGAATATTAAATTAAGAGAGTTCCACGGCCCAGGACGACATTTGTCCAACCAAGTTAGGTTTTGGAGGATTTTCTGAATGGGGTAATCGGTCTTGACGATGATATGGTGGTTTTGAAAGTATGGGCGTAGCCATCTTGTTGCGTGCACCAAGGAGACCGCTAGTTTTTCTACCATTTGGTATCTGGTCTCAGGATCTTATAGGGTTCGACTGACAAAGTATATCGAATGTTGGATTCCAGTAGATTCTTTGACCAGGGCGGCACTGACTGTGTAGTCTGTTGTTGAGATGTAGACTAGGAGTGGGAGGTGTATATCTGGTTTGTGGAGGATTGGTGGGGATGTGAGTGTGGCTTTGAGGTTTTGGAAAACTTTTTCGCAATTATTGTTCTAGGAGAACTTCTCGGATTTTTTGAGGAGCTGGATAATGGGTTGTGTTTGTTCAGCTAGTTTTTGGAGGAATCTGGATATGGTGGTTAGGCATCCAATCAGGTGTTAAAATTCTTTGACATTGGTGGGGCTGCACATTTTAATTATAGCGTTGCATTTTTCATGGTTGGCATCAATGCGCGTTGTGCAAGCATGAAGCCTAGGAATCTCTCGCTGTTGACGCGGAAACACATTTTTCGGGGTTAAGTCTGGGGTTGTATTGTCGGAGTGCGGAGAATATGGCAGACAAGTCTTGCGCATGTTGCAGGTGGCTGGGTGATTTGACAACCATGTCATCAACGTACACTTCGACACACTTTCCCATCAGTTGGTTGAATACTTTATCCATTAATCGTTGATAGGTAGTGCTTTCATTTTTGAGTCTGAAAGGCATAACCTTGAAGAAATAATTAGCATCATCAGTAATGAATGCAATTTTTTTTCATGTCGGTTGCCATTAGTATTTGGTTGTATCCGGAATATGCGTCTAAAAAACAGAGAACTTTGTTGCCGACGCACATTCTCCATTTGCCATTGGCTTTTTTGACTAGGACCACATTAGAGAGCCAAGTAGTGTAGTTGGCTTGTGCAATGAACCCAATGTCTAGTAACTTCTCGGAATTTTGCTTTTGCTGTCAACCGTCGTTCTTCTCCTAATTTTAATTTCTTCTGCGAGATGTACCAAGCCTCTTTGTATATTGATAGCTTGTGAATTGATACTTAAGGATCTACGTCGAGTAGGTCTGCAGCTGACCAGGCCAGGACATCATGGTGCTCCTGTAGGAGGCATGCTTTTTGAGTGTGCGGCCAGTGTGAAGGTCTAGGTTTGTAGTTTCCTCAACTGGTTCGATGCGCGAGTCACATCCTATTCTAGGGTCCAGGTCGTTGCCGAATAGAGCTATTATAGAGCCAGGTAGGCGCTCAATGTTGTGAGTTTGGAGGATTGGTAGCTGAGGGCACAGGCTGGCCATATAGCATTCTCGTGCGAGTCACTAGTCGCCGTGGATGGTAATGATGTCGCCGGATGGGAAAGGGAACTTAATAGCTAAGTGGGGCGTGGAGATAAAAGCTCCTAGAGTGTTGAGGGATGGACGACTGAGTAGGACATTGTTCGATGTAGGTGCTTCCACGACAAGGAAGCGAATGAGAATGGTCTTAGTTTGCGATCCCTCATAGAAGATGGTATGGAGATCAATGTACCCACATCTTGAGACCTTTTCTTTAGGGAACCATTATAAGGGGGGGAAGTTGGATATCAACGGAACTGCCTTGGTCTGTGATAACCTTTCTACCGCGAAGTTCTCAAGCTCGATGGTGATGACCATGGGATCATCTTGTTGTTGGTTGACGCCATGGAAATCGGCGTCGGTGAAGGTGATGGGGGGCATGCGATGTCTATAGTGGGAGCAGGTTATGTGGTTGATGGACTGGATATTACAAAGGTATTTCTTCCTAGTTGACGAGATGGAGTCGCCGCTGGCGAAGCCCTTTCATATAGTGTTAATGGTGCCGTGTAGGGGGGGATCAGCTTGGTTGACGTCAGTATAGGTTGACTTTTGATCTGGACGGGTATTGGTGTGTGGTCGATTAGCGCGATGAGTGTCGCATGGGGGTGTTGGTTATCGGATTGTCTGGGATGAGAAGATCAACCTTTTCTGACAAAACGAGAGAAGTGGCCGGTGCTGATCAATTCTTCTATTTTATCTTGAAGCGCCTTCCACTCATCGGTGGTGTGGCCATTGTTTCTATGATATTTATAGTACTTGGTCATATCATTGTTGGGGGAGTTCAAGGTTTTGCGTGGTGGTGGGCTTAGGTCGGCCTGGAGCGCTTCGTCGAGGAGACGTGATCTAGGAACGTTGAGTGGGGCGTATCTAGTGAATCGTGGTTGCCTAGGCTATTTAGGCCGAGATTCTGTTTGTGGAGACGGTTTGTCTGGTCCAACAGATGAGGGTGTATAGTCGGTGCAAAACTTGGTTCGGAGAGTCTTCATCTCCTCCATGCAGATGTAATTCGCAGCACGTAGTTTGAGTTCATGCATGGAGGCTGGAGGGCAAAGGTAGACATTGTGAGCAAATGGACCAGGTTTGAAAGTTAGGGCCATACACTATAAGATCATTTCTTGAGTGAGTTTGGGCATGTGCAGGGTGGCCTTGCTGAAACGGTCAATGAAGGCACGCAGTGTCTTGTCTCTTTCCTGTGTAACGCTGACGAGGGAAAAGGGTATGGCCTGTTGTGGGCGGTTGCCGGCAAAATGGGTGGTAAAAAGGTGGGAGAGTGTGTCGAAACAGTCAATTGAGTATGGGGGAGGGTGGTGAATCATTCAAGGACAAGGCCTTTGAGAGTGGTGGGGAAGGCCTTGCAAAAGACGATGTCGTCAGAGGTGTAAACATGGGTGATGTACACCTTAAGGTGTTCGTCTGGGTCGGTTTCTCCCGTGTAACGGTCTAGTGTGAAGGGTTCCCACTGACTAGGGAGAGGTGTGGTGGTGTCAATGAAAAGGTGGTCACGTCTGGGTGTGTGGTGGGATGGGATGTCAGACGATGGTAGGGAATGTGGTGGTGTAGTGGTGAGGAGGGGTATAAATAGTGGGAGGGTGGCAGTAGGTTGGTTGGTTGTAGGTTGTGCGAAGATTGTTGTGTGGTGGGTGGAAATGATAGGTGTTTATTGTAGGGTGCCTTGAAGAAAGCTTTTGGATGGCTAGGGAGATCCACCACCAAGGTTTCACCTTTCTTGGGTATTTGGGTTTTGTCTGGTGTGGTTCCAGATCTATAAGTGAGAGTCTTATTGTGCTAAATTAGATTCTTGTGGGATTAAGAGTCTTGATATGGTTTTTGGTTTTGTCAAAAGTGTAATCTTGTAATGATTTTGTAAAAAAATTGATATAGGGAAAAGTTTGGCTACGATTGCCTTCATTAACAAGATATAGCTATGTTATGAGTGAACCATTATAAAAATCCTTGTGCATTGGTTTGATTGTTCTTCTCTTAATTGATCTTTACTAAAATGTTCAAGAAAATCATTTTAATCAATCTTTTTATGTAATTTTGGTGCTTTAATATCTATTGTTAAAACGTTTCTTGTGTTGTGAATTGGAATTAATCTTGTTTGATAGTATTAAGACCCAGAAAAATAATAATTATAATTTCAAGAGTGGTTCTTGGGCATTAGAAATATTATTTAAATTTAATATATAAATAATTCTATGGAAGTGGAGTATAACGTAGTTGGTTAGAGCCTTGTCATGAGGTTGGTGGTTAAGGATTCCATTCTTGATGTGTGTAATTAGTATATTTATATTTTAAATGTTGTTTTTATAATTAATTAGGAATTGATTGTGTGTCTTTGGTGTGGTTTATATTTTATATTATTTGTAATTTATTTGGCATGCCTTTTTGGGTGGATATTATTGTAATGTTTGTCATGCGTATGGTTGACAAGAAAATTATGATAGTTTGTATGGTTTCGAACTTGGTGGTGGTGAGTTCGAACCTTGGCTATAGCAAAAGGCTTAAATATTGGTTTCCTTTTTGGTATTTTTGTGGTACTTTTAGGAAGATGAAAAATGGAAGGTAGGTTTGTTGAATCTGGTCAATCATATTTTTTTAAGGGAAGCCACTTACTTTGTTTTTAATGTTGGTTTAGGGCAAAATTGAAGGATTATTTTGCTAGGTTAAAATTGAGGTCTATGAGGAAGGGGAGGCCATGTGTAATTAGGGCAAGAAGAGCAAAGGAAAAGTGGTCTTGTTGCAAGAATTCTAGGTAAGGGGTGCTAAACCATTATCTTGTTATTGCTTGAATGTGTGTAGAGCAATGGTTGCAAATTGATTTATGGGATGATGAATTGTACATTTGGGGGTTAAGTTTAGGCATAAAGGTTGCTAAAACTTTCTCAAATTTATTTAAAGTGGAATGTAGCATAGTTGGTTATAGCCTTGTCAGAGGTTAGTGGTTAAGGATTCGATTTGATTCTTGATGTGTGTAATTAGTATATTTATATTTTAAATATTAGTTTTATTATTAATTAGGAATTGATTATGTGTGTTTTCGGTGTGGTGTATATTTATAATTCTTTGTATTTTGCACGCCTTTTTGTGTGCATATTATTGTAATGTTTGTCATGCGTATAGTTGACAAGATAAATACGATAATTTTTATGGTTTGGAAGTTGGTGATGGTGAGTTTGAACATTGGCTGGAGCAAAAGGCGTAAATATTGGTTTCCTTTTTTATATTTTTATGGTGCTCTTAGAAAGATAAAGAGTTGAAGGTAGGTTCACTGAATTTGGTCAATAATTTTTTAAGGCAAGCCACTTTTTTTTTTTTTATGTTGGCTTAAGGGAAAATAAAAGGATTATTTTGCTATGTTAAAATTTAGGTCTATAAGGAGGGGGAGGCAACATGTGCCTGGTGAACGAGAAAGAGCTGAAATTTTAGTTAGAGCAAAGGCAAAGTGTTCTTATTAGGAGAATTCCAGGTAAGGGGTGTTAAAATTTTATCTTGTTATTGCTTGAGTGTGTACAAAACAATGGATGCAAATTGATTTATAGTATGGTGAATGTACATTTAGGGGTTATGTTTAGGCGTAAAGGTTGCTAAACCTTTCTCTTGTTTATATGCAGAGCAGTGGTTGCAAATTGATTTATGGAATGGTGAATTGTATATTAAGGGGTTAAGTTTGGGCATAAGGGGTGCTTAGCCTTGTCCTCATTATTTTTTGGTTAACTGCATAAAAATATTTTGAAGGGAAAAATATGGAATTTGTAAGGTAAACTATGTTTGTTTTCCTGTAAAATGATTACAATTGGAATTATAAGATATGTTTGATGTTCACAATATTGGGGCCATCTAATTTATTCTATGGATGAATATATGGCGGAATAAGGATATGATGATGACATGATTGGTTGGGTTAAAAGCCTATTACAAGTATTTTTTTTTTGGTTTTTGTAAATTTTGAGAAAATATTGATGCAAGAGAAATTTGGGAATTTTATGGCTCAATGGAATTTTTATGTTCATAGGAAAGTTTAGGTTTCATGCAAAAATTATATATATTTTTAGATTGTTCATGTTGGCATGTTGAATAATTCTTGGTGGTAGAGCATAATTCCTTTTCTTATTTTATATGTTGATATGATGAGAAGTTCATGGTGTTGGTGTAATTGGTATGAAGGATAATTTTTTTTTTTGTGGTCATGAAATATATTTTTGGTGGTATTGGAGAATACTTTGTTTTGGACATCAAAGGTGTGGTGGGAAAGTGGAATGGATGGTTTTGGTTGTAAGAGGTAAGTATTTAATTATAGTCCATGTTCATGTTGAAAGAAGGTTATGGTACTAATTATAGGCATGTGGTTGTTGCCGGTTGTTTGGTGCTTTAAGATTGAAAATTTGATGTTGTGAACATGAAGTTACAATTGAATGGTTATGAATTTATGTGCCAAATTGTTACGTGTAGAATGTTATGGGGCAATGTGAGTATATGTGGTGAATGATTTTGGTAAGTTTTATTAAAATACGTGAGGTAAATATGTGTAGTATTGTTCTTGTGGTTTCAAGATGTGTATGTTGGAACATTAGGACATTGGTATAAGAGTTTTCCATGATGTGTTTATGTTTTTGGGTTGATAGGAATGATATGGGATGGTTGGTATTTCATTTTTGTGCATGTTTTGAATGCTTAGTATGTTGAATATGTATTTTGTGCATAATTAGTGATGTTTTCTTGCTATTTTTCATGTCCTGGAAGTGATTTTAAGAACCAAAGTGGCTATTGGTCGACTGGGAGTCGTTGGGCGACTAGGAGTCGTTGGACGAGTGACTAGGTTGTTTTATGTCAGAGAATTGCGAAACAAAGTGGTTGATAAGTTCCTTATCTCTAGAGTTTTTCTTAGCCAATTGCATTGTGTTGGGTAGGTTTAAGTGGTTAATTAGGAGTCTTTAGCTTAGAAATAGTCTAACTAGGATTTTAGTCTAGTTTTACTGAAGTCGTCTAATTAGGTGTTTTTAATGCATTCTATAGCATAGTCATTAGGAGTACCAATAGTTAGGCTTAGTTCAATACGTGATATAGGTTCATGAATAGGTAGGAGCATTTTACCCTAGTCTTAGTTTAGATATTAAGGTTTAGAAGTAGAGCTGGTTTAATCTTAGTCTAGTTTTAGGTGTTTTTAAATAGGATTTGGTGTGCTTAACATTCACATTTGAGGTTTTTGGAGTTTGATGCAGATATAGTGATCAAGGGAAGTTGCAAATGTCTAAAGAAAGTTGTGATAAAAGCTTGATCCAACCAAAGTGCTAAGAAGTTGGTCGAGTTGAATTTTTGGTGTAAATGTTGACCAAAGTTTGACCAAGAGTTGACTTTTTGCTTTTTAAATTCCAATTGAGATGGCACTTGTGGGGAAATTTTTAGGATATTAAAATACATTTGTGATGACCTTAAGATGGTTGAAAAGTAGTCAAAGAATGCATGGAACTCTTGGATGTCATTTTTGCATGTTTGGTTTAATTAGGTGATTTAGTTGTAGCATAACTTTGCATTGTGTTTTCTAACTTGTTTCTTTAGGTCTTAAATTGCAGAAATACTGGTGTTGAAGCTATTTTTAACTAAGGAGGATTGCTGAATGATATGGACCATGCCAAATAGGCGAGTGGAAAGCAGGCCTAGCATGTGAAAGCCTTTTGGAGAAGTGGAACTAGAGCTGCTTTTAGCCAACTACTTGTGCTTACCCTTTACAACAGGTTCTAGAGTCGAAGATAACACCAAACACTATGCATTCAACCTATTATAGTCCTATCCAGCTGCTGGAAGAACTGTCACCTAGGTTACAAGTTAGAATAAGAAGTAGTTAGTAGGAAAATAGTTAGCTTTGTTAGTTAAAAGTAGTTGTGTGACTTGCAATAGGTTGTCTGGGTGCTAAAAAAAATAGTTCTAGGCACCATTCTGCAAGAGAGATAGAGACAACCAAAATTCATCCATTTGAACCAGACTTCACACATTCACTCTCACAAACCATTTATCATCTCCACTCACCATCGCAAAACCAACATTGTTACATTTTCTTCACTGTTCTTACAGTTTTTATACTATTGTACTAGTGACTTGTGGTTGTTCACAAGGATTTGTTTCAATTCATCCATTCAAATTTGTCCCACGATAGCCCTCTCTCCGTCTCTATGCGTCACCAGCATCAACTGGAACATCATCTGCTCTCGTGTGACAAGCCACACGATCATCGCCAAACACATTTAGAAACAGTGAGCTCACAACAATAAAAAAATATACAATTAATAAAATAGAGATTCACTCCAAACTACTTTATTTCATTTAAATTGCTTAATCTTAACACTCGATACCCAAGGATTTCAGATCATTGTCTCATTATACATATGAAACTACTAATCCATTTACCCATACAATTACTTGACCATGGACCCAGGATATATCATGCTTCCACAAACCTGTCCGCTCGTGGTCCAACCTCTATTAATCTCCCCGCTCGTAGTCCAACTCTACGGACCTCCCCGCCCGTAGTCCAACACTTGTAATCCATCAAGCTACGAACCTTCCCACTCGTAGCAACTCTCAAGTGTGAGCACGGAACATACAAACCGCCCTACTCGTATCCTCACACGAGATTATCATTAATATGAACCTCCCCACTCATATTAACCACATGTTCCATCAGCAATCACGAACCTACCCGCTCGTGATACAATTAAGCATATCCCAAATAAGGACAAACACAACAAGCCATGCAAGACGCAATAAAAACAACCATTGTCCCTACGCTATCGCTTGGCACTACCTAAGCGTCACCAGGAAAATTTCACTGTTGATCGCCTAGCAGGCACCTCTCACTGCCAAGCACCAAGCAATTCCACACCCACTATTTTAGTGGTTGTCGCCTGGCGGTGAATAGTGAACCGCCAGGCGCTACGCGCTCCAGGGACTTCCCTGGTTACTCCTATCGTTTAGCAGTCCAGTCTGTGCCGCCAAGCACTACATCAATAGCGTGACAACTTCTAGTTTAACACTTCACCACATGTATTAACACCTTAACGACTCAAACACGTATCCATGATATCACATCCAAAATACATGAAAATGATAAAATAATCACAAAATAGCAAATCCATCCACGTTACGTAAATAAAACAAACTACTTTCTCTATCCGCAAAAACACTATATGTAACATATGATTTATACATCTCAACCTTATAACCTTTACATATTATACACTTAATAAGTTATGTCACTTCCACGTAACTAAGGTTTGACTTTAAAATATAAAATAAATATTACCAATGCTCTCGATTCATATCATAATGTTCTCTTAACCTTAGTACAATAAAATTGTAATATTTAATATTATATTATCTTTAATGTAATATTCCTAAAACACAATAAAAATATAATATCAACCAACAAAATTGTACCAAAATAATCTAAACATCCCATATTTAACCATAAAACAATATGAAAAAAAAAGTTATAAACTATTTAAAACTACATTTGATATCAAAAGTGATCTTATAACTGTTTCGCTAAAAAAAATTAATTACTACAAGATTACTACATACCAAATTCATTTATACGTTACATGTTATCACTGCATACCAATATTGACATAAAATAAAAATAAAAGGAATAAATCCAAAATCCTTGATTCTAGAAAAACATTTTCACATATGTCTATGAAAAATAAAGTGCATCTAGTAAGTATTTGCTAAATACCTAATGCAACCACCAAAGTAAAACTAACATTAACGTTTATATTCTTTAGGTATTATAATAGTACCAAAATTTGTACATATCATATTAATAAAAGGAATCCTCCACCGTGAAATGATCAATCTCTTCTTATGCTATATACTAACCAATACAAACTTTCTATTCAAATATTATTAAATATGTTATACGCCTCACTTCTTATGCAAGGAACAAAGTCTCAATTTATTTTCGGATCAATAATTCTTATATCCCAAAAACCTCCAATGTGCCCAGGATATGATTAATAATTATTTTAATAACCCAACTTACGTTATATTATAAAATAAAAATTATATTACTTAATAATACATCTAAAATATAAAACTTCAAGTTATTTTTACTACCAATATGCTTTCCTGCGTCAATCATCCTTATTCTTTCTTACTTCCATACCTTCAAGATTATATTTTAAAATACTATATCAATACACCCCCCTTCAAGATTATATTTTAAAATACTATATCAATACACCATTCCATCATATTCATCTAGGACTGTATGGTTTCGTAAAAATCATTCCTAACCTCCTAACTCTCATGTTCGTGAACTCATGAAAATACCCAATCATCATTAAACAATGGCATTGTTAACATCATATATCAATCACTACTCATAAAGATGAAGAGAATCAATTATTCAGCACAACCCGCATCACCACAGAAGATAACAAAATTCATAAACCACTACACACTCGCGTCGCTTGGTGGACCTTGGTTGTCGCAGGCGGTTCGGGGCAGAAATCTAGAAACGCAAAAAATAGATAGAATTGGAGGAGAATAAGAACACCCAGGCTTAACCCTTTCAAGAAATGCATTATTCATGATTTAAACAATTAGGTGCAGCTCCCCTTACCTTGTATTCCTTGCTCCAATTGGGAATCCTAAAGTCCTTTTTGGACCATAATTGATCTAGCTCCAAGTCCTTCTTTAACCCTTGCAGAAAATTCTCTCTACACTTTTCTTTCTCACGTTCTTGTGCCCTCCAGAACTCTCCCCATTAGCCCACACGAAATTCCACTCTTCCACACTCCCAACTCTCCTTCCTCTAACAATTATTGCACTGTAACTGATTATTCCATGCCTCTTTGGTTTCTCCATTGGCTACTAGGGTTTCTAGGTTTTCCCTACCTAGGGAAATCCAAAAAAATAATAAACCACGAATAAGTCAAGGCTAAATTATACTATCCAAGGTTCAAACCCACAACAACTCAATTATAAAATCAATGCACAACCAACAAACCAAATCATGTTTCGTGGTAATTCCTATGCATCTATCATTATATTATCACTCCCTATGGTCAAGCATATTATTAAAATAATAAAAGTATTAAATTAACACTCCAATGGCATACACAAGACTTGAACCTAAATCTTCTCATCATAACCAAGTATTATCAACCACTTGAGCTAGTATTGTTCCTTGTCTTCTATCTCCACATTAATTACCTTAGGGATTCCCACCCTCGCATTTATTAAATAAATATTTATTTATTTATTTATTAAATTTTCTCAGGTCTTACGCTTTGCCTATCATTTAGATTGATCCTTGGTGGAACCACTATGCTATATCAAGTAGTATTAGTGAGGAAATCGAGTTTGATTGAATCTATAGGAGACAAGAGATTTATCAGTGGTTACTAGGCGAATTGGTCGCTACGTGATGAGTGGTGTGTTCGTTGGGCGAATGGCAAGGGCGTTGGGTGAGTGCATTTTTTTTTTGTCTGAGCAATTTTGGAAAAATTGAATTTCCTGATTCATTAAGCTGGAATTTTGAGAGTTGATCGATAACATGTTATTCTTTAGTTTAACTGTGTGATCTTCGTTTGAAGCTTTGTAGTTTGAGATATATCCCACGCACTATTATTGCTTTTCTGGTTGCATTGTATTGATACTTTTGTTGTGATAAATGGTGATAGGTCCTTGTTTGTAGTATATTGGATGTTTGGACATGATTATTTGATGTATGGTTGATTATGTGATATGATATGATATGTACGTGTCTACATATATGATTGGACAATATTAATTCTTTGATAACCGTGAAGTCAAGGTGGTTCTTTTACCCATAGGGCTTTGCTAAGTTAGTGTAAACGGGTTTCTTTCAACCACACGATTTGTCATGAGCTTAGCAAGAGTGCTCTTACCCAATGCTTTGACGAGCGGGTAAAGTTGTTGTTTATAAGTTAATGGATAGTAGGGGAAAGACACTTTCCAAGAGGCATTGTTGCCAAAAAAGTTAGAGTGGTGTTGGTCATGAGAGAATGGAATATTGTTTAATATTACTTGATAGTAATATGTGCATGATCAAATGTTGTGGTTTCGGGAACATGTGTTGGTTGTTGTCTTGGTTGAGGTTAGGCATAAATTGTGATATGCTAGGTAAGTTGGGTGCTGATATATATGTAGTATGTGTTGTGTTACATGGTTAGCTCACCCTTGTGTGTTTGTGGTTGTGGTTTCCACATACGATGATTGTATAATTTGTGTTATACGAGAGTAGATGTTGATACAGATGCTGGAGAACATGCTTAGTTGTGAGGAGCTCGTGGACAAGACTTGGGAGTTTTATTTAAAAGAATTTGTAAACTAGTTTTGGGCTATGATGTAAATGTTGTCTATTTTGAGAGTTATTTTCATTTCAAAATATTTGTATTAATTTTCCTTGACAACTTATACCAAATTGTTTTGAGTTACGTGATGTTTTATTTTGGAGAATAAAGTTTGATTTAAACGAAAAATTTTGACAAGTAGATTCCAACATAAAATATTTGTGAGGTTTTCTATTTTAATTACACATGATATATTGAAATGGGTGTTACATTAGTTTGATAAAATTAGTGTTTTGTGTTAATTGTATTTTGTGCATATTTTTTGCATAATTTCTCCAATTTTTCAACTTCATTATATTGATCTCAGTGTATGCTTCATTGTTTAGTAATTTTAATGTGCTGATTATGTTTTTAATCAATTAAAATATATGTTCCAGGTATGATAGAATGCTAGAAACATGGGCAATTGAATTCAAACATGAGACTTTTTAAAAGACTAAAATTGAACCTTATTTTAAGAAAGAGACAATTCAACCCCCCCCCCCCTCCCCCCTCTTCTTGGCTAAAAACATCTTTTATATCTTATATATGGTATAAAGAGCGAGTTCTTGAAAGTTAATCAAGTTTGATCCTAAAACTTTTTTGAAATGTTTGAAAACAAACTTCCTTTTGCAAAAGGTGCCTATATACATAAGCCTTCTATGTTTAGTGGTTTGAACTATCAGTTTGGAAAATTCGCAACAAAATTTTTATAAAATATATTAACCAAGGAATTTGGAAAGTTATCATGAATGGATTATTCATTTTTAAAGATATTGATAATCAGGTTGACAAGCCTTGGAACCTTTGGACAAAAGAGGAGAAGAAGAAAGCTCAAAATGATTATGTAGCTAAGAACATTCTAACATCAGAATTGAATATGAATGAATTTTTCAGAATTTCTCAATGCAATAGTGCAAAGTATATGTGGGATGAGCTTGAAGTTACACATGAAGGAAGCAATGATGTGAAGAGGGTTAGGAAGCATGCATTAATACAAGAGTATAAATGGTTAAAGATGCAGCAAGGTGAATCCATATATGAAGTCCATAAAAGGTTAACACACATTGTTAACCATCTCACAGATTTGGAAAAGTAAATTGATCAAGGTCTTGAAGTGTCTTGAGAGAAATTCGCAACCTAAAGTCATGACCATCTCAGAATCAAGGGATTGTCAACAATGACTACTACTGTTTTGTTTAGAAAGCAAGTCGAATAATTTTAAAAAATCTATGCAAGATTCACAAGAGGAAAAGCAAATTTAGAAGTTGTTCTTGGCTCTCCATGTTGTGTGTTTTGAAAGGATGGAATTGGCTACAATTCCATTAGTGAAAAGAAATTCAAGAAGTTTGCTATTTTCTTTTCCAATAGGAAACAAAGTGATATATATTTCTTATCTTGTAATTATTATTTGAGAAAAAGTCATGTTTCTAAAACTACAGTGCACGAAAGTATGATGTCCTAAGGGATATTTGAAATGGATCAAAAAAGGACCAAGAAAGGATTAACCATGTTGGACCTGACCTATTAAGGGCACTATGTAATGTAAATTTGTTTTTCAAGTCATAAAGAGTGATAAGAAAGATTGGTGGTACCTAGATAATGGGTGTTCAAGCACATGATTGGTGATCAATCAAGGTTTGTAAAGTTGAACTTAAATAGTGAAGGATTCTTGTAGTACTCCTTGCATGAAGAATTTGTTGCAGTCATGTAGGGTGATTTTGAGATGTCCATGATAGGTGAGTTGTCCTACTTTTTGGGACTGCAAGTCAAATAGCTTGAGAAATGAACATTTTTAAGCTAGTCAAAATAATGTATTTAGCTTTTGAAAAAGTTTGACATGGAAAATTGCAAAGAATTTGTCACCCTTATAGCCACAAATTGTTACATGGTTTCAGATGAAGCTAGAAAGCAAATTGATGTAATAAAATACAGATGGCCAATTGGATCTTTCCTTTATCTTACCGCAAGTATGCTTGATATACAACTCAGTGTGTACATGTGTGCAAGATTTCAATCGAATCCAAGGGAATTACATAATAAAACTGAAAAGAGGATCCTCATGTATCTAAAAGGGACAATAAATGTTGGATTATGGCATCCATGTAACTCTAAGATAAACCTAAATGGATTTTTAGATTTTGACTTTGCAAGTTGCAAATTGGATTGGAAAATCATAAGTGGAATATGCCACCTACTTGGCTCAAGTTTCATATCATGGAACAATACGAAACAAATATGTGTATATTGCAACTGGGGTATTGTTGTGCTCAAATTGTATGGCTAAAGCATAAACTCTTGGACTATGGAGTTACATTGGTAAATGTACCTCTTTATTGTGATAACACTAGTGCAATCAACCTGACTAAGAATCCTATACAACACTTTAAATACAAGAACATTGAAATAAGACATAACTTCATAAAAGATTATGTATTAAAAGGTGATTGCGAAATTAAGTTTGTTAAAATTAAAAATCATATGGTTGATCTATTCACTAAACCATTAACTCATGATAGGTTTAACAAGCTAAGAACTGACCTCGGAATATTAGATATGAAAAATGTGATCTGATATATTTTTAGCATGTCAATCTTATAATTCCATGTCTTGCTTTTCATTTAAATAGTTAATGTCTGCATGAAATGTGATCTGACATATTTAGCCTGTTTATTTAATAATTCTATGTGTTGATTTCATTTAAATAGCTAATGTGGGCATGAAATGTAACGTCCATACTGGAAATTACTTAAATAAAACAAATAATTTATAATTGAAATTCAAATGTCACAATTATTTATTCCCAAACGCGGGAAAATTTGAAAATTATTCAACGCACTCAAATTTAAATAAGTCAAATCGTAAATGTACTACAAGTTCCAATAAATCGACTAAATTGTTTTTTAAAAAACAAACATAAACTATACGACTAGCCAAAAATCCCATGCTAGCCCTTTCTCTGTCTCTAGGCATCACTAGCATCACTTGGAATATCATATGCTCCCGTGTGACAAGTCACATGATCATCGCCAAACACAAATAGAAAGGGTGAGCTTATAACAATATAAACTTATAATTTCATAAAATAAAGACTCATCCTAAAACCCTTTATTTCAGTTAATACTTAGCCAAGAAACCTTACTGCCCTTAGGTTTTCCAACACACAATTACTTGACCATGGACCCAGGATATAATATGCTTCCATGAACATGTCCGCTTGTGGTCTTGCCTCTACGAACCTCCCTACTCGAAGTCAAACTCTACGAACCTCCTTGTTCGTAGTCCAACGCTACGGACCTCCCCTCTCGTAATTCAACACACGTGATCTAACAGCTGTGAACCTCCCTGCTCGCAACAGTCCTCAAGTGTGAGCATGGTACATATGAACCTCCCGCTCGTATCCTCACATGAAAGCATCATTAATATGAACCTTCCCGCTCATATTAATCGTGTGTTCATCACTAGTCATAAACCAACCCGCTCATGACACTATCCAACATCTCTTGGTCCAAGTTCAACACCACAACTACGCCACCAAGCGCTTCAGGATACCCTTGCTGATAGCTAACTCCATCACCCATAATCACACATAGAACACAAATAACTTAACTTCTTCTTTTTTATTAAGTATACTTAAGATACCTACATCATACTACCTAAACGTGATAAATAAACATCCAAAGCATTTAAATACCACATCAAATTAAAAATGCGTGTAATAAATAAATGGCTTAAATATATATTTGGTCCCTATTTTTGTTGATTTTATTCAATTTCGTCCCTATTTTAGTTTTATGTTCAATTAGGTCCTCATTTTCGTCAAATTGTGGTCAATTTGGTCCTTTTCACTAACGGTGTTTAAATAGTTAACGTTTTTGAACAGTACATGCCACGTGTCAGCTCCTGGTTTTTTTATTGTTTTTTAATTTTTTTAATTTCAAAAAATGGTCCACGTGTCAAGTCACAATTGTGCCACGTGTCAATGCTAGTGCCACATGTGGAAGTACCACCCATCGCGTTAGAAGATAGCAAAGTTGAGGAACGCTGAGGGAAGACGGTCAGTCTTGTCAAAGTCATATGGGATCGAAGGACGGGTGACTCTACTTGAAAATTGGAGGAGGATAGGAGGAGATCACACCCCCATCTGTTTAACTGGTGAGTCTTTATTTTTGAGGTCGAAAATTTTGTTGTTGGGGAGAATGTAAGACCCACTTTTCATTCTGCCCCTTTTTCTTAGAGTTGCCTTAACTATTGGGCCTTAGGGCTGGCCCAGGGAAAACAGACCTAGTCTGCCCCAAACCCTAACCTATGCTCACTTTTCGTAAATAGAAACCACACCTCCTAAAGTTGTTGATGCTGCCGTCTTCTGCTAGGGTTCCAGAGTTCCTCAGATTCACATTTAGCTTGGCCATAGTTCTGCTCACGTAAGTATCTTTTAATCCTTACCACCTTTGTCTAGTATAGTTTTCGTAGTCACAGTTGGAAACTCTGTAATAACTCATTTTTATCCGCTGTTCCAGTTTACGAGTCTCGTTCTAGAGCTGTTATGCTCTTTGGTTCAGGGTCGAAGTCCCGTACGAACCCATTTCTAGGTAGGGAAGCTCTGGCTTACTACTATATTACTGGTTTCCATGTTGTTGGTTGTTATTTCGAGTTCTTATGGTTGATGCGATGATATGTTAATTGTGAATGTATAAATGCTTTGTTCTGGTTTTGAGGTGGGTGACTGTTGCAGAAAAATAGTGGCGAGACCTGCTAATCTCGCCCAAGCGAGCCAGTCTCGCCTAGGCGAGATGGATAGGGACTCGCCCAAACCCTTCTTACGCGAAAAGTTGCCTAGGCGACTAGCTCAGTTTTTGAGCGAGCGAGTATCTCCCCTTTTGCACTCTAGACTGTCTCTTTTGCCACTACTCGGATGCACATCCTATAAGCCTAGAAGTAACATGCCTAAGAATGTCAAATTGACTAAATTTACGAAACAATGGTTGTACCAATTTCTCTGTATCCCACATCCAATTTCTAAATGATATTGGTCCTATATCTTCCCCAAAAATGGAATGTCACTATAAATGGTATGATGTAACTCATTACTACTATGCCTACCAAAATGCACACTATTATGCCTACCTAAATGCACACTACTGTAAGGAAAACTCATTTGCAAACAATTTTTGGAAAACACTTTTATCAAAACAAGTTTTTTTCACAAGATAGTTCAAGAATTCTAAAGAGAAAATGGAGTGAAAGTGATCTAGAAAAACTCGCAGGAAAGGGAGGTGAGTCTCTTGGACAAGCTTAGAAACCAAGCCTTTCCTAGCCAGAGATCTCTAAACAACTTTCACAAAATTTCTCAATAAAATTCTAAGCAAAACAGATTGTGTGAAAAACAGTGTGTATGAACTTATGACCAAAGAAAGGTCAACTAGGTGGTAAAAGAACTTGCACCTAGATATCACGGTGACCTAAAATAGAAAGTTTAAACATAAAAATCACACACAGAACACAGAACCGGCACATTTAAAACATAAAGACAGAAAACATAAAGATTGAAAACATAAACTAGACGAAAATTAATACCTAAGTGAAGATGCAAGTGGCCTTTGGAACCCCTTGAACCTCACACTACGAGATTAAATTATTACAAACTTTGCTAAGGATGGGATTGTTCTAAAGCATTTTCCCACCTAAGCCAAATGAAATAAAAACAGCAAGCATATTGAAAAGAAAAATACACAAAGTCAGTGATACAAAACAAAAGCAACACAAGAATAAAAGAACTATGCGTGACTGGATTAATCTTCTGGCTATGAGTTCTCTTGGTCCAGCCCCCAAAATATCTATGCCTCAAAAGAAGCAACACATATTCTTAGTCAAAGAAAACATCGAATGTATACTGGAATAAAAGATTAAAGCACCAGCTGTACTCAAGCAAGTTGTCAGTGCAACATAACATCAACATGAACTAATACAGGATGAAGACTTAAAATCTAATAAAATAGAATCGGCCAAAACAGAAACTAAAACCCGTGAATGCTAGCCTGAGGCAACGCCCAAACTGAATCAAAGATACGAAGCGAGAAATAGCACCAAAAAGCATATATCAATAGCGAAACATGACTCAATAAATGAATACAAATGGCTCAAGACAAGATGCTAACACAGCCTATGCATTCACATGACCAAGCTTGAGTTTCCACATAGATATTCTGATACAAATCAGATATCATAGTGGTGGAATACTTAATAGGTGCTTCGGTCAGGACCAATCCTTGGCCAGCAAAATGATTAAAACAAAGACTCAATCAAAGATTTGAATAACAAGTAATAATGAATGGAAAATAGCAGCAAGGAACAGCAGAATCAACTACGATCAGTGAAAATTAGGCACTGCAGAACAATTTGCTAATGATCTAATAGAAAATTCAACCACGAAACATACAACAGGAATCTAAAAATAATATAGAACAACTCTACTACAATAGAAAACAACACACAAATTTGCCACAACGTCTATAGAATTAATGAAATAGAAAATGAATTAAACAAAACCTAAGACAAAACAAAGATTTTAAAATTCAAAACTAGGTAAAAAAAATGAAAGAACCTACGGACATGCACTGAATGACATAATAGAAGCCTAAGACAGTTCAACATCACTGTATTGATTCAAGGAAGATTTGATCAACGAATTTTGAATCATTTTCAGCAAGAAAAAACATAACACAGATTCAACACAGAATCAACAGAGAAGCAAATCAAACAATCATGAACAAGACAGATTCAAACATAAGAAGAAGAAAACTAGATAAGATGAAGAATACTTGTCTTTGAAGACCTCCGAGAACCGATTGGCTCTGAAGACCACTTGGCGGGGCCGTCGGCACCATTAATCGCCGAAAACTTGCTCCATTCGATGGGGAATGATCGAAACGGTCTCCAGGTGTCGATTGTTCGGTGAAATCGACTGAAAAATGCAATGGAAGACTCGATTGATCTCACAATGGGAGATTGATTCACTCTTGAATGGAGTTCCAATGGGGAACTCGCGAACTCTCACTATTTTGGTAACCCTAGGAGGAGAAATCCTCTACTAGGGAGGTGAGCTAACAAATAAAGGGATTAAACCTCAATATTATTCATCTAAGCTAATTGTTTAAAAATGATGCCTTGCCCTTTATAGAAGAAGGGCAACCGAAAAAATGGAAGGAAAGACAAAATGCCATCTAACCACATCCTAACGGCGCAAGAAAGGGAAACAAATTGGCCAACAATTCCTAACAGCTAAGGATTAACGCAGTAACGGGAGAAATAAGCCCTAATAGAAGACAATGCTGGAAGGTGTGATAGGAAGGCATCATGTTACTGAAAAAATGGAACGAACCCTAGTTGCACCTATCTTCAACCATGGACCCTTTGTTTGGAAATTTGTATCATGAAATGAAGTTAGGCTGTTGGTTGCAGGCTCAAGCAGTTGAAGCATCCGTGTTGATTGAAATAAGCGAGGACACATCACTTGGCTGAAGCAAAATATGAAAATTGAAGTGAACCACGTGTTGATGGATATTGGGCTCTGCTTGATGAAATTTGGCTACTACGTGTAGGCCCAATTGACGTTGATGTTGCTGAAGAAAAATGTTGGTTGCCACTTGCAATGGAAATGGGTTGTAGACTTAATTGGAAGCCCATAAAATGGAGCACTCAATTATGAGTGCATAGCTAGGCTACAATGTTTAAAAACTAACCAAATTAGAACACATTTATTTAATTAAAAAAATAAAGAAAATAAAAGGAATAGGCCTAGCCAATGGCCCAAGCTTTGAGCCTTAAGGGGGTTACATCAAACTTGATGTAGCTTAGTTTTGAGTGAACCAATACATAAATCTTATGCATTGTTCTTGTCCCTATCTCTCATCACTTGTATTTCACATTAAAGAATTTTGATTTGAACCATTTTTTTGACATTCTTGTGTGATATAACATAATCTGAAGTTTTTCTCATTTTTGTATCACTCATTGGAATCAATCTTGTTTGATCTTTCAATATGTTCCTATCTTAAATAACAAATTCACATTTATGCAATTTTCCCAGTATTTTAGTCGACTATTTTTTTTATTTAATTTGTTGATTCTATCAATATTGTATCTATTTAATGAAATCGTCCAACTATCTTTACTTTTGATCAATTGAAAGTGTCCAGTCTATGAGTGTTTGCATCCATACTTTGTGTTTGATTTGATTCAATAGAAAATTGTTTTAGGCCTTTAAAAGTCAACATAGGCTTTAACTAACCAATTCAACCCTTCCTTCTTGGAATTTCATCCATTTTAATACTTACACTAATGCAATGAAAACGTGATATGAGCTAGTTAAGCATATGCATAATCATCTAAGGAATGTAAGAACCTATCGTAAGTCTAATTAGTGCAAACTGAAATGAACTTAAGATGCAAAACTGGTGCAAGAAGCAAAGATATTCATGAAAATTTACAGTATCCAACCCCATGACACATTCCAAAGTTATGCAGTATGTAGTGCTTACACAAAACTACGAAACATGTGAATTGATGCAAAGCTACAAAGTTAAAAGCTAACTCTGGACATTTAATCTAGCTACTTGTGTACATAAAACCCCTAGCAGAATTTGAGAGTCAAATTACAGCAACAATCGAATTTAGCTTATATTTAGATGCAATGCATTTGCCAAGGACACAGTCTTATCGCACTAGAAATTTTGATTCAATGCAGAACTTATTGTCGTGGAGTGCAGATTCAAAGATGACCTAAAATAATCTAAGATGGTGTGATTTGAATTGCATATGGCCCATGGTGGTGAATGAATGGAATTATAAATGTTGCTGAAACTATATGAGAACACGTATAAAACCATTTGGTGGCAACACTCTAGACTATGATAGGATAATCAATTCATAGAGGTCAATGCAGAATGTAGATTCAACTAATTCTAGTATGAAATAGGAATTGGATTTAATCAAACAATACAGATGCAAAGTGCAAAGGAAAATAAAATACTAGAAATGCAATATTTATAATAGCAAACACAAACTACAATTCAAGCTACAATAATTTTGGCTTACGTGAACCCCTAACATGAATGCTAATGAATGGATTCAATGTAAGGCCCATTTATTTTTTGCCTTTTATTGTAAGGGCTGCCCCAATCAATTGGGCCTAAGGGCTGGCCCAAGAAGAGGATTCAGACCTAATCTGCCCTAGTCTCATCCATTCCTTTTACTTTATAGAAAACGCAGCCGTCACGCTCCCTATTCTCTCCAAGAGCTCTGCTAGGGTTTAACCCCAATCTCAATCCAGTGAACCCAGCTTCATCTTCTTGATTCGTGTAAGTATTCTACAACTTTCTCATTCATTTTCCGTTCGTATGCTCGTGTTCCTAGCTAGGGTTTCGTGGTGAACCATTCTAAAAACTCGCTCTGCTTTTCTGTTCCAGCTTGTTCGTTGGTCCCTAGAACTGTTGCGTCCCTGCTGTTGGAGTCAAACCCTTCCTCTAGCTATTTCTAGGTAACGGAAGCTAGGGTCCATGTGTCTAGTTTGTTTTTTGCTTGCACTAATGATATTGTATGATTTTGTGGATTATATACTACTGTGATGTGATGAAAATGTCGTTTGGCTTTTGGGTTTGGTGTATGTGTGACTGTTGTATGAAGAAACAGTGGCGAACACTGGTTTTCTCGCCCAAGCGAGCATGCCTCGCCTAGGTGAGACTAACAGAAGCTCGCCCAAACTATTCTACGCGAATGGTCGCTTAGGTGACTCGTCTGCATTTTTGAGCAAAGTGTAATCTCGCTTAGGCGAGAGGGGACTCACTTGAGCGAGAATCCGTAGGAGCCACTGTTTCACTGCTCGAGCTTTCGCCTAGCCGAGAAAGGGCTCGCCTGAACGAGAGGATCTCTCGCCTGAGCGAGGCTGAGGCAGGTTTCGTGCTATAACTTGAATGGCCAATGTTATGGTTGATTGTTTGCCTGACTTGAATGCTTTACTACAAAAGTTTGAGGGATGGTGCCTTGAGTAATATATGAGGTCGTGATGTAAATGATATGTTGCTTCATGGTCTATGAATTGAAAAGCATGAGTTGTATGATTGGTTGTTATACATGATATTAGTATTAAGGGAACTTTTTGATTGGTGGTGAAACATGAACAAAGTGTGAGTAGGGCTTAATTCCATGACTCTTGTAGCGAGAGCTCTTGGTGGCGCCTCATCTGTCGGACGTAATCCCATGGACCCTCCTAATGGGAGTCCCTGGTGGTGCCTCACCTATTGGACTTAATTCCATGAACCTCGTAGTGAGAGTTCATGCTGGTGCCTCAACATAAGGACGTAATTCCACGCGAGTATCGTGGTGGTGCCTCAAGGCCAGGATGTAATTCCATGAAGGCCACGTGGTGGTGCCTCTTGTAAGGGTGTAATTCCGTGAAGGCCTCGTGGTGACGCCTCATTGCTAGGACGTAATTCTACTGCCTTGTGGTGGTACCTCAGTTTACGTATCTGGATAGTCAAGTCTTGGGGTCTCTAATGAGTTGGTAATCTATGTGTGAAAGTCTGTTATTTGTGTCTGACTGTGAAACTGCATGTTGACTGTTTTGATATAACATTTCTTTACACTAGCTTACCCTTTCGCTTGCTTGTATGTTATGTGTGGTTTCCTCTATTGTGATGATAATCAATTTTATTGATGTGAGTAGATGTGAGAACCCTTGGTAGTGGTAATGATGATAGAAATGCTACAGCTTGATGGACTGGACAGGTATTGGGCCCACTATGGGGCCCATTGCTGAAGGATTTATTAGTTATGATTCTCTTGTCTGTACAAGACCTAGTACAACCATTTCACCAGTATACTTTGTTTTAGGCCGTGTGGGGCCTCTTTTATATAATATGGATATGTTTGGGGTACTGTGTACTTAATATCCCAAATCTTCGTAATCTTTGGATATTTATGTATGTGGCGTTTTATTAAATGGGATTTATCTATTTAATTGGGACGTTACATTCAACAAGTTCATAATGTTAAACAGAAATTGAAATGCAATGCATGAGTTAGAACAATGTTAGACTCTTAAAGTGACCGATTAAAACTATTAATAGAATGTATAAATAAAAGTTATCTACATTAAGGAGTAAATCTGATATGAGAATCATAAAGCAACAAAGTAGAGTTTGTAAACATAATATATGCCTAACATAAATCAACTAACAGAACAATTAAACTAAGAATAGATACAATCATTTGTGTCCACTTGAGAACACATCTCGATATATTGTGTCCACGTTAAGGTAACATGATTTCCAAAAGGAAATAATGATTCATGCAGATTTCTAGAACATAGTCAAAACATTTATTCAAGAATACAACACCCAATTTAAAATTGTAAAGTAATAAAGGAAATTAAAGTGATTAATAGTAAGAGCATGAAGGAAATATATTTTAAATAACCAAAATACAAAAGTTGTAAATCAAAATTGAACTAAATTGTTGTATTTTATTGAAAATCAGAAAAAATATAAGGTAAAGAGAGAGTTCTACAAATTAAAATGGTGTAGGGAATCTCATTCAGCACAAACTTAACCACTTTGTGCTCATGGTTGAACAACTGAAACTACCTAGCACACTAAAGGAGACTCAATCCCCCTGGCCATTTTGTGCTCATCGGACATGAGAAAATCCCTTACAAAATGACTTTCTCTCGCACACCAGAACACTAAAAACCTAGCTCTCAAAACATCACTCCAATCTTAGAGTCCCCCCCATAGAAACCTAGTTCTTGCCCTAAAAACATCACCTGAATCACTTGATTGGCCTAACTCACTCATTTATAGCCCGAATCTGAACCTGAGACTACTTTTGTTGCACCCTTGATTTACTATGATCCTCTCCTTCATTCGTTGATAATTCCATGCCTCAATCTCATCATCTTGATCTTCAAATTGTCTCCATCCATCATGAATTATCCTCAACCTCTCTTGGATCAGAATATCATGCATCATGGCTTCCTTTAAGATGGAGCAACTAGATCCTTTTGTGCTTCCCTTGACCTAAATCAAAATGGATTAGACCACTTTTAATGAAACGTGCATTTTGGGGAGAGTTACGTCAAAGCCTTCCATTGACCAACCATGGACTAATCTGCAATAAGAAATAAATGTAGTCAATGGTCAAAAACGTAATTCAGCAAAAAGTAAGGGTTTCTTGACAAGTTGATTTATTATAAAAAGGGGAAATCCCAAAAGAACAAACTATGGCAAAAAAATACTACTATAAACAACCTTTTTACCACATTTTTATGAAAACTTTATTTTCTTAAACAACCAATAAAAACTAACTAATTAAAGACAAACACATATTTATTTCAACTAAAACAATGTTTTTAGGAAATAAAAACACAAAAAAGTAGGATGTTATCAATTTTTAACATGTTAATTGGCTTGTTGTTACAGTTCTAGTATAAATACATTTAATTAGGTGATTTTTCTAAGTCAAGTGAAATCAATTAAACAAACAATCAACCTGTTGAATGTGTTAACTAACAGACTATAAAGCTTATTTTTTCTAGAGAGTTCTATGACAGATTCATTTTTATCACGAAATCATTATGAAATCTCTAAAAAACTCATACTTTGTTAATTAGACAGTGCTGCAAACATTCCTCTTTAAAGAAAGCTTGTGGTTGGCCAGGGAGAGCAACCACCAAGGTTTGGTCTTTCTTAGGTATCTAGGTTTTTTCTAGTGTGATTCCAAATGTACAAGTGGGAGTCTTGTTGTGCTGAATTAGATTCTTGTGGGACTCTAGAATCTTGGTGTGGTTTTTGGTTTTGTCAAAAGTGTGATCTTGTAAGGATTTTGTAAAACTTTTGATATAGTGGAAAGTTTGTAAGACCCGTAAAAATTAAATAATTAAACAAATAATTATTTGATATAAATGGGGGTAAGGGAATATTTATGCCATTTAATGTGGGGACTTATGGCATGGAATAGTACTAACTTAAATTGTTGAGAGTACTTGGTTATTATGAAAGGACTTGGGTTTGAGTCTTGTATATGTTAACTGTGTGTTATTTTAATTGTTTCTTATTTTCATAATAATATGCTTGATAATGTGGAGTTATAATATAATCCTTGATGTATAGGAATTATCACGAAACATGAATTGGTTGTGCATTGGCTTGACATTTGCATGGTTGTGTGTTCAAACCTTTGTAGATGTAAAATAAATTTTCTTTTTGCCAAATCTCTTTTTAGCATGAAAGTGGTGGAGCAGAAAACCCTAGTCGTCTAGGAAGCTAGGAGGGCTGGAAAACCATCTTAGAATGGTCATTGAATAACGATTAAACTCTTTTTAATGAAATTTTCGTTTTTTACCATTAAACCTAATTAAAGTGTAGTTAAGACTATTGTTGAAGATCGGTTTTTTAGACCACTTTAGTGTGAGAGCTATTGAGAGTACATTTTGGACACCAAGTAGGGAGTGTTGTAAGGGTTGGGAGCAATTTTAGAGAGGAGACAAAGGATAGAGAGATTGTTGTGCAAGAGGGATTTCTCATTTTCAATTGGAGCAAGGATTATCAAGTTAGGGGAGTTGTATTTCGTCTTTTGTATTAAATTGTATTATTCTGGATTGAAAGGAATGTGTGTGAACCCTGAATTCTACCAAAATTTAATAAGTGTTCATGTTTCTGGATTTTTCCAGAAACCACTTGTCGGCATTGAAGACCCGTCAGGCGATGCTTGCTCTAGAACCCATTTTCTGGGTTTTTCCTATGGTCGTGTGCCATCTGCCAAGCGACATGAACTAGGTTGCTCAGCTTGATATTTTCTGGTGCGTTCTAGCTGTTTTGGGAAGTTTGAATTAAGCTCTTATGTATTTGGTGTGAATTTGGTATCATTGCATGCTTACGAGTGAATTTCTGGTTGATTATAATATGAATCTTTGCATGATTTTGGGAATTAGGGTTCATGTTGGGATTGGGGATGAAGAAATATAGTTTATGGTTATGATTGGTGCGCGATTTCATGATAATGATATTAAATTGAACAAACATGAAAAGTATAAGTTTGGCGGGTTGTTAAAGATGCACTAAAAGGCATGTCGAATTGATAATTTAGAAGTGGGGTTTCATACTGGTGCAGGAAAATCTAGGAAGAACTCAAAATGTGTAAGCACCGCCTGGTGGTACATGAATTGCCGCCAGGCAACACATCAGGTGCATAAAGGCACTCTGATTTTGTTTCGAGTTGGGGTGTTGGGGTGGATTCTCTGGGAAATTTTGTGTATATTACTGGATAATTGGGTAAAGGTGTTGGAAAGGACACACATTTATGTAATTAAATTAAGTATAAGTATGATTATGTGATAATTGGAATTAATAGAGTGTAAAAGTGGTAAGTTTACTGCTACTGTGAGGTGGTATATTGTCTAATTTAAGAACTATTATGATGTGCAAATTGGGATGATTGATTGAAAATTAGTGTGGTAAAATGGGTTGTTTAAGTATTATTTTTATGTGCAAGTTGTGATGTGTTAGGAATTCACATGGTATGTTTTACTTGATCAAATAAATGGTGTAATGAATTCATAAGCCATGTGGGTGTGTGGACTGCATATCAATCATGTTGCTATAATTGAATAAGAATTTTTAATGATGATTGATTTCATGTGGAGTGTTGGGTTCCTTGGAACTAGTCCTAAATTGCCAAAAATCAGTAGTAGTGACGCTACTAGTGTGGCACCTGGCGGCACGGGGTGAGCCGCCAAGCGATAAAGGGAAATCAGGGAAGCGTTGGGGCGAGTAGATTATAATAACAACAAGTATCATGTAATCATCAAAGGGTGTAGAATCAAGAGGCATCCATAGGAAGATTTAAAAGTCGAGTTTAAGAGTTGGGGTTCTAATAAGGGTCATGGGTTTGAAATTGTTATTTTATTGCATATTGTGTTCATTTTATTTGAGCTCACCCTATATGTGTGTGTTTGGCGATCATCATGTAATTTGTTACATGAGAGCAGATGTTGATGCAGGTGAGCACAAAGATAGTTAGAGCCAGAGAGGGGCCAGTATGGGGAATTTTTCATGGATTTTATATTTTGGTGCTTATGAAATAAAATTGGAAATTTTCTCACCTTTTTAGGAAAGTATTTTTAATAAATGCGGCCGTCTAGGATGTTACAAAGTCAGGCTAAGAGTGTCTTGACTAACTAGATATAGCTCTGTTATGAGTCAACCAGTATAAAAATCCTTCTACATTGGTTTGATTGTTCTTTCTTAATTGATCTATGATAAAATCTTTAAGAAAATCATTTTAATCAATCTTTATGTAATTGTGGTAATTTATTATATTGTTCTCATTGTGTGCTTCTCTGTTAAGTGATTTCAATCTATTAATTCTATTTTTAATCGGTTAAAATTTATGTACCATGTATGATAGATTCCTAAAAACTTGCTCAATTGAATTCAACTAAGATATTTTTAAGTCTAAAATTGAACATAATTTTCAGAAAGATCCAATTCAACCAACCCCCATTCTTGGCTAAGAACATCTTATATATCTTACACTCATTTGTCCGTTTGGGTGGAGGGGATACCTGCAAATACACTCTGACAATCAAGTTAGGATTGTATCAATAGTTTTTCTCAAATATGCAAATAGAGTTTAGAGAAAAACTCTCATTTTACCTTGGGTATTCATCTATTTAGCATTTCTTATTGGTCATTTTCCCTTCTAGTGATTAAGGAGGGCCTAATCACAACTTAACCATGATTTGGTATCTATTCTCCATTTAGTTGTTTTAAGTGTTGGTTTGTTTCTCGACCGAGAACACTGTGAAGGTTGAGAAAGTCGAGAAGATCGAGAATGCCAAGAAAGTCGAGTAGGTGTAGCAGGTTGAGAAGACCGAGAACGTTGAGAACACCGAGCAGGCCGAGAAGCTCGACAATGGTGATTAGGTTGAGAATGCTAAGAAGGTTGAGTGGTATACTTGCCCCAGACTCGAGGAGGAGAAATCTTTTGAAAAGTTTAGAATGTTTTGAGAGTACAACTAGGAATGTGTCATTAGAAGCTTTCCTAAATATCCAATAAGGTGTGGCTTCAACCAGAGGTGGATTATTATAGGAGCTGGGAGGGGCCATGGCCCCCCAAATATTTTTGAATTTTTTTTAAATTATATATATTTGAAATTTTAAAAAAATTTTAAATTATAGGTAGTATATTTTAAAAATTGATAAAAATTAGATTATGAGTTTTTTATTTCTTTTATAAAGCACAACAATTAATGTTAATAGATAATAAAACATCAAATTGAATATAATAAATAATAAAAATATTTTTTGGTTTAATTACTCTCTGGTCTCTCTTTTTGTCTAAAATTTTCTAGCTGGTCTCTAGTTTTTTTCTAATCTCAATTTGGTTTCGATTTTTGAATTTCTTTTTACAATTTGGTCATTTTCGTTAAATTTCTTAAAACAAATCAATGATTTATCATTAAAATTGATACTGGGATGATGTTAATTACACCAACAAAGAATTTCCTTATTAACAACGTTAATTTTGGTGAAAAATCTTTCATTTGCTTCAATAAATTTAATGAAAAGGACCAAATTACATCAATTTTTCAAGAGTTTAGACCAAATTGAGACTAAAAAAACTTGAGGATCAATTTAACATTTTTGGACTAAAACAATGATCAAAGAGTAATTAAACTAAATATTTATTAAGATATTTTATATTTTCTTTCTTATTGTCTTTTAGTTTTTTCACAAGTTGTACTCATCTCTCACTCTCATATGTTTTCTTTTTATTTTTGAAGAAAGAAGGAAGATAGACACAAACTCATCACTTTTGCTCTCATTTTTCATTTGTTTTCTTCCTTTCTTGAAGAAAAAAAAAGATAATATATAAGAATAATAGTGTATTATGTTTTTTTCGTAAACGATTTTAATTATGACTCGACTATAATATTCTTTTTTTAATAATTACGTCTTTTAATTCTTTATTATATTATAATAAATTATTTTTTAATATTATTAAAAAAATAGGTACATTTATGAAGAATAAAATAATACATTCATTGTTTAGAAGTGATAAAAAGGAAATTATTTTCAAGGATGAAAAAGAGATAAATTCTATTTCTTCACATATTTTAAAGCATTATAGTAATTATCAAATCTAATAATCCAATTTTACTTAGAAGAGTGGAAACATCATACTAATGATTCAATTCAATAATAATAATAAAAGAATTATATTACTTTTCCCCTCCATAATTTTTTGTTAAGATCCGCCATCCATCTTAACATGCTTCATACGGAGTGAATTTCATTCACCTAGGTAAGACTTCGACATCTTTCTTGGCAGAATTATGGCGTGAATCTCGTTCACCCAAATACAACTTCTACCTTACTTTTGACAGGATTCACACGGGATAAATCAGCACCAAAGATGTGTTCAACATCCTTCTCGACAAGATTCACACGAGGTGAATCTCGGTGTTCAACATCCTTCTCAACATCGATAAAATCTCGTTTACCGAAGTATGACTTCGACATCCTTCTCGACAGGATTCACACATAGTGAATCTCGTTTCGTTTATCGAGAAAATGTTCGACATCTTTTGAGAATGATTATTACGCAATGAATCTTATTCATTGAGGTACGACATCAGCATCCTTGTCGGAAGGACTCACATGAAGTGAATTTTGTTCCCCGAGATTGTGTTTGACTTCCTTCTCGGTAGGATTCAAACGAAGTGAATCTCGTTCCCTGAGGTATGACATCGACATACTTCTTGATAGGATTCACACAGACTGAATTGCATGTAGAAGAGGTGTTCGACATCCTTTTGGGCAGGATTCACATTGAGTGAATTTCGATAACCGAGGTACGACTTTGACACCTTTCTCGACAAGATTTACATGGAGTGAATCTCGTTTATCGAGATTTGACTTTGGCATCCTTCTTGGTAGGATTCACACAGAGTGAATCTCATTCATCGAGGTACGACTTTGGCATCTTCTCAGCAAGATTCATAAACACTGAATAAAGGTGTCCCCATGGCAACTTTAAGTTACATGCAATTCTAATGTTCTCAATGAAGTGTTTTATTAACAACTTCCTAGCACAATTCTACATGGTGAGAGAAAATACGGTGAACAAAAGTAAACTTTAAACAACTCCCTTTTCAGGTCAATGGTATCTTGTGTACATAACTTCTCGACACGACTGCTCGGTGCCATTGCCATGACTGATCTAATATGCTCCGTTCTTCTGAGCTTTACTACTTTTTGTGTGATTTTCTTTGGTTTGTGGAATTGTCTCGTTCCTTGTTGCAAAAGTTTTTCCATTTGCATGCATTTATTTGCTCTATGTCTCATTTTATCTTCATTAGTCACCGGTTTTGCATAGGTTGTCAACGAAGGGACCTGGCTACAGGGCGGTGACCACGTGATACTTAGCAAACTCTAGATTGAGGTTTTTGATAATGAAGGCCACTTTCCCGAAACGTTCGATGAACACTCGAAGGGGTTACGTTTTCTCTTGCTTGATGTTCACAAGTGCTATCGCCATGAGGTGATGTGGTTGACCAATAGCAAATTCTGTTCCAAATTTGGTAACCAGTGCATCAAAGAAATCAATGGAATACAAAATAAATAAATAAATAAATACAAATAAGTAACTAATTAGTTTAAAAAAATGATATGACATCATGTGTTAGAAATATTTTTTATATAATTCATTTGTCATCATATCTTAGAAATATTTTTAAGTAATTACCACAAAAAATATATAACTAATTTATAATATCACAAGTTTTAATTGGATAACAGATAATTGTTTTGAATGGATATATATCATAATTAAATTCTTCAAATTTGTTATAATTATTTTATAAAAATATTATGATTTTTAAACTTCATTATTTATTTGTGGAAACGTTAACTTAACAAATTAATTATCAAATTTAATAAGAAATATAAGATTAATTTTATAATGTAAATAAAGGAGGTAAGTTGTATTTGTAACGTTCCATTTAATCAATAAACATAATTAAAGGAAACGTAACACAAAGATAATATCGTGCAGTCCTGTAGTTTTGAACTTAACTCCTTACAACCCAAGGTACACCACGATGTCCAAAAAGAAACAAGCTATAAAGTTTAATAGAATCATATAGAAATCTAAAAGACAGACAAATACATGGGTCATAGCCCTAAAGAAAAGTCTAATAAGAACATGAAGTCCAGCCAAGTAGACTATGCAGTGGAATCATCTCTCCCCTGTTGACCACGAGTACCTTTCGCATATGCTCCCATCAATAAATTGATGATCTTCGCAAAGGTAGAAAAACAACATACAAAGCAATCAAACAAGCAAATGGTAAGCTAGATCCAAAAGGATTTTATCATGAAATCACATATACTTTCATAGTCCAATATACATACATCATCCAAGCATGTTATGACCTTCCAATCAATACACTAAGACTCGACTTGACTCATCCGGATACATATAATCTGGTCGGATTCAGCGGATGCTTGCACTTGTGGTGGATTACCTTGCTCACCCACGAGCTGCTCACTCCCGAGTCATGTGTTACAAGTGTTACAATGATTCAATCCCCTACGCACAAGGTTAGCCCTTAATGAGTTTAAAACCTCATGTTACTCTCACCACAAGAGTCAATCCGCTCTAAGTGAGACTAACTGACTCCTTAGATTGTTAGGATTCAACCTTATCTTGAATCCTCACCAAATTATATAGATGGGGCACCACCATGGACACCCACTAATAGGGACCATGGAATTACATCCCGACCACTAAAGCACTACCTTGAAATCTCACCTAGAGATTTCTAAGGAATTACGCACTTACACGGACCAATCATACTAAATCAATCAAGAAAGATTTATCATACATATACATATACATCACATACCAACTCTTTATAATTCACCTCTTTCATTTTCCCAGTGAATCCATACCCATCCATTATTCTCAAACCATAGTTGTTGAATTTCATCTCATGCCAATACCATACCACTTTAATACCAACAATCTCATTTGTTTCACATGCTAAGATCATACAATCACATCAATCCAATTTGTAACCACAGCTTATATCATGCATTTCATTTCGTAGGCCTCATGCATTATATAGAGTACATCATAAATCAAACATTTCATTTATCCAAACAAAGAAAACAGCACAACCCGCAGCAGATCTCGCTCAAGCCAGGAGCCCTCGCTCAGGCAAGAGGAGTTCCCTCGCTTAGGCGGTGGACTCTCGCTTAGGCAAGATTGTGATATGGGCGTTGGGAGGCTTTCGCATGGCTCGCTTAGGTGAGCCCTCCTCGCCTGAGCGAGACAACCCCTCGCCCAAAGGTGAGGTTGCTCGCCTGGGCTAAAACAGGAGCAACATGCCCAGGGCTTTCACGCGTCCTCGCTTAGGCAAGCGTCTCTCGCCTGAGCGAGATAGTGCCTCGCTCAAAACAAGAGCTTTCGCCTGAGCGAGAGCTCGAGTGCAGCCCTGACCTGTTCCTACAAGTCTCGCTTAGGCGAAGCAGGCTCGCTTGGGTCGAACCTCGCCATTGTTTCTCCTTGCCACAAACATATTTTCATACCCAAACAATAATGCCAACCATCCCATACATCCACAACAGTGTACAAACTCAATCAATCATGAAACAAATGCAAAACAACAACAATCACACCAAACAAACAGGAGGCTTCTAGCTTCCCTTATCTGGAAAGGGGCTAATATCAGACTCCGAGCCTAAGCTAAAGAACTTCGTAGATCCAAGAGCCGATTCACTACTGGAACAGTGACACAGAAGGAAAATAGGGTCGGAGTAAGGCTTAAGGACCAACTTACGTGAGATGGAGTGAACTTTCGAGCTAGCACGAACGAGTGGGAACTAAACTCTAGCAGAGCTCTGTTTTAGGAGCAAGGGAAGAACGGTTGTTTTCTAAAAGTGATGAGTGACGAGTGTGTTAAGGCAGACTTAGGTCTGAATTCGTTTTGGGTCAACCCTTAGGCCCATAAGATTGGGGCAGCTCTTAAAATAAAAAGGACAAAAATAAATGGGCCTTACAATACTTTTTGTTTAAAAATTGAAAATGGACGAGATTGTCATTCAGAAGTTATCAAGAAAGTTAAATGCAGTTGTTTTATGTTTTAAAAATTAAATTATTCTTATCTTTGTAACATAAAAATATTTTTTTCTTAAATTTTATTTATTTGAAAAATTTAGTTTCCAAATAACTAAAAAAAGTAATCAATTTGAAGTTATTAGAATTAAAAATTACGTGGGAAACAAACAATTCCCTAAAATATTTTTTCAAAACTATTTATATGGTAAATTTAGTTTCCAAATAACTAAAAAACATACTATTTTGAAATTTATGAGAATTAATAAATTTCTTTTTCATGGAAAAAGTTCCCTAAAGACATTGCTAATTTTAATGGACATGGTATTTATCCTTCTATAAAGGACAACGTACTCGTTTTTCGCATTGGAACTTCATGGGACCCAATTATTACAAAACGCCAAGCCATAATAGCGAAGCGTACAACTAAACGGTGATCATGGGATGTATGTGGCAACTAGGCTTCTCCACGTGATGTTTGCTTATCCTAGTATTTGTGATGTTTGGTTATCCTTGTATGTAAGTAGTCCCCCACAAATATTGCTATTGTAACCTAGTTATCTTCTTCATTCTTCGATTGTAGTTAAGCTAGGAGACAATGGCAATTAACAAAACTATTTTAACAAATTTTAAATAGTTTTTTGTTTTCAGTTGGTTTTATTAATATTTATATAATTTTCTGATCGAAAAAAGAAATGTAGACAGCTTTATTTATTTGTGGTTGTTCTTTTATACTTTCTTTCGTATGTACACAGTTGCTTTTTCGTTTATTTATGGAGAATTTACGCTATTTCCCATGTGTATTATGTGGACACGTCTCTATTTTGTTGGTTTTTCGTTTTCCTTTGTCATGCACTTCACTTATATCTTCTTCACTCTTTTCTCATTCTTTAGTGCTCTACCAATGTTTATTAGAAACTCAAAATCACTAATAGATAGGGCGTGAAAACACAGTGCACGGTGGAGATGGTTTCGTACTATAGATTTTTCTTAGTGTCTTCAAAGACGAAGACAAAATTAGCGGTTGCGATGGTTCAATAATTTAGAGGTGAAGGTTTAGGTATAACCTAGGTCTAACAATATTTTTGTTATTTTTAAGTTTTAGAATTTGATTGAACAGATTTCACTATTACATACTCATTTTTATTTTCATAAAAAAATTCATTCCCATCTGTATTCAAATCCGATGGGTATAAACTTTTGTCTCATCTCCATCTCCACCACCGTGTAACGGGTATATTTTCGTACTCATACCCTTATCCATTTTCTTACCGTTTCAATATTAATTAATGAATTTTTATAAATTAATGAAAATTATTGTAAAAAAAATATAATATTATCAAATATTCAATATTAAAAGGAGGGTTGCTTCTTCGATACTAAATATTTGGAAAGAAATTATAATTGTATACATTTCAAATTAGAATACAAAATAAAATTTAATGAGAACCAAAACATTTCTTAAATTTACAAATATTAATAAAACCTAATTGATAAAATTTAAAAATGTTTTTAAAAAATATAAAAGGAAAACAAATATTAAAATACACAAAAATAAAAGTTATAATACATCACTTATAATAGATCTTGATCTTGTATCTTTTGAACTTACTTTAGTATATTTTGGATGGTGATAAACAAAATTCATGACAATTATATTAAATTTGTATATACTAAATACAATTTATTTATACAATTATAGTAACAAAATTACAATATGATTGATAATGAGTTAGAAAATAAAAAATAATTATATAAAATATATCAAAATAGTATTCTACATGATAAAATAACCAACAAATAACAATATTAAAAAATTATCAAATGTGTGTCTTAAAAATAATTTTAGAGATTATTGAATGAAATCGCATAAAGGAAAACAAATGTATAATTAAGGATATAATAAGATGAAAAATATAAAGATCTAAGAAAATTTTTCAAATATCAACATAGTCAATGGTTCAAGAATAACGAAAATTGTTTTAGTGAAACAAAAGAGTTCTTCTAAAATAAAAATTAATAATAATAGAGTAAAGAAGATAAATTTTTTATATCACCTAGTAAATGAAAGGTTTATGTTATTAAATACTTAAATTGAGAATGTTAAACATTCTCATGTGAAAATATACAATAAATAAAAATATTAAAAAAATAAAAATATTCAAATGTAAGACATAAAAAATATTTAATTGACATACATCATTTGAACATAATGGCATAAAGGTTATGATAAGATGAAAAATATATTGGAGATGCGAATAATTTTCTTGACAAACCAAACAATTAAAAGAAATAAAAAATAGAAAGTGTGTTTTTGTGAGTGTGTGTGTGTGTGTGTGTGTATATATATATATATATATAATATTTTAATAATGTTAAACGGGGATGGGGATATGACGAGTATGAGGACGGGGACGAGGCAGATATGTACATCCTCATACCCAATAAAAAAAGTTGGGGGTTTCCCATACCCATACCTATCTATACCTAGTCAATGCGAGGATTCTCAGTCAAAATAAGAATGGGTTCAAGCAATACCCACGGGGGTAGATTTATTTGCCATCCCTAATTAGGACTATTTTATTTGCATATTTTAGTTTTAGGTCTTTTAGACTAAACAAAGTTTTTGTTATTTTTAATGTTTGATTTTGGTTGATAAATACAAATACATTGTTTCTCTATGTGCAATTGAATTTTTGAATTGAATAGGGTTATGTGAATTGTTTTATATTGAAGCTTGTACATTGCTATTTTATCTCAATTACTATTGTTCTTAAGAGTGTTTTATTAATACTATTGTGATCATTAGATTCACGTGTTCATTTATTTATGTTTATGAGGAATTAATTTGTCTCCTTAAATATTTTGATATCATTTTCTAAAAGTAAGCTAGACAAATTATAGATTGATTTTTGTTAATCAGGAATTCATTTGTTTTCTTAAATATTTTGATATGATTTCCTAAGAACAACCCAGGTAGTTCAAAGATTGATTCGTTCTCCTTAATTTCAAATTATAGGATATTTTCTAATTATGAGTAATAATTATTGTAAATATTCCTAGCATTATTTATAGTGGGAATAACAATAATGAATGGCATCAAGCCATTTTTCTTGCCATGGTATCAGCCTAAGCACAATCCACCATTTTTCTTTGTCTTACTTGAGGCTTTTCTAGTTTCGTTGTTGTTTTTTTGGATTTTGTGCCTTTTATGGCCTCGCCCATCATTCTTGTTTTCGATCCCATGTCGTGGTCTAGGTTTATTGTTCCCGTTCGTTATTTTGTTCGGGATTTTGAGCCTCGTTCTTTGCGATTTTGTTCGTGGTTTTGGGCTTCTTGCTTTGCTCTCCAACAACGTTATTGTTGGTTCTTTTGATAGTTACCATGACTACCCTGGAGAAAGACAATTCTTGTGTTCGGTTCACTAGCCAGAATTATTTTTCTTAGGAGATTCAATTCAAGATATATGTCAAAGAGAAATGATTATGGGGTCACTTGGATGGGATAACGTTGCCCTCACTTGGGTAAGAAATGCTCAAATTATTTCTTGGATCCTTAACACTATTGATCTCCAAATGATTAATAAATTGTGCTCTTTTAGAACTATTAAATAAGTGTGGGATTATTTGAAGTGCATTTACGACCAAGACATTACTACCAAGCATTTTTAGTTGGAATGCGAGATAACCAATTACAACCAAGGTAATTTGTCTATTCAAGAGTATTATTCTGGTTTTCTGAATTTTTTGACATAACACTCTGCCATTTTATATGTTGTTGTTCCCCAAATTTCACTTTCGGGTGTTTAAAAAGTCTATAACACTAGTAAGTGTGATCCATTTCTCATGAAACTTTGTTTTAAGTTTATAGCTATCAGAAGTGCATTGCTGAATATGAGTCTAGTTCCATCTTTGGATACATGTGTTAGTGAACTTAATAGGGAAGAACGACATTTACTTAACCAATGATCCATAACTCATGATGCTGCTATTTCTGAATTTGCTCTAGTTGCATATGTTGCCCACAATAAAAGTAAAGTTTGTGATATGTGATAAGACCAATTCTTTTCTTGCAAATAATTTGGTCCTATCGCTTATAATTTTCACAATAAGCTTTGCAAATTGCAAGGATTGGGGTCATATCATTGTTGACTATCCCACATGTCCTTCACGACCAACATAATGTCTTGTACAATATTCCATGCCACTACCAATGCACTCACTTGTCCTCTTACCCAATGTCTATCTGATGGTGGTGCCCTCTAGCATGAAATGATTCAACAAATGGTACTTTTTGCTCTCCCAACCTTGCGTATTCAGGGTAAGTCCTCTAGTGTTTCTTACCTATGGTTTCTTGATTATGGTCAATCCATTCACATGACAGGTTCCTCTAAAAATTTGCATAACGCACATTCTTAGAATGGTACTCAGAAAATACAAATTATTGATAGTAATACTCTTTTTATCACAAATATTGGTGACTTAAACCCTTATTTTTGGAATGTGCTTGTCTCACATGGACTTGCGTCCAATTTATTGTCCACTAGTTAATTAGTGGACAATAATTATCATGTTAAATTTTTTCATTCTGGTCAATTAGTTTTCCTTTTCCAGCTAGTGCTCATTGTGTTTCGGCTTACTTTAGAATAATTCATAGTTATGTTTGGGGTATGTCTTATGTTGCTTCTCATGCTCATTTTAAATATTTTGTCACCTTTATTGATAATTATAGTCATTTTACTTGGATATTCTTTCTTCTCTCTAAGTCTGAAGTATTTTCCATGATTAAGAAATTCATGACATATGTTGAGACTTAATTCCAAACCAAAATTCAAATTTTTTGCCTGATTTTGGCGGTGAAGACATGTCTCATGAGTTTCAAGAATACCTTCAACAAAATGGTATTGTATGTCAAAATTCTTGTACTAATACTGCTAAAAAATATGGCATTGTTGAACGGAAAAATCATCATTTGCTTGATGTGACCAACACATTGCTTCTTTAAGTTTTTGTTCCATTAAAATTTTAGGTGGTGGCTCTTTCCACAATTATGTTTTCAATCAATCATCTTCCTTATACAATTATTGATTTTGACTCTCCTTTCTTTCATTTTTTTAAAACTCGCCTTGATTATACTATTTTACACACTTTTGGGTAAGTATGTTTTGTTTATTTACCTCCGCTTGAAAGGCATGAGCTTAGGGCATAATCGGTCCAGTGAGTTTTTTTAGGTATAGTCCATTTCATAAGTGTTTTGTGTGTTATAATACTTCTAATCAACGTTTTTGCATTTCTAGGAATATGACATTTTTTTATAGTCAATTTATGTTTCCTTGTATTTCTCCTACTTCAAATAATGTTGATATTCTTCCCACTTTTTCTACATTATACCCATCTAAAGAACGTCTCTAACCTGGCATCAAATATATAGGACGTCATCAACAAGTTTCCACTTTCCTTTTCGTATATATATATAGGACATCTAAGTCAGTACCAATTCAAACACGATGATTTGGTATAATATCTTGAGCTCTTGATAGGTATTCACCAAACATGTATGCTTCTTCTCATACTTCTCTAACAACTTCTCTTTATAACACATTTATTCCTACTTGTTACTTAAAAGTTGTTAAAGATATACATTGGGTAAAGTCAATGAATGATGATCTTCAGGCTATACAAGAGAACTTCACATGGGATATTGGTTCTTGCCTTCCTGATATCAAACCTATAGGTTCAAATGGGTATATTATGTGAAAATAAATTCTGATGGTTCTCTTAATCGTTACAGGGTAAGACTAGTTTCCTTAAGAAAGAAACAAGAATATGATGTTGATTGTGATGAGACATTAACAATTGTAGGTGTCCTTTCCATGGCCACATTTAAGGGTTGGTCCCTTCATTAAATGGGTGTGAAAAGTGTGTTTCTTCATGGTGAGTTGATTGAAGATATTTACATGTTTCTTCCTTAGGTCCTCTTCTCTTCATCTAGAGGCGTGTGCAAGCTTAACCATTCTTTATATGGTTTGATGCAGGCTCCTTAAGCATGGTATGTATAGTTTCATTCCACTTTCCTTATGTTCTCATTTACACATAGTAAATATGATTCCTCTTTGTTCATTCACCACACACCTACAAACATTGTTCTTCTAATTCTTTATGTTTATGATATGGTTATTACTAACTCTAATCAAGCATCCATCCAAGAACTTAAACAACAATTACAAGCTTAATTTCATATGAAAGATCTTGGATAATTACACTATTTCATTAGCTATGAAGTTGAATCCACCTTCAATGTTACATTTCTCTATCAACATAAGTATACCATAGATCTCATTTTTATGCTTGACCTTTAATCAACTACTTTAGAGGATACTCCTCTTGAAGCTATTCTTAAATTTCAATGCGATAAGGTGATCTTTTTCCTAATCCTTTATTATATGCATAACTAGTGGGTAGTGCTAATTACTAGATTATTACACACCCTGACATTTCATTTAATGTTCAGCAAGTGAGTCGATTCATGCATTCTCCTCACCATCTCCACTTGGCAGTAGTTTGTTGCATAATTCGATATTTAAAAGGTACCTCTCAACGACATTTATTTTTTCCCATTGGCACACCTCCTAAAGTAATTGCTTATAGTGATGCTGGTTGGGCTGGTTATCCTGAAACTCGCCGATTAATTACTAATTGGTGCATGTTTATGGGCTCTTCATTTATCTCATAGAAAAGCAAGAAACAGCCACACATATCTAAATCCTTTATTGAATTTGAGTATCATGTCATGTCTACTACTTGTTCTAAAATAATTTGGCTTCAGGGTCTTTTGGCTAAACTTGGGTTTCCTCAACACAATTCAATGCCTCTCTATGTTTAGAATACAAGAGCCCTCCATATTGTTGCAAATCTAGTGTTCCTTAAGCGCACTGAGCATATTGAAGTAGTCTTTCAGTATTCGTGAAGCTTATGATGATCATGTTATTTCACTCTCGCATCATCAATTTCTTGTTAGCAAATTAATGTTGCTTAATCAACCCGCAAATTATAATTGCTTGACCAACCCCATCAATTTGAAGGGAGATGTCAATCAAGAATTTATATATCTCCATTTGATATGATGTCCTAAGAATAAGCTTGGCAATTCAAAGATTGATTTGTGTCAATCAAGAATTAATATGTTTCCTTAAATATTTTGATATGATTTCCTAAAAATAAACTAGGCAATCCATAGATTGATTTGTTCTCCCTAATTTCAGTTTATAAGATATTTTGTAATTATGAATAATAATAATTATAAATATTCTTTGCGGGAATAATAATAGTGAAAAGCATCAAGCCATTATTAATTCTTGACATATTTTAAAATATAATTATTACTTTAAGATGCTTTTTATCATAAGTATTAAGGTGCTTATGTTATAATATTGTTGAGGGCATCGAGGAGTGGGTCAAATCAAAGGAATAAATAAACGAATTGGCATACAAAACTTGAAGGGAGTGAAAATGTTGAAATAAATGTGTCAAGACAAGTAGCATTGAGGAAAAGAATCGAAGTGTTGTCAAGACATCTAGAGAAGGTTGATTAAGACATAAACACATTGAGAAAAACCTAATCGATGCAAAAGGCCACTAAAGGAAGGGCAAGCAAGACAGGAACTAAAACTGGATCGAGAGAGAAATTATATATAATAACTACTTTAGAACGTGGAAATAATGAGGACATCTAACACGACGTGGGTAGTTTAAGGTAGTTAATTCATTTACGTATTTTTTCCTATTATTTTATTAGTTGAGTAATTGTTAGAAAGGGGAAAAAAATATAAATAGCTAGTACAAATGTAAAAAAAATGACAAATTGTAAATATAATTCCAAACGTTTAGTAACAGCGCGAACCAAAATGATGACTAATCAAGTGTTGGTTGTAACTATTTGAGTCACCATTTTCGTTGATTTACTTTAAAAATAGCCTGATAATTTACTTTAATGCAATTTACATTCCTACAAAACCTGCTATATTTTTCTCCATTCCTTCTGTGAGACTCGGATAAGTACAAACAATTTGAGTGTCTTTATAATTTTAAAATTTAAATTAACTTTTTGTGGTGAAAAGTTATCTTTTAGTGCTCATAATTTAAGAAATTAAGAAACTGTTATTTTCTAATTTATTGATAAATTAATATTTTTTATATTAAATACAAATACTACGTAGCATAATTTATTTCATTAGGTGTCATTTCGTGTTCAGTAAAATTAGAAGATAAATTGCACTAGAGTTTAAAGTATGAATCAGAGAAAAATTGGAGATTAAAATATTAGGTGTCATATTCTTGGCCTCCACGTCGTTCTCGTCCTTCATTACTTTCTCAACTTTCTCGACTGAAAAATCAACTATCACTTGACTCAATTAAATGAAGATTAGATATAGAGTAAAGACTAAATCAAGGTTAAGTTGTGATTGAGGCATACTTAATCACTTGAAGTGCAAAAATCCATTAACAAATGATAAATTGGTAAATATATTCCCAAACTAAAGGGGAGTTTTTCTCCCAAATGTAGTTGTTTTTCCGAGAACAAATTATTGACATAATACTAATTTGATTATTGGAGGTACCCCACCATCCAAGATTAGGAATAGTTAAAAAAATTCGTATTCACGTGTATCCGCGAATAAAATTCACAATAGGTAGAAAATGGATATTTACGAGTAACTGGATATTTTTTTATATCCGCATCCGTACTCGTAGATACCCGTATATGCTATACTCTAATTAAATAAAGTTTAAAAAAACAAAATATTAACAAATCAATTTCGAATGGGTTATTTTTTATCCATTGATTTTAAAAAAAAAATCAATTTTTTTGTAAATTGTCATTAACAATATTTAAAAGGGTTGTTTGAACTTTGTTTGAACTTTGTTTGAAATTTATGAATGTTATGTATTCTATTTTATTTGAATTTAAGATTAAAATATGTTGTTTAATATTTTAAATTATTTTTTTGTAAATACTCGCGGATATCTATGGATATTAAAAAAATATGTGAATACCCGTGTAACGGATACCCGCACGATGTGAGGATTGGTACAGAGCGAATATTTATCCATCAAGTAAGATAGGAGGAGCTATTATCCGTACCCTACCTGCCCATCCTTATTTGAAACCGACAACTGAAACCATGACTAAAGATTGAAAAGGAAATCGTAGCTTATTGGTTCTGTGAGGTCCGTCCAACTTGTAGGACGAGAAGAAAATGTATTACTAGAAGTTATATTGATCATCATGTTATCTTATATACATGTTATCTTATATACATGAGTGTAAGTTTAGATTTCAATAAAAAAAAAATGAAGTACTATTTATTCAAAAGCTAATAAAGTGAATGCTTATTTTAAATGTATAGAGAAAATAAGTATTGTACCACACCTAGCCGGTCCAACCAAATAATAATAATAAACAATCACTATATATACGCGGAACAAATAGAGTAACCAGCCTAAGCCGACAGAAGAATAATAGCGGCCTAAGCCGCTAAAAGAGTAGCCGGTCTAGACCGGCCATTCTGGAAAACTTAGCGAAATCAAAGCACTTCTAAGATTCATCAAGCCTACAATAATCAAATTAAGGGCCTAGGCTAAGGCCCAAACCCACCTACAGCCCAAACAAGGGCCCAACTCATGACGTGGCCAGACATAATTAATAATCTATAAATATGCATGGACCCCACGAATTAAAGGTACACATTCATTACTTTCCTAATCACCAGATTTGACATTCTTAGAGATTTCGCTGACTTGAGCTTCGAAGTCGCTTCTGTAGGTAACCCCTCTCGGGTCTAAACCGATCACACCGAGATACCCACAAGCGACATATATCAACCGGGAAGAGGCCTACTAAGGAGATGGCGGACCAGGATAAGGTAATACTTGTGTCTAACATATCTTATTTGTTTTCTGTAGGAACAAGTATTATTTGAAATAAATCTTAACATATTGAAGTTCCATTTTATTAAAATAAATTTGTCCTCAATATTTTTGCTCCATTGCTGCAGTGTGGCTCAAATAAGTACGAATGGAAGACGATGCCACAACCTCTCAACAACGTCACTAGTCACAAGCGACGAAGGCAAAGGCTCTAGTGGCATCGCAAGAGACTAGGAGAGGTGAAAACGAAGGCTGCACAATTATTTCTAAAATAAGCAAAATGGGAAGCGCGAAAGCTAGGGTGGAATTGTAACTCTTTTCAAAAGTTACTACAATTTTCAGTGACGGTTCTTAGTAACATCGTAGTTATGTTTCGAATCTAAGACGGTTAGGTACTAAATCGTCTATATTTCACATGCAAAAAGCTTTTAATGATTGTATTTAGTAGAATAGTCGTTATATATTTTTTATTTCCATTATGCCACTACGATTTTGCCTTTGTGGTAAATGTCAAGAAAATAAAAATTCATTTATAAATAAAAAATAATATTTAACTTCACATTTTGTCTAACTTAATACTAATTTCAAACTAATATATTTAAATAAAAATTCTAACCAAACTAAATTAAAATTAAAATGTATCGCTAAGTTTGAAGGCTTGGATATAGCAGAGAAGACTTGGAGAAGAAGCGATGGTTTGAGTGGCACTCCCGAACTAAGCGAACCAGTCCCTTAGAAGCATAAATAGGGAGCGAACAAGAATGTGTGGGCAACTCCACCAGTGTCTCTAAACGATGTTCAAACAACGTTGATCGGAGAAGACAAAGGTTACTAAAAGCGGCGTTGAACTACGATCTCAAATATTGGCGTCCTATAGGCTCCAACAGGTTTGAACAACAACTTTTAAAGTTAGGAAGACGATGCCACAAGCTCTTAGCAGCGTCAACAGTTGCAAGTGACGAATGCAAAGACTCTAGTGGTTTTGCAAGAGGCTAGGGTATGCAAAAGCGAAGGCTACACAATTACTTCAAAAAATGAGCAAAATGGGAAGCACGAAAGTTAGGGTTAAATTTTCACTACTTCAAAAAGTTACTAGGATTTTCAACGACGGTTATATTTCAAATCTACGATGGTTAAGTATTAAACCATCATTATTTCACAAGCGGAAAGCTTTTAATGATGGTTATTAATAAAATAGTCGTTAAATTTTTTGTTGGTATAATTACTGATTTATTCCCCTAATTTTTTTGTTTAGTTCAATTTGGTTCCCTTATTATTGGTTGGTTCAATTTAGTCCCCCAATTATTTAAAAGGGTTCAATTTAGTCATCTCCATTAGGTTTGACTTAACATTGTGTCCGTACAGGACACGTGTCAAGCCGTGAAATTTTTTAATTTTTTTTCTAAAAATTTATAATCTGCCACGTGTCATGTTACCTTCATGCCACGTGGCAGTTCATCATCATGACATGTGCTAGTGGTAATAGTTGTTTTCTATTTAGTCCTCTATTTAAATTTTTGGTTCAATTTAGAACCCACGATCCAATTTTGTCTTTTACAACTTGATATCAAATTAGTAAATAAGTTTAATTATAACTTTATATATACATGTTAAAATAATTGTTTTGAATTTATACATCAAATCATTACACCTAAATATTCAAATTATTTTCTTTTTTACAAGTGTAAAAAATTTCAAGTATAAAAATTTTCAAGTGTAAAAAATTATAAAGGTAAAAGTGTAAAAAATAAAATAATTTTAGTATTTAGGTGAATTGATTTGATGTATATATTAAAAAAATTTATTATAACATGTATATATAAGTTGTAATTAAACTTATTTACTAATTTGGTCTCAAATTGGAGAGGACAAAATTGAATCATTTTGAAAAATAGAAGTGCTAAACAGAACAAAAAATTTAAATTGAAAACTAAATTGAAAACAATTATTATCACTGTCACATGTCATGACTGTAAACTGCCACGTGACACGACAGTAACAAGACACGTAGCAATTTATAACTTTTTAGAAAAAAAATTAAAGAATTAAAAATTTCACAACTTGACATGTGTTATGTACGGACAAATGTTAATTCCAATTTCACAGAAATGAACAAATTGATCCCTTTAAAATAACTGGATTACTAAATTAAACAAACTAATAATAAGGAACCAAATTGAACTAAACTAAAAAATTAGGAGATTAGATTTGTAATTATACCTTATTTGTTTGTAATACAAGTATGCCACTACTCTTTTGCCTTGGTGGTAAATGTCAAGAAATCAAGGAAAAATTCGTTTAAAAAAATCTAATATTTAACTTCATATTTTGTCTAACTTAATACTAATTTCATATTACTACATTTAAATAAAAAAATGTAATCAAACTAAATAAAAATTAAAATGTAAAACTATCTTGGAGGGCTTTGATGCAGCAGAGAATACTGGGAGGAAAAGCGGCGGTGATTTGAGTAGCCATCGCAAGCGAACCACTCCCTTAGAAGCATTTTGAGGAAGCGAAGAGGAATGCGGGGCAAACTCTTGTAGTTTCTCTCAACGACTATTGAACAACGGTGATCAAACAACGACCAAGGTGACGGCTAAGAGCGGCATCGAACTGCGATCTTAAATAGTAGCGTCCTATAGGTTCCAAGTTCGAACAACGATATTCAAAGATGGGAAGACAATGACACAAGCTCTCAGCTGCGTTAGCAGTCGCAAACGACAAAGGCAAAAGCTCTAGTGACGTTGCGAGAGGCTAGGGGAGGCCAAAATGAAGGTTGCACAATTATTTCCAAAAATGACCGAAATGGGAAGCGCGAAAGTTAGGGTGAAATTTTCACTCTTTTTGAAAAGTTACTAGAATTTTCAACGTTATATTTCTAATCTATGACAATTAAGTATTTTATTGTTTGTCTTCAGCACAAACTTATTAGACGATGGATGATACTTGAATAAGTGCTATCCATGTGTCAACAGATAAGTAACAACATCAAGATGTTATTTAAATATATTCATGTTTATACATTTTGTTTCAAGCACTTAATGAATTGTAATCGAGGAACTATATATTTTCTCAATCCAATCATTATGTTAATTTAAAATTTGTACTTAATATTTTCATTAGTTTAGTTTATAATTTTTTTCTTTAAATACTTCGACAACTTCTACTTTAAATAAACTTACATGATAATATTATTATAAATATGTAATAATATACATGAATTAAAATAATTTATAAATTTTATCAATATATTTTTTTGTGAGAGTTTTAAGAGTAGTGATTAGAGGTGTCAATTTGATTCAGTCCATATGGCTGTGGGTTAGGGCCAAAAGAGCCCACATACAAAAAAGCCCCCATCAAAAACTCCACCAAAGTCCTGTGGGTCAAGGCTAATCCATAGGTTTACATCTTCATCATGAAAAATATATTATTTTTTAAAATATATTATTAAATTTTCTGGCGACCTAGACGTGCCCGACGAATCGAACAAGACCAATGACCGGGACGACCCGATGACCTAGACGAGCTTGACGACCTGGACGAGCCCGACGAACAGAATAACCCAGATAAGCCCGACAACAAAGACGAGCCTGACAACATGAATGGGCCCGACGAGCCGAACGAGCTTGACGACCCAAACGACTCGGACAACAACCTGGACAAGCACGATGACCGGAACGAACCTGACGACTCAAACGAGGCCGACGAACTAAACGGGCCCGTTTGGGGTCGTCGGGCCTGTCTGGGTCTTCGGACCTGTCTAGGTCACTTGACTTGATCTTTGACTCGAACTTAATGTAATATTATTTGGAGGCGGGGGGGGGGGGGGGGGGGGGGGGGGGGGGGGGCGGCTTAGCCCCCTCATTTTGAGACCCCTAAAAGGAGTATTAATGAAAAGTTAGGGCTGGTTCATGAGCTAGGGGTCAAATTGACACCTCTAGTAGTGATTGATAGACACTACCATTTCCATTGTATTTACTTTACAACTTTATAAATTAATAATTTATTAAAAAATATAGTTATAATATATATATATATATATATATATATATATATATATATATATATATATATATATATATTTTTTTTTTATATTTTTTTTAT
>Ga0209589_1000522_pt1 | contig 54824 bp, 51 predicted proteins | sample CowpeawhiteBW_FD_187525 | JGI IMG/M metagenome (GOLD analysis project Ga0209589, IMG submission 187525) | Root nodule microbial communities of legume samples collected from California USA - Cow pea white BW (SPAdes) (version 2) | ecosystem: Host-associated > Plants > Roots > Nodule | place: USA...
ATATATATATATATATATATATATATATATATATATATATATATATATATATATATATATATATATATATATATATATGGTACATAACCTTGACGAGGACCACTCTGTTTATAATTACCTATTCAATTTCCAATTAATTAAATCTAACTACGAAATAATTTTGATCTTGTATGAATATTGAAAACACTAGATGCTAAAATAAATATATATTTTAACCATTATGTATATAATGCCAAAACAATTATGAGCTACTCTATCAACAACTCTTCTCTCACTGAAGAACTCGTACTCGCACATAATTAGTGTATGATTTATTCAAATTTAATTTTATACTAACACCAAATCCTTATAAAACATTTTAATTCAGGATTAAAAAATATAAAACATTTTATATTTTTTTTAGCTTTTTTAAACAATGTAGACTAGTTTACAAATCAATAATTATGCGAGACAAATAAAACTTATTAATGCATAACTATGTTCTCCCGGAAGTACTTTCCTCATTCATCCATTGATTTGCGAAGAAAAATAAAAAGATTTGTGGAGGATGCTTTATGTGAAAAAAACAAGGTGAAAGCACTTGAAAGGAAAAAAGTTTACACATTTATCATTACTTTTTTTTATTACACTGCAACACTCACATGATCAAATTATGTTTTTTTATTAATGACTATATGATTGAAAATAACAAAAAAAATGATTTTATAACATTTAATTTATTATGTTATATCATAATCAACCACAGTTATATTCTATAGCATAATAAAATAAAAAAATAAAAAAGTTTAAATAGTCAATAAAAATAATTTCTTATAATAATAGTAATAACTATAATAATACTAATGTATAAAACAATTTTTCCTTTTAATATATATATATATATATATATATATATATATATATATATATATATATTATATTTTACTCTTTATTACATTTTAAAATTAAAAAATAACACCAAAAGGTGTTTTTTTCACTAATAATAATAATAAAAATAAATTTATATAACAAATAATAGTAATAATAATAATAATAATACCAAATAAAAAATAATAACACATAAATATATTTATATAATTGTAAGTAATAATATGAATAATAAAATAAAATATTAACAGGAATAATAAAAAGAATATTAAATAAAAATTACTATTAGTAGTAAAATAAATTCATATAATAATAATAGTTAAAAACTATTAATAATAATAAAAATAAAATCATATAATGATACTAATTAAAATAAATTTAAAATTCAATTCAAATTCATGTATAATAACTAAAATTAATCAAAACTCTTTTGAATAAACAAATATGTTATCTTATATGTACTTTTTATTTTATGCTCCAATTACTGTAATTTATTTATTTTTTATGTTATTTGCTTGTACCCTTTTATGTGTAACTTTATTTATGTGTTCAATGTCTTCTTTTATTCTATTTTCAACTTCCTTAGTATTATTTTTTAAAATTATTATATATTCAAATAAAATTTATATTAAATATTATTATGAACTTTAACATTTCAATTATATTAATATCTTTATAATTTATTGATTATTTGTCATTATATAAAAATTTATTAGAATAAAAAAAATATAAAATGTTAAATACCACGTCAAACCCATAATAAAAATTAGAATTATTAAATATATATATATATATATATATATATAAAGTTGAAACATTAAATTACTTATAAGATTAATTATGAATAAAAATTAAATTAACTTAACGATTTCTCATATATATATATATATATATATATATATATCTGTACAACCAAAAAACTATTGATTGTTTCAAAAAGTAATGACAAACTATACTAGGATCAGTTATAAACCAATAATATCATTATAATTGGTAAATATGTTATCGGTGGGTATTTAAGTGATGATGGAAATAATGGTTTAACTTATGGTTAATAATTATAAAAAATTTGTAAACATTAATTCTAAATTCACTTTTAGGATAAGGACAATAAAATTATTTTACAAAAAAATTCTGTTTAAAAAGTAATTACAATTTTAGTATTAGGCCCAATTTTATTAGGGTCCAGATAAATAAAATATTGATCCCGCTATAAATATTTACAAAATGTTATCACCGAAAGATTAGAGATGAGAAATGAGAAGGTTTGAATAATAAAAAATATAAATGGAATTAAATAAGACGTTAGAGAAGGAATAAAAGAAAAGGAGGTAAAAGGTAAAAGAAATAAAAAATAAAAGAACTAGTGATACTACAAAAATGACATATCACTTTTTGAGTCTTTTAGTTGACTGGATGGGTAAAACGATAAAAAACAATTAAATAATCCACAGTTTCTCTGCATTTTTACCAATTGGATTAAAAAAGTAATAATGTATTAATTAAAAAATTAATTCAAACAATTCTACATTCAACCAACTGATCATGCAACTTCAAAAAAATCGAGTAAACCTTATAAGACGTTGAAAATTGAAATATTCTAAACAATAAAATAGAATACAAGAATAATTATGAAAATTAGATTTGAGAAATAAAATATAGTTTTCTATAAATAGAAATAAAGATCTCAATATCATTAGAGGTATATTGAACTTAGTTATTTTGAATAAAGTCTAGTGTGAATTCTTGGGAAGATAACCGACGATATATTTCTTCAATAATCTGTTCCAATAATGAGCAACAAAACTTTTTCCAAGTAATTAATTTAATGGTAGAATCAGAGTGAAGAGGAGTATTAGGTTGTTTTTTTGCTTCGAAGGTGGTAGACGTAGCCGTCCTACCCTTAAAATAACACACTACAATATTAGCCAAACAAATATTTATATGAGAACAAAGATTGTACGTTAAAAATACGTGTTTAGATGTACGACAGGAAAATAGGTCCTTTCATTATTATATATTATAATGAAATTTGGCAAGAATCACGATGCGGTCCCCAAGTATCTGAGGTCAAATCAGCAGCATAAACAGAGAGTAGCAAAGGACGAAAACAAAAACAAAAACAGGAACTGCAGTTACTCGTTACTTTTGAGTTGTTCATCAAATTATGTCTTTGTCTATTCATCGGGACCTTATTCGATATATGATATTTTAATCAATTTTTTTTATTCACTTTTAACTCATCATTCTCATTATTCTTAGATTATTTATTTTTATTTTTTGTAGTAATGTGATGTGATGATCTAAAGGTAATGAGAATAATGAGTTAAAAATAAGTAAAAGATAGATGATAATGGACGAAGTCTATTTATTTATTTATAGAGATTAAAGGTGATTTGCGCAGATGAATTTGAGGTGGATGGATTTAAGAATGAATAGAATATTTTCATTCTTGCATCGATGAAAAGACGAGGAGGAAAAGATAACTCAACACATATATTTTTACTTAAATGTCCATAATTTTTTTTAAAAATTCTAATAATAATAATATTAATTGTGAAATTAAAACTATTGATTTTTTTCAAAAATAATAATAGTAATTATTATTAAAACTTATGGAAAATTAACAATAATTAATAATTAGTAATGAAACCAAAAGTGGATACCTACCCCTAGTATAATAGTAATACTAGTAGGAAAAAAGAGGTGATGACTAAATAAAAATAGATGGCAAGTTGAACTTTTGAGTTTCAACTCAAAGTTTGAGCACAAATGTCTTAAAGAGGTCAACAAACTCTTTCATATTTCAATTTTGCATGATTTATACAATCTTGGAGAGATTCTTTACACTTGATGGGAGAGAAAAAATTTCTCATGTTGTAAATCTTTCTATAATCAGCCATCACAAAGGAACACAGTTTTGACTTTGTTACTAATGAATTGTGATTGATTAATTTTTTATGCCAACTCGTTATCATAGTGCATTAGTGATATATATGTGTTCCATTAAATATATCATAACCATAATTAGTTATGAATGCCTTGTTGAAGAAACGTATAAGCACATCCAGTGGACCAAAGATATAAAGTCAATGAAAATTTGGTTAATAGTCCTGATTTCAAATTTAACCAAACATTCATTAGTCTTTTTGGGTACAGATATATTAATTAATTTAGACTCAAACTTTCTTTCTTTTTAGAAAATAAATTTAAATAGCCGATTTCTTAACCCTTACATTGCCTCTCAGATTTCTTTACCATATTTGCATAAACAAGAATCGTGTTTCATCTGCTTCGCTAATACGAAGAGCAAATATCAGAGAAAATTTCTTGGATAATGTACAATAGTACTAAACTTGATGTTTAATCTAAATTTAGCACACTGTATTAATGGCAAATGCTAACAACCATCCTTAATCACTTGTCAAGGAATCATAATCTGAAAATATATTTTAACAAGCAGCAATTTTTTTAGTTTTCAGTACGTTATACTTCTACCATATACTTGTTTTGACCAGTGCTTTTAGAACATTGCTCGTATTTTAAATTTAGTTCTGGGATGATTATAACCTCCACGTGTGATGTTTATATCAGAGAGCTCTTGTTCCATGATGCGTTTAAACCGTACATAAACTATTATCTTTGGTAATGGGCATCTAATTCTGTTTCGTTCTTTTGCTTTATCTCATGATTTAAAGACGAGCCTAGTTAACTTGCAGTAGTGGGCTACTGCCAGATGGTTTTCATCAATCTTCTGGTTTTCCTTCATTCCCCTGTTGCTTTATAGTTCTTTGCAGCATTCTGAGAACGCGGGAAGCATTTCTACATCATGTTTGCAGAAAGGTTCGTTTCTGGTGACTTCTGCTTCTTTAAGAAAATAACAATGACAAGAACAAATGAACAAGAATGACGTTTGCTTTTTACTCTGATACATGTTTTCATGTTGAATGTGCTCTGATCACTTATGTTGGTTTTGCAAGTATTCCTTGCACCTTAATTCTGATTTCCCTGCTAACAATTCTTTTGGTGTCATCCTTCATTTTTCATTCGTTTCTGTTGTTGACTTTGGTTAAGTCAACTACTTTTGCAGTTTTTGATATCTAAGGAACTATCAGGCTCTTCGAGTGGTGAGCTTAGACGGAAAAAACTAAAAGGGTGTTGCTGATTCAAACCAGTGATCTTTCTTCAGCAGCTCATTTTAAGGGGTGTTTGTGTTGTGAACCGAGAGAGGTTTTACTTGGGAAAATGGTGGCTGAGGCCAGCTTGGATTCACACAAGACTTCAACTGAGATAAGAGGATCAACAAGTGATGATCCAGCAGTTCAAGGTCCTGAAAATACCCTAGAAACGGATGACAGGAACCAGGATTCTAACAGGAGCAAGGTGAAGCATGAAAGCAATAAAACAGTACCCTTTTACAAACTTTTCTCATTTGCAGACTATTGGGATTGTCTTCTGATGCTTGTTGGGGCAATAAGTGCTGTTGCTAATGGAATCGTTATGCCTTTAATGACTATACTTATTGGAGATGCTATTGATTCTTTCGGAGGAAATGCTGATAATAAACAAGAAGTAGTTCATCAAGTATCCAAGGTAATGCCTACCTCCCTTTCATTTAAAAATCAATGTTGTTGTGAATTTTTTGTTGCAACAGGACAAGTAGTTTTTGTGTTTTTGTCTAAATTTTGTCCTATCAAATTCCAACTGCTTATTAGTGAGATTCTATTGTACAAAAAGCCTGTGGGTATCTGATTCCACAAGAAGTGTGAGATGAACAATTTGGTTTCAAATTTCTCCTTGTTTCCATGCCATGACCCATCAAGTTTGTTTCATGCTCAGGCATCCATGAAGTTTGCAGCCATAGGCGCAGGTGCCTTTTTTGCAGCATTCTTCCGTAAGCATGCCAAATTCTCAGATGATTCTTTCTACTGTATAAGTAGAAATACAATTTTGCTTATACAAAATAGCAAGAATGTTTCACATAATTCAATTATGCAGAGGTGTCTTGCTGGGTGATCACTGGGGAGAGACAAGCTGCGAGAATAAGAGGCTTATACCTGAAAGCAATATTGAGGCAAGATATCAGCTTCTTTGACAAGGAAACCAACAGTGGCGAGGTTGTTGGAAGGATGTCAGGGGACACTGTTCTTATTCAAGAAGCCATGGGAGAGAAGGTATTAATGAACCACTCTTCAAATTCAAAATCATCACAATCTCATCAAACTATTATTGGAGTTAACTTTTTCGTTCTCTTTTTGGGTGATATCTCAGGTAGGAAAGTTCATCCAGTATGTGGCATGTTTTTTTGGAGGTATAGTCATAGCATTCATCAAGGGTTGGCTTCTAAGCCTAGTGCTTCTATCTTCTCTTCCTCTCCTTGTCCTCTCTGGCTCCATAATGAGCTTTGCTTTTGCAAAGATGGCATCCCGAGGACAAGCAGCTTATTCAGAAGCAGCAACTCTTGTGGAGCGGACAATTGGTTCAATTAGAACTGTATGGCAACCTTCAGAATGCCCTTTCCATTGTTTATCTTTTTCACGTTGCAAGTGAGCAGTACATTGAAAGATACACATTGCTGCAACGCAGGTAGCATCATTTACCGGCGAGAAGCAAGCTATAGTTCAATACAATCAATACTTAACAAAAGCTTACAGAGTGGGAGTGCAAGAGGGTTTGGCTGGTGGGTTTGGCTTTGGTTTTGTTCGTTTATTTGTTTACTGTACCTATGGTTTGACAATTTGGTTTGGAGGGAAGATGGTTATAGAGAAAGGTTATACGGGAGGACAAGTCATTAGTGTATTTTTTGCAGTTTTGACTGGCTCCATGTAAGTTAGCTTCTGCTTTACCATATACATTGTAAATGGATGAATCAACTGATATCTTACAACCCCTCTCCAAAGTTTTCCAAGAAAATTTGATACACTTTCCCGATAATTTTCTTTGTAGGTCTCTGGGACAGGCATCTCCAAGCTTAGCTGCATTTGCTGCAGGACAAGCAGCAGCCTTTAAAATGTTTGAAACAATAAAGAGGCAGCCAGATATTGATGCTTATGACTCTTCTGGTCAAAGACTAGATGACATATCAGGAGATATAGAACTTAGGGAGGTTTGCTTTAATTATCCTTCAAGACCTGATGAACAGATATTCAATAAATTTTCAATTTCAATATCAAGTGGCACTACTGCAGCATTGGTAGGGCAAAGTGGGAGTGGGAAATCAACAGTTATTAGTTTAATTGAGAGATTTTATGATCCACAAGCTGGTGAAGTTCTCATCGATGGCATCAATCTCAGAGAATTTCAATTGAAATGGATCAGAGAGAAAATAGGCCTTGTCAGCCAGGAACCAGCTCTCTTTACTGGCAGCATTAAAGAGAATATTGGCTATGGAAAGGAACGGGCAACAGATGAAGCAATAAGAGCAGCAGCTGCACTTGCAAATGCTTCTAATTTCATAGATAAATTTCCCCATGTGAGCTCACGAGTCACCATTCATCTTTTGAAATTTGGAGTGTGTATATTCGTGTTTCACTAAGAGGCTGTTTTTTTTTTTTATCTCATTAGTTTTGTAAAATTATGAGTTTAGGGATTCGACACAATGGTTGGAGAGCATGGAACTCAACTCTCTGGAGGTCAAAAGCAAAGAATATCTATAGCAAGAGCAATTCTGAAGGACCCAAGAATTCTGCTCCTTGATGAAGCTACAAGTGCTCTAGATGCGGAATCAGAGAGAGTGGTGCAAGAGACACTAGACAGAATCATGATCAACCGAACCACTGTCATTGTAGCTCACCGTCTTAGCACAATAAGGAATGCTGATGTCATTGCAGTTATTCATCAAGGAAAAGTCATAGAAAAAGGTATACTATTATAACAAATCCGCTTTCAAGTCATTCATTCTCTCATCAAACACATCTTCAATTTTCTTGACATAAGCATACTTATTTCTTTCCATTGATTAGGTACACATGCTGAGCTCACTAAAGATCCTGATGGAGCTTTTAGCCAGCTCGTTAGATTGCAAGAAATTAAAAGGGAATCAGAGAATGATGCAGATTACTTAAGGAGGCCAGAAAACATGGTAGATTCTGAACATCAACCGAGCCAACGGTATTCCTTCCCTCAATCTTTAAGCCGGGGGTCATCTGGAAGAGGAAGCAGTAGTCAGAACTCATTCAGAATATCAAATGTCATGTCCACCACGCAAGATCACTTTGAAGCCTCAGAAGGAGGGTCTGGAGCTTTTCCTTCAGCAGCACCACATAAACCTAAGGAAATTTCAATTCTCCGCATTGCTTATCTTAACAAGCCTGAAATCCCATTGTTACTGGTGGGGACTCTAGCAGCAGCAGTAACAGGGGCAATACTACCCACCGTGGGGCTCCTTCTTTCCCACATGATAAATACTTTCTTTGAGCCTGCAGATGAACTCCGGAAAGACTCAAAATTTTGGGCACTAATATTTGTTGCTCTTAGTGTGGGTGCCTTCATATTTCTTCCATTAAGGTCCTACTTTTTTTCTGTAGCTGGTTGTAAGTTAATAAAAAGGATCCGGCTAATGTGCTTTGAGAAAATAATTCACATGGAAATAGGCTGGTTTGATAAAGCCGAAAATTCAAGTGGAGCACTTGGAGCAAGGCTGTCAACTGATGCAGCTTCTATTCGCACTTTGGTTGGGGATGCTCTTGGTTTGCTGGTTCAAGATATTGCTACAGTAGTTACAGCCTTGGCAATTGCCTTTGACGCAAACTGGCAGCTTTCTCTCATAGTTCTTGTTTTGGTACCTCTAATAGTTCTAAATGGACATCTGCAAATGAAGTCCATGCAAGGATTCAGCACAGATGCAAAGGTTTGTGCCTTACTGATACCAAACTATTGTTTTCTAGCATGAAACCTTATACATATTAACTTATAAACTGTAAAGTTCCTGTACAAGTTGATTTTACTCGTAGGAAAAGTTTAAATGTTTAGGTGCTTATGGTGAGTTTTATCCTAATAGAAGGCCTTATACTAATATCAATTGATCATTGTCTATATGTATGTTCCACAGAAACTATATGAGGAAGCAAGCCAAGTAGCGAATGATGCAGTAGGGAATATCAGAACTGTTGCCGCTTTCTGTGCTGAAGAGAAGGTGATGAAGTTATACCAGAAAAAATGTGCAGGACCCATCCAGACAGGTATAAGGCAAGGTTTAGTCAGCGGAACGGGTTTTGGGTTATCACTGTTCTTTCTGTTCTCTGTTTATGCATGCAGTTTTTATGCTGGGGCAAAACTTGTCGAGAAGGGCAAAACATCAATCTCAGACGTTTTCCGTGTAAGTTATTGTTCTATCATCGTCACTGTCTTAGATATGAAGCTTTTTACTCATCTGATTGTCTCAATTGTTCTCACAAAGTGTAATAAGCATATCTCAATAAAATAGAAAGCCGTTCTCTTTTTCTTAAGAGCTAAGATAATCACACTCTTCTAGCCTTGAACAATTACTTTCCTAATTTTTCAGGTATTTTTTTCTCTCTCGATGGCAGCTATAGCAATGTCACAATCTGGCTTCATGACCCCAGCTGCAAGTAAAGCAGAAAGTTCTGCAGCTTCTGTATTTGCTATCCTTGATCAGAAATCAACAATAGATACCAGTGACGAGTCAGGAATGACATTGGAACAAGTGAAGGGAGATATCGAGTTCCAACATGTCACTTTCAAGTATCCAACCAGGCCCCATGTTCCTGTATTCAAAGATCTTTCCCTGACCATTCACGCAGGAGAGGTAACTTGCAAAATAATCTGTTTTTTTTTTTTTGAGCATAAATCTCATCATAGTTTGATTACACTGATGGATATCAGACAGTTGCTCTAGTAGGTGAAAGTGGAAGTGGAAAGTCAACTGTGATCTCATTGTTACAAAGATTTTACGACCCAGATTCAGGTCAGATTACACTGGATGGAACAGAAATCCAAAAGCTAAAACTTAAATGGTTTAGGCAGCAGATGGGTCTGGTAAGCCAGGAGCCTGTGTTGTTTAATGACACCATTCGAGCCAATATTGCATATGGAAAAGGTGGTGATGCAACAGAGGTTGAAATTATAGCTGCAGCAGAACTTGCAAATGCACACAAGTTCATTAGCAGTTTGCAGCAGGTAACCTACAAACCAATCAACAAAAACATTTATAGTAAATTTTGAATTACTAGCCATTAAATAGCATATGAATAATTATGCAGGGTTATGATACATTAGTGGGGGAGAGAGGGGTTCAACTTTCTGGAGGGCAGAAGCAGCGGGTGGCAATTGCGAGAGCCATAGTGAAGAGTCCAAAAATATTACTGCTAGATGAAGCCACCAGTGCACTTGATGCTGAGTCTGAAAGAGTGGTTCAGGATGCACTTGATCGAGTGAGGGTGGACAGAACCACCATTGTGGTTGCTCACAGGTTATCCACAATAAAGGATGCAGATTTAATTGCAGTGGTTAAAAATGGAGTCATTGCAGAGAAAGGAAAGCACGAGACCTTGCTTAACAAAGGTGGTGCATATGATTCGTTGGTAGCACTGCATATTAGTGCTGCTTCATCATAGACACTTTTAGTTCATTGCCCCAAGTCACTGATGGCTTCTTAATCTTTTGTTCATGCCTTTATTCCTGTGTAATGAAACATTCAAAGCACCTGATTACCCACTTTTAATGGATTTCACTGTTACAGATCTTGTCATCATTTATGCAGTTCTAACTGTGCAGACTGCACCCACAAGCATTTGAATCCATAAAATGAAAAATATTTCCAATAAATATATTCATAATAAAATATCTCAATCTGATAGCCTTTTAAAAATTTACATCTCTAAATGTTGAAACAGGGTCTGATGCCAATTTCAAGCATTATGTACTAGAATGTAAACAAAAAAGAATGATCATTCTTTTTATTGAATGCAAACATCATTTTTCAACTATTACCACTATTAAACCATTATATAGAAAAAAAGGAAAATTAAATATTTTATAAATTTATTGGTGGCTTGAAGCAACATATCTACTAATTAATTACCTTGACATTGTAGTCAGAGCAACCTCAGTGGATCAGCAGGGTACATGATGGAGAGCAGAACCCTAATTGTAATGCCAACATGTGTTCCTACTGTTTTGTGGAATACCATCAACAATATCAGCTCAGCCTAATACAAATAATATGAAGACATGACAATCAATAGATGCTTGGACTGGAACAAACCCCGAATCGGTGTATATAAAAGCACCAGCAATAGTCAAAAGCAAAAATTCTTTCATATATTGTTATAAATATTACAAGGATTTTTCAAAATACAGAATATATCTTTAGTTAGTAACACGTTAAATATAATTATTTAAGTTAATTAAAATTTGATGTGTTTGTTCTTTGTTTAAAGTAATAACTTATTATAAATATACTTGTCCAGTGTGCCAAATTGTTGGTGAAGCAAAATATTGGAATAGAAGAACGAAAAAAGAAAATAGAAATAATGGTATGAAAGTAAAATATAAATATTAATCAAAATGTTTCATTTGTCTACTTTTCATTCATTGTATACACAATTGAGATCAAATAGAGAGTTAAGTTATTAATATATGTAGATTATTATGCTGCTTGTTTATAATAGGTTTTGATGTATCTGCTATGGATTGCATTAACTTTGATTGATCCTATCACATGGGTTTTCAAGAGATAGAGAAGAAACTTTCAGACATGATATTGAAATGGGTGCCATATGTATTCACATTGAAATCTATACAAATTGTCCATAAACATTGATGATTCCAACTTCAGTGGTTTCCTCGGCTTTATTAAGGTATGATATCAATGCCTATCACATGTTTGTTTGATGTTCTTAACTTGATTGTTGTTTTGGAGCTAAATGATGGACTTTGATGACAACTCTCGAATTCTTGATGATAGGTCCACACAAGGTCTGAAAATGGTCCATGTGCTCTTGCATCCCTCTCTAATATCTCTGTAGCAACCTTAATTAACCAAATGATGAAGTTATAGTAATATTAAGTGATGATGATGAGTTGAAAAGGATAAAAACTTGCAGATACATAAGCAGTACTGTTCTTGTTTTAGCTTAATTATGAAGTAAGCTGAGCTCTAAAATGTTTGTTTTCAATTCTTGTCCTTTCTTCTGACGCATGTAGTGTCTATGTCACAGTCTTTTTTCTCTCCTCAAAGCCACGCACACACTTATTTGACTGTCCTCTCCACACTTTTCATACATGCACTCGTCCCAGTATGAAACTGTAGCAGATTTGGTCCCATACATTATTTCATCTGCCACCATCAAACTCTCCTATAAAGAGTGGTTGTAATGATGAAGAAAAAGATTAAGAGAAGCAGAAGAGGGTTTGGAAGAGAGGAAGCTACACTGGTATGGTATCACTATACACTCTTCTTTTTTTTTATGATTTTTGCCAACATGTATTCTACTTTTCTTCTAATGTTTACCATCTTTTGTTATCTTTGCTGGTGAACTTCTCATTCTTTTTTTCACTTAACTTTTTCTCTGATTCTATCAAGTTTTGTCACAAATCTCATAGATAGATACAATTAGGCTTTATGCATATGCAGTTTCATTTAAAGAATGAAATTTTGTTTTGAACTTTTTTTCTATATTATAGTAATAATTACAATATATATATATATATATATATATATATATTGTATTTTAGATTTTTTGGACTATAATAATGAATTAGTACATTATATTATATGTTACTAGTGAATGCATATGCACCTTATTGTTCATTATTATAACAAAAAGTGTGTTTCAAAAATTAATTATTTATATAAAAACAAAAATATAATTAGTAAAAGAGTGTATATACAAAATAATAGTTATAATAGTTATTAGATATATTTATAAGATTGGAAGGGGTAGAAAGATAGGTAGATAAACATAATTTTTTTATACATGTTTCTAAATTCTTTTTCTTCACTTTTATTCTGTAGGTTCAATTGTTTCTTTTATTTCTTAAAGTGGTTAACTGAGTGATTTAATTTTGATTATTGAGAAATTAAATATTTAATTTAAGTTATATATGGTTAGTAATTTTCTTATACATTAATGTTAATTTTTTAAAATGTCTAAATGAATTTTTAAACAATCAAATTAACAGCAAAAGTTGGTGAGATTTTGAAGGTGTGAAGCCCTTGTTCATCAGTCAATTTTTGGATTTTTTTTATTATTTTACATTGTAAATTATTCAAATTTTCTTTCTGGTTGTGTTGTTGAATTATAGAAATAACACTTAATTAAATTAATATTTGAGAGGTGTGTCATTGTAGTTTACATTCCAATATAATTTTAACTGTATTATCCTATTAGTTGATAATTATATTACTATATTGATTTAATTAATCAAATATTTTATAATTATATACTTAACTTCAACATAAAATATTTCTCTCTCCTTCCCCTCCCTCCCTCTCTCTCCCGCTCCCTCACTCTCTCTATCTCTCTCTCTCTCTATATATATATATATATATATATATATATATATATATATATATATATATATATATATATATTAAATCAAATTATTTAAAATAATTTGGAAAGTTTAATATAGTGTATTATATTAATATAACTTAAAATACATTATTTAATATTTATATTAATATTTATTTATTTATTTCATTAATTGCTTTGTTTTTTTTTTGGGACAAATTATGAATGAATTTCATTTGCAGAAAACAAGAGGATAGACTGACTAACTCGTCAAAATTAGTTGCTCGGAGCTTATCTATTATTTACTTGTTATGACCTAAAAGTTGTGATCCTAATATGAGAAAAAAAAAGTATTACACTTTTTTAGTTTAGTTTATTTTGAGTTAGAAAATACTTGCTTCAAGAAGAGAAATAAACTAGTTATTTGTAGAAATAGTTTTATTGTTTGATAAAAAAAATGTTTCAACTTAGATATGTCTCATATTATATAACTTTAATTGCAATGAAAATCTTGATGTAGAATTTTTATTTTGGATGAGGAATGTACTATATGGTGAGTTTCCTTTATACTTGTTTTGCATTTAAGTTGGGTGAGTCATATCTAAACTTCTATGCAGATTTTCTTATATTAATGGTGTAATATCTTAAGGTGGTGATTATAATTTTATTGCTCTTATGATGTATGACACATAACTTAAACTAAGTTTAAGATCTTATATATGTCCTAGTTCATTCCAAAAAGTAAAACTTGAGGTTCCTGATGAAAAAATAAAGATAAACATCTCTTATCTAGCATTAGGTCTATTATTTGCATGAGTATTATTTGATATCTAGTACATTGATTTAATCAAATCAATTACTACATCTCTTATCTAGCATTAAGTCTATTATTTACATGAGTGTTATTTTATATTTAGTACATTGATTTGATCAAATAAATTACTAATACATTGCTATAAACTAAAATTTATGTTTTAATTTTAAATATTATGGGTTCATAATAATTTTATATATAAAAATAAGTAAATGAAATTTTTATAATTATTATAGATGAGTCTGGAATATGTTTGATAATTAACATCTTTTAAATTTCTATAAATATTAGATATGGTTTGTCTATCATTATTTAGTTATTATAGAGAAATGTTGAATATTAGCAATTTTATATATAGTAATTTTTAAATTTATTGATTTTCATGTCTATTTAGTGAAAATAATAATTCTAAAATTTAAAATATGAAAAAAAAATCAAGATACTATATATTAAAGATGCCAAGAAAAAAAAATATACGTAACTTTGATTCCATTAATATAAATACATAGGAACAATACTATGCAGGATGTAAATATTATTTTTTATATTATTTAATTTAGTAATAAATATTTTAAAATTAGATCAATTTTATTTAAGAATTAAAACAAATGTTTTTATGGCAAGCCAGATAGTATCTTCTATGTATAATTAACTATAGACTGAAATTTGGTGTTAAAACATCTTTTAAAATGTTTTTACTCTAATTTATTAATAAATTATAGTAACAGTTTTCTTAATTTCCTTTTCTTGTCATGATTCTGATTACTACAACTTATTTCTAATATTTAGAGCATGTATTGTTTTCCTTTCAAGATGCTAAACACTAGGTGTGCACAAAATTAATTGGATTAAATTTAACTTTAAACTAGATTCTCTAACACATAATTAAACTAATTATAAAGATCACATAAATGCTTACAACTTGAACTTGCAACTTAATTACCCACCAATGTTTTCAAAAAGAGATCAACATAGGCTTTTGCACTTCATTTTCATTCCAAGTTCAAATTTTGAACTGAGTTTATTTACAAGTTGTCTCCTTTGTTATTAATGAAAGTAATAAAAAACCAAGATGATCCTGTGCAGAGATTATCTTGCCCTTGAGTGGTGATTTTGATGGAAAACTATAAGGGAGTTGCTGACTCAAACTAGTGATCCTTCTTCAGTAGTTTTTCTTACTGGTTTTTGTAAGTTGTGAACCAATGCAGATATGAGTTCAACTGAGATGGGAAGATCAACAAGTGATCATCCTCCAATTCAAGAAAATGGCAATACCCAAGAAAACATGGTTGGCAAGCATCAAGATTCCAAGAAAGACAAAGTGAAGAATGAAATCAATAAAACAGTTCCCTTTCACAAGCTTTTCTCATTTGCACGTCATTGGGATTGCTTTCTGATGCTTGTTGGGTCAGTAAGTGCTGTTGGTACTGGATTCTCTTCATGTTTAACGGCTATACTTGTAGGAGATATGGCTGATGCTTTTGGAGGACATGCTGATGATAAACAAGTAGTTCATGAAGTCTCTAAGGTAATGCTTAACTCCCCTTCATGAATAATCAATGTTGTCAAAAAAACAACAGAAAGATGTTGTAGGATTGAACAGAGAAAGGAGCAAAGTATTGATATGATAAATCTGAGTTTAGAACACTCAATAAGTGTTACTGATGGGGGCTCTAGCAGCAGCTGCAACTGGCACAATACTACCCACCATGGGGTTTCTTCTTTCTCACTCGATAACTACTTTCTTTGAGCCTGCAGATGAACTCCATAAAGATTCAAAGCTTTGGGCATTACTATTTGTTTCCCTCAGTGTTGCCTCCTTCATATTTCATCCGTTAAGGTCTTACCTTTTCGCGGTAGCTGGTTCTGAGTTGATAAAAAGGATCCGCCTCATGTGTTTTGAGAAAATAATTCACATGGAAATAGGCTGGTTTGATAAAGATGAAAATTCAAGTGGAGCACTTGGAGCAAGGCTTTCAACCGATGCAGTTTCTATTCGAATATTGGTTGGGGATGCTCTAGGTTTGCTTGTTCAGGATTTTACTACAACAATTACAGCATTGGCAATGGCCTTTGCGGCAAACTGGCAGCTTTCCGTCATTGTTGTTTTTTTAGTACCTTCGTATTAGTGAATGGATATGTTCAAATGAAGTCAATGCAAGGATTCCGCACTGAAGCAAAGGTTTGTGACTTATAGTGAAAATATATAAATTTCAGACATAAATCATTGCCTATAGTTATAACTTGTGCATTTTCTGTTTCCATATTTAATTATTACTATTTCTAAATTTCTGTTTTACCAATGTTGTATTGTAATGCTTTAAATGTTCCACAGAAACTGTACGAGGAAGCAAGTCAAGTAGCAAATGATGCAGTAGAGAATATCAGAACAGTTGCCGCTTTCTGTGCTGAAGAGAAGGTGATGGAGTTATACCACAAGAAATGTGTAGGGCCAATCCAGACAAGTATAAGGCAAGGTTTAGTCAGCGGAACAGGTTTCGGTTTATCACTCTTCTTTGTGTTTTCAGTTAACGCCTGCAGTTTTTATGCCGGAGCAAGACTAGTTGGGAATGGCAAAGCGTCTGCATCAGATGTTTTCCGTGTAAGTTATTGTCATTCTTAATCATTCTGAAATAATTTTAACAAAAAAGAATATATAATTTAATCTAGCAATCAAAATGAATTTCCTAATTTGCAGGTATTTTATGCCCTCATGATGGCAGCTGTAGCAATGTCACAATCTAGTTTCATGACTCCAGCTGCTAGTAAAGCAAAAAGTTGTGTTGCTTCTGTTTTTGCCATTCTTGATCAGAAATCAAGAATAGATCCCAATGATGAGTCCGGAATGGCATTGGAAGAAGTGAAGGGAGAGATTGAGTACAGTCATGTCAGTTTCAAGTATCCAACCAGGCCAAATGTTCTTGTACTCAAAGATTTTTCCTTGACCATTCAAGCCGGAGAGGTAACTAGCAAAGGAATTATTATGTTTGTTTGGACAACCTTTGTTAATGAAGAAACTAAGTGTTTGATTATGGTGATGGAAATCAGACAGTTGCTCTAGTAGGTGAAAGTGGAAGTGGAAAGTCAACAGTGATCTCATTGTTACAAAGATTTTACGACCCAGATTCAGGTCAGATTACACTGGATGGAACAGAAATCCAAAAACTAAATCTTAGATGGTTTAGGCAGCAGATGGGTCTGGTGAGCCAGGAGCCTGTGCTGTTTAATGACACCATTGGAGCCAATATTGCATATGGAAAAGGTGGTGATGCAACAGAAGCTGAAATTATAGCTGCAGCACAACTTGCAAATGCACACAAGTTCATTAGCAGTTTGCAGCAGGTAACTTACACACTATATGCTACAGTTTTGAATAACTAGCTATATATCTAAACACGGTATGAATAAGTATGCAGGGCTACGATACATTGGTGGGAGAGAGAGGGATTCAACTATCTGGAGGGCAGAAGCAGCGGGTGGCAATTGCTAGAGCCATAGTGAAGAGTCCTAAAATATTACTGCTAGATGAAGCCACAAGTGCACTTGATGCTGAGTCTGAAAGAGTGGTCCAGGATGCACTTGATCGAGTGAGGGTGGACAGAACCACCATTGTGGTGGCTCATAGGCTTTCATCCATAAAGGACGCAGATTCAATTGCAGTGGTTAAAAATGGAGTTATTGAAGAGAAAGGAAAACATGAGAGCTTGATTAACAAATGTGGTACATATGCTTCTTTAGTTGCACTGCATATCGGTGTTGCTTCATCATAGCTTGTTAAATATTTTCTCTATGTATTTGACATTCTACCTGAAATCTTGGAGAAAGAACTTAAGAGAAGAATGTTATCGGAGACAAATGGTGGTATAAATCTAAGTTCAATGTTCATTGTAAGCCAAAGTTGATGGAATTGATGTTTTTATCATTTTACTGTATGTGGAAGATCTTCTTGTAAGAGGAAATAACTCAAACCTCTTGGAAAAGATAAAAGTAAGAGATGGTGGAAGCATTTTGGTTAAAAATGAAATGTCATTATTACTTAATATAACTAACCTTAAATGAGTTTCAATATATGACTCATTATTGTTGAGTCACCAAATGTTTTTTTTAATGAATATTTAACATTTTGGTTTTAATAGTATCTATGTCAATTTGTAGTACACATACGTATCCGTTAAATTGATAAAAGGGTCACACGACTATAATAATAAAGAATGATGTTCATCCCGTTTTCTCCTATTATTTACCAACAAAATAGATCACTGTATAATGAGATTTGATGTTATAATAAAAATTGTTTTGAGAATAAAAGAGAAATTTAAAATATTTAAGAAGAACCACCATAATAAATAAATGGAAATATTAATAAAATATTTTATTTTTGGAATTTATACCCATTTTTTTAATTTATTAGATGTCTATTTTGAAATAAAAGAAAATATTGAATCCTCAAAAAAATTATTGAATCTTCAAAATAAAAATCAGTTAGGACGTTAATATTATTTAAACCATATAAATATTCTAATTTACACAAACAGAATGGTCTTTTTCTAAATACTCCTTCTGAAAATTAACTATTACATTCTTCTATAAACTAACTTGTAATGAAATTTAAATTTTCTCAAAATATATTACTAAAATTAATTTATTTATTTAATGCAGGTTGGTAAAACAAAATTCAGTAATATAGTTAATATAGTTATGATATTTGCCTATTTCTATTTTTGATTAAATTATTAAATTATTTTCCTTCATTAACTTCAAAAATAGAATATCTATATCAATGCTTTTACTTTTAATTTTTTTTAATATTATTATGAGTAGAACATGGTGAATAAAACATGAAATGGAGAATTTAACTTGTTAAATTAAGTGACAAAATTTATAGAACATGTGTTAGCTCAAAACCAATGTTTCTATTGATTCCTACCGGCGAATTAAAATTGAATTTTTGTCTATTTTTAACCAAACTATATTTTTTTATGTATATATTTTAATAAGTTAATTAAATGTATGTAGGTGCCGTCTTAGCTCAGTGGTAGAGCGCGTGGCTTTTAACCACGTGGTCGTGGGTTCGATCCCCACAGACGGCGAATTAAAATTTTAAAAATTATTTCGAATTGGTTAACATGCATTTTACGATGAAAATCGTTTCTTATATTTTTTAATTAATATTAATCTTAAATAATGATTTCATAAATTTGTATATTCTAAATTGAATTTTTTTTAAAAAAATTGTTTATTGTACGTTTAAAATATTTAATTTTTATATAAGTATTATGCTATTTAATTTTTGTGGAGTGAATTGACCTGTAATTTAGAAAAAAATAAAGAAGAAAGATATAAATCAATCAACTGAGTTAAATGTAAGAAAATAAAAATAACTACTATTTCAACTTGTTATTGGCAAAATTAAACAACGGAAAAATTAGAAAAAAAAATAAAAAATAATTAAAAATCTTAATAAAATGAAATTTTTTTAATGAAAAATAAATTAAAAATATCTAAATTTATGTAATTAAAACTTAATTAAACTTGAATATTATTTATCCTAACATTATGATAAATGTATCAATTGTTGTCGTAATAAATATTTAGAAATAAAAATATTGAACCAAAATATTTAACTTATGCGATACTTGAGAAAAAGATATTTAGGTAGTAAAAATTGGGTTTTCAAACAGGAAAAAATATAAAAACTTTTATACATAGTTGCACTGATAGTTATTTTGTTCTAGATACTTTAAATACTAAGAAAGAAATTAACAAGTTGTTGATTTGAATGAAATCAGGTTTAACTCTTAAAAAATAAGAAATTGAATTTAAGTTTTATAGATAAAAAAATTACTACCATAAAAATAGTTCATTAATTTTCTTTTTTTGAAAAATTAATTATCTATTAATTGAGTAGTAAACTTTTTCATTGTTACATTGAAATGTAATGTATGGATACTTCAATTTGAGTTATGTGTATCTACGTCATGTACTTTATTGATACTTATCACTAAAATATCTAACCTATACAGCAATAATAATTTAATAGTACTTTTATGATGATAATAATTTATAATTTTTTATGTTGATAACCTTTAATACATATGATTTTAATTTGGATTTACACAATATCAATCATATATTAATAATATTTTTAAGAATTATTGTATCCTATTATTTTCAAAAGATTAAATCATCCCATTAGTTCTCATAGAAAAATTTCAAGTAGATCATATTCTTTTTATTTATCTCAATTTGGTCTCTATTTTGAAAAATTTATTACAATTAGGTTATTTTTGTTGCTAATGCACTAAGAGCGTTAGCTATATAGCACGTGGTTCTTTTTTATTTTATTTTTATTTTATTTTTAATAATTTTAAAAAATATTAAAAAAGATGTTACGTGTCAAGTTGACATTGTGCCACATGGCAGATGTAGTGTGATGTGACAGTAACAGTGCCACATGTCACTATGAATGTAAAAATTCTCAATGTAGTCCCTATATTTGATATTTTATCTCAATTTAATCCTAATTTTTTAAAAACTGAAACAATTTTATCCATATTCAAATTGAGACCAAATTTAATTTTTATAAAAATTTTACAATGGTATTTTTAACCAAATTAAATTTATTTTTACATTGAACTTTATTTAAATTTTGTTTTAAATGTTTATATATCTATAATTTATAGATAAATGTTAGAGTTGTTTTAAAAATAACAACTTTATAAATTCAAACATAAAATTTTAAAACAATTTTATAACAATTTGAAATAAATATATTCATTTAAAATTTTACATTTCAATTTATAAAGTTGTTATTTTTAAACTAATTCTAACACTTTTCTATAAATTATTGATATATAAATATTTGAAACAATATTTAAATAAAGTTCAACGTAAAGTATAAACTTATTAAAAAATATCATTGTGACATTTTTTATAAAAGGTAAATTTTGTTTCAGTTTGAATAGGGATGAAATGCTTCCATTTTAAAAAAATTGGGACCAAATTGAGACAAAATAACAAATATAAATTAACTCGAGAATTTTCACATTTAATAGTGACATGTGACACTAACACTGCCACATCTATCTCTACCACATGGCATAACGTCAGTTTGACACATGACAGTTTTATTTTATTTAAAATTAAAAATTAAAATAAAATTAAAAAAAATTAAAAATCACAAGCAGACAAGTGACACGTAATTAACGCGGTTAATGCATTACTAACGGACCTAATTGCAACACATTTTCCAAAATAGGGAACAAATTGAGACAAATAAGAAAATGAAACCTATTTGAGATTTTTCTACAAAAATTAGCAATTGAATAATTTAAGCTTCTCAAATTAAACTTATGGAACTGATACACTTATCGCATGTGATACATGACACACACTTCAACACCCATAGAGTACTACAAATCAGAGTAAAACTTACCATAACTATTTGGATTTGCCTTAAGGATCCACTAAACTATTAAAGGGGCTTGCTCATTATCAGTGCACCACACTATTAGCTGCACTAATTTTAGAAAACACTCAAAAGACAATTTCTTCATTATGGGCAACACCTAAGCAAAACGAATGACACTGATCAATAAGAGGATTCTAATGTGACAGCATATGATTTGTTAGCTCCGAATTTAAATATTACAATACATGGCATTTTTGGAAAACACATCATAGATATAATTCCATTTAGAAAATATCACACTATCCCAAAGTTTGTGCAGGCACCATACTTTTGGCCTTCATTCTAATTTCAAATTTGGAATTGAGTTTATGTAAAGTTGACGAGCTACAAATAAAAGTTCTTACTGCGTTACCATTGCAGTGCACAACAGTCTTGTGCAGAGAGGTTTTTCAGTGGTGTTTGCAAGTTGAAAACCAAGAGAAGTTTTTCTTGGATGCAGATATGACTTCAACTGAGATGATAGCAACAAGTGATCAAACACCAGTTGAAGGATCCAAAACTACACAAGAGAAGATGGTTGGCATGATGCAAGATTCCAAGGAAAACAAGGTGAAGAATGAAACCAACAAAACAGTACCCTTTTACAAACTTTTCTCATTTGCAGACTCTCAGGATTGTCTTCTGATGCTTGTTGGGGCAATAAGTGCTGTTGCTAATGGAATCTGTACGCCTTTACTGACTATATTTGTCGGAGATGCGATTGATGCTTTGGGAGGACATGCTGATAATAAACAAGTACTTCATGAAGTTTCTAAGGTAATCCGTAGATCCTCTTCATTAATAATAATCAATGCTGTGAAATATCTATTGGAAAGAAACTATGAAAATAGGGTGAGAGGGAATGATTTGAAAAACTTGCTAGAAAAAACAACAGGAAACTACATAGACTGTGGACATCTGATTTTGAATGAATCAAGTTTCAAAGGAAATTTTGGACTTGAAATTCTGCTTAGTTTCATGTCATAACCTTTCAAGTTTCGTTTCATCCTCAGGTGTCTCTGAAGATTGCATCCATAGGTGCAGTTGCCTTTCTAGCAGCATTCTTGCGTAAGCATGCCAAATTCTCAGCTGATTGTTCTTACTGTAAAACTAAAATAAAATTTAATATAAATATAGCAAGAGTTACTGAGTGACACTTGCGTGCAATCTTGCAGAGGTGTCTTGCTGGGTGATAACTGGAGAGAGACAAGCTGCGAGAATAAGAGGCTTATACCTGAAAGCAATATTGAGGCAAGATATCAGCTTCTTTGACAAGGAAACCAACAGTGGCGAGGTTGTTGGAAGGATGTCAGGGGACACTGTTCTCATTCAAGAAGCCATGGGAGAGAAGGTATTAATGGACCACTCTTCAAATCCCAAATCATCACAATTTCATCAAACTATTATAAGAGTTAACTTTCTCGTTCTCTTTCTGGGTGATATCTCAGTTAGGAAAGTTCATACAGAATGTGTCAAGTTTTCTGGGAGCCATAACCTTAGCCTTCACAAAGGGTTGGCTTCTGAGCCTTGTCCTTCTATCTTCTGTTCCTCTTCTTGTCCTCTCCGGTTCCTTGATGAGCTTAGCTTTTGCAAAGATGGCATCTCGAGGACAATCAGCTTATGCTGAGGCAGCAACTGTAGTGGAGCAGACAATTGGTTCAATTCGAACTGTATATACTCACATTCAGAATATACCTTATTTTTCTTTTATTTTCCTCGCTACAAGAGGGTAGTACATGCATTCTTCCCTTGCAGGTTGCGTCATTTACTGGTGAGAAGCAAGCTATAGCTCAATACAATCAATACTTAACTAAAGCTTACAGAATTTCAGTGCAAGAGGGCGTGGTTAGTGGTTTTGGCTTGGGTTCATTTCAACTATTTTCGATCTGCACTTATGGTTTGGCAATATGGTTTGGGGGGAAGATGGTATTAGAGAAAGGTTACACAGGAGGACAAGTCATTGGTGTGTTTTGGACAATAATGTCTGGTTGTTTGTACGTTATCTTCTCTGCTTTACCTTCTATATTGTGGATGCATGCATCAATCTATATGTTTCAACCTCTGTTCCAAGCTTGGCTGGTAAGTGTGATACATTTCTATGGTATAATCTTATGTTGCAGGCGTCTGGGGCAGGCATCTCCAAGTTTAAAAGCATTTTCTGCAGGAAAAGCTGCTGCCTATAAAATGTTTGAAACAATAAAGAGGCAGCCAGATATTGATGCATATGACTCTTCTGGTCAACAACTAGATGACATATCAGGAAATATAGAATTTAGGGAGGTTTGCTTTAGTTATCCATCGAGACCTGATGAACAGATATTCAATAGATTTTCAATTTCAATATCAAGTGGCACTACTGCAGCATTGGTAGGGCAAAGTGGTAGTGGGAAATCAACAGTTATTAGTTTGATTGAGAGATTTTATGATCCGCAAGACGGTGAAATTCTCATTGACGGCATCAATGTGAGAGAATTTCAATTGAAATGGATCAGACAGAAAATAGGCCTTGTCAGCCAGGAACCAGTCCTTTTTACTGGTAGCATTAAAGAAAATATTGCTTATGGTAAGGATTGGGCAACAGATGAAGAAATCAGAGCTGCAGCTGAACTTGCTAATGCTATTAAGTTCATTGATGAATTTCCACATGTGAGCTCACAATTCATCTTTCAACCTGTTAAAATTTGCTGTATTCAATTAAGGGCATGTTTATCTCATTATTTTTGTAAAATTGTGAGTTTGTTTAGGGGCTTGACACAATGGTCGGCGAGCGTGGAACTCAGCTCTCTGGTGGTCAGAAACAAAGAATATCTATAGCAAGAGCAATTCTGAAAGACCCAAGAATTCTGCTCCTTGATGAAGCCACAAGTGCTCTTGATGTAGAATCAGAGAGAGTGGTGCAAGAGACACTAGACAGAATTATGATCAACCGAACAACTGTCATTGTAGCCCATCGCTTATGCACGATCAGGAATTCTGATATGATTGCAGTTATTCATCAAGGAAAACTACAAGAAAAAGGTATAAGACTAATATATATTCTGTTGCCTTTCAAGTCATTCTCTCCCCACTCACATCTTCTTCAATTTCCTTCACATGTACATGTGTTTCTCCCTTACATGTTTTTCAACTGATCAGGTTCATATGCTGAACTTACTAATGACCCTGATGGAGCTTTTAGCCAGCTAATTAGATTGCAAGAAATTAAAAGGGAGTCAGAACAGCATGATGCAAATGACCTAGGCCAGCCAGAAAACTTCATAGATTCTGAACAACAATTGAGCCAACAATTTTCTTTTCCTCTAACTTTAAGCCCAAGAAGAGGAAATAACAGTCATTACTCGTTCAGAATGTCAAATGCCATGCCTATCACATCAGAAAAAGGGCCTGAAGTTCTTTCTTCAGCAGCTTTGCATAAGCCTCGAGAAGTTTCTTTTGTCCGCATTGCTTATCTGAACAAACCTGAAATCCCAGTGTTACTGATGGGAACTCTAGCAGCAGCAGCAACTGGCGCATTACAACCCACTATGGGGCTTTTGCTTTCCAACATGATAAATACCTTCTTTGAGCCTGCAGATGAACTCCGTAAAAACTCAAAGTTTTGGTCATTAATATTTGTTGCCCTTGGTATCGCTGCCTTCATATTTATTCCCTTAAGGTCCTACTTCTTTGGTGTAGCTGGTTCTAAGTTGATAAAAAGGATCCGGCTAATGTGTTTTGAGAAAATAATTCACATGGAAATGAGCTGGTTTGATAAAGCTGAAAATTCAAGTGGAGTGCTTGGAGCAAGGCTGTCAACTGATGCAGCTTCGATTCGAACTTTGGTTGGGGATGCTCTTGGTTTGTTGATTCAAGATATCTCCACAGCATTGACAGCCCTGGTAATTGCCTTTGACGCAAACTGGCAACTTTCTCTAATCATTCTAGTTTTGGTACCACTAGTGTTACTAAATGGATACGTACAAATGAAGTCAATGCAAGGTTTCAGCACAGATGCAAAGGTTTGCACCTTACTGATATCAAACTATCTATTACTATTTATTATTTGTGTTTGGGCCAATGTTATTGTGCTTTATATGTTCCACAGAAACTGTATGAGGAAGCAAGTCAAGTAGCAAATGATGCAGTAGGGAACATGAGAACAGTTGCCTCTTTCTGTGCTGAAGAGAAAGTGATGGAGTTATACCAGAAGAAATGTTTAGGACCAATCCAGACAAGTATAAGGCTGGGTTTAATCAGCGGAGCAGGCTTCGGTTTATCAATCTTCTTTCTGTATGCTGTTAATGCCTGCGGTTATTATGTTGGAGCAAGACTGATTGAGAATGGCAAAGCATCATTCTCAGATGTTTTCCGTGTGAGTTATTTTCCTATGATCCTATCCTTACAACAACCTCAAATAAATTACAATTTCTTTTAAAGCAAACAACATAGACATTTCAATAGATAAGTTCATATTCTTCAGGTATTTTATGTTATCATAATGGCAGCCATAGCAATGTCGAAATCTGGTTTCCTGACCCCAGCTGCCAGTAAAGCAAAATGTTCTGTTGCTTCTATATTTGCTATTCTTGATCAGAAATCAAGAATAGATCCCGGTGATGAATCTAGAATGACATTGCAAGAAGTGAAGGGAGAGATTGAGTTTCACCATGTAACTTTCAAGTATCCAACCAGGCCTAATGCTTTTGTACTCAAAGATCTTTCCTTGACTATTCATGCAGGAGAGGTAACTAGCCACATTATTTAATGGTTTTTGATGCTTAAATAGGAACACATGATTCTTTCAGACAAACTTTCTTAATAGAGAATGAATCTAAGAGTTTGAAACTTTGATGGAAAGCAGACAGTTGCCCTAGTAGGTAAAAGTGGAAGTGGAAAGTCAACAATGCTCTCACTGTTACAGAGATTTTACGACCCAGATTCAGGTCAAATCACACTGGATGGAACAGAAGTCCAAAAGCTACAACTTAAATGGTTTAGGCAGCAGATGGGTCTGGTGAGCCAGGAGCCTGTGCTGTTTAATGACACCATTAGAGCCAATATTGCATATGGAAAAGGTGGTGATGCAACAGAAGCTGAAATTATAGCTGCAGCAGAACTGGCAAATGCACACAAGTTCATTAGCAGTTTGCAGCAGGTAACTTACACACTATATGCTACAATTTTGAATAACTAGCTATATATCTAAACACCATATGTATAATACAGGGATATGATACATTAGTGGGGGTGAGAGGGATTCAACTATCCGGAGGACAGAAGCAGAGGGTAGCAATTGCAAGATCCATAGTTAAGAATCCAAAAATATTACTGCTAGATGAAGCCACCAGTGCACTTGATGCTGAGTCTGAAAGAATGGTTCAGGATGCACTTGACAGAGTGAGGGTGGATAGAACCACAATTGTGGTGGCTCACAGGTTATCCACCATAAAGGATGCAGATTCAATTGCAGTGGTTGAATATGGAGTCATTGCAGAGAAAGGAAAGCATGAAACTTTACTTAACAAAGGTGGTACATATGCTTCCTTAGTAGCACTACATATCAGTGCTTCTTCTTCATAAACTGTAGTATGCAATGAAATAAAGGAAAACTCTACCAAATGAGCTTTTATTATGAGAAAAAAAAAGTGTTTGCCAATGGTATGCTGCAATTCAGAAACAATTAACTAGGTTTACTTTTCATAACGAATGCTTAAAAATATCTGATTACAATTTTAAAAGAGAGAACCCATTTTTCTTGGCTTCTGAAGCCTATAGAAACTATTTATTAGAGATTATAATATATAGGGTTTAACATGAGATAACATACTTTCAAACTTTCCGGTTCACAAGATTAACTTCAAAGAAATGGTTCGATGCATTACAGAGGTTATCTTGTTATTTTTATATTTGTTGGTTTTCAATTAGAGGTGTCAATTTGACCCATCTAAGAGGACGGACTTGACTCAAGCCCATGTGGACTAGGGCAAAAAAACTCATACTGGAAAAAAACTCCTATGAAAAAAGTTCATAAGATCAAAAACTCCACAAAAGTCCTCTGAGTCAATCAATCCATGGATTTTCACCTTCAACATAAAAAATATATTATTTTTTAAAATATTATTATCTGTAGGACGAGACCGACGATCTGGACGGACCCAACTATCCAAACAAACACGACGATTTGAACAGGTCCAACAACCCGAACTTGTCCCACGACTTTGACAAGCACGACGACCTGACATGAAACAATTCAATCCACTTTTTATCTAATTCTTTCACGTAATTTAAATTTGTGGTAAATTTCAATTGCAAATTTAATTTTTTAGATTTTAGAAAATAGATCATTTTAGTTCATTATTAATATATGACTAAATTAAGTTTTAAGCACAGGATATTTTTAATTTAATTCTTATTAAAAGATTTTGCTCAGAATATATTTTTATTTTTACGTAAATCAATGGAATGATGTGATGTGATGATTATAATTCCGTCTTATATCTTCATGTGTCAACATACTTTTAAAGATTTTAATACAATATCAAATAAAATTAATCCAAATTTATAATTTAATTGAAACTTAATTAAATTAAATAAAAGAGTAAAAGATAAACAAAAAATTTCATATATTATTTGTTATAAATAATTTTACTTTTTAATTTTTGAAATTATGTTCATAAATTTCTTATTATAATTAAAGAATATCCACGATAAATTACGAATAAAAAGACACATCAATTATGTTTAATTTCACACAAATTTCAAAATCGTGTCTTCCTTACCATCCTCTTCTTTAAGCCCAAATCTCATCCTATCTCTTTAAAAGCAAATAAAGTGAATCCACATATATATCCTCACTCCTCTCCCTTCACAAAACGAAAATACTTATCACAAAACTTAATTGAAATACAGGTAATTAAAAATTATTAGTTCTCATTATAGCTATTTTAAAATAAACCATTAATTTAATTCTTGAAGTATCATTTTCTCTCCTACTTAATCATTGAAACTTTGAAGACTAACAAAAAGTCTTTAGTATTTTATTTCGAAATATTTATCCCATTACTTCTGAAAATTGGTGTGATTTACATGGTATAATAAAGGAGTTAAATCTTGACATATTAAACTATAGATGATGGTAACCTGCACAAATTGCATGTTGCATGTCTACAAGGCATCCCAATAAGTTGTCAAAACCTACAAGCAAGTACTATAAAAAATCACTTTTACAATGATTGAATCACAAGGTAAAAACAAACTCTACAATGTCATCTACACGAAGATGAAACCACGAAAAATTAAAAGAAAAAAAAAATCTTCTTATTATTATTTTGGTTAAATTATTCTTTTGGTTCCTCTATTTAATATCAGGTTGATCCTCAAATTTTTCGTTTTTGTTCTCATTTTCTTAAAAATGATTTAATTTGGTCCTTACCGTTAATTTTGACCAACGGTGTTAAAGTAAACGTCACGTGTCAATTTCTGTTTTTTTTTTAATTTTTTTTTAATTTTTTTAATTTTTTTAATTTTTTACACATGTCACTTCACATTTGTGTCACATGTTAAAATGACTCAATTTGCTTCCTATATTTGTTTTTAATTTCAATTTAGTTCCAATTTTTGTAAAAATGAAGCAATATTATCCCTCCTTAAATTGACACTCAAATTAATTTTTGTATACAATTTATGATGATATTCTTACTAAAATTTGACATTTTTATTAAATATTTGTAGAAATATTTTTAAACAAGTTTTTTTAGTTTAATTATTAAACAAAGTTAAACCCCAAAACTTAATTTCAAAAATTAACAATTTTGTCATCATGTATAAAAACATCAAGTGTATCATATTATACAAACTTAGTAAAGATTAAAAATCAAATAACTCGTCTAGGAACTAAATTTCAAGTTGAAAACAAAACTAAAGTCTAATGTTTTGTATAGAATTTAAAGTTAGTTTAAAATATTTATAGAAATATTTAATAAAAACGTTAATTTTAGTAAGAATATTACCATAAGATTTATAAAAAAGGTAGATTGAGTGTCAATTCAAGGAGGGACAATATTACTTATTTTTACAAAAATTGAGATTAAATTGAAACTAAAAGGGACCAAATTGAGTCATTTTGACACGTGACACAGCTGTGTGAAGTGACATGTGTAAAAAATTCAAAAAAAAACAGAAATTGACACGTGACATTGACTTTAACATTGTCTTGTCAAATTAACGATAAGAACTAAATTGAATCATTTTTAAGAAAATGGGGACCAAATTAAAACAACGAAAAATTTGAGAAGTGATATTACTTGATAAATAGAGAGATCAAAAGAGTAATTTAACCTATTATTTTTTTACCTCTATTCCTATTCTAGTGGGATAGTGTTATTCCCTATCAAGGATCGAAAGAGTATCAAAAATGCAAGCTTTGTTAAAGTTAAAAGAAAAAAAAAAAAAAAAAAAAAATAACACTAAAGTGGAAGCACTTCCCAATAGCTAATGGTCCAAAAGAGATAATGGTGAGTAAAGATTTTGGTTGATCGTAAGTTTAAATCTAATACCTTAAAAAAAATATTTAATAAATTAAAGTTAATTTATATACATATAAAGACAAGAAATTATATGAGGCTTGCTTAATAATTAATTATGGAAAAACTTATACTAAACATTCTCTAAAGCATTTTCTTTAAAAATATTAGTTAAAAATGAAGTATCATGTAAAATTCATCATAATCATATTATATATCTTTAAAAATAGTAATTATAATAGTCAATAATTTACTATATATATCATAACATGTCATAAAACAAACGTGTAAAAATCATTATACTATCATAAGGAATTTAGAAGAAAAGTATAAAAAATAAAAAAATTCCAGCTCAAATTAGTTAAAATACAAATTAAAAATAATAATTTCAAGAAGCTACGTGAGATCATCTATATAAATTAATTGTTAATGTTAACTCACATTGTCGGTTTTTTTTCTCTTTCGTGAAGAACTTTGTTCAAATATATTCTATATATCAACAATGTAAATTTTTTTTGTAGAATTAGAACATTTTAATTCATTCAAATTTAAGTAGCTGTTTTTTTAGTTAATGACTTAGAGTATCAACTTCTAATTCAACATTTATCTTATTCTTATTATAGGTAATTTTGTAAGTTCTTCATAAATTCTTTTATAAAAAAAAAGAAAAAAAATAAATGACTTCTTTCTAAGCTAAAATTAACTTATATATAAATTATAAAAGTAAAATTGAAAAAATAATGAAGAACTTCTACATGTTAATTCATGCACAATTTTACTTTAAAGAAAAATCTTGTATTAGGTAAAGGAAAAGTTAATTCCATTTTTATCTAAATGTAATTATAAAAATCTCATACTCGAGTTCAAAGATATCCTTAACCTATTGAATCATGTGAAAAAATAATTTTTCCAAAAGCACGGATGTTTCACTAACCTGCGAGATCAATAATAATATGACAAATATCATATATCATATGATCCACGTTTCCAAGTTTCCCTGCCTCAAGAAGTCTCTGACACTTCCATCATGGTCTGGCATAAATAAGTGTATCAACACTGTTATAGTCTTCAACGATTGATCTTGGTGTTCAAGATATATCTAAAAGAGAATACTAAATAATCAAATTTTTAATATACCAGAAAACACAGAACAAAATCTAAAAGGAAGAACTTATAATCATGTCCACAACCGTGTTGAGAATTTCTTCTTCTTCCAATTGCATGCCATAGGGGTCCCACCAAAATATGATCCTCTCGCGCCTTATTTCACATCTAACAAAACGGTAAGGAGTACATTTTAACAGAGCATAGTTTGTAATATATGTGCATTATTTTAACACAACTTTAGACCTTAAATTCATGTTGCCTTTGATGATGGGCATCTAATCCTATTCTTCTTTTTTTGCTAGTGATCAACTAATGTAACTTATCTTCTGACAGAAGTTGTAATACTAGACTATTTACAAGCTTATTCCATCAACCTTGTTTTCCTTCATTCTCCTGTTGTTTTTTAGTGCTAGTGAACTTCCTTCAATAGCTGCTTTCTTGTGATGTTTGTACCAGCAGAGGTTTTCCTTTGGAATATGGTGGCCAAAGTTAGCTTTGGATGTTACTTCAGCTGAGACAAAAGGATCAAGAATCAATTAGTCATCCACAAGTTGTAGGTATTCAAAATACCTAAGAAATGGCAAGGAAGCTAGATTCCAAGAAGAACAGGGTGAAGGATGAAAGCAACAAAACAGTACCCTATTACAAACTTTTTTCATTCGCAGACTCTTCAGATTATCTACTGATGCTTGTTGGGACAGTAAGCGCTGTTGGGAATGGAATAACTAAGGCTTCAACGAATATAGTTATGGGAGAAGCAATAGATGCTTTTACACAAAATGGTAACACTAAACATGTAGTTCATGAAGTTTCCAAGGTAATGAATGACCAGCATCCCTTAATTCTGAATCAATGTTACAAAAATATTTATAGGAATTTATAAAGCAAAGTTGTCTGAGAGGAGATGCAAAAATTGTGGTATTGGAATGCTTTTAATTTTAATTTCATCCCTGCTACTGCTTAGCAGAGGATAAAGTACAAATATGAAATTGTTTTACTATCAGGCAGTTAGATCAAACCTAAAACGTTTTCATGGATAGGTGAAAGTGAGTTGTACAGTAATCCACATCCAATTGTCTAAATTTCCTAATTACCATTTTCCAACTTCCTTTTTTTCTGTTTAACAATGTTATGGAAATTGCTTAATTGCATAAGAATTAATTCAAGTTTGAGAGGAACCGTTTGGTTTCAAATTTCCCTCATGTCTGCTGTCATAAGACATAATGATTTGTTTCATGCTCAGGTGTCTCTGAAGTTTGGAGTAATAGGTGTAGCTTCCTTTCTGACAGCTTTTCTACGTGAGCATGCCACTTCTCTGCTCATTATGTATATATATATACACTAACACACACACACACATATATATATATATATATATATATATATTCTAAGATAACAATGAAATGAGTAATTCAAACATGTACCATTGCAGAGGTGGCTTGTTGGGTGTCAACCGGGGAGAGGCAGGCAGCGAGAATAAGAGGCTCATACCTCAAAGCAATTTTGAGGCAAGATATCAGCTTCTTCGACAAGGAAACCAACACTGGTGAGGTTGTTGGAAGGATGTCAGGTGACACATTTCTTATTCAAGAAGCCATGGGAGACAAGGTATTAATGGCTGACACAGTTCTCCAAAACCCAAATCATCACCATTTCATCTGAGTAAAAAGAGGATAACTTTTTCTTTCTCATTTTATGCGGTATACCAGGTAGGAAAATTCATACAGTGTGTGGCATGCTTTTTAGGAGGTATAGCCATAGCATTCATCAAGGGTTGGCTTCTAACTCTTGTCCTTCTATCTTGTATTCCACCTCTTGTTTTCTCCGGTTCCATAATGAGCTTTGCGTTCGCAAAGTTGGCATCCCGAGGGCAAGCAGCGTATTCTGAAGCAGCAACTGTGGTAGATCGCACAATTGGTTCAATTCGAACTGTATGCCAATCTTTATAACTTAACTTTAAGGTTGTTCTTTTACATGTCGCAAAAGAGAGCAGGCATATAAAATACACAAGTTCCTCCAATGCAGGTTGCATCATTTACGGGCGAGAATCAAGCCATAGCTGAATACAGTGAATCCTTAACCGAAGCTTACAGAACTGCAGTGCAAGACGGAATGGCTGCTGGTTTAGGCCTTGGTTCAATCCGTTTTTTTATTAACAGCAGCTTTGCAATGGCTGTATGGTTTGGAGGGAAGATGGTACTGGAGAAAGACTATACAGGAGGTGAAGTCATGAGTATATTTTACGCGCTATTTTTTGGCTCCATGTAAGCTAGTTTCTGCTTTAAGATGCATCCATCATATCTTACAATTTTTCTCCCAAGCTTGGCAGGAAAATTTGATGTGCTTTTCAATGTGAATATTTTTTTTGCAGGTCGTTGGGGCAGGCTTTTACAAGTTTAACTGCATTCACTGCAGGACAGGCTGCAGCCCTTGAAATATTTGAAACAATAAATAGGCAGCCAAAAATTGATGCTTATGATACTGCAGGCCGACAGGTGGATGATATTTCTGGAGATATAGAACTTAGGGAGGTTTGCTTTTGTTATCCTTCAAGGCCAGATGAATTGATACTCAATGGATGTTCCATTTCAATATCAAGTGGCACTACTGCAGCTTTGGTTGGGAAAAGTGGCAGTGGGAAATCAACAGTTATTAGTTTGATTGAGAGATTTTATGATCCACAAGCCGGAGAAGTTCTCATTGACGGCATCAACCTCAGAGAATTTCAATTGAAGTGGATCAGACAGAAAATAGGCCTTGTCAGCCAGGAACCAGTCCTTTTTACTGGCAGTATCAAAGAAAATATTGCTTATGGTAAGGAGGGGGCAACAGATGAAGAAATCAGAGCTGCAATTGAGCTTGCTAATGCAGCTAAATTCATAGATAGATTTCCACACGTGAGCTCACAAAATTCATCTTTTGAATTGAAATTTGCAATGTTCTGCCTTTTCAACAATATTAATTTTAAAAAATACAATACAAAGTATATTTAATATATTTCTTACCTCATTGGTTTTGTAAAATTGTGATTTTAGGGACATGATATGATTGTCGGTGAGCATGGTACACAGCTCTCTGGAGGTCAAAAGCAAAGAATCGCCATAGCTAGGGCAATTCTAAAAGATCCAAGAATTCTACTCCTTGATGAAGCTACAAGTGCCCTTGATGCTGAGTCTGAGAGAGTGGTCCAAGAGACACTGGACAAAATTATGATAAACCGAACAACTATCATTGTAGCACATCGCCTAAACACAATAAGGAATGCCGATACAATTGCTGTTATTCATCAAGGAAGAGTAGTAGAAAATGGTAGATATACTATGTTGCTACATGAATGGAACTCATTGTGACAATTTGCTTTCATGTTTTTCTGTCTCTCTCACACTTGCACGTGCCATCATTTTCCTTCACATATGCATTATTGCATTCTTACCTTTCAACTGTTTAGGTATCCATGCTGAGCTCATTAAAGATCCTGATGGAGCTTATAGCCAACTCATTAGATTGCAAGAAATTAACAGGCAGTCAGATGTTACAGATGACTCAGGAAAGATAGAAAACAGCAGGCATCACTCATTCAGAATATCAAATGATATCCCTGCTACACTTGATCTCTTGAAAACATCAGCAGAGCCTGAAGTTCTTCCTCCAGCAGTACCACATTCATCTCCCAAAGTCTCATTCCTTCACCTTGCTTATCTTAACAAGCCTGAAATTCCAGTGTTAGTCCTAGGGACTCTAGCAGCCACAGTAACTGGGGCCATACTTCCTCTTGTGGGGTTTCTTACCTCCTGCATGATAAATACTTTCTCTGAGCCAGCAAATGAACTCCGTAAAGACTCAAAGTTTTGGGCTGCAATATTTATAGCCCTTGGAGCCGCTGGCTTCATATTTCATCCACTAAGGTCCTACTTTTTTGCTGTAGCTGGTTCGAAGTTGATAAAAAGGATCCGGCTAATGTGTTTTGAGAAAATTATTCACATGGAAGTAGCCTGGTTTGACAAAGCTGAGCATTCAAGTGGAGTACTAGGAGCAAGGCTGTCAATTGATGTGGCTTCTATTCGAACTTTTGTTGGGGATGCACTAGGTTTGATGGTTCAAGATATTGCTACAGTAATTATAGCCTTGGTAATTGCCTTTGTGGCAAACTGGCAGCTTTCTCTCATCATTCTTGTTTTGCTACCACTACTATTAGTAAATGGACAAGTGCAAATGGGGTCCATGCAAGGATATGTCACAGATGCAAAGGTCTGTAAGTAACTCATATCAAACCAACAACTAATATGAAAACGTGTGAAATATTTAAATTTCAAACATGGTGTGAAAATGGTGACATGAAACTTTGGATCTAAATGTAAACTAAATGAATTATGTTGACTTGTGAGGAGATCATATCAATTATTGAGTCTATTGAGATATTATGGTGATACGAAGATTACTATTAAATATTGTATTTATTTCTAAGGTGGTAGAGTTTGTTAAAGTGTTAACAATGGAGTACTTTAAAGCAAAGTAATGTAGAATAACTTTTGGTGGAACATAGATGAGATAAAAATGGAGAAAAAATGTTTCATATATTATCATAAAAGAAGGCTTCACTGTTACAAAAATTTGTACTTCTTCAAATGAACTCTCAATAGTTGCTTTTGTAGGCCTGTAGAGTCATGTTTCTCATTGGGTGAGAAGTAATCACTACAAGTGCTGTCATTTCCTCAATAGGTGATGTTTTTGTAAAAGAAAAAAATAGAAAACAGAGAGTAAATTATACATCTTCTCATGCATTGTAAAAAACAAAGTATTTTAATTAAATGAGAAATAAATGATGAAGAATCAAATGAATCGTTTGATGAAGAAAAAACCACCAAACCGGTAAGAAATATTCTCAAATTTTAACATTGATGTTTCTCAAATGTATCGTTTCTCTCTATGTTTAATTAGTGCTAATATCGAGTTTACCAATGGTTAATGTGCTCTATATGTTGCACAGAAAGTCTACGAGGAAGCAAGTCAAGTGGCAATTGATGCAGTAGGGAATATCAGAACAGTAGCTTCTTTCTGTGCAGAAGAAAAGTTGATGGAGTTATACCAGAAGAAATGTTCAGGGCCCATCCAGACAGGTATAAGGCAAGGTTTAGTCAGCGGAACAAGTTTTGGGATATCACTCTTCTTGGTGTTCTCAGTTAATGCAGGCAGCTTTTATGCTGCAGCCCGACTTGTAGAGAGTGGCAAAACATCAGTCTCAGATGTTTTCCGAGTAAGTTAATCCTATCCATGTCACCATTTCAGATACAGTGCTTTCTACTCATTGCTGACAAAGTATAAGCTAATATCTCAAATAAATTAAAAAGATGTTCTCTTTCTTTTAAATAAACACCATAAATAATTAGGAGCTATGCTCATCATATTCTACTATCATTGAACAACTCACTCTCTAATTTTTCAGGTATTTTTCACTCTCACATTGGCAGCAATAGCAATGACACAATCTGGCTTCATGGTCCCAGGTGCAAGTAAAGCAAAAAGTTCGGTTTCTTCTATATATGCTATTCTTGAGCAGAAATCAAATATAGACCCTAGTGATGAGTCTGGAATGATGTTGCAAGAAGTGAGAGGAGAGATTGAGTTCCACCATGTCACTTTCAGGTATCCAACCAGGCCTGATGTGCTTGTATTCAGAGATCTTTCCTTGACTATTCACGCAGGAGAGGTAACATACCAACTGATGCATTTATTTGTTTGGTTCACAATTCTCATAAGAATACATGATCTTTTCTAACATTACCATCTAGGTCTCTCTTAAGGGAGAATCTAAGAGTTTGATTATACTGATGGAAACCAGACAGTTGCTCTAGCTGGAGAAAGTGGAAGTGGAAAGTCAACAGTAATTTCACTGTTGCAAAGATTTTATGACCCAGATTCAGGTCAGATAACACTAGATGGAACGGAAATAAAAAATCTACAACTCAAATGGTTTAGGCAGCAGATGGGCCTGGTAAGCCAAGAACCTATATTGTTTAATGACACCATCCGAGCCAATATTGCATATGGAAAAGCTGGTGATGCAACAGAAGCTGAAATTATAGCGGCAGCAGAACTGGCAAATGCGCACAAATTCATTAGCAGTTTGCAACAGGTAAACTACACACTATTTCAAGGAACTCAATATTTTCCTGAGACTCGTGCTACAAAGAATATGTGGCAATTTTTTAAATAACTAGATATCGAATTCTAAACACCTTACGAACAAAATTCTGAATTATTCAAAAACAACACGTGCAGGGTTACGATACAGTAGTAGGGGAGAGAGGGATTCAACTATCGGGAGGGCAGAAGCAGCGGGTGGCAATTGCAAGAGCCATAGTGAAGAGTCCAAAAATATTACTGCTGGATGAAGCCACTAGTGCACTAGATGCTGAGTCTGAAAGAGTCGTTCAGGATGCACTTGACCGAGTGAGGGTGGACAAAACCACAATTGTGGTGGCTCACAGGTTATCCACCATAAAGGATGCAGATTCAATTGCAGTGGTTGAACATGGAATCATTGCAGAGCAAGGAAAGCATGACACTCTGATTAACAAGGGTGGTATCTATGCTTCATTAGTAGGCTTACACACAATTCATGATTCATCTTAGAACCATTATATATAGCTGTAGTACCTTGTTATATAGACCCTTGTTATATAGACTCAGAGCAGCATCCAATGGCGTGTCTCTGTTCCCATAAACCCTTGTTATATAGAAAATCAAACCTAGTTTGCTTTCCCAAAAAGTTTATCTAAAGGGAACTTGAAATATGGAAAGAACACATATAGTTATTGGATTAAATTAAAAAAACACACTTTAGGTTAAGCGAATAACATACCTTACAATTTGCAAACAAAGGGTGCTCTCTCCTACGGCAAGAAGAAACTACCACTTTTATAGTTCTTTTTGTGTGGGCCTGTAGTATGCTGTGTCGTGCAATTGTTTCCTCGCACTTACTTCTTGCACTCAGTCCTTCTCTTCCTACACCCTTCCATTTCTCGGAATTTATTTTTCGGGATATAATAAACAATTTCGAAAAAAAAAAATCAAGAAATTGATCACCTTCCCTTCTTACGAAAAATATTTTTGGAACCATTTCTCGGAATTTATTTTTTGGAATATAATAAACAATTACGAACAAAATTTCAAGAAATTGATCACCTTTATTTTTTTTACGAAAAATACTAGGTGGCATATAATGCACTTATATTTTAATGGATCCCTATTTTTTTTTTATTCAATCTGATTCCTATTTTCGTTTTATATTCAATTAGATCCTCATTTTTGTCAAATTATGGTCAATTTGGTCCTTTTCACTAACGGTGTTTAAATAGTTAATGTTTTTGAACAGTACATGCCACATGTCAACTCCTGGTTTTTTTTATTTTTTTTATTTTTTAAAAAAAATAAAATTTTTTTAATTTCAAAAAAAAATGTCCATGTGTCAATGCTAGTGTCACGTGTGAGTTTGTAGTTGTATTATTTATTTTTGTTCAATTTAGTCCCAATATTCGTTATTTTTGTTCAACTCAGTCCTTATATTTGTTATTTTTGTTTAATTTAGTCCCAAATTTTGTTAAAATATAACCATTTAATTTTTTAAATTGACATTATTATTAGTTATTTTTTAAATTTAATTATAAATTATAATATTTAATTATTAATTGAATATAATTCTTAGATTCAATTGTTAAATAGAATGTAATTATTTAAATATTATTAAAATATAATTATTAAAATTTTAAAAATATATATTAACATTTGTAAAATTCACATTTAAATTTAAAATATTTAATATTTTTATTGCATTTTAGATATTAAAATATAAAATATTTTATATATAAATGTTGATTTTACAAATATTAGTTTATTTTTCTAAAATATTTTGAATATTTAAAATATTTTTATATATCAATTTTAAAAATATTTTAGAATATAAATATTAGAAAAAAAAATAATTATATTCTTATAATATTTTAAATAATTATATTCTATTTAGCAATTAAATATGAGAATTTATTCAATTTATAATTAAATTTAATAATTTATAATTGAATTTAAAAGATATTAAATTCAAAGGTCAATTTTAGAAAATATATTAATATAATTTGTATAAAAGATATTAAATTTAGTGTCAATTTGAAAGGGACAAAATTGATTTATTTTAACAAACATTGGGACTAAATTCAACAAAAATAACGAATATGTGGACTAAATTGAACAAAAAAAATAATACTACCACAAAATGACACGTGGCACTAGCATTGACACGTGACACAATTGTGACTTGACACGTGGACCATATTTTTGAAATTAAAAAAAAAATTAAATTTAAAAAAAATTAAAAGAAAAATTAAAAAAAAAAAAAAAAATAAAAAAAAAAAAAAAATCAGGAACTGACACGTGGCATTTACTGTTCAAAAACGTTAACTGTTTAAACATAGTTAGTGAAAATGACCAAATTGACCATAATTTGATGAAAATAAGAATCTAATTGAATATAAAACGAAAATAGGGATCAAATCAAATAAAATCAACAAAAATAGAGACCGAATGTATATTTAAGTCTATTTTAATTTGCGTAAGGTATATCTATTTGACACGTATTCAATAATTTATCAATATTTATAAATAAAGTATCTAATTAAATTAATAATATTTTTATAATAGCAATAATTTCTAAATTTTTATGTTAAAAATATTTAATATATTTAATTTTAATTTAGATTTATACATGAATAATCATATATTTTTTATATTTAAAAATTATTATATATTTTTTAATATAAATATCATGTATCATGTATTAAAACTAGTGATATATCATATATATCAATATTCATTATACGTGTCGTATAAATACATCATAGTCAAAAGAAATAAATAAATGTCTTGTTTCTTTCATTTTATAATTACTTCTTACACTTTTTTATAATATATATATATATATATATATATATATATATATATATATATATATATTATATATATATATATATATATATATATATATATATATCCACGTATATTTATGGTTAAACTTTTGGAAAAAGATTAAAATATTACAAGTCTTTATGAATCAATTGAGATTAATAACAATAAAAGACTATTTTTTCATGAAAATAATATTTTAAATTTTGTTTATAGATGAAAATAATTTATATACGATTTTACCTTGAAATGTTCCATTAATATATAAGTCGTTATTGTCGCACAGTAATAGAGATAAAAGCATTACTTGACGAATATGAAAATAGAAGTATAAAAATCAAATCTTTACTAATTTGCGTGAAATAAAAATATATATAATTTTTTAAATTATTATTTAAATAAGATGTGTATGTTATTATTTTGTCCCAAAAAATTTTAAGTTCAAAATATACTAAACTCTGGAGTTAAATTTTCAAATATAATTTAACATCTTTCCTTCATTTTGCCAAACAGGGGAAAAAAGGTAGATTGAAACTGAGTCTTGTATCATCAATAATATTTTGAATTTGAATCTTACTCAACACAACATAATTATGAAAATAGATTTCACTAAAGGAATTGATTTCTGGAGAAAAATTAATCATCACCAAGAATCAATTAATACCAGTAATATGATTCAAAAACAAAAAACAAAAAAACTGAAGAGTCTATTTGGTGCCGTGAAAAACAGGGTAGACTTTTTGATGGTCACATCAGACACCTAACCCCACTTTTATAAACCGTAGTCAAACTTTTTCATAACTCTTTTTGGATTTAGGTGAAAGATAATGATATTATGATATATTTTTATTTATTATTTCAATAATATTTTTATTTTTTAATTTTTTTAATTAATATGATGTAATGATTTAAAAGTGACGAGAATAGTGAATTATAAGTGAATTAGAAAAAGTAAGTTAAAATATTATTATCTTATATCATTATATCATATTATTTAAAAATATTAAATTAAAATAAATAGTTATAGAGTAATCACAGTGATAGATTAGAAATGAATAAAAAAAAGTAAATCAAAATATTATTATTTTTAATTGTATTTGATTTTAAAATCTCTTATTTAGAAAAAATAAAAAAAAATGTAAGTAATAAAGACTTAAAAGTTAATGATTAATTTTAATTTGAAAACAATGACAATGGAGAAGCTCTCCTCATATCTTAAACATTTATAGCATTTCAATGGCTGAGTGGGGTAAGCACCCATTATTCAAGTCACAAACTTGATTATTATTAGTGAATAAAGATGCTAATTTGCATATCTTCATTTTACACTTTTTAGATATGGTTTTTTTTCTTCTTCTTTGAATGTAGATAATTTATGCATGTGTTAATAGTTTTTTTTTTTTAACATATTCATAAAATTAAAAGTAGGGTAGCAACTCCATTTATTAGGCTTTCTAAAATAAAGTTTATAGTTTCTATAATTTTTTTAAATAAATATTTATGAAAAAGAAAAATTATTCAGTATATTAATAAAACTTGAGTGGAAGTTAAAATAAATTAATCCACTTTATTTTTTATCTATTGTCTAACTTTTTCAAAAGCTAAAGTGAACAAATTAATCATAATTTAGTTATATTGAAATTTTATTAATTTTACATCTTTATTTCTCTATAAACACTTATGGGTAAATTTAGTTAAATTAAATCTTTTATGTGAAAATCGGGAAACCTTTTTTATTAATTTATTGGGATACTTTTACTTGGGAAACAAGCTTTTGCATAAATAATTTTAGAAACAAGAATAAATATTTTAAGAAATTTAAGCTAGTTTAAATATAACTTCAAAATAAAAAATTTCGAGAAACTATAAAAAGAACTTCTATGAATAAATCAATGTAATATATTTCAACTTATAAAAACTAATTTTATTTTCTTTTTATACTTATTTGTTTTTGTTTGTTTTTTTCTGAAGTTCCTACGTGGAAGATCGTTCCGACATGTTTTTACTACCCAATGAAATATATTATTATAAAACAAACACGATTAAAAAGGTTGTGATAATCCTTTTTCTTATAATGTTAACAATCTTTTCAAATACTCATAAATTTATTTAACATTTTGTAATATATAAGAAAAAAACTATAAATTCAAATTTCTTCAGTTATATATATCTACTCGAACAACTCTGCAGCTTTTGTTTGATGTAAGAAGAAACTTCCCTCACAAAACGGCACCCAAAGAAGAAAGATCAACGCAATAATGCAGAATGAAAAATGCCATAAAAGTGGATAACTTTCTGGCTGAGGAACCATGAGTTCTTAACATAAATACAAAAAAATCGATACGTACGTTTAGTTATACACACACTTGTATTGTAGTTAATCATAATCACGGGGTCCATGAGCAAATGATTGAGATTCCTGCTGCTGCACCAACACTGCAAGCTTCCAACGAGCACAAAATGTTACAGTAATAATGCACAACCAGTGTTCGTTATAATGCTCACAACTGCCACAAAAGATGAACAGGTTGAAACTTGAAATGTAATTAATTGTATTATTCAGCCAATTAGCTGTTGGAAAGAGACAAAAAAAATTTGTAACAAAAGGGATATAGTGAAAAGGTTGTTAAGAAATTAAAAACTGTTTGATAAGGACCTCAGCGGTGTCTGCCATTTTAAGATACTTCTAATTAGGCCAATGTACACACCTACCAGAAAAAAGGGTTAATTTTGAGTTCAAACCTCAATTGCAAAAGGGGATAGAATTTTAGCACGTGTGTTCAAGAGCCAAATTGCAAAAGGACAAGAGATTTCAAAGATGAAAGTGGCATTCCAATTTCCTTAATCACAACTGCATTAACAAATGACACCTTCTGTGATGTGAAGTGGCAACAAACTTTGAAAGGTTTTGTTATATATATAAAGTATTCCTTCAAAGGGAATATCACCTATTACTTATATACTCAACCCCTACCACCCTTTTTTCTTCCCTTTACCTTTCTCTGCCTTTTACTTTTCCTTCTATTTTTCATAATCAAGATCAACTGCCACAAAGAAACGTACGTATAAGATAAGCTAGCACCCTCCTCCATTAACCAAGCTGAAAGCCAAGGTGTCTTCCTCACACCTTTTTTCTCTGTTTCTGCATGTTTATGAGTCATTCATTCATTATTCAGTTCTTGCATTAAACTGATTTATCTGCAGATTTCTTTCTAGATGATGACATGAAGGAGATTTAGTTGTCAAGGGTTGGAAAAAGTTTCCTTCTGATTCATGGGCTATTAAGGATTTAAGACTGCAATATTACTGTGAAGTGTGAAGTGTGAAGGTTGAAGTCCTTTTTGGAAGGTATTTGGTTGATAGTTTAGCTTTTGCAAAACACTGCATTGATTAAATAAATCACTTTTCTCTTAAGACTAAGCAAATACCTATCACTTAGATGATTTACCTGTTTGTGATATATCTTCTTGATTTGGTTAGTTAACCAGTTTATGTTGATCCCTCTTGAACAGTGAAAGCTGCAGGCTCAAATGATCAACATATCTATGCATAACTGTGTTGTTTTAATTTTAAGCTAAAAAATAGTAGTGTTTTGACCCTGGAAACAATCCAAAGGAAAACTTGTCAAAAGGTGTCATTAAAAGGGAACCTTTTGAAAGGCTATAAAATAGATAGGTAGGTAATCTATACTTTAATTGGTTTAGTAGTGACAAATTATGCATGAATCCATTATTTAGTGTACTATTGTGCATGGTTGATGATGGTCCTCCAGTGTCAAAACAAGACAAACATGTGATTCAGTAAAGATGTTGTTTGCATTCCCCTTATGCAGTATGTGGTACTAAAATCTAGATGTTGCAGCTGCTCTGCTACTCATTTTTCTCTCACTTTCATGAACTGTCACATGCACACACTGCACAAATAGCTCCTTCACGTTTCACGGGTTCTCCTTTTCACTGCGTGTTTTTGTCTGATGTGAAAAATTTTATGACACTGTCTTTGACAAACATTCAGGTTCAACCCATCTGAGGGATCATTTTCTGCTACAAAATAGTCAAACTTGGTGCACAAGTTGCTGGGCCATTGTGACATTCATGTCATCTCATACGTAACTCACATGCATCTTGAATAAGAGTCTTCAAGTTTTGAGTTCTTTTGAATTGCAAATCTTTTAGTTTAATGACCCTTTTGTGAAAAGAAACGCTTTTTTCTTTCTGCTTTTTGAGCCTTAAGGAATTGAAGTCTTGGCTTATTCATGAAACGCAAACGCACTTTGTTTTGTGTCTTTTCACGCAAATTAAATATTGAGATTCCCTTCACTGACTTTTTCTTTTAAAAGTAATAATCATACTTAAACAACACGTATCAGGTCCAAAATATTAGTATAGGAGAGTTTAAAAATAAATAAATTTTAATATACACACTTATAGTAGTTAATAAATCATATAATGACCCTTCTTTTTGTTAGTGGATTTTCTTTATAAGAAAAAGTGTTGCACTGTGTATGTATCTGCCTTTATGGACCATAAAACAAAGTTTTGGTTTTGGGATGCACATTTACTGTCCTCCATTAATTCTCGCATTCCTTTTTTTTTCATTTTTCAATAAAATACTTATATGGGTGTTACATCAAAAAAATAAATGGATAACATAAAAAATTATATAATTATTTTATTAAATTTATCGTGATGACCTTAGCTTTAATCTGTGGTCCTTTGGCTCTTGAAATTGAAGATAAGGAAAAGAATAGGACAGAAGGGAGAGTCTAATAAATTTGGTTTTGACAGTTTTAAGACATAGGGATCCATATCCTAAAACGAACACTTCTACCCTTACAAAGGACGTTCTGTCACCTTCACGCCCTATTAATCACACAATACCATTGAGTTAGAAAGATACTTTAAATATCTTTCTTTATTTTAATCATTTTACTTGTATTTTGTGTGTAATGTTATCTTTTAACTTCTCTTTCATTTCATTTCATATTGTATTTCAAATCATGATCATGATATGATATATTTAGATCCTCTTATTTATAATGCAGAAAACATGTTTTTTATTATTTTTCTCAGCGAATCCTATGATAATCATGATGTTTTCTTTTTTGGAAAACAAAAATGTGTTTCTCTCTCTAATATTATCATATAATAAGTCCCAAAAATCATATACTAAATTTTTTGTACGACTAAAAAGTACGTTGAACCTTTGTTTCACCTACTACCCTCTGCTAGCTGTTGTCTTACATATATTACATATATATATATATATATATAGTTACATACAAGACACATAAAAAAACAAAAATTCTGACTTTCCCCACTTTATGTTACAAAATAAAAAATTCTTAAAATATTATTGACAAATATCATATTGTTATCCAAATTGAGGAAATTTCGTGTAGAATAAAAATATGAAAATATCATATAGAATTATGTAGATTGTTGGGGGGAATATTCGTTCTTTTTACCTCTAAATTACAGCTGCCAGAACTGCAATAAAAAATACAACTGCAACTCATTTATCTGCATAATCCACCATTTAAGAATTTATATATGCTTTTCAGACTGCAATTATATTTCTCCTTTCCATAATCCATAGTTAAACTTTATAGTTACTCCTGTAAAAAATGGCGTTCATTTGAAGCATTTTTTTTTTTTTAATTTTAAAATAACTTTTGTTATGTCAATTTAACAGTACAGGAAAATCTTCCAGAGTTTAATTTTGTTGTCCACGGTTTGTTCGGTTTGAAGGTGTTGTTTGTTCGTCTATGGCGACCCTGTTCTGTCACGAGGTGGCACACACTCGTTCTTTCACACACACGGGCACGCTTGTCGCGTAACCTTTTTTTTTTTTTTTGTTTCCCCTTTTCTGTCTTTCTTCTGCATGGCACTGCCACCGTCACCGTTTCACACGAACAAAGCCTTTCTCCGCAACATTCCTGTTTTTCTTCTCTTTTGTCACTCTTTCATCTTTTTATCATCTCTCATCGGACAGACCCTTTTCAGTGATGAAGCAAAAGACGCCATCTTCACCAATCACTGCAAGAACTGCGTTGAAGAAGCAAGGTGACAACAATAACAACAACAACAACAAGTCCCTGCAGAGTCCATCGCAGCCACGCCTCAGAGCTTCTTCCAAGGCTCCAAAGTCACCACCAGAGTCATCAACCAGAGACAAGTCAGTGCCCCCGGATTTGAAGGACGATTCAAGGGCCAAGAGGGGTGCTGCTGTGGGGTCTCGAAAGGGTAGGGAAGCTGAGGAGGCTAAGGTTGTTGTTGTTTCTCGGCCACGGCGAAGGCTTGGGGATTTCGGTTTGAGGAAGAGTGGAGATGATGACCCTGATGGGAAGAAGATGAAGGAGTTGCAGGATAAGCTCGAGGTGAGTGACAATTTGATCAAGAGTTTGCAATCTGAGGTGCTGGCGTTGAAGGAGGAATTGGATAGAGTAAAGAGCTTGAATGTGGAGCTTGAGTCCCAGAACACAAAGCTCACTCGGAACCTTGCTGCTGCTGAAGCTAAGGAAGCAACTGTTGGCACTGGAAACAGTGGAAAGGTGAGAATTTGTTATCTTTTACCTCAGAAAAATATGGACTTTGAAGACAAGCTTTTAGATTTTTTCTGATCACCAAAGTCCCAGTTAATCTATTACATGTTTGTTAACTTTTTGTCATAAAAAACTCGACTTTCTGTCACTCTTGATGATGAATCGAAACCATGGTCATGAACAGGTCTAAGAACATATAATAATTTTTCAATATTTGAATTTCCTTCTAAAGTTCTAAGTATTGCAATTTTCATATTCGGTTTTAATTCCAAGTGTGGTTAATTCGTTTATTGCAGTCATCAATCACTGTTTGATTGGATTTTTCATGTTGTTGATAGTTGTTTAGTCTTACATTATACTGGTACAAATTTAAGATCAGATGTCTGTTTTATGCATAAAAATTTATGTCTCCCACATCTTGGAAATGATTCTGTTTTTCTTTTCTTGGATGAAGAAGGAGCCAATAATAGGAGAACACCAGAGTCCCAAGTTTAAAGACATACAGAAACTCATTGCTGACAAATTGGAATTGTCTAGAGTGAAAAAGGATGGTACTCCTGAAGTTAATTTTGCCAAAGCATCAATTCCTTCACCAACCAGAAGTTTTTCCATTCATGAAACTAAGAGTATAGGAAGAAAATCTCCACCCAATATGTGCCTGCAGCCACCTCCACCACCACCAATTATAGGAAGAAATTCTGCACCCAGCACATGCCAGCAGCCCCCTCCGCCACCTCCACCACCTCCAATTCCATCTCGGCCTTCAGCAAGATTATCTAACACCCAAAAGGGTGCTGCAATTGTTGAACTATTTCACTCATTAAAGAATAAAGATGGGAAGATAGACTCAAAAGGACCTGTGAATCATCAGAGACCAGTAGTTATTAGTGCACACAGTAGCATTGTGGGAGAAATTCAAAACCGTTCAGCTCATCTCTTAGCCGTAAGCTTTGCATTCAATGTGATTTTAACTTTGAGATGTGTACTACTCTTTAATGAGACTAATAAATGACCACCCTTTCCAGATAAGGACAGATATTGAAACAAAAGGAGAGTTCGTTAATGACCTCATAAAGAAAGTAGTAGATGCAGCATTCACGGACATTGAAGAGGTCTTAAAGTTTGTTAATTGGCTTGATGGAAAACTATCGTCATTGGTAAGTTTCTAGCAAAATTGTTTATCTGGCAGAAGATGGCTACTGCTTGAGCAGCCAATTGGTGTAATTATTTATCATTTAAGATATATTTCTAATTTCCAAGTATCTTTCTTATTTGTACTTTGATATTCTTTACACCTTTATTGTGTTCTCATTTTGCTAGGTTTAAATAACTAAGAAAATAATAATTAATGACAGATAAGTACAATTATTTATTTTCTTTAAAAGTGACATGTAACAAGAAATGGAGGCAATACTTTTATATGGACTCTGTAAGATAAATTCAATGGTTTAGCATTTAATGTCATCCTCCTTTCCTGTTCCCAAGACAAAAAACGGTATATTCTATTCATACTTTTCTGTTCATTGAGTTTTACTGCTGCATATAGTTTAACCTTCATGAATGATCTTAGCCCTACAAGGATAGGCGATTATGCAGAAATGCAAGAGTTAAGATATTGGATATTAATGTTTAGTTTAATAGTGTACATCTAATGAAGTTTCATCAGAAAATGAGACTGTACTACAAAGTTCATGAAAGTATGCCAGTGTCACGTAATTTTGTAATCAGGTACAACATAAATTATAATTGGTTTCTTTTTTAAAACAAAGGAATCTGTATCTTTCATTCTGCAGGCTGATGAACGTGCTGTCTTGAAGCATTTTAAGTGGCCCGAGAAGAAAGCTGATGCATTGAGAGAGGCTGCAATTGAGTATCATGAACTCAAAATGCTAGAACAGGAAATTTCCTCCTACAAGGATGACCCTGATATTCCATGTGGAGCTGCCTTAAAAAAGATGGCCACGCTATTAGACAAGTTAGATATAATGTTCCTATTTATTAATCACTGATATGACAGTTACAGGTCAAGGATGCTAACTCTGCCTCTCTTTACATCTCGTTGTAACAGGTCTGAGAGGAGAATACAGAGGCTAATCATGCTACGAAGTTCAGTCATACATTCATATCAAGTGTACAACATTCCAACTGCATGGATGCTTGATTCTGGAATAATGAGCAATGTATGGATTTTTATGCTTTAACTTTGAAATGAGAACATTCAATGAACGTAGTATATACCTCTGAAATGATGAAATCAATGTTCAACGTTCATACAAGGATGTCCCTGTGATTCAAACTTTTTGCGTTAAATCTCATGAGTTGTTTTTCTTTCTGTCATGTTTAACAAATTCAATGAAGTATGCATTTTGTTTTGGACGTATTACTCTGGAGTCTGGTTACTGCATGATTTTGAAGATGTGATTATCTAATTTGTCTGTAGAAGCATATTATATGGCTTCCTCTTTAGAAATAGAAAATTCTTTCTTATTCAAAATATTGTTACTGATCACCAACTACTACAGGAGATGGCCATACATTTACAATGATCACAATCCATGAGTTTCTTTTCATAAGTCTTTTTGCATTTATATAAGCAAGCTTGTTTCTTATGCTTTTCAATGTCTTCTCTTAGGACCTGTTTGGAGGATACTTCTCCATAAACACTTCTAGCTGAGAAAAAATAAGAAAGACAACAAACGAAATTAGTTTCCTCATGGACTAAAACTAACTGATACATGAATTAAAAACAGGATTTTTGAGAAGCTAATGGGAAATAACTCTTACAAATCAGTTCATGCATGAGCTAGTTGTAAAACTTATGCTAATGACTAATATATCATCTATATGCAGATAAAGCAGGCTTCCATGACCCTGGTCAAGATGTACATGAAAAGAGTGACAATAGAGCTTGAATCCGTTCGCAATTCCGACAGAGAATCTATTCAAGATTCTCTTCTGCTTCAGGGTGTTCATTTTGCATACAGAGCCCATCAGGTAACTGTTAGCATCTTTCTATTGATTTTTTGTCATCACTTCTGATTTTCCTCCGACACTGGGGTTTGGAAAAATGTGTAACTAGTAAATGTTCAGAAATTTGTGACTAAAGCACATCAAAAGGCCACTCTCACTGAATGAAATATTATTTATCTTTCACAGCATGTTCTTCATTTTATTACTTAGACAGACCACATGCACCAATTTCATCATATAAGAGGCTGTCACACTTATTTTAGCATGTTTTTGTAGTTTGCTGGAGGATTGGACTCAGAAACAATGTGTTGTTTTGAAGAGATACGGCAACGTGTACCAGGACACCTAGCAGGGTCTCGAGAACTTTTGGCTGGCATACCATAATCATGGCAAACCACTGTTACTTTATGCTTACAAAAGATGGGTATTCAACATTCATTATTCTTTTTCTCATCTCCAATGTCAATGCTTGTTAGACATCAAGAGATTCTGAAGAAAGAACACTCCATAGTAAGGTCAAATGGCTAATAATCTGTCAGCTCCCAACATGTCATAACCTAGGAATAGGGTCTCCACTTCAGGGTAGTTTAATTTCAACAGTGAACTCTGTTAGGTGCATGTAACAAAAGACCATGAAGAAGAAGAAACTTTGCCTTTTGAAGGTGCATGTGATCAATGTTTATCGGGTTACTTCAATAGTATAACAGTCATGTTCAATCTGTAGAGCTTGGGAAAAACACTTCTGAAGCGATTTCCACCGCATTATATAGTCAATTACGTTCTTTTCATTCAAGAATGAAAATTTAATTGGAAGAGATTTTACCTTGTTTTGTGCCTGTAAAAATCATTCTTATATAAGGAGTAAAAGTAATGATGAAAAGTTCGCGGATATTTTTCATTATCAAAGGAAATTCGACAGTTAAAAGAAAGTATATATAACACTAATAAATGAGCCTTTTAGCTTGGTCTGGCATTGACCATCAAAAACGAGCCTTTTAGCCTGGTCTGGCATTGACCACCAAAAAGCTGAACTAGACTGGTCCATCACTTAACAGATTCAAACACATTTTGACAATTTTTTGTTGTATTCTTTTGTGTTATTAAATGGACTAATCCAGACTCAGTTTGGTATCTCTTTTTTCTACACTCTTTTGTTGTTGAATGGATTGATCAATTTTTTTCTGCACTCTTTTGTTCCTCCTGTCAGCAAGTTATACCCCAAGGATATATGTTATGTTTTTCGTTATTACTATGTGTTTTGGAAAATCATTTTTGAATATTTTTTATTTTTAGAAAGTAGTAATATGATGTTTTAGTTATTCTTACTTACGTGTTAAAAGGTAAGAATATGATGTTACTTGCAAAATAGTTAAGCTTGTACTGTGAATTGTAGAATGAAAGAGAGCTGGAAATATTTTTGGATTTGGATTTTCAATTGGGAAATCTCTTAATTACAAATCAAAGATATATTTTTGCGTGGAACCAATTATTATAATCAACTTTTAACATCACTAACAAGCCAAGCTTTTACGATGGCAAATTGACACCCTTTTGGGTTCACGCATGAATTTGGACAAATAAGGAGGATTCATAATAATAAAAAGAATGACTACAATTTGCAAGCAATAAGTCACGGACAAAAAGAATAGAGGGGGCTATTTATCAAATCTCACTTAATGTATAAAAGTATCATACATCTTCATATTGGTGGCAATTCAAGAAATTAGGCTATTTACCAAATCTCACTGATGTATAAAATCTCATGATGTCTGTCAATCACAGAAGACCGAGTATCTTACATATGTCAATCTCATCAGATTATATCAAATGCAATAAACATAAATCACAACAAAATATAGTCATTAACAACATTGGTTAAAAATTATACAATCTCATGTTACTTTTCAGGATTATTAGATGCACTTCGAGAACAAGTCCCTTCCACTCTTCCATCTTTGTCACTTTCTTTGTCATCTTCAATAATATCACATGGAATTGAAAAAAAAAATAGTTAGAATATTTCTACATGTTTATGAAAATAAAAAAATTAATAGAATTTAAATTAGAGAAGTTACCCTCACAAAAACCATACTTCCAAGTGGAAGTACAAATAATTGTTTCAAGATTTTCTGACAAAAGATGACTTTTATACTTGTTAAGAATCCTCGAACCAATACTGAAAATAGATTCATATGCAACTGTAGCAATTGGGATGCTTAGCAAGTCTCTAGCCATTGACGACAAATCTGAAAAACGTTGACTATTACTCTTCCACCATTCAATAACATCCATATGTTCAGTCAAATCAAGATCTAATGTTGGCTCATTCAAGTATATATCAAGTTAATTCCTTCCCATCTTAGCAACAGCAGCTTGAAGTTTGCGTTTTTTTATTTCCTAACATGAAAAGCCAAAACAAAGTTTATTTTATATGAACAATAATAATTAAGTTAGAACAAAGTAAATAACTTACATCAAAAGAGCTTGGCGTCGCAAAGGATGACAGATCACTATGCTTACGCTTTAGAACCGGGGAAGTTGAATTCTTGGTACAATACTGAGAGAAAAGTTTGTACAATTTTTCCTTTATCTTCTCTAACTTTACTTCCCAACAAAGAGGATCAATCCTCTCATAGCAAAATCCCAATGTTTCCAACTTTATCCTTGGGACTAAAATTGCCCCAAATGCAAGGACAATACTATATTCATTCCAATATTTATCAAATTTCACTATCATCCTTTCAGCCATATCTCTTATAGCTTCATCTTCATCTTTTACACTATCCATTAAAAGGCATTGGATGTTCCAAACTTGTAAAAAGTACAAGTTGGATGTAGGATAACTTGAGGCAGAAATCAAATTTGTAATTTCATAAAATGGTGACAAGAAAGCACTGATTTTTTCTACTCTTTTCCATTTCTCTTCAGATGGACAATACTTGTAATTTTCATCAACTAGGTGTAAACTTGAAAACACTTGTTGGTATTTAAGGGCACTTTGAAGCATAAAAAAGGTTGAGTTCCACCTTGTAGGAACATCTACACACAAAGCACTTAATGCATTAATGTCCCCTATTTTTTCAAAACATTGTTTAAATTTCATCATTCTACTCTCAGAACCCATAACATACTTAATGCTTTCCCTAATTTGATTTAGAGTATCACCAATTACCTTCAATCCTTCTTGCACCATCAAGTTTAAAATGTGTGCACAACAACGCACATGAAAGAACTCACCATCACAAATCAAGGAATTTTGCAAAACAAACTGACTTTTTAAAGTTTTTATCAAAACATCATTGCTAGAAACATGATCCAAAGTCAAAGAAAAGATTCTTTCTTCAATTCCCCACTCATGCAAACATTCATTTATCTTCTTAGACAACTCAAATCCAGTGTGAGGTAGAAGTAGGTGACAAAAGTTGAGAATTTTGCTCTTCAACTTCCAATTTGAATCAACATAATGTGTTGTTAAAGCAATATAACCTTCAGTAGTACAAGACGTCCATAAGTTAGAAGTCAAGCAAATCCTACTTGAAATGTTCTTCAACTCTTCCTTTAGCATGATTTTTTCCTTCATAAATATTTTCGATATGTCACTCTTAATCGTATTTCTAGAAACTAGAGTTGCATAAGGATTTAAATAACTTATCCAAGTCCTAAGTTCTTGATACTCAACAAATTTGAATGGTAAACCATGCCGGATAATTAAATTGGCACACAATTCCCGATCAACCATTTGATCTATCTTTTTCGATTTCAACTTTCCTTGTCCATCCATAATCATGTGCCTAGTTGATTTGAAAAGGATAAGAGTAACAATAACAAAATGCAACCTCTAACGCAGATAATGCTACTCACAAGACCGCGCAGAGTAAACCCAATTGAAGAAGGACACAATCAGGGCAAGGGCAGAAACCACATTAGAACAAAATCAGAATTCATCAAGCCACCATTACGCACTGTAACAAATAGAAAACAGATTAATCAATCGAAAATCACACTGTAATAATCAATCAGAATTCATCAAGCCACCACTACGCTCTGTAATAATCAAAATCACACATGGCTGGGCCTCAAGAAACATATTAATCAAGTCTCAATCATAATTCATCAATCCACCATTGAGCACTATAATAATAGAAAATAGACATATATATTTGAACCTGAAAAGAGGAAGAATCCAAACAGAATGATTGACTGTGCCCTAACCTCCCTGCTCTGTCTGATTGACTCTGTCCTGACCTCTGGTCTGAGAAGATGGGATTCGCCGTCGCGTCGCCGGTATGAGAGGTGGATGTTGTGGTCTGTGCTTGCGCGTTCGTGTGTGCTTGTCTTGCTTTGTAGTGTGCGCAGAGCCGTTGGTGTTGTGTCTTACGAAAGCTGAATAAGGGTTTTTAGTGGTGGGGCTGAGCCGTCCCGCCCCCATCCTGTAACCCGGCGGGTTGGCGGGCTACGGCGGGTTCAAAGTTTAACCGACCTGCTTCACTCGAGTCAGCTTTTGTCACCCTGAAAATAATGACCAAATGATAAATTTCATAAAGTCTGGAAATCACATTATAGTGTTTGTTTCTACATACTAATTTTGTTTTCTTTACGAAGGATAGAAGTAAATATTTGTATTACTGATTAATAAGCGGTTAAATTTGTGTGTAAAAATTTCAATTCTCAAAAACCGTTAATAAAGATGATCACATAATAATGTATAAGTTACAATAAACATCCATCTAAGTTTACAAATTAATATGGAACGTTTGATGCATAAGTAAACATTTACTTAAAATTGTATATTGTATAATGATTTGGAGAATTTAATTAAAAATTAAACTTATATCAGTCATATAATTACAATAAAATATCGTATGAGTGTAAGTACTAGAAATTTTTATGAATTATAAAAATATGAAATATATGATGAACATAAGAGATATTTTATATAGACAAAGTTTCAAATATTACGGATGTTAAATATTTGTAAGGTTATAAAAATATAACTTTTAAATATTACGGATGTTAAATATTTGTAGGGTTATAAAAATATGAGATATATAACCAATATAATAAATATCTTATATAGAAGAACTTGTTATTATATATATATATATATATATATATATATATATATATATATATATATATA